>Ga0206989_1006_pt1 | contig 41302 bp, 52 predicted proteins | sample Alteio_BWMinCont_10_FD_153276 | JGI IMG/M metagenome (GOLD analysis project Ga0206989, IMG submission 153276) | Enriched cells from forest soil in Barre Woods Harvard Forest LTER site, Petersham, Massachusetts, United States -... | ecosystem: Environmental > Terrestrial > Soil > Temperate forest >...
GGCCAGAGTGTACGAAACAAGTCGGGCGGATGCCGAACTCATCCCGGTGAGGCCACTGGCCCTTTCGAGCGCGGAAAAGCCAGATACGGAAAGGGCTTTAGGGTTCTGACTTGAAAATTGACACGGTACCCGATGACGTAGACCCCATCACCAAGAGTGTGCGCTTTTGACCAGCCTTCTCCCTTAGCTGTCGCCTAGTATTTGTGCCAACCCAAAACCAGCCTTGGAGGAACTCATGGAAAACGTCACTGAGTTGATACAAAGGCTACTTGAAATCCAAAGTGGCGGAAGGCAAAGAAGCCCAAAGTTGATCGCGGAAGATGAACGATTAATGGCTGGTCTACAGAAGAGAAGTCTGGTAGGAAAGCCCAGACAAACGGCGCAGCTCGGCCAAGACAGCCAAGCGCAGACGCAATTCAAGGCTTAACTTGGTGCGGCCGGGACCCTCAAAGGCCCGATGGAAGCCTTCGTCGAAGCACGTCCCTCGGCCCCGTAAACCAGACCAGGAGTTTAGCCCACGATTTCAAGAAAATCCTAAGGAGAAGAACATGAAGAAGCTATTGGTTTTGGCAGTGGCTTTCTCGGTAATGGCAGTAGTGTGTTCGGGGGTCTCGGCGATCGCGCAAGATAATTCGAGCGGCCAGATGGCCCCAGCGGACCCACTGAAGGTCATCAAGGGCACGATAGTAGCGGATGGCGACAAGATCACCTTCGTATCAGACAAAGACAACAAGCAGTGGGACATCATCAACCAAGAAGCTGTGAAAGGCCATGAGGGACACCATGTGCAGGTGAGCGCACACGTGTACCCCGACAAAAACCAAATCCACGTGGTGAGCGTGAAGATGATGCAATGAGCAGGTTCCAACTGCAAGGTTGAGGGGCGGCGTTATGCCGCCCATTTTTGTTTTATGCTAGCGAATCGGACTCCGAGGTGGGTCAGAACTTGCAATGAAACTTGTAAATAAAATAAAAGCTCAACACGGGTAGCAATAGCGAGCACTACCTTTCAGCAGCCCGCTAGGCAGCGCGTCGGCTGCGGTACGGATACCCGGCACCGGATGCCCGGCGCAGCAGCACGGAAGCGTGCTTGTTACTGCCGGTGTGGGTTGCGCACACGAGGTGTTCGTGGTCCTCTTCGTCGAGTTCTAGATAGTCGGCGATTTCGTTGCAGACCGAATCGTCACAAAGAATGACCTTACCCACAGGGTTCTCAAGCCGAAAGTATTCCATGAGATGCTCCAATCATGTGAGTCCAAGAAGAACTGGGCAGACAAAGTGTGAGCCCTAGATCGGACGCCGAGCTTAGCTCAAACGGATGGCTGGCCATACTCCACCTGTACGGACACTAGCTCCGGAGTGCACCGGGAACTTTCGAGCGATTTGACGGCGTCTTCGGCAGTAAATCTTCCCATCACCAGCGCCAGCTTGCGGTTGGTTGTCATTTGGACGGGAGTCGAGTCAACTCGCTGCACGTATTCAGGGACGCGAGTGCCACCACGGTTCACTTTCACAACAAATTTAATCTTTTTCATGGTTTTTCCTATTCGCTTCGGGATGACAAACAAATGGGAGGCGAGGTAAGCCACCTCCCATTTCTCTCACTCACCATTCGCCACGGACAACTAGGCCGGTTCTATGCGGCCTTGCCGGGAACCTTGGCTTCGAGCGTCTTCTGGCTGCCCACATTCACCTTGATCTGCTTGGGCTTGGCTTCCGCTCTCTTGGCAAGGTTAATCTTCAGCACGCCCTGGTCATAGTGGGCGCTCACTTGCCCCGGATCTACCGAGCTGGGCAGCGTGAACGACCGGGTGAAGCTTCCGTACTGCCGCTCAACGCGACGGAAGTTCTCCTCTTTCTCTTCTTTCTCGATCTTGCGCTCGCCATGGACGGTGAGGGTAGTGTTCTCGATGCGGACATCAATGTCTTTCTCGTCAATGCCTGGGACTTCCAGCTTCAGAGTAATGTTGTGCTCGTCTTCGTAGATGTCCACTGGCGGAGCGAAGGTGGTGGTTGTTAGCGCCTCTTCCGGTCCTTCCGGGCTATACGACTCACGGAACAGACGGTTCATGCGGTTCATGCGGTCTTGCATGGTGGAGAACTCTCGGAAAGGCTCCCAACGGGTCAATAGTGTCATAACGTGATTCCTCCTTCACAGGGAAGCTAAGAAGAAAAACTTCAGATGGGCTGACTTAGTTCAGGGGACCTGAAAGAGTAAGAAGAGGTAGCTTGCTCAATTTCAATGCTAGGCTTGTGCGCAACCGTTGTCAACCAACCCCAGATGATGCCCGCGTCCGGGCGCTTGCGGTCTACCAAGATTTCCTCACCCTCTGGAGAGAGTCCGACCCTGACATCCCCATCCTGAAAGAAGCTAAGGCGGAGCATGCGAAGCTGCAATGAGCGGGGATGTCCTGACCAGCATTGTCCGTGATCTCTTGCGTTCCAACGAGGATCGGCGCCCCGCGAACCACGCCTCGGTTCGGCGTGCAGATGAGCTAAGGGTTGGTGGGTCTTGAAGCGGTCAGTATTGCTCAGTATCAGGGTCGTATCCAGCATAGTATTGCCAAGGTCTTCGAGAGGTGGGTCACCATGCCCGACCAGACTTCCCGTCTCGCACCCCATAACGGCCCAGTTCACTCCCAGCCTATCGAGCGGACGAATTCCGCAGGGAAGCAAGTCAGCAACAAAATACTTCTGTCGATGTCCGATAGTGACTACAGCTCACTTCGTCCTCATCTCGAATACGTCAGCTTGCCAAACCATCTCATCCTTCACGAGGCAGGGGGGAAGCTGGAATTTGCGTATTTCCCCAATCGGGGTTTGATTTCTCTGGTAGTCGTAATGAAAGATGGAAAAACCGCCGAAGCTGGCATTGTTGGAAATGAGGGCTTTACTGGAACACTCGCGGCCGTAGGCCTGAGCCGGAGCCCACTTGAAGCAGTGGTACAAATCACCGGGGATGGGTTTCGGGTAGTGGTCGGAGCTTTGCAAAAGACTCTGGAATCCGCTTCCCGCCTACAATTGACGTTGAACCGCTATGCCTTGATTCGGGGTATGCAGGTTGCACAAACGGCCGCGTGTAACCGGCTGCACGATATCGAGCGGCGCCTTGCGCGGTGGTTGCTAATGACTCAGGATAGAGTGGATTCAGAGTCGCTGTCCATCACCCATGATTTTCTCGCAACGATGCTAGGAACAGACAGGCCTAGCGTGAGTGTGGCAGCAGGCGTTTTGCAGAAGAAGAAGCTCATCGAATACACTCGTGGCGCTGTGAAGATCGTGAACCGCAAGGAACTTGAAGACAGCGCCTGCGAGTGCTACGGGGTTATCCGACAGTACGATGGCGAGCTTGGCTTGAAATAGCGAAGTGAAGCCCCTCCTGTGCTTAATTGCCGATTCGAAAATCCTGTTGTTGATAAATTCCTGATTTCGACAGCTGAGAAGTTCCCACTTCGCAACGAATCAAAGAGTATCCGCTCATCCGTCTTCGTCGAAGCTACTGTTGCAGCTTGGCCGCCCTGGATTCTTTGAGGATGGGGATCTCGCGTTCGGGGTCGTCCAGTTTCCAGACCCCCGGGATTGTGTACAATTTTGACCACAATCGTGGGACGCCTTCCTGTATACGATGAGCTACATGGGTTGGGTCTGATGTTTCAAATGAGGGAGGGCTCCCAGCTTGCACACCGGTGTTGCCCGGACGGGCCTTGTAGTCGTAGATCGCTCTCTAAGTGTGGTTGCGTCGAATGTCGAAGCAATCCAGATACTCACATTTCCCGCTTCCTCGGAAAAGATTCCCCACTTGGAGGCCTGGCTTGCAAAGCGAATCCGCCCGGATTCGGGGGATCGTAGGTCGTCGGCGCCGCACAGCCTCGTCAAGCAGTTCAAATCCGCAAGAAGAACCTACCATTGCCGTTCCTTTCCTCTTCACCTTAACGGCAACAGCCAGATGCCAAATTACCCCGCGTTTGTGCTCTTGCTGGAAAGGAGGACCAATGGAGCCGGGGAGTTGGCTGAGATCTTATGCGTTTCCGCCTAACGCCGCGCGAGCAGGAGACGGTAGAGTTGCTTTTCGAGGGTCTGACCAGCAAAGAAATCGCAAATCGAATGAAAATCAGCGCTAACACCGTTAAGGTATTTCTGCGGCTGGTCATGGTCAAGATGGGCGTCTCGACCCGATCGGGCATCGTCGGAAAAATCGCAGGTCCGATCCGCTAGCGTGACGTCCGGTTTCCTGGCCGAATGCTGGCGTAACATCGCCATTGCCCTCAATGAGTGTGATCGCTGTTATCGTCAGCCGACCTGAGACGGTCACTGTAAACGTTCAAACGGCGGAAAGCCCTGAGTCATGCAGAGTGGCGCCGTTTGAATTCATCAATCCTGTCCTTGGCGTTGTCTTTCGCGTCGTCCACAGACTGGCTGATCTTCTGACGGCTCCGGGTGGCCTTCTCGGAAGCGGCTTTCTTGTGCGAGTCATGGATCTGCTTCGCGGCGTCCTTGGCATCGCCCCATGCTTCCTTCGCCGCACCTTTGGCCTGCTTGACCACACCTTTGTTGGCCAGCTTTTGGCTGCCAACGCGTTCTCCGACGGTCTGCTCCACTTTCCCCACCGTTTGAGCGATCTTGCCGGCCACCTGATCCTTATTCATTTTTGAATTTCTCCTCATCCCCTTGCATCCAGATCATGCTCTTTTGCGGATTTTTGCCGCCATCTTTTTCGCGGCGCGTGGTCTCTTGCGAGCCGCCGCGACGGGTTTTCTCTTTTTCTTGTTTGCTGCTTTGACCTGAGATAGTAATGGCTGCCTAGGCGCTTTCGGGTTGCGATGGTGGCCATGCTGCAGCGGCTGGATGCGCGCAGCCTCTTCTTCCGTTCGTAGCTGAGTGGCTGCAGCTTTTTGGCATTCTTCTTCAAGGTATTCCGGAATCGTTTGAGCTGTCATGGCTTGATAGTGTGGCAGAACTATCTCTGTCCAGGCTGTGCAATTTTGGCCACTCCCTGACAATTTCATGCGTACGCGATAATGCAGCCAAAGCACATCGCATCGCAGCAGAGCACATGGGCAACAAACTAAGGTGCTCTCGATCATTCAAAGAAAGCCCACGAATGTTCCACAAAGGCCCACCAATGTTAGACCGAGGCCGACAGGAAATCGGCAGAACAATCAATGAGCGCGTAATACGACCGCTGGAGAGCGCACAAGACCAGACTTCGCATATTTCAGGAGTAGTAGGTACCAAAAGGCGCTGGGCGCACAGAAAGGTCGTAGCCTCTAGCCCGGCGATTTTGAATACAGCCAAGTTGCCATCAAGGCTCCTGTGGCGGCTTTTTAAGCCGAGAGTTTTACAAACGCTCTACATTATCAATGCGTGCGAGCTACGCTGTTCAAGTGCAAAGCCTGTCTCGGATAGTGATCAATGTTGAGCAGACTCGTGGGGACGCGGGTTTGTATCGTTTGAAGCGTATAGAAGTGCAGGCGAGAGGGCTCCATGTTTTCTAGCCGTGGCGAAAGTTGGGCCGACCCCCACAGCATTATTGCCTTAGTGGAATTGGATTTGCAGAAAATGCGGGTGCGGATCGTGTTGGCGCGTGAGGCGATCAGAGGACGATTGAAAGAACTGGAACACGCCAAGGGCCATCACTATGCCCTATAAACGGTTTTCTCTATTCGCTTGGACATTTTCCATCACCTAATTTTGTCTGTTTTGAGGGGAAAGCGACTTTTTCAACACCCACTCGCGATTGCACTCATTGACCGTGGATGTCTGGAGTTCGCTCGCATCGACGCACGGTTCCGTTTTCGTAACGAGGTGCGTTCCGGTGAACTACGGGACCAGGGATGGGGTTAAAATATCGTTGAGTTAGGAGGGAATCTCAGGCGTGTCTCTTCCTCGTATTCAATTCATCAGTCACAACGGGAGACAGATCCTCGTGGTGGACCTGTCAAACCTTTCAGCCGCCGAGGTAGAAGAGACCGTCCGAGCCGTGCCCGAAGTTGTGACCACCCAGGCGCGGGGTTCGGTTCTGGGGTTCGCAGATTTTACCGACGCGAAGTTCGACCAGGAAACCCTTCGTGCCATGAAGGAAGCCGCGGTCTTCAACAGGCCATATATCAAAAAGACTGCATGGGTGGGCGCAGAAAGCTTCCCTGAAGTGTTCCGCCAGAATCTGCAAAGCTTTTCCCGTCGCGAATTTCCTACGTTCAAGACGCGGGCGGAAGCCTTGGAGTGGCTGGCAGCAGATTGAATGAAGATCCTGAGCCCCGAATCGTTGGGGCATGGTGGACCGGCACTATAAACCACTGGACACCTCACTCATTGACCAGGTTCTGAGTGATAACGCTGATTTCAACAGCTATCCGCATCCAGTCGTTTTCAACGATCCGCGACCTTGGCACTCCGATCGCCTTCGGCATAGACTTGCCCGGGGAAAGATGAGTGCGCCAAACGCGATACGTTGATGGCAGCATGAGGACACCAACGACAAATCGTTCTGAGGCAGCAATCGATTTTGGAGTTGCGCTCGGAGTTGTTCTTGTTAGCCTTCGCTGCATACCACTTTTGACTACGGTATTTCGACATCTGAGCGCCCTAGCTGCAGTGCTCATACTAGCGGCATTTCAGTTTGCGTCAGAAGGGCTCGTTCCGCTGATTCTTATGGCAATCCGTGGTGAACGCTTCTCCGATTACGGCTTCAACTGGCGAAACCTTGGCAAGTCCATCGCGCTCGCAGTGTGCCTCGTGGTCGCTTACGATCTGGCGCTGTCATTGCATGCTGGAAGATGGATATGGGTGCCGATGCGCCGTCACAATGCGGTTCGGATTTCGTTTGCCGCCGGCTTCCCGCTGAGCGTTGTTGGCCTTGTAGTCGTGATCGCCACTTGGGGCTTCTTTGAGGCATTCTTTGGCGTGTTTGTCGCGAAGAAACTCAATCAAGTTATGGGGCACGCCGGGAACGGATGGTTGGCTCCGGGAGTGTGGGGATTTGCCGTGTTCAACGGCTTTCTCCATGCCGCCATCGGTCAGGGAGTCGCTGGTTTCCTAACCAGCTTTGCATCTGGCTATGCTATCGCTGTCATTCCGGCGCTTACCACGAACGCTTGGGGCAGCACGCTTTTTCAGACAGCCACAAATGCAGTCGGTGGATTGTGAGCAAAGCGTCTTCGTGCTCCACCGGACGATAGCTGTTGCAAAATCTCATATCACTCATTGACCGGGTTTTGAGTGTAATCGCTGATTACAACAATCATCAAATTCCCACTAAGTCTGGCGTAGGCGGAGGGCCCTTCGACCTCCGGTCCAGGCCGAAGGCCTCGTGTGAGCAAAACTGACCAGCGAAGACTCATCATCCTTTAGCATACTTGGATAGATCACCTTGGTCCCGATTCATCGGTTTACCCGAGAGGACCTCAGTGTGGCGACCCGTCACAGTTGATGGTGACCCACTTCACGGCACCGCATTATTGCCAAGGTCATTCTTACTTGAGACGGTAGTTGAACACGGTCCGTGCGGAATTCCGTGATGGAGGCACTTGGATGAAAACAATTACGCGAGTGGCTGCTGTAGCGATTCTCTTCGGGGCTCTTTTCGTCGTCAACCCTGCGCGAGCAGGGGAAGTAAAGGGTAAGGTATCGGCGGCTGGTTTGAAGTCAACCGAAAACATCGCCGTTTACATCGATGCCATTTCAGGCAAGAAATTTGATCGTCCCGTGGAACATGTTTCGGTGGATCAGCGGAACTCGGTCTTCGTGCCGCATACCACGGTTATTCTGAGAGGAACCACGGTTGATTTTCTAAACGGCGACCACGTCGCCCACAACGTCTATTGGCCATCGATCGGTGGCGACAAGAAACTCCGGCATAGTTTGACGATTGTGTCACCGGGCCAAAAGAAGTCGTTTCAATTCGACGACCTCGGTTCAGCACAACTCCTCTGCAATCTTCATCCCGAGATGGTGGCTTACATTGTGGTCGTTCCCACACCTTACTTCGCCCTGACCGGGAGTGACGGCACTTTTACGATCCAGAATGTTCCGCCGGGTGCGTATGCTCTGAAAACGTGGAGCGAAGACGGCAAACCGACCACGCAGACGATCACAGTGTCAGGTGCTACGACCGGCATCGAGTTAACCGTGAGCAAGTAGCAGAAAGGGTGAAGCGGTGACAAGAAACTGCCGACATCTGACGACCCTAGTAGGGATGTTCCTAGTTGCATCGTCTTTGCTCGGTCAGACGACCCGGACGCGAGATCCTTCGGTAACGGCGGTGGAAGGGGAAAGCTGGATTCATCACCTCCATAGGCCCTTCAACGAGGCCACAATGGGCAAGACCTGGGTCTTAGGGCCCGCTGCACCCGTCCCAGGGGATGCTTCATCCTCGTGGCAACTGGACCTATCGCCCGGTTACGACGCTCAAGTCATCACACTGCATGGTTCGGACTTATATCGGTTTAATTGCCGGGGATGCCACGGGGAACTTGGCCACGGCGCACCCCCGGAAATAGGTTCCATCATTAACCCGGTTCAGGCTACCTCCGTTGCGGTAACCATGGACCGAATGACGAAGGCCGGCCGGGAAATGAGCCGGTCCGAAGTGACCGCCATGGCAAAGGAATCCAAGGTGCTGTTGCAGCAGAGGCTCCACGGCGGGGGACAAGACATGCCTCCACCCAATTTGAGCAAGGCAGAAATTCGCTCTCTGGTTCCCTACCTTGAACAACTATCCGAAATACCCGGTGCGGAAAAGAATCAAATCGCAGTAAGGGAATCATCATACCGTTTGGGTGAGCACATCGTGAAATCCACTTGCCACATCTGCCACAGCGCGACCGGGCCGAACCCCAGCCCTGAGCAAATTCTGCAAGGGGAGATTCCACCACTCTCCGCCGTTGTAATGCGGGTGAGCCTCTCCGAGTTTGTCCGAAAGATTACCAGCGGTGCCCCCATCGTCATGGGCACGCCACCAACCTCTTACCGAGGCAGAATGCCCGTCTTTGCCTACTTTAGCCACGACGAAGCCGCCGCTGCCTACATGTACCTGACTCGCTACCCGCCGCAGCCATAATAGACCCCATTTGCTGTGGCACATTTTTCAGCTGCACGGCCAGCCTGCAACTCGGTTCGTGCTGCGTCGGCAACTTCCTGGCGGCCAACTCCACCGGCTCCAACCGGCCAGCCGAAGAAACTGGTCTACGCATTCTCTTCCAACGCCGCAATCACCCGCAGGTCGCAGATAATGTGGTGTATACAGGTGCATACGAAGGCAGATACAGTTGATAATCACTGCCAGCATTACTGCAGCGCAGATTGCGGCTAAGGCAGTTTTCATTGACGCACCTCGGTCTGACAGAAGTGTCGGGTCTGACTGAAGTGTAAGCTCCAACAAGGGCGGAGACCGATTGCCAAAAGTCTACACCCTAACTGTTGCTAACAGGCCGACTGGCCGCTGGAGCGTCGTCGCGAGTATCTGACGTGGAGCGAGCGAGTGGTGGCAGGGTGCCGGGGCGTGAACCCGAAGCTCGATCGTGCGTTTGATGAGGCGATTGGGCAGGCGCGAAAAGGCCTTAAACCTCTAAGGGCGCGGCTGACATGCGTGCAGGGCCACAGTCGTCCGCATCCGAGGCATTGGCAGGGGGCTATTCGGATCCATCGAGACTGGTTCCGCATGTATTGAAGGGACAGGTACTTATCTGAAGACTGAACATCTGCGCATTGGCGAAACAGACAAACTTCAGAAATGGACGCCGCCAACCGAACCAATCTGCAACTAATTTGCTACATTCGGGTATATAGGGATAGAAGCAGGAAATGGTAACCGGATCGTCCGTCGTCATGGCCGTTTTTCGAGCTAGACCATCCGTCAATTGAGGCGATTTCTGCATGAGCCAGAGCCCCACCCTCGATGGCTCCACGTTCGAAGGATTGTTGGCCGCAGCTTGGGTTCTCCAGCGCCAGCATGAAGACGAAGCGCGCAACCACCGACCTGCCCCCAATGAAATGCTGGCCGAGCCACCCGAGACTCACGTAGAACCCCTTTGCGTCTCCGAGCTCGATACGACAAATGCACGCCTCATGGCCGCTTTGGCTTCATTGAGTAAAGCGGATAACAGGTTGCAGGTTTCCATTCGAGTGCGCTGTGCAAAATGCGACACCGAGAGCGACTCGCGATGTCCATTTTGTGGCATGTGCGGGGCCCATCTGATTGAGCCGCAGCCGACTCCTCAGACCGAGCCACCGGCTCAGTCGAAGCCAGCCCGCGAGCAGGTCCCACCAGTCGGCGGCTCTTCATTATTTCCGGGTTTAGCCGATGAGCCGGACAGCAGCTTGGCCTACCTGTTGGAAGAAGACGTGAGCACCTCCCATTGGGGACGCGTCCTGGTTCTGGTTGTGTCATTGGGGTGCGTCGCCGCTGCCGTCGGGCATTGGCGCAGTGACCTTCGAGACTGGGCCGCCAGGCTTTCCCAGCGACCCGCAGCTCGTTCCGTTTCCAGCGCTCGATCGGCCACCGGCACGAGCACGCCGGAGAGCAACGAGAATGAGCCCGCGAGCGGCACTGTCCGAGCGGTCAGCAGAGCGAATTCGCCTGGCACGTTATCTACAACTGATAGCCAGCAAGAGGCGTCGCTTCAAAAGCCAGAAAGCGACACGACACGCGATGAGCAGAACGCGATGAATCAGAATAAGCAGACGGGCACGGGACACAAGATACAAGGTCCGGGGGATGGTGTTTGGGAAAAGACGGCGACCAAACTTTCCCCGGAGATACCCTTCGACTCTGCGGCCATTGCCGCGCGTGACGTGCGTGGCGTTTCCAGCGCTCGACCGACCGCCGCTGGCACTGGCATGCCTGGGCGCAATCGGGATGAGCACGCGAGCGGCACCGTACGAGCGAGCGCGGTCGCGCCCGCTGGGGAAAGCACAGAGAATCCGCCTTCAGCGTCATCTGGGGTTGATGCGCCGCAAGCAGCATCACTTCACAATTCCGAAAGCCAAGCAACGCGCGATGCGCAGAGCACAATGGATCAGAATAAGCGGACGCCCGCGGATCACAAGATGGAAAGTCTGGCGGCAGGTGGTTGGGAAAACGCATCGACCAAACCTTCTGCGGGGAAACCTTTAGACTCTGTGGCGATGGCCATGCGGCACTACGTGCCTCGGCCTCCACCGGGCTTCCGGGCCTCGAACGTCCCTGCGATGGCCGGTCACAGAGTCGCGAGACCGCGTTCTGAGGGTGGACCGTCGGCGAATGAGTCTAGGTCTGAACGCCGTCAGATCGCGATGAGCCGCTACGTGCCGCGTCCGCCGTGGAGTTCAACCAGCGGGAGGACTTCCGCTAGGCGAGTTCCACGTGCAATCCCAGGGTTCGACCCACCCACGTGGCAGGTTCGGTAGCGTCCGGCGTCCTGCTTCCGATGTGTCCCTCTACAGATAGCACTCAGTTCCAGACGGGATTCCCTTTCTCGTCTCGCATGACAAATGTGTCGTTGCCTTTCACCACTTCCCGAGCAAGGATGAGGTCTGCCTCGCCTTGTTTCACTTTCGAGCCGGTGAGGGTGACCTCGTCTCCCTTGCTGAAACTCATCCCCATGGCGTCGAAAAAGGACTTGGGGCATAGGTAAACGTCGACGGAGTCGGTTCCACTCTTCACCAGCAGGTGGGCACCATCTTTCTCGCTACCTTTTGGAGGAAGTTTCACTTCATCAACGGTTACTTTCATCTTGGTTTCGGTATGCAGGTCGTATTTGGGAAGACTGGGTTCTTTGCTCTTTTGCGCGGTTGCCGGTAGAAGGCACAGGAATGCGAGGAACACGGCAGCGAAAGGAATCCTGCAACAATGGATCTTACTTGCATCACACATGGCTCCCCCTTCTCGGGAATGCGCCAGGAACCGGGTGCGGGCTATTTGAGATTGACGGTTCCTGTCTCCTTGTTCGCGACGTAGTATGAAGCCACCGTTCTTGGCACCATGGTACTCCACTCTCAGTGTCAGAGATCCGGCGGGTCCGGGAGCCAACTAGCGCAGTGACCAGAGACTGCCCATTCTGCCTCTCGGCTATAGCCATTAAAGCAACCCGCTGTCCGCATTGCACCTCCACGTTGACGGCGGCGTAGCGACTGCGGGCGGCGATTTGAAAAGCGTTCTCTTTGCCGATTGCGCGTACCGAAGGAGTCTGCGAGAGAACCGCGAGCGGGATTGTTGGTGTGGTGACAGCACCACCTTGCTCACTTGCGCCCGAAGACCTCTTTCAGCAGGCTTGTGACCTGCGCTGCTGGGTTCTTGCGTATTTTTTGTTCTTCCTGACCAAGCATGTAGAAGAGGCCGTCGAGCGTCTTACCTACGACGTACTCGTCTAGGTTGAAACCCCCAGCCAGAGACGAGATCTGCGGCGCACTCTCCATCAGGTTGTCATACTTTTTCACCACGCCTACGTTCTCCATCGACTGGTGCACAGTGGGCGAGAAGGCCGTGGTCAGATCGGCCGAGCTTGTGCGTTTGAAATACTCGGTGGCCGCCGTGTCGCTGCCAAACAGAATCTTGCGCACGTCGTCGAAACTCATCTTCTTGAGCGCCGAGAGAAAGATCTCCTTCGCTTCTGGAGTGGCTTGCTCGGCGGCCCGATTCATGCCCACCTCAAGCTCGTCGACCGGCGCGCCCATGCCCAACATGCGCATCTCTTTGCCGATCGCCGCCAACTTCTCTGGCAGCAGGATCTTGATGGCCTCGTTCTTGAGGAACCCGTCAGGCTTGCCCGTGCTCGCAATCGCGTTTCCGGTGCTCACCTCTAAAGCCTGCTTCAGCCCAGCCGTGATCTTGCTATCGCTCAGGCCCGAGGTATCAGAACTGGTAGGCTGCTCGGCGCTCTCGGCACCCTTCGCAATCTCACCAGGCTGGGTAAAGCCGTTGCCGGCGTTGTTCTTGAGAACGAGTACGAGTACGCGTCCGTCAGAGTGAAACTCCCCTCCCGTTGCAGTTTTCGCCGTGGTCAGCGGGTCGGCTGGAGTTACGTGATCCCGCTGGATGACGAGGCCAGTTCCCGAAAGCGTGCCATTCACGTACTCGCGTTCCCCATCGATGGCGGGGTCGATCTTATGTGTCACGCCATTGTTACGCTGATCTCGCTCGAATCCAATATCGTGTGTAGCCGCCACGCACCACAGTGGCCGGCCCTCGACTTCATACGGCGATTTCCACACCCGAAGGTGATTCCGTGACATCGCGACTTTCACCGGCTCACCGTGTGCGAATCCGTAATCCTGCGGCCGGTTGAAAAGAAAGAGTGTGCTCATCGGCATCGTCAGATAGTCCTTCTTCTCGAGCGAGTCCATCACGGCGTTGAGTGCCGTATTTTCCACTGTCTTATCCACCTGCACCCACCCGGCTGTGGTGAATACGTTCACCACCTGCTCCTGCGTTCCCACAATCAGGACGTTCACCATGTCGCCAGGTTTACTAGCAGGATCGGACACCCGACGCGGAATCTTGCTCAACAAATCGGGAGTGATGCCTGGCACAAGTGCTTCCACTGGACCGCCCGGATTTGCGGCACTTTCTGAACCCTCGTCCAGAACCTCGATCGTTACATGGAAGCTTCCGCTGGCGGTCGAGGCATCGCTCATGCTTTGATTGATCCCCAGCATTAACCTCCCGGCAACCGGCACATCGTATTCCTTGCCTGCGCCCACAAGAAAGGCTTGTGCGTAAGACTCAGAACCGATACGGCCGATCAGTGCGCCGTGACCCGCATCGTCTACCGCGTACTGGTGGATCAAGTCGGCCCACCCTCGTGCGAGCCCGTCCGGTCCAAACGTTCCCAGCGTTCGCGATCTTCCGCTGTATGAGTCGTCGGGTGGATATGCGATCTTCCCCGTTGCTGTGAAGAGGAGTTTCGCTCCTCCGTGCACGTCGATGTTCGTATCCACCCATTCCTTGGTCCCGGGTACGTCGACCGCGTAGGACTTGTTGCTGTTCGTCTTTGCCGGTGCTGTCTGTGCCCACGCTGCTGAGCACGACATGCTCGCCGCACACAGTATTAGTGTCGCTAATTTGATCGCTGTTCTTGTCTGCACAATTCTCATGGTATCACCGGCTTGGCAGCCTATCTTCACGATTAGCACGCCAGCAAAGAGTGGGTATCAGGACTACAAAGTAGTTTGCTTGGCGGTTCTAGCACTAGAAACATCTTCAGGGTTCTTGACGTAAACAGGCGATTTCACCCACAACCCGGTCGATGAGTGCAATGGCGATGTTACAACAGCTATCCTCCCTAATATTGCTTAATCGGATAGACCTCAAGGCGGACTGAAGCGAGGGATGAGTCTTGCAGAACCAGCAGCTTTGCCGCGTGTGGGGCAAATCCATCGGCTGCGGCAAAGAAATCCATATAGCCGCATGGCACCGAAGCCATAACTCGTCCCGCGGAGTTCGTTCGCAATTCCAATTGGAAGGGTTTCGCCTTCGCATTGCCCAGTCGATCGGCTCTTAACAGCACGAACGCGTTTCGGATCACCGCTCCTGACGAGTCCGAGACTGTCAGGGTTATAGTCCCGGATACGTTGCAGGTTTCCGCCGCTGGAGCAGAGACTATTTGGGCGCAAACATCGACTGCCACCAAAAGTGGAAGCAGAGCGACAAATGAAGTCCGCAGAGCCATCAACTTTATTCGTCTCATGTCAGCAGTTTATACCGAGTCTCGGCTGTTCCACGACTCGTTTACGTAACCAGGCGTTATCACTCATTGACCCTCAATGAGTGCTATGGCGATTTTTCACCAACTGACCACTGACTCGGCGTTTCTTGAGCCAAATTCCGACCTCACGGAATTACCACGAACGGCTTGTTGCTGGTGAGCGTGCCGCTGGGCGTGGTCACGGTGACATAGCCGGTAGTTGCTCCGCTAGGAACCGTTGCCAGAATAAACGGGTCCGACTTGACGGTGAACAGTGCATGAGTTCCGTTGAGCGAGACGTCAGTACTCCCGGTGAATCCCTGGCCAAGGATTCCGAAGTTTCTCCCCACCTTGGCTGCGCCTCGCACGAAGCTGACGAACGGGTCTAGGCCAGAGAGCCTGAAAAGCGTGCCGCAGCCATTAGGATCAACGCTACAAGCCAGATCCCCGCCTGCGTCCGTACCTCCGTAGAAACTCCCGTTCGTAGATTGCAGCAATACGAGGGGGTTCCCGCCATCAGTCAGTTGGAAGTAGTGCAGTGTAGTCAGCGTTCCCGCAGGGGTGACTTGAAAGACTGTACCGCACCCGTTAAAGATGCAATGTGAAGAGTAGATTCCACCCGCGTATGTTGTGCCATATAAATTCCCGTCCGTGGCTTCGACCAGCGCTGTTGCAGGGTTCCCGCCATCTGGGCCTTGGAAGATGTACAGAGTTGTCAATGTGCCCTGTGGGTTCATCTTAAACACGGTGCCGCATCCAGAGGTACAATCGGTCGGATCGGCTCCGCCCCGGTTCGTCGTCCCATAGAGATTCGCATCGATGGCTTGAACCAGTGCGGCGGCAGGATTGGCGCCATCACTGTACTGAAAGCTATGCAAGTTCGTTAATTTGCCTTTCAGGGTAATTCTGAAAACCGTGCCATAGCAGGAAGCACCTCCGCAATTTGTCAAACTGGAGGTCGTACCGTAGAGGTTCCCGTCAGTGGCTTGTATCAGGCTTGCATCCGGATTGGCGCCGTCGAAGCAGCGCCGCTGTGAGCAAAAACTATAGAGCGTGGTGAGAGTGCCTGCTGGAGTGATTCTGAAGACTGTACCGCAACCATTGGTGTCCACGCAGTTGGAGCCGCCCTCGTAGGTCGTCCCATAGAAGTTGCCATCGGTAGCTTGAATCAAACTCGATGCTTGGGCACCGTCGATACAGTTTATTTGACTGCAGAAGTTATAGAGCGTCGTCAGGCTACCTGCGGAAGTGATTTTGAAGACTGTGCCGCGGCCGCTTGCCCCGCCTGCAATGGTGGTGCCGTAAAAGTTCCCATCGGTCGCCAAGACTAGCCCGACAGGGTCCACGCCGTCCGCACAATTAGGTTGTGCGCAAAAGCTGTACAGCGTCTTGAACGCACTTCCTGCTGCGATCTTGAACACCGTGCCGCAGCCGAACAAACAAGCGCTATTGGCTCCGCCGCCTTCCGTTGTCCCATAGAGGCTGCCATCGATACCCTGGATGAGCGAACTGGGGATGGCACCGTTTGGGCCGTTGAAGTCTAGTAGCGTCTTGAAGGTCTGCCCATGCGCCGCAATCACCATCGCCACACAGAACGCGAACGTTGCGAATACTGTCTTCCGGCAACAGAACTTCATGATGGCGCACCTTTGCCGCCGCGCAGCTTTGATCCCTGATTGTACTGCGACATCTTCTGGCCAGTATATAGGGGCGGCTGACCCTAAGATGATTGGCGTTAACAGGCGTTTACACTCAGAACCCGGTCAATGTGTGGATGACGCTGATTGAAACGTTCTACGGAATCTTGGCGACCGTCAACGCTTGCGCACCCTCTGCTGGAAACGGGGGCGTGCTGAAGGCGGTAAGCTCGCCGCTGGATGTGTTTATATCGAAGCCAGTGATGGTCGACCCGTTCGCTGCGTACAAGAACTGTCCCGAAGAGTCAGTGGCCAAATATAGTGGGCTCGCACTCACTGCGAAAGGAGAGCCATTCACTGCAGTCAAGGCACCGCTTTTCGCGTCGACGCTGAAACCAGAAACTGTGCCATCGTTGTAGTTCAACGCATACAGAAACTTGCCGGACGGTTCCACCACGAGATTGGGAAGACCGTGGCCGGTTGCGAACGGCGAGCCCGGAACGATTGTAAGCGCTCCCGTCGCCGAGTTGATGCCCCAGGCCGCGATGCCGTCTGCAAAAGGTAAGCTTACGTACAGGAATTTGCCAGAGGGGTGCACCACAATGCTCTCAGCGGCACTGTTTATAGGTGACAGAAAGGGCGACCCCACAACTGGCGTAAGCGCGCCGCTGCTGGAATTAATCGCAAAAACGGAGAGCGTGATCTGGGTGGTGTTACCACTAGCGTAAAGAAATTTGCCAGAGGGGTCCACTGCTGCTGCGCGGAGCACGCTACCATCCGAGAATGGTGAGCCCGCGATTGCACTCAACCCTGCTGTCGCGCTCTTCAGGGCAAATGCCGTAACCCCGGCCGTAGTGACGGCATAGACGAACTGCCCGGTCGGGTCAATCGCCAAGCTAGCTCCACTTCCCGGAATGGCATAAGGCGAACCGCTGGCTGCCGTCAGACCACCCGTAGAGGCATCGATGGAAAAAGCCTCAAGCCCAGTGCCCGGGAGACCGAAGGCAAACAGGAACTTACTCGCTGGATCAGTCGCCATGCCTGTAAAAAAGTTGCCCAAAAAAACCCCGGAGGTCACCAGGGTTCCAGAGCCCAACGCTCCGCTCGAAGGATCGACTGGGAACGCCGTGATCCCCTTGAGAGTCTCAGCGTAGAGAAACTCAGAGGGCGAGGCTGGCTGAGATGGAGAGGAAATCTGCGATGAACCTCCGCATCCGGCCAGTGTCAGCGCCACCAAAACCTGAAGACACATTGCGGCGATAAGGCACGCATGCCTAGGGTTCATGAACTAACTCCTCTGGCGTCGTCCGAGAAGAACGGGGTGGAACCTTGTTCTTCCCGATCATACTCAGTTCCCAATCCCGCGGCTACACCAGCCTGACTGGCGAAATCAGGCGTTTACACTCATTGACCCCGCCGCTACTGGAGCCAATTACGGGGTTAGCGACCAAACCGTCCCGTAGTTGTCGCTACCCCCTGTCTGTGTAGTGCCGTACAAGTTCCCGCTCTGATCCCGTAGCAACCCTCCGAAGGGAGCGCTCCCGTCGGTCGGCCGCCCGGCAAAGCTGTGCAGCAGCGTTATCGTGCCACCCTGGCTCAGCTCGTACACCGTTCCCTGGCCGTGAGCACCGCCTTCCTCGCTGTCGCCGTAGAGGTTCCCATCAGCGTCCAGAATCACACCCGCATGGGGATAGCCACCGTCTGAAGCGCTTCCGGTGAAAGTGTGCAACACCTCCTCACCTTGCTTGCTCAGCTTCCACACGATCCCGAGGAACAAGCCACCGCTCCCGCATGAGGTGGTAGTGCCATACAAATTGCCGGACTTGCCCGTAACCGTTCCCATTGGACCGCATCCGTCCGATCCTCCTCCCTGGAAGCTGTAGAGTACGGTTTCCGTGCCTGCATTGCTTAGCTTGAACACTGTTCCTTGCCCGGCGTTCCCGCCAAGGTAAGTGACGCCATAAAGATTGCCGATCTTGTCGATCAGCAAGTCTCCGTAGGTGGGATTTGCGCCGTCTGGCGTCCCTTGGAAGCTGTACAGGAGGCTCTCCCTGCCCTCCTTAGTCAGCTTGAACACTGTTCCATAGCCACCTTGCCCTCCAGCTCCGCAGGCATTGGTGGTGCCATAGACGTTCTCCAATTTGTCCGCGACCAGACCTCCGAAGGGACCGCATCCATCGGTCGTACCCCCAGCAAAACTGTGAAGTACTTTCTCCTTGCCCGTCGTATCCACTTTGAACACCACTCCGTAGCCCGAAGAACCGCAACTTTGAGTGGTGCCATAGAGGTTTCCCGATTTGTCTCGTAACAAGTCTGAGGAGGGATAGCATCCATCGGTCGTTCCCCCAGCGAAGCTGTAGAGTGCTGTTTCCTGGCCGCTGGTATCCACCTTGAATACCACTCCATAGCCGGAGCCGCCGTAGAAAGTGGTGCCATAGAGATTACCCGCGGAATCCCGAACTAGGCCTGCATAGGGATTCCGCCCGTCCGACCCACCTGTAAAGTTGTAAAGATCGGTAAAAGTCTGCGCTTGTGCCGATGGGGTTGTAACTGCTCCCAGCGCCAGCAAAGCCGCTAACGTCACAGCAGCACGTGCTGTTCCCGCTCCAACTCCATATTCGTTGTTCATCTCGAACCCCTCCTCCTGCCTTTCAAAAGCAGTCGCCCATTTTAACGTAACCAGGCATCAATGCGGGCGTTTGAGTAAAACTCACCTTGTGCGGGATAGACGTACACCTCCCGAGAATCCCAACCGCCCGAGCGGTTTTTCGCGCCCGACCTCCTGTAAGTTGTTTATTAGATCATCGACCACAGCGGCATCGTCTGGAACTGCTGGACCGGAGCGTTGGCGCATCTGGGTGTGGCTCGCGCCAACGCCCTGCGGTCGAGAACCTCGCAGGGAGCGGATGCCCGACGCCGCCCGCGTCCGGGCGTTCGCCGCCTACAAGGCTTTCCTTACCCTCTGGAAAGACGCCGACCCCGATATCCCCATCCTGAAGCAGGCCAAGGCGGAGTACGCGAAGCTGCAATAGCGGGAAAAGTGCGATCTGGTCGCTTGGTGCCCAGCAGCCAACTGTTGTAACCAGGCGATTACACTCATTGAGAATTGGCATCCAAACTCCAGGTGATACCATTCCTTCATGCCCAAAAACCTAGTGCAGTCTGTCGTCGGTCAACTCCAGAGAGAACGCGCGCGACTTGCGGATGAATTGCGACGCGTAACGGCGGCGCTAACGGCTTTCGGGAAGGTTTACGTGAATGGACCTACATCAACCCGCAAGAAGCGAACGATGTCCCCTGCAGCGCGCAAGAAGATCGCGGCGGCGCAGAGAGCCCGCTGGGCAAGGGTTAGGGCAGGCAAGAAGCATTAAGGAAGACACCTTGACCTCGCTGATGAGGACGGCACTCCGTGAGGCGCTGATAGGCGTTTCTTTACGAACATCACACTTCCGAGCGCGCCTGCTGCATCATCTCGACCAAGACGTTTCTGGTTTCTGCCAGCGTGTTCACTTCCCGCAGAAATGCAATGCGAGCGCCCCGCATCCCATCTTGGGTTTTCAAGCGCACATGAAAACCGAGGCGGTCAACCGCGGTCATCGTTGCTTCCTGCGACTCAATGCGTGCAAATACCTGGGCCAGCAGGATGAGCGCATCCTTGTGGTCAGCATTCATGTGCTTAATGATCTCGCCTGTAGCGTCAGCCAGCGGGTCTGGTTGCACGTGCTCATAGTCCGAGGCAGAAACCCAGCCCATCACCCCGAAGCCCCCCACGAAATAAAGGTCTATCACGTCCATCCGGTAGAAAGAGAAATCTTCAAAGTCCACCCAGCACTGGCTGTTAGCGTAGCGAGCCAGGTAGAGCTTACGTGCCTCCGGCACCTCGGGCTCCGGTATTGTCAGAACATTTCCGATTAGCGTCACCCTCGATGCGCCCAGCGGATCGCCGCTCGCGTCAGGCTGGGTAATTAGCAAGCTGGCACGTGAGTCCGCCCGGAGGTTGTGAGTATGCATCGCCATCGTGCTTATGAGGAAGATGGGACGACCGTGCTCGTCCAACCCGTAGGGCATCGCTGATCCGAAGGGAAACCCAGGCTGTTTGAGCGAAAGGGTCGAGAGACTTCCGATGCGGGCCAAATACACCAACGTGCGGGCTCGCTCGGCGAACGAAGGCTCGGGGACCGCGGGCTGATCACTCGCCGCGCCAGTGCCCGCGTGTTTTCTGATGGACGAAGAAGACATTGCTGACCCTCCACGCAGTTTAAATAACCGTGTTGGGGTTGTATATGGAGGTCGAGTGATCGTGACTCATTGAAATAGTGAAAGTCCCAGCTTCTGGAAATGGGCTTTGTACATCTCTGCGCTGTCGCGAAAGTTCTGTGCGATGTTCACGTAAATGAGGCCGGCAATCTGCTCCACGCTGCAGCGTTCTGGTAGGGACGTTTCATACTGGCACACGGTACGGGGCATGATCGACTCGAAGATCAAGACCACGCCTTTGATGGGGTGTTCGACGGCACAGATGGACACGTGACCAATTGACAATCGCATGGACAAGGCATCAACCGAAAATCCCAATTTGCGAAACTTATCGGCGCTACTTGGGTCTGAGAAGGGTTCCATTTTGTCTTCGTTAAAGCCGTCAACAAAAGTACGCGACTGATAGCTGAGGACCCGCTCTTGGATCAAACGCTTGTTTAAACTCGCTTCAGAAATGAGGGCCGACTGGGTCTAGAAAGGGTCGAGAACAACCTCGGCCCCGGAATCCAACCAGCCGTAAGCTGAAAGTTTTTCAGGCGTGGCATCGTTCAGTATTTCGTCGTCGGTTAGACCCTCGTCTCCGTCGTCATCATCGTCTTGCTCGTTTACCCTGTCCGGCCCAGTCCTCCAGAGCGACACAAATAGAGAATTGAGGTTGCCGAATAATTGCGTGAGGAGCGTCACAACCTGCGGGCGCGCTGCATTCACTAGATGGTTCAGGGCGTCATCCTTCTGTATGCGAGGATCCAGCCCGACAAGTCGCCCAAGAACAAAATCATCCAGACTCAGGTCCTCTGCCCATTCTGAATAGGTCGGCGCGTCTCGCTCCTCCCAAGCCAGCGCACAAAAATCTCGGTACAAACCGGCAACTCCCAAGAACAAGACCGCGGCCTTGTGTCGCTCTATCTCGTTAGAGTAGTTAGCAATCCCGGCGACGACTGTTCGCTCCCACACTGCTTTCGCCCATTCCAGTTCGCTCCCAGACTCCCAAACATCGAAGGCTGCTTCGGCGGCACTCCTCACGTCCATCCAGTCCAGGACCATCGGTTCCCCCGGAACGGTTCGCGAAAGATCAGCTGCTGGTTTCTTGATCGGCCAACACAACCCTCCGATCCCGGTTGTCCGAAGCCGGGGGCCTAACGGATCGCCGCCTGTATCCTATAGGCGATATATAGCCGAAAGAATACAGCGATGCTGTATTCGTGGCAACCGACGTTTCCATTCGGCTAGGCCTGCGTATTCGTGCCCTGCGTCAGCGACGGGGCTGGACGCAGACGTATCTCGCGGTTCACACAGGATTGGGGCGCGCATTCATCTCAGACCTGGAGAATGGAAAAAAAGAGCCCTGCCTCCATTCGCTGGAGATTTTAGCGGCAGGCTTCGAAATCTCACTTTCCCAGCTTTTCGCCCGATTGTGAGACCTGGAAGTTCCGTCCCTAGCGCAAAGGCCGTCGGTACGTCACTCATCCCCTACCCGATTTTGGACAAGCCTGTAACTGCCCTTTGCGCCGTGCCCCTGCTCACGCCTGTCTCGGCCTTGATCTCAGACCAGGAGTGTCCCTGCGCGCGCAGAACCCCAATTCTTGAGGCATCCACAATCACCCGCGGTCTTCCGAGTCGTCTTCCTTTGGCGCGCGCGTTTCGCAGGCCGGCACGAACCCTCTCCTGGATCAGGGCCCTCTCGAATTCAGCCATTGCACCCAGGAGTTGCATCATCAACCGGCCAGATGGTGTGCTCAAGTCAAGGTTGTCTCGGAGGCTTATGAATGCGATTCCGAATGCGTCCAGTTCAGCCAGAGAGGTGACCAAGTGCTTCAATGAGCGGCCCCACCGATCAATCTTCCAGACCAGGATAGCGTCAAAGCGTCGACGGCATGCGTCTGACATCAGCCGGTTGAGCGCCGGTCGGGACTCCTTGCAGCCCGAGACTCCCTGGTCGGTGAATTCCTCGACGATCTGCCAGCCTCGGCGGCCCGCATATTCCCGCAGTTCCGCGAGTTGCATTTCTGGATCTTGGTTGTTGAGAGTGCTGACTCGGGCGTAGAGCGCGACCTGCGTGATGGGCCGAGTGGATTCTTGAGCGAAATTGGTGTTACGTTGCTGACCAGCCATGTTGCCTCCTTGTTAGGCGACCGTGGTTAGCGCCGTGTCGGTGTTCTAGCACTGGTACGGCGCGCTCTTCTCTGGTGCTAACTGTATGCTCAGCGGTGAGCACAGTCAAGGGTGATGTCTGAGCGTTGCCAGGCGCTGAGCAATCCGTGTAAAAAGACAGACATGGCAAAGAAGGATCCAGCGGCCGTTAAGCTTGGCAGGCGTGGCGGGAAGGCAGCAGCTAGAAACCGGACGGCCCAGGAGCGTGCCGAACAAGCTCGAAAGGCGGCTAACGCTCGCTGGGCTAAGCGTCGTTAATTGGGGCGGCAGGTACTGAATGGGGAACGGAAGGAAACGTGCGGAGCGCGCCTTTTCCAATTGGCGGCGATATGAGGTCAGATTTCCGGAGCTGCAGTTAACTCATTTTCGCGACAAATTGGAATGGTTATATGGCGGCGAGCCAGATGATCCCGATGTTTCGCTCGAAAACTGGAACTTGTTTCGTGCCAAAATGTCCGAAGGCAATGCACGCGAAGCGGCTCGCCAATTGCTCAAGTTTTCCGAACATCATCAATTTACATTCTGGCACTCAGGCTGGGTCAAGGCGGCTCTGGGCCGACTCATTCTTGAAGACGAGAGCGCCGCGCAAGAGTTCATAAAGCCATACCGGGGACGAGCGCGAGGACCACTTCCGAAGAGCAAGATGGCAGCTTATGAAGCCTTAAGACTAGTACAAGGTCGACATCGGAAACACTGGCTCGCGGCCATCGCTTGGATGCTCCGTTTCTGTCAAAAAAGTGACCTCCCCAGAGAATCACATCTATTCGTCGATCGCGCGTTGTTTGCGTATTGGGATTGTGTAGGCATTCGCGACCACAGTTGCCTGAGCGAAAAGGCATTGACAGTGATTGCAATGGCAGTGTGGGATGATCCCGCTTTGTCCTCAAGTATCTTGTGCGATCGGGCGTTGGCAAGGCTATATCACTCGAGCCCCAGCACACTGACCCATCTTCGCGCGGACCTTAAGAAGCGTTCCAGGCGCTCTCCGCGCTAAAGTTGCAATTGGACTGTCGTACCGACTTGCAACTTTCTCTTCTTACTACCGTTAACTTATTGAATCTGCGAACTCCCCCTCGGTTTTCCATGCCTCTGGTCTTCCAGCATGCTGCTGGCGCGGGAATATCTTTGTCAGCATCGGCTAGCAGTAGATGGCTAGTGCCAAAGCGAGGAGACTGGAGATGAAAACTGAGGCAGTCCCTGAAAAGCTTCTATACGGCCGCCGGTCGGCTGCCGCGATGCTCGACCTTTCACCCAGAGCCGTTGATTACGCGATCCGAGCGGGTGAGCTTGAGGCGATATATATCGGTAAGCGGGTATTGATCCCTCGCGAATCGCTCTTGGCCTTCGCTCGACGCGGGCGCCCGAAAGCTCAGGCGCTAAGCCAATGCGGCGGCCCCCATCGAGAGGAAAGCTCGCTGGGTTCCCCTTCGTCAATTCGCCATCAGGAGCCCGGCCAGTGACTACTGCGCTCTTCGCCCCCGATATTGAGCGTGCACTCATAGGGTGCATCTTGGAATCACCAGCGTTGATCGAGGGGGTGGTCGACGTCGAGCCAAAGGATCTATTCCACCTGTCCTCGAATTCAACCATCTTCTTTCGTCTGCGGACCCTATGGAAAAATGGCGCCGCCATTGATCTCCCTATGCTAATCCATGGTCTTGAATCGAGCGGTGAGCTGGATCGAGTTGGGGAGGCCGAATACATCAGCCGGCTGGTGGACGGTTGCGTGATCGGTAACTTCCCTTCCTACCTTAAGACTCTCCGGGAATTGGCACTTCGTAGATCTCTCGCATCGGACATGGAGCGTCTCTTGGCTAGAGTTGTGGACGCTTCCGCGTCGCCCGAGCAGCTCAGTTCTGAACTCCAGTCCATTTCTGCCGCTTACGGAAATGGAATTGCGGCAGAAAGAAAAATTCGATTCCGCACCGCGGCTGAACTCGCGATTGGAACCCATTCTGAGGTGAAATGGATAGCTGGTCGGTTTGTCGCTGCCGGCGTCATTACCCTGCTCATCGGAAAAGTCAAAGCTGCAGGAAAGACCACATTTCTTACTCATTTGGCACATGCCGTAGTTGGCGGGAGCCCATTCTTAGGATCGGGAACGAGCAGAGGGCCGGTGGTCTATCTCACCGAACAATCGGACCCAACGTTCAGACCCGCTCTCGGGAGGGCTGGTCTTGGCAGTAGTAAGGACTTGCTGATACTGACTTGGTCTCAAGTATCTAGGCAGCCGTGGCCGCACGTAGTTAGGGCTGCAGTAACCGAATGCAAACGAATTGGCGCCGTCTTGTTGATAGTGGACACCATCGGCCAATTCACCGGACTTGTTGGAGACGCGGAGAACAATGCCGGAGACGCTCTCGGCGCGATGCAACCCCTCATGCAGGCCGCCGCGGAAGGGCTTGGCGTATTGGTGAGCCAACACGAGCGCAAGAGCGGCGGCGATGTGGAAGACTCCGGCCGCGGAAGTTCCGCGTTTGGAGGCGCTGCAGACATCGTCCTAAACATACGGCGACGCCCGGGGAATGGGAACGCCAATTTGAGGGTACTCCGCGCGCTATCCCGCTTCGAAGAAACCCCGCCCGAGGTTACCGTCGAGTTCACCACAGAGGGATACGTTCTCCGCGATTCCGAGAACATGGCGTTGGACGACGCTGAAGACGCCATTATGAGGATAGCCCCCCACTCTGAAGGCCGCGCCCAGAGCGTCGCCCAACTCTGCCAAGCGGCAGACGTAAAGCGGACTATCGGACAGGAAGCTCTCACCAAGTTGGTAGAGCAAAGAAGAATACTGCGCGCAGGGTCGGGACACAGGGGTGCTCCATACAAGTACTTCGTAGCAGAGATTCATTCTGCCGGAAATGCTTCCCTTAACCGGCCGAATGAAACCGAAGAGCCAGAGGATGAGTTTTGGAGGCAGCAGTCTAACGTGGGCGCTCGCGTCTGTCGTCAAGGAACCAGTGTGCCTAAGTCGGGGCCTGTTTACGAGCTGTGACGCAACTCGTGGAACATTTGTTTCCGCTGGAGCAAATGTTCCACATCTAGGTCGAAACCGATGCTGAAGGGTAGACCACCAACGTTTCGCAATGGCATGTGCTCGCGCTGCGGGAATAGAGAGCGCCGGAAAGGCGGACGATATTGTCTGGACTGCCACCGGAGCTATGAACGAGCGCACCGGGGCAGCGAAGAAAGCAGACTCACATAAACCTGGGAACTTAGTGCATAACTAGGTTTCCACTGCCGTGGGGGTCGACGAAGCTTTGATAGCAAACACCGCGACTGGCAAGGCAATCAAGATGATCGGGTACGCTGCAAACATCCCGAGATCCCTTCGCCGCCGTGTTTTCGCAAAATCGCAGTTGGGAGCATCTAAGTGATGACGCAACAGGTGGTTAGAGATTTCCCAAACCCGGGGTTCTGTCGGATCTGCCATGGTTTTAGGATACCCCCCCCTTTTTGAAGAGAAAAGTTGCGCGCGCTATGCGAAACAGAGGGTGAACTCCTGGAAGGTCGACCAATGTGTGAACCGCTAATCACAGCGAACCAAGCAGCAGTACTGCTGAAGGTGCACCCGAAAACAGTAAAGAGACTGGCCCAAGCGGGCGAGTTGCCGGGCATGAAAATCGGGCGTGTTTGGCGCTTTCGAGAATCGTCCCTAGACGCATGGATGTCGGCGAAGTTAAAGTGTTGTGGCCACCCGAGTCCGGAAGGGGAAGCGATCTTATGAGGACTCGGTATCAACACGGAAGCTTGCAACTAGACAAACGCAGGAACGGTCCTGATGTTTGGATTTATCGCTGGCGCGAATATTCGCCAACCGGCGAAATGCAGCGGCGGGGAGAGATGATCGGAACCATCGAGGAGTACCCAACCAAAGCAGACGCGCAAAGGGCCAGCGAACACCTGCGCTTAACCGCAAATAGTGATAACCCGGGAGCACTGAACCTTTCCTTCGGAGCGCTCTTGGACCGTTACACAAAGGAGGAAATGCCGGAGCGGCACTCTACCAATTTGGCATATCGATCGTACATCGAGACCCACATCCGCCCGAGGTGGGCGCACCTGCCGCTCAGCAAGTTAGTGGCGCGGGGAGCTTCGTTCAGCGTGGAAGTATGGTTGAAATCGCTCGACCTGGCTCCGAAGACAAAGGGCAACATCCGCAACGTGATGGCCGTGGTGCTCAACTGCGCCATGCGGTGGGGAATTATCGATCAGGGTATCAATCCCCTGTCGTTGGTAAGGGTCAAGGGCATCAGTCGCAGGCAGACTGAGCCGCGGATCCTGGCTGCGAACGAGATCCAGTCGCTGATTTCTGCGCTGCCGACGGAGCCGTACCACACCATGGTGGTCATGGCTCTGAGCACCGGCTTGAGATGCAGCGAATTGTTCGCGCTGAAGTGGCACGACGTCGAATGGGAGAAGCTCACTCTCCTGGTCCGACGGGCGATCGTGGACGGCGTGGTCGGAGAGGTGAAGACGAAGTACTCACAATCCGGCTTACCACTGGATCCAGTTCTCGCTGAAATCCTATTCACGTGGAAACGCTTATCTTCGTTCGGCCGGGAAACCGATTGGGTGTTTGCCAGCCCGTTGAAGGCCGGCGAACTTCCCCTGCGATCCACTGCAGTGCTGGCAAACCGCATCAAGCCAGCAGCGATCACCGCGGGGCTTGGCGGCAGTGTCGGATGGCACACCTTTCGGCACACCTACAGCTCCATGCTGCGACAGCTGGGCGTGGATTTGAAAGTCCAGCAGGAACTGCTGCGGCACGCTGATGTGCGAACCACGATGAACGTCTACACGCAGGCGGTCAGCGAACAAAAGCGCGCGGCCCATTCCAGTGTCGTGAGGATGGTCCTGGCGTAAACGAAACGAGCGGAAATGGGCCAACTGGACATTTGTGGACATGGAGCACACGGTAGCTCCTGTCGAATCAGTTGGCTAATGGTGGGCGCTATAGGATTCGAACCTATGACTTCCACCGTGTGAGGATGGCACTCTACCGCTGAGTTAAGCGCCCCGCTTTCCTAAGTCGGTTTTCATATACTACAAGCAGCTGTGGCTTGCGGCAAACCCCGCGCCGAGGCGGTTTCCCGAATGGTAAAGTTGGGAGTGGCGCAGCTTTCGTGGTGACCCCGGTTTCCATTTCGCCTGGTTGCCCCGTACCGCGAGACACCCCGCAATCCCACCGTTTCCATCCCCGTAACTCCGTGTTAGGCTAGGGTTTGATCCGGCTTGGGACGAAGTTTCGCACAGCTATCCCAGGCCTTCGACCTGTTTCCATGAGCGGCAAACCCACTCCCGCGAAAGCGTCTCCAGACCCTTCTTCCCAAGGGACTTCCGGGCCGAATCCCATCCCGGGAAAGACGCAACTTTCACCGGGGGGAGGGGTTCATTCCAATGTGAGCACTACAGCCATGCAGCGCGGGTTGCTGGCCATGAGGTATGACGCGTCTTATGCCGAGGCGCAAGCGGCCGTGGCTCGTCCGCTGCCTACGGTCAGCGATGCCGACGTCATGCTGCGGGTGAAGGCTGGGGACGACGCAGCCTTCGAATATCTGGTGCAGAAATATCGCCGGCCCATGGTGAGTTACATGTACCGCATGTGCCACAACGCGGCGGCGGCGGAAGATCTGGCGCAGGAAGTTTTTCTGCGGGTGTACCGCTCGCGAGGCAATTACGAGCCCAGCGCGAAGTTCACCACCTGGCTGTATCGCATCGCGAGCAATCTGGCGGTAAACCACGCCCGCGACTCGCGGCATGAACGCCCGGAGAATACCGTCAGCGTTGACGAGCCGGACCAGGAAACGGGACAGGTTTTAGATTTGCGGGATACTTCGCTGAGCGCCGAGGAAACCATCCTGCGCCGGGAGCGCATGGCGGCCATTCGCCAGCGGGTGCAAAGTTTGCCGGAGCGGCAGCGCACCGCCGTGGTCATGCATAAGTATCAGCAAATGGATTATCGGGAGATTGCGCAGGTTTTGAAGTTGAGTGAATCTGCCACTAAATCGCTGCTCTTCCGCGCGTATGAAACGCTGCGGGTGCAGCTGAAAGAGTTTTTGTGAGGGTACGGTCATGAAATGCAACGAAGTTTACGAACTGTTGCCGGATTTAGCCGCCGGGCTGGACACAATCGCGCCCGAGGTTGGTGATCATTTGAAGGGTTGCGCTGCCTGCACCGGCAAGCTGGCCGAAGTTCGCCAGACCATGGCGTTGCTCGATGAATGGCGGGTGCCGGAGCCCTCGCCCTATTTCGATACGCGGTTGGTGGCGCGAGTGCGGGAAGAGAGAGGCCAGCCCAGCGGCTGGTGGCAATGGCTGCGCAGGCCGGCGCTGGCGGTTTCGCTGGCTGTGCTCATGGTGATGAGTGCAACCTTGATTCGCACCGACGGCCCCAAAGGGGGCCCGGATAGTTCGATGGCGGCGATTGAACCCGGCACTGCGGTTGGAGATTTGCAGGCGCTCGACAAGAACAGCGACTTGTATTCCGATTCTGAAATACTGGACGATTTGCAGGTCCAAAGTGATGTGACGGCGAATCCGTAAGTGGCTGGACGGGGGGAATAGGGTAGTGCGGCTGAAATCAATAACGGCTTGGATCTTAGCGGGAGTTCTCGATCTCGCGCTGGTTGCTGCCGTTCCATCGGTCGCACAGGAGCGTCGCGAGGAGCCGCCCCGGGGCAGGAATCAAGTTCCCCACCAAAATCAGGGACGTCCCCAAAACCGGCCCTATGGCGGCGGTCAAAATCCCGGGGCGCACGCGGGACAATGGTTGAACCAGCACCGCAACATGAGTCCGGAGCAGCAAAGGCGCGCTTTAGAGGGCGACCCACGCTTCCGCAATCTTCCCCCTCAGCAGCAACAGCGGTATCGCGATCAACTCGAGCGCTTCAACCACATGCCTGCGGAGCAGCAGCAGCGTGTATTGAATCGCATGGAGACGTGGGAGCACCTCACGCCCGAACAAAAAGGTCAGGTCAGTGAGTTTCACCAGCGGATGCAGCAGCTTTCGCCGGAGCGCCAACAGGCCGTACGCAGTGCCATCCAGTCGCTGCGGGCAATGCCGCCTGAGGCGCGACAACGTGCCATTGAGTCAGATGCCTACCGGCAGCATTTCTCGCCTCAGGAGCGACAGATGCTGGACAATGCTTCCCGGTTACCGCTCGCACCCGCCGAACCTAATGAGCGCGGGCCGGAAGAATAACTCCGTGGCTTCCGTCTGACGTCCGCGAGTGAAGGTCACCTTCGCAGCAAATTCTTGGCGATGAACAGCGCGTTGGCGGGACGCTCGGCCAGCCGCCGCATCAGGTAGGGATACCACTCAGTCCCAAACGGAATATACACTCGCATCCTCCAGCCGTCCCTGACCAGGCTCTGCTGCAAATCACGACGGATGCCATAAAGCATCTGAAACTCGAATGCGTCGCGGGGGAGGTTCTCGCGAGTGGCGAAGGTCTTGGCCTGGTTGATGATGTTCTCGTCGTGCGTGGCCAGGCCGTGATAGGTCCCGCTCTTCATCAGGACCTTCATCAGCTTGACGTAGTTGTCATCCACTTCTGATTTCTTCTGATACGCAAGCTCGGGCGGTTCCTTGTAGGCGCCCTTGCACAGACGGATGCGGATGCGTTCTCCGAGCAGCTTCTCGACGTCGCTCTCCGACCTTCGCATATACGACTGGATGACGGCGCCAACGCATCCTTGATTTCCCGGCAGGCGGTGTAGCTCGTGGACAAAGTCGAGAGTGCGCTGGGTGTAGGGCGAACCTTCCATATCGATGCGGGCAAAGTTGGGCGGCTTCATGGCCGCGGCTTTGGCCACCAGGCTGACCACCAGATCGCGCGCCAGCTTTTCGTCCACATCCAAGCCCATATGAGTGAGCTTCAGACTGATGTTGGCGTTCAGTTTTTGTGCGGCGATCTGGTCGAGCATCTGGTGATACAGCGCGGCGCTGGCCCGGGCCTCGTCGGCGTTGGTGACATTCTCGCCAAGATTGTCGATAGAAACGCTGGGACCCGACTGATTGACGGCACGAGTGGCACGGAGCGCGTCCTCGACCTGCGTGCCGGCGACGAAGCGGCTGGAAAGTCTCTGTCCGATCGCAGAGCGTTCGGCCACGGCACGCAACCCGCGACTTTCAGAAAGAGAAATGAAGAACGCCCTCAGCACGGGCAGCCCGCACCAGAGTGGAATGGAAATGTAAGAACGTCCGGCGCGTCCATGAAGGTCACAGAAATTTGTATCACAAACCGAAGCGCTTTGAGACCAACTCGACTACTCAGGCTGAAATCCAATCCTCTGATGGCTGCCGTCACAGAACGGTTTGCTGCCGGATGCGCCGCAGCGGCACAGCCAAGTTTCCGTTCCTTCGAAGATCACCTGATCGGTGGCGTTGCGGATGGTGAGTTGTCCTTGCAGATGCAGTGGCCCGTTGGCCGTCCGAACTACCCGCAGCTTCCCGCTGGTTGCCATCTCTTTGCGGGCGTCCACGCCTGGCGCGGCTGTACCGGGGTCGGCGAATGCCACGGCGAAGTGACTGTTGTCGCAGAAGGGTTTGTTCTTCGAGGCCCCGCAGCGGCAAAGCGCGGCTCGCGTATCGGACAGCAACTCTTTTTCGTCTTCTGTCACCACCACGAAACTTCCCCGCAGGTACAGCGGTCCACGGGACGCGATGGTCAGCGTGTTCGACGGGTCGGCGCGTTCCGCCAGGCTGGAATCAGCCGCCTGGTAGTGCAGGGCTCCAGTCGGACAGCGCTTGATCACGGCTGCAATCGCCTTGGGTTCCGCGTTGTCGGGCCCCACCCACGGCTTGGCAGCAGGGTTGAAGACCTCAGGTGCTCCGTGCACGCATTCCTTGGCGTGGATGCAGCGCCGGGCGTCGTAAAGCACCGTGATCGCCTTGCCTTTATATTCTTGTTGCTTCATGGTGAAATTCTGTCGCGTGGGGCGTACTTCCGGTTATTGCAGAAAAACCTCATCCACGTAGCACCACTTCCAGTTCTCTCCCGGCTCAAACGATTGCATGATGGGATGTTTGGTCTTGTGAAAATGTTTGGTGGCGTGCTTGTTCTTCGACGAGTCGCAGCAGCCCACGTGGCCGCAAATGAGGCACTCCCGCAGGTGGACCCAGGTATCGCCGATCTCCAAACACTCTTTGCAACCTTTGCCGCTGGGCGTCACCTCGCGAATTTCCTTCACGTGCGGACAGCTGCTTTGTACCTGCGCCATGGCTCACCTCGGTGGAGTATACAGCCTTGATGGTTAGCTTCCCTGCTCTTCCAGAAACTTCTCTGCCTCGAGCGCCGCCATGCATCCCGTGCCCGCCGCGGTAATCGCCTGGCGATAGCGCCGGTCCTGCACGTCACCGCAGGCATAGACCCCGTGGACTTTCGTGAAAACGTACTTCGTAGTTTTCAGGTAGCCGTCGGCGTCGGCATCGAGCTGACCTTCAAAAATCTTGGCGTTTGGGATGTGGCCGATCCCGAGGAACAGGGCACTGGTGGGGAAATCCCACACTTTGCCGGTCTTGACGTTGCGCAGCTTCAGGCCGGTCACTTCTTTGTGGTTGACATCGTACACATCTTCCACAACCGTGTCGGTAAGGAACTGGATTTTCGGATTGTTCTGAGCTCGTTCCAACATGATCTTGGAAGCGCGGAAGGATTCGCGCCGATGAATGATGGTGACCTTGGTTGCAAAGCGCGTCAGGAAGGTGGCCTCTTCCATGGCGGAATCACCACCGCCGATGACGACGATCTCCTTGCCGGAGAAGAAAAAGCCGTCACATGTGGCGCAGGAGGAAACTCCGTGACCGATGAGTTGCTGTTCGTGCGGCAGCCCCAGCCAGCGCGCCGAAGCTCCGCTGGCAATGATCAGCGTCTTGGTGTGGACGACTTCGTGACTGACATGCAATTTGAACGGGCGCTGGCTGAGATCAGCGCTGGTAACATGGCCATGCTTATACTCGGCGCCAAAGCGCGTCGCCTGCTTGCGCATGTTCTCGACCAGCTCCGGCCCCTGGATGCCTTCCGGGAAACCGGGAAAGTTCTCTACTAGCGTGGTCAGAGAGAGCTGCCCCCCTGGCTCGTGCCCTTCCAGCAGCAGCGGCTTCAGGTTGGCGCGTGCGGTGTAGAGCGCAGCGGTGTGGCCGGCGCAGCCGGATCCGATGATGACGACGTTGCGAACGTTCTCCATAGCAATATTGTTAGATTGCGAGCTTCATGATTTGGGTTCAACCCGGCGCTACTGCGGTTTCTTCTCCGGAGCAATCGGCTTAAGAACAGGGTTTCTTTTCTCTTTCATCGCTCCCACCCGCGCCAACTCCTCGGGCACGGTGTGACGCACGTTCAACAGGTCACGGTAGTTGGCAGCGATCGCGGAGGCGCTGCGAAACAGCGGTTCGTAGGCGCTTTGGTCCGGCGGCTCTCCCTCTTTTCCCTGGCACCGCGCCAGCACAATGGACGGCTTGCCAAACCGCTCCAGCTTAATGCGAGTGGCAGGTGTGTCAGTCGCCAGCATGTTCGCCGGAGTCGCAACCGCTGAGGTGCTGTCTTCGATGGCAATCTGCAACAAATCCTTGGGATCGCGCACCCGGAAAACCAGGGTTTCCACCAGACTCTTGGAATCTTTGCTGAACGAATACTGCACGGTGGCGAACTGCCCCGGTGCCGGGAATTCGCGGCGCACTCGCACCCAATCGGAGGTTCCCGGGTCGGATGCCATCTGTGCATTCTGCCCCAGCTGGCCCAATTTCAGGAGATCAGCACCCTGGTCCAGCAGCGAACGGCCACGGTCAATCTCAAAATCCTGTGTAAAAGAAGCCATGAGCGGAATCCGTTGCAGCGCGGCAGTAATTTGTTGCTGATCCTCCGCTGAGGGCGCACACACGTTGAGGACATTTAGTTTGACTTGCGGCTGCGGTGGTTGCTGTGCCGTCACCAGTTGCGCCACGGCAAGGACGATCACAATGGTCAGGTGTTTTTCGAGCACAGGGCATTCTAAACGAAAAGGCTCGACCGCAGATGGCGTTGACGCCGCAGGCGGTTGGTCGTCTGTTTACGAGGTGCCGACCGCCATCTGACTTCCGACTGAGTTCGCGCACAATACTTTCACTCGGCTACGCTAAAGCTTCCCCACAGCATTCAGGCCGAACCCCGCCACCCAAATGTTGGCCCCGTCAAAAGCAACACCGACGGTCGGCTGCGTGGTATTGACATAACCCAATAACGCGCCGTCGCGTGCGCGTAGTACCGTCACAGCGAAATCGGTCGATACCCAGACGCTCTCTCCGTCAAAGGCGATGCCGTACGGGTCTAATGGGACGTTGAATGTTCCCAACACCGTGCCATCACTCGCCCGCAGCTTGGTAACGGTCTGGCTCCCCCGATTGGCTGTCCAGATGTTAGCCCCGTCGAAAGCAATGCCGAGCGGGCCTGGCGAAGTCTGAAATGTGCCTAGGAGCTTTCCATCGCTGGCCCGCAGCTTCATAACGGTGTTGTCGGTGCCGTTCGTCACCCAGACGTTTGCCCCATCAAACGCTGTGGCTATTGGGCTGTTGCCGACAGTGAAGCTGCCTAAGTTCTGGCCGTCGCTGGCTCGCAGTTTGGTCAATGTGTTGCTGCCATTTGGCACCCAGATGTTTGCTCCATCAAACGTCATCCATGTGGCGGGAACGTTCAGCTTGAAAACGCCAAGGTTCTTGCCGTCGCTGGCTCGCAGCTTATCGACCGTACCGTCCCCAACGTTCGACACCCAAATGTTGGCCCCATCGAATGTGACACCATACGGCTCGATCCCGGCTTGGAAAGTCCCCAGCACCTGGCCGTCATTCGCACGGACCTTGGTCACCGTGTCGTCGCCAAAATTGGCGGTCCAAATATTTTCCCCATCGAAACAAACTCCATACGGGGAGTTGCCTACTGGGAATGTCGTTGTCTGGTTCGCTAGATACCACTTCAGCAGCGCCACCTTCAGCGGGTTTGACAGCGGCGGCGCACCGTTTCCGGCGGGCGGGAGTGCGTGATCACCCGCAGAGTTTTGCGCCTGTCCCGCAATGAAGCTGGCCAGGGTCAAAACTGCCAATACCAGCGAGATTCCAACTACAGCCCGTTTCATGATCTCGTACCTCCCCAGGGACAACAGCAGAAAACCAGAAAACCACCAACCGGAGCCTATATATAAGTGCGGGATCTCGCGCGTTCGAATCGGGCAAGCGCCAGCGACGCTCTTAGAACCAGCCAGATTCTGTTCCAGGCCTGGCCGCAAATCAAGCTGAAAATGAAGGAATCGCAGAGATTAGCCAAACTGCACTGCCACGGGGAGGATTGACCGGCACGGCCTACGTCAAAAATCGCTAGAATCCTGTCATGGCAAATCTAACTCTGGTTTACGGATTGCGGCTGCTTCCGGCAGAAGAAGTGGAGCAAGTTGGCGACGCTACCCTCAAGCTGAAGAACGGGCGCGAAGCTCACGTGACCATGCACGTGCTCGAAGGCAGCAAGGATGAAATCGAAAAACAGCTCAAGACCAGCCTGGAGGCGTTTTTCGACTTCTACCCGGAAATCTGAGCCGCCGGTGCCGCTTTCTTGCTGGAACCCTGCAGCTCGGTTCACCATCTATAATTCGATTGGAACATGACCCTGTCTCCTCGCTATCTCCGCATGAAGCTCGCTGACGCGGGCCTTTTACCCACCACCAAGGTGGCGCGGGTGGCTTCGTACGTGCTGGCTGTCGATGTGCTGTTGTTTGCGCTGCAAAAGGTGGGCGGCTGGCTCAAGCTGTCTTTTGCCGACAGTCTCGGCGGATGGGTCAGCTTCCTGAGCTTCGTTGCCATTGTCCTATTTCTGGTTCTGGCTTTCCGCTGGGTGAAGGCCAAGATGCTGTGGCGCCTGCGCAACCGCTTGATTGTCACCTACGTTTTCATTGGTGTGATTCCAGTGGTTTTGCTGGTGGCGCTCGCGGTGGGTTCCTTCTACTTGTTTGCCGGCCAGTTCGCTACTTTCATTGTCACCACCGGTTTGAATTCGGAATTGGTGAGCCTGGAGTCCGCCAACTCCGCCATCGCCCAACAGGTCGCTGCCCAAATGAAACATGGACGCGGCGGCCTCGAGGCGTTTCAAGATGTCCGTGAGGAAGATAAGATCTGGGCCGACCGCCAGATTTGCGTCTGGCTGGGCAAGAAAGTCGTTCTGAACAGCACCCCCGCCGGAGACAACTCTGCTCCTCCGGTTCTAACTCCCCACCTGGGCAACTCGTTCCGCGGCATCGTACGTGATCACGAGGTTCTCTATCTACGCGCGGTGCAGAGGGTCCCTGTCGGCGGGGATACGATGACCGTCCTTTCGAGCGAGCCTTTCAATCAGCGCATGCTGCAAGAGTTAGCTGCCAACCTGGGTGAAATCTCGCTGTACACCACCGGACTCAACCTCCACAAGGTGGAACGCGGACAAGGCAAGAACGCAGTATCCGACGATGGCTCGGGAATGTCGATTTCGCTAAGCAAGCCAGAAGGTGACTACGTACTGGACACCGGCCAAAAAGAGCTCCGGCCCACTTACACCGCCGGAACTGTGCCACCGCCGGCAGCGCCGGTGGATCCTCAAGTCCCCTTTGGTACCACGGTGTCGGTGGTTGATTGGGACACCGGCGACAAGCTTAAACCGGCAGCCATCGGGGTGCAGACCCGCGTGTCCAGGATCTATCAGCGCCTGTTTGCAGCCCTGGGCGACTTCGCGCCGGCGGTCGAATTTGGTTTGTTGTTCGTGGCCATTTCCTTTGGAGTCATCGAGATGGTCGCGCTCATCATCGGCGCCAGCTTAACCCGGACCGTGACCGGCACCGTGGCCCAACTCTACGACGCCACCACCCACATCAATCGCGGCGACTTCAGCCATCGCATTCCGGTGAAGTCGAACGATCAGGTCGCCGCTCTGGCCAATTCCTTCAACTCGATGACGGCATCGCTTGAGAAGCTGATCGAAGAGCAGAAAGAAAAACAGAAGCTGGAGAACGAACTGGTGATTGCGCAGGAGGTCCAGGCGCAACTCTTCCCTCGCCATATCTTGCAACTGGAATCGCTGGAGGTTCATGGCTTCTGCCGCCCGGCGAGCACGGTGAGTGGAGACTATTACGACTTTCTGACCCTGGATTCCGACAGAATGATCCTGGCCGTCGGCGATATCAGCGGCAAAGGAATCTCGGCGGCATTGCTGATGGCCACCATCCATTCGGCCGTGCGCGCGTACAGTCTTCAAGACATCCCCGCGCTGCGGGAACCTATGGCCGTAGGCGTAGCCTCCGGCTCGGCAATGATGGTCGCTTCCCGTTTGCATAATCTGGATGTGTCGCCTTCGGCGTTGCTTTCATTGTTGAACCACCAGCTCTACGAAAGCACGCCCTCGGAAAAATACGCGACTTTATTCCTCGGCATTTATAACGGAACCGAGCGCCAGCTCACCTATACCAACGGTGGACACTTGCCGCCCATCGTGATGAGCGAAGACGGAAGTATCCGGCGGCTGGACTGCGGTGGAACCGTGGTCGGCTTGTTCGATCACGTTACCTACGAAGAGAGTTCGGTGCAACTGCGGAAGGGCGAACTCTTTCTGGCCTACAGCGACGGGGTCACCGAACCGGAGAATGATTTCGGGGAATTCGGTGAGCACCGGCTGATCGAACTGCTGCGCGAAAACCGCGAGCAGCCGCTGGCACACATTAGCGAAATTGTAACTGCCGCGGTGGATGACTGGATCGGCGCCAACAAACAGCCGGATGACGTGACCCTGGTGCTGGCTAGGGCGAGGTAGGTCCCGTCACAACCGACTTGGGCTTCGCCTCTTTCGACAGCACTCTTATTTTGGCCGTAACCGCTTGCCCTTTTTCCATCCCGCCGATCATGACCAGGTTGGTTTTCGTCACCAACAATCCCCGGTGGTCCATGGTTGGGTTAGGGATGTTCTCGTCGATCGTCTCCCACTTGCGGGTACGCAGGTTGAAGGCAAAGGTCACGGGCGAAGGCTCGGACGGCTTGCCGTCGTAGCCCAGACCAGCGTTGTCGTGTGGGTTGTCGCTGCCCCCGGAGAAGTAGATCATTTCATCCTTTTCCGATTCCCCCGCGGCAATGCGGAAGCGGCCTGTTCCCGGATGCGCGGGCAATTTTGTCCATTCAATCTTCGTAGGATCGTGATGGTTGATCTTGCCGCTCCAGCATTCATCGGATGCGACAAAACGCGGCGAGTTTCCCTCCGAATTCCGGACCGCTCCATCCACATAAACAATGGTGTCCCCGACCAGGGCACCCGCGTGTCCGAACACCGCCGTACCAATCGGTGTGGCCTTCGACCACCGGTTCTTCTCCAGATCGTACATTTGGACATCCGTCACTGGTCCGCCGTTGGTGCGTCCCCCGACAAGATAGATATAACGATCCCGGTAAACTCCGATGACTGCCTCGCCCACCGCAACCAGCATGTCATTTTGTCGAAACCAGCGGTCGTTGGCAGGCTCATACTTCCCGACATCCGGGACCGCCATGCCTCCGCCCTGGAACAGCACGTAGCCGCCCCTAAGATACACGTGGTTCGCAGCTCCCACGGCCATGGCTCCAACCCTCCCAGCGGTGCCAGGGACGGCATGGACGCTGTAAACCTTCCCCGAATCTGCATCTAATTGATAAGCCGCATTGCTGACCGCATCCCATGTTTTCTTGGGGCCGATGCCCATCATGGAAAAGAGTTCGAGTTGCCCCTTTACCTTCAGAATGGCGACGGCATTATTCGAGAGCGGCTCCGGCAGCGGCTCGACTCCGGGGTTGGCTGCCGCAAACAGGAGGACGACGGGAAGCATCAGCAGCAGCGGTGCGAAAACCATCCTTTTCATCGTCGATCCATTTCTGTGGGAAGTTAAGATCCAAAATATCATGCAACCGTGGCCGGGTGGGGCTCCCCGGGCAAACAGCAATTGGTAAAGTTCAGGTTCACAACCCTTCCCTGGCTGCGAGCCGGCTGATTTCCGCACGGGTCGCGGCAAAAAGGAGCAGTATCAGCGCCCCGGTAATGGCATAGAGGTGCAAGTGCAGAAACCAGAGATGCGCCGGTGGCAGCGCCAGTACGCCCAGGCTCGAGAATAACCAGATTCTTGACCCGTCCGGAATGCCAGGGCTGGATAACAGGTGATGAAGGATCAGCGCCATTGGCAGGAGCAGGAGGGTGAGGTCGTGTGGACTGAGGTGATAGCCGATCAGGATTGCCGCGAGAATCGCATTGGCGAAGATCAACCGCCCGCAGCTCTTGGCGTTCGCAGTGTTTCTTCGGGGAGGCAACGCAAAGTAGAGGACAAGAAGTGAACCCAGAACTGTAAGCCACAGCGCAGTTCGCGGTGAACCCGGTACCACAACGGAGACAAGTCCGCGTAGGTTTGCCATCTGTGAGCTGTTCATGCCCGCCAGAGGCAAGCCGCTCACCTGCCGGAGAAACCCTGCGTAGGGAACCGGCCAATTCCAACCAGAGATGCCAGCCGAAAGCACCATTAGACCGCCGGCAACTGCGATAAACCCGCCGGCCATTTTCCTCGAAGCCCGAGCAACGGTCAGCAACGCCACCGGCAGCACCAAATGGAACTTGAATAGTCCGCAGGCCAGGATGCAACCCGCAGCAAGATCACTCTTCTGTTCCGCTGCCACCAGGGCCAAAGTTGGCAAGAACAAGAGAATCAGCGAGTCTTGGCCCTGCATGAAATTGAGCAGCAAGGGAACGAACACCAGAGAACAGGAAAGCAAAATTCGCCAATTCCACCTGGGCAAAACGTACTTTGACACCAGGGCCGCGGTTGCGCCCAGCAGTGTCGCGTTCGCGCAGCACCACAGTGCATAGGCGGAGTAGAGCGGAAAAAGAGCAAATGGCAGATAGATCAGGGTTTCAAACGGGGGATGAATGAAGTAGGTTCCCACCCGGCCCGCGTACTTCTTCAGGTATTCGTCCTGCGCAAGCGGGTCATAGATCTCGGCGCCTCTGCCATCGTGCACCATTCGTGCCGCGATGTAAAAGTCGGCGAAATCCCTCCCCTTTTGTGTCTGCGGAAAACGTTGTGCGAAGTAACCCACCAGGAGAGACAGTGCGAAAACGACGAGCAAGTTTTTTGCCAGCCCTTGCATGGTGGGTTGTGTTTTGAGCGAGGCCCGCGCTGCCCGGCGATCATACTACAAGGGGCTTTTGATCTATTCTACGAAGCCCTGCCGCACCGCCTGAATGAAGTCGGTGTAAACCGGGGTCAATCCCGCGGCGCGCATGTCGGCGGCAATCTGCCCGCGATGATAAGCGGAATGCATGACCACGTGCATCAGGATGTCCTGTTTCGAACTGCTGAAGCTTTCTCCTTTGGTGTTCTCGTAGCTGAGCGAGCGCGTCAGACCGTCCTCCTTGAGCGACTGCAGGTAGGCCTTCCAAAGCTTTGGCAACTCTTCGGCCTCGAGCTTGCAAAGCTCAAGCGACAAGTCAGGCCACACCGGATAGGTCTGCTTCTGCAACTGTAGGCGCTGATACCACAACTTCTCAGCGGAGAGAATGTGCGCCAGCAGCTTCACCGAGCGCGGCGGAGCAACCTCCAAAGCCTGCAACGCACTCAGAATCTCGCGGTTCGCCCAGTCGTCATAAGAAAACAAACGCTGCATGTGTTCGATCATGGCCATAGCACAAACTGCCTCTCTTGACATCATAGCTCCGTCCGAACGCCGATTCGAAGCGCCCCCGGCCAGGGCCGGTATGCACCAAGCCATCCTCCGCCCACAGAACTTCCGTTAATATCTTGGCAACCACTAAACTCCGGAAACCGAGGGACGCATGCCTCTCACCGCAACCGATTGGATCGTCATCGTCGGCTACCTGCTGATCAATTTGCTGATCAGCATGTACTACCGCCGGCGTTCCAGCGGAAACACGGAAGAATTCTTCGTCTCCGGCCGCGATGTCTCCTGGTGGCTCGCCGGCACCTCGATGGTCGCTACCACGTTCGCCGCTGATACTCCTTTATTGGTATGCGGCCTGGTGGCCAAATCGGGTATCGCCGGCAACTGGATCTGGTGGGGCCTGTGCGTCGGCGGTATGTTGACGGTGTTCTTCTTCGCGCGGTACTGGCGCCGTGCGGAGATCCTCACCGACGTGCAGTTTGTCGAGATTCGCTATAGCGGCAAGGCCGCCGCCTTTCTGCGCGGATTCAAAGCCGTCTATCTCGGCCTGTTCATGAACTGCTTCATCCTGGGGTGGGTCACCCAAGCCATGATCAACATCATCACCGTCTTGCTTGGCCCGGCGATTGCACAAGGACGCGTTGTGCAGCTCACTTTCGCTGGCCACACTTTTCAGTACACGCTCGGAGATCCTCATACCACGTCGTTGCTCATCTGCATCTTTGTCCTGATTCCCTTCACCGGGATTTACACCTTCATCGGCGGACTCTGGGGTGTGCTGGTTACCGATCTGTTTCAGTTCGCGCTGAAGATGACCATGATTGTGGTGCTGGCCTGGGTGGCCGTCGCAAAGGTCGGCGGAATGCAGGCGCTGCAAGTTCAACTGCAAGTGGTCGAGAACAATGTTCGCCAGACGGGAG
>Ga0206989_1009_pt2 | contig 40731 bp, 26 predicted proteins | sample Alteio_BWMinCont_10_FD_153276 | JGI IMG/M metagenome (GOLD analysis project Ga0206989, IMG submission 153276) | Enriched cells from forest soil in Barre Woods Harvard Forest LTER site, Petersham, Massachusetts, United States -... | ecosystem: Environmental > Terrestrial > Soil > Temperate forest >...
TTACCGCACGTTAATTTAATAGTTCTTTCTGAAGATCAAGATGTAGAAAATGATATTGATCACAATAGGTTAAAACAAGCGAGAAGTTCAAAAATTCCCATTGTGATTAAGAAGGGCGATGAATTTTTTATTTATGGCGATAAAAATGGTTGCGGTCGTTGGTGTTTTAGCGCGTTTGATCCCACTGAAAAATTTGATTGGAATGATTTACCTTTTCTCCCAGACACAATGGCAAAAATCGAACGTGCTCATCCGATGTTTAATGACTTGCTGGCAAATATGAAGTTGCAAGAAGTTCATGTATTTCCAACCACGCTGGGTAAATTGAGCTCGATGAAAGAAAATCTTTTCAAAGCCATCCGCGGCACTGGTTTTTTTATTCCATTTGAGATTCGCGAGCAAGGTTCTGCAGCCACTCAGAAAGAAGGAACAGTCACTTATACGACTTATCAAGGCAGTGATCAAAAATATTTTCAATACTCTGGTGTCATTCCAGGTGGGGAAAAAATTGATGTGAGAAGTAAAGTGGCTTTAGACACGAACCCAAATGCTGATAACAAATGGAAAGTACTTCATTTTGATAAAAACCGTCGTTTGAGTCCTGCAGAAGAAGCTAAAATAGAGGCCGCAAATGCAGTGAAAAGAGCCATTGAAGAAGACATGATGACTTCGCATCTTATTCCCAATTACATGAGAACAAGAGCTAAATTAAGAACGCCTCAAGGACAATATAGACATCGATTGAGACAGGCTGAAATTCTTAAAAATAAACGCAATTTTCTATCTAAATACTCCATTAGCGCAGGTGAAAAATTCGAAAGAGATAATATAGGCCTGCATCGATTCTTAGTGCATGAACATAAACCGGATTCACATATAGCCATTAATGAAGCATTCATTCGTGGACCTGAGCGTGAAGAAAAAAATTCGCAAGATTGGCGCCAGCGCAACTCATTACCTGCTGATCAACATACGATAAAAACACCGTATCTTGATAATCAACGAGAAGGTGCTCTCAATGCAACACATTTGGAAAAGCTGACTCATCTATTAATAACAGACGCGTGTGATAAGGCTAAATTATACAATGTGATGAGAGCTATCAAAGCACAGATAGATATTTTCAGAAATTATAATGAAACCTATAAACATATTGCTGTGTTTAACCATGACTTTGATGAAGGAACACAAAAAGTAATACCACGAGAAATTCGAGCTTTTTTATACGCACTTTATTATTTGCTTCCACTTTTTTCTGAAGAACAATTAGAACAAAACTTTTGTAATATGTTTGATGAAGAATTCGCAAGCGATCGTTATGACTCACTCATCCGTGTTGAGCAATTACAAGCAGTAGCGGGCAAAATATTGACGCTTAGTAATATAAGAAGAGCTATTCGAGAACAAGATTTAACTGCGATAAAATATTTGTTGACCTATCTGCCAAAAGAAAAAATAGCGGAACTAGGTCAAATTGAGATTAATAGATTGAAACAATTAGTGTCTCACCCATCGTTGTTGATACTAAAAGGCGATAAAAATACTGATGAGAAAAATAAAAAATTATTATCTGAGTTAGATCTATTATTAAAAAATAAAAAACTCGATTCTGCATTAGCTTATTTGGAACAAAATGCAGTTTCAGTTGAAATATTATTATTAAACCTATCGTCACCTCAAGGTGGCATTACTTATGAAAGAATCAATGAAATAAAAAGATTGGCATTCCTAGCCACTCCTTCAAAATTAGCTTTCATTGCGTATTTGGATAATTGCTTGGGTCAATGGGGTCAATGGAAATATTTCAATACAACAAATCCCGCGAGTATGAAGCCTAAGCATCAAATTAATTTCCAATATCATGCAACGTTAGATTATAAAATTTCAGCGAAATTTGGTACTAATAAAGACCCAAGTCGTTATACCTCTGTTGTTCGATTAGCAGTCGATACCAATGATTGGGAGACGGTTCTTAAAATTGCAAGTTATAAAGCATCTCATCCAGATAACGCTGATTTAGGCTATGCCATTCTCAAAGCAGCTGATTTGGGTAAATGGACTGTCGTTGAAGAATTATTAAAATGTGGTGTCAGCGATTTTAGTCATGTCAATGCAAAAGGTGAAAAATTAGTTCACCTCATAATACAAGGTAACAAATTATCACTTCTTAAAAAAATTCATGAAAAAGATCGTGGAACGATTAGCGACCCTACCACAATCACAAAAGAATTACCTATCAAAATGGCTGAAAGGTTGAATCGGGATGCTATTGTTAAATTTTTAAAAGACCATTATGCAACAACATCGTTGACTATTCAGCTGAGTCGAGCAGACATTCTAAAGCTAGCCCAATCAAAAAAACCCCACGCTAATTCAATTGATAGCATAGGCGCACAGATACATTCAGCTGCTGGTGATCAAGATTGGACGAGCGTTAAAAAGTTTTTTGAATATGGTGTAACGGATATCAATTGGTATTACACCGGGCAGAACTCTCCTCAAAAGGGTTGGTCTGTTATGCATTGTGTATGTGCGGGTAATCAAGTTGATATAGTCAAAGATATTATTTCGCGTTTTGGAGTGCATCATTTATTAACTAGCAATATTGTTGAAAATGGTAAAGATAAACAATTTTGTTTTACGCCGATAGAAGTCGTTGCAGACCTGCATTTAACGAAGGGCAAAATGCAAGGAAGATTAGATGGTGTCATTACAGTTATAAAACAAAATTATCCTAATCTTAAGGAAGAAATAATTTCAAGGAACCGAGTCGGTACAGTGAAAGCACTATATGAAATAGGCGTTATTGATCAGAAAGCATGTGCTGCACTATTAGAACGTGTTAAGCAGCGTAATTTAAGCGGAGATAAGAAAGGCGAGTTACAAGAGATGGAAGAATTTCTGCAATCAAAAATGCCTTCACAAGCAGCAACGACAACTGATTTGGGTCGTTTTCAAAAATCAGGTGTTGGTAGCGCATCTGCTTCTGGCCAATTTTCGCCGAGAAATAACCAAACACCACAGAAGAAAGAGACGGAGGGACAGCAGAAGAATTACTCTTACAGATAGTTAGTTCTTTATTTCAAAACGTTAACAAATATGAGGAAAACATATGGTCGGCAAAGTAGAACCCCAAGTCGTTGCGATTTCTGATAGAGAGAAAAAATTTCCTGTGAAGTTACGTGCGAATCACGAACAAATGATGGAGGAAATCAAAAGTGGTGAAGCATATGAAGCATTAGTTGAAGACATGCTAACAGCTGCCACCACTTCAAAAAAGAGTCCTCTGAAAGATGCGCGTGGAAAAAGCTATGATTGGATTTATGCCGTCCATATGTCAGATCAATCTAAATTATTTAATGATCCGATAACTCGATCTAAAAGATACGAAGTCGCATCCATGCTGATACCCGGTATTGGAACGGGTATTTGCGTGAATCCCGAAGCTAAAGAAGGAGGCGTTATTGCTTGTTGGTCCCCAGACATATTGTCGTCTGTCAAAAGTGATAGCGAAATGTCTTTTAGTCGAGATGTTGGTGCAGAATCCTTTGCTGGTCGTCGGTTTTCCGAGCAAGGAATCGTCAGAGATCCTGTGACTGAGCCTCATAAAGGAATTCGAAAACAAAAAGGTTATAAAGGTTTTGATATTATTCCTATTGAATGGTTAGGAGATGAAAAATCCGGTGAAGGAATTTTTAATGAAGATTCATTGACTATTGATAATATGCCGGGTGTTGATGGTCCTGTTGATGCACGAGGGAAGATGTTGATGTCGCGATCCCCTTACAGGGATAGCCATGGAACTGTGTTTTTAACCTCTAAAATCATTTCTCATGATGGTAAGATCGGTGATTTTGTTTTCAATACGCCACCACCTGAGCTTCCCAAAGGATCTGAGTTTACGTTACCAGAGATTGAATTAATTCGATTGGGTGAAGAGGATGAATTAGATGTAGTGGTTGTCGATGAAGCACTGATAAAAGCAAGAGATAAAAAAATGCCAATCGTGATACAAAAAGGCAATGAATTTCTTGTTTATGGTGATACCAATGGTTCTGGATCGTGGGATTTTAATTTGATGGATGATTCGACTGATTTATTTGATTTAAATCAGTTACCTTTTGAGGATAATAAAATCGAACGTTCTCATCCGTTATTTACTGAATTGTTGTCTCGGATTAAAAAAGAAGAGCTTCATGTATTTCCAACCACAATAGGTAAGTTGAGTCAGATGAAAGAAAATATGTTTGACTCGGTTCGCGGTACTGGTTTTTTTATTCCATTTGATATTGTCGAGAAAAAAGCAGAATCGCCACCCAAAGACGGCACTATTATTTATTCGACTTATAAAGGACGAGATAAAGAGTATTATCAATATTCAGTTGTTTTGCCTGGTGGGGATGAAATAAAAGAAGTAAAAAGTAAAGTTGCTGTTGGTACAAATCCAAACGAACAAAATAAATATAAAATTATTATGGAAAATGATCGTTTTATAACAGCAGACGACGAAGCTGCTCATGCCATAAAAGCAGTGATAGAAATTGACATGATAGAATCACATCTTATTGCTAATTATCTAAAAACAAAAGCGAAGTTACGCACAGCTCAAGAGCAATATAGGCATCGTAAGAAACAAGCGGAAGAGTTGAGAAGTAAACGTAATTTTTTGACGGTTCATTCAATCAGTGCGGGCGAAGAATATAAAAGAGACAATGCAGGATTGCTGCGATTTTTAAAACATGAGCATAGACCTGATTCTGAAGTTGAGATTAATGAAGCTTTCGTTGCGACTCCAGCAAAAGAAAACGTTTTAGAGAATTGGCGACAACGCAATTCATTACCTGCTGATCAACACACAATAAAAACCCCTTATCTGAATAATCAGAGAATTGAAAATGAAATTGATGCAGATCATTTCAGAAAACTCCTGGGTTTTGGATTGACGAATGCTTGTGATAAAGCAAAATTACGCATTGTGATGAAAGCCATCAAAGCTCAAATGGAACTCTTTCGTGATTATGGAATAATTAAGCCACTGTTGGTGGTGAATCATGATTTTGATATGGGAACGATTGATGAAGTTCCTGCTGATGTCATGAGGTTTTTATACGCGCTTTATTATCTTCTTGATAAATTATCTGATGATCAATTAGAGCAAAATTTTTATGATATGTTTAGTGAGGAGTTTGCAAAAGATCGATATAACTCACTGGCTTCAAGTGAAAATTTAGCAGCTGTTGCTGACAAGATTCTGACAGTTAATAATTTAAGAAGAGCGATTCGAGAATACGATTTTATTGCAATAAAATATTTATTAACCTATCTTCCGAGTAGCAAAATAAATTTACTTGGCAAATTAGAAACTGAAAAATTAAGATTATTATTAGAGGGTAATAATAAAAAAGATATTCTTCCTTTATTAGAGCCTTTTTCAGGCAATATCGAAATCGATCTTTATCATAAAAAATTATTTGATTCGTTTGATAAAATACTAAATAGTAAATTATATAAAAAAGAGCAAAAATTAAAAAAAATAAACGATCTTCTGCAAAAAGCAGGAATTTCAATTGAAGAACTGTTGTTGGATTTGTCTCCCTCTGTATCCAGCGTTGATTATGCTAGAGTTAATGCATTGAAGAGATTAGCATTTTATTTACATCCTCCACAATTAGCATTAATTGCTTCGATTGATAGTCGTTTGGGTCAAAAAAATCAATGGCTATATTTAGATGATCAGGCAGCTGATCGTGCCAAAATACCGATGATAGGACGAGAAGATATTTTTATCTATCATCCAACGATTCCATTTCCCGCTGCTCATCCTGATTGCTATACATCGATTGTTAAATTAGCAGTGGCACAAAATAAATGGGAAAATATTCTTGAAATAGCTAGTAATAAGGGATCGAATCCAGATAATGCGGATTTAGACTTTGCAATGTTACGTGCCGCTCTTCAAGCATTAGAAGCAGCAGAGAATGTTATTCAACTGATGAAGATGGCTGATGACAAAAGCGTTCAACCACACGCCCAAGAAACGGCGCGACAATCTGCTGATGCACAAAGACAAATTGCTCATACAAAATGGAGTCAAGTTGAAGCTTTATTAGATTATGGTGTGAATGGTTTTGATTTAGAAAATGAAAAAGGCGAAAAGCTTATTCATCTTGTGATTCGAGGTAACAAACTATCGCTTCTTAAAAAAATGTTTGCTATGAAAGCGGATATCAATGCGCAGACGCGATTTGGTGTATTTGCATTAAAATTAGCAGAACAGTTAGGTCATGACGATATAGTTGATTTTTTGAAAAAGAGATTGGCTGTTGATATGGATGTGCGAACATTGGATCGCACACAAGCGTTAGAGCTTGCTAGAAAGACACCCACGGCGGACGGTTTAGGTGCTCACTTACTTGAAGCAACAAAAGTAGGTGATTTTAGTTCAGTTAAGAAATTTTTAGCTCATGGCGTAAAAGATATTGATTATGTGATTGCAGATGCAAGTGAAAGTAACGGATATTCCGTTATCCATAGTTTATGCGCAGCAAATCAAGCAGATATTGTCAGTGATTTAATTAATCGCTATGGTTTTGGTCCATCTATTTTATTAACCAGTCATATCGTGGATGGCAGTTCCTGTTTTACCCCAATTGAAATTGTAGCCAAAATGCATTTGGAACCAGGGAAAATGCAAGGAAACCTCAATGAAATTATTAGTATCATTGGTAATCAGTATCCGAAGCTTATTTATGACATCGTTGAAAAAAATCAATTACGTGTATTAGAACAATTATTTTCAATTTTAGGTGTGCATTACGTTTTGAGTGCGAAAAGTAATGTTAACGGTAAACCGCAACTGCATTTATTAGAGCTTGTCGATAAGTTAAATACTGAAGAAGGTCCAATGAAAGGGAAACTGGGTGATATGATGTGTTACATTCGCTCACACATACCAAAGCAAGAACATACCACCCTAAAAATAGCTTCTTTATTACGTTCAGCTAATAGCTCACATTCAAATTTAAATTTAGCGAATCAAGAAAGTAAAGAAAGTAAAGAGGAAGCTGTACTGGTACCAAACGACACAGCAGATGATTTACCGCCGCCTTATGTTGAGTTGGCAGACAGGTCATTTGAAACAAATGCATCGCCAGAGCAAGCCAGTATTGAGGAAAAAGAGATGTCTGAATCTCACTGTACAGCAGCGGATTGGGGTGATGATGTTCGTGATCTTCCTCCTGTTCCTGTTGCTTCCGCGCCATCTGATTTATATCTATATCAGGAGAATCTAGCACGAATAGGCGCTTCTAGTTTGAGTGGGATGCACGGTACTGAGCAGCATCGTCGCGCAGCTGTTTCAACCGGTCTAAAAAGCACCTTGGAAATTCATAGGGGAAATGGAAATAACCGCCGCAATAACGAATGTTCTATTTCATAGTATTCTCTAATGCATAGTATCTTGCAACAGTCGCAACACAAGCGGCTGTTGCAAAATTTCCATATGTAATCAGCTTGTTCCATGCTAAATTCCAGTGCATATGACTCTCAATTTTTAAGGATAAAAATATGATAGAAAATGCTGAACCGAATCATCCCCTTCTAGCAGAAATTGAAACTTTTGATCGTAGTCAATTACGCAAAAAAATGGTTTATATGGTGGGTGGACCACCGGAAAGTTATGCGCCTAATTGCATACATAGTTTTGCTGCGGTTGGTATGAAAAAAAGCAATAAAAAAGAATCGTCATATTGTTCTTTGCGATATTTATCAGCCAGCATAATGCATGGACATTATTTTGTGCGAGATTCTATTGTTGCAAAAGTGATGAAATCAAAGGCGTTTAGCGTAGAGACTAAATCGGCAGTACAAGCATTACGAGGTCAAACTTTTCCGAGCACTGAACATTTTTTTCGAGCGCTCATATCACTACGTCAACAGAAAAGTGCGGAGGTTAAATTAACGGAAGAAGAGTTATTTGCAAGAGCTGCTTTTCCTGATGTTGAGTTACAACGGCTTGCTAAAATGAATGAAGATTTTAATCATGAGCGAGGTGTAGTTGCACCTGGAAATCCTGATGAAGGACGTCGAAAATCAGACCGTAACCGTTTTGAAAAAAATAGTTGGCGTTTAACTATAGTCCCTTATCCGCAGATTGAACCTGATATTTTAGATGATGTATTCAATCAACTTAAAATTTACATGTTGTGGATGAATGAACAGGCTGGAATTGGTAAAAATACCGATCATTCGCTTAAGGTTCATGTCCATCCCGAGAAGACAAAGCAGATTATTAATTTGCCGCCACGTTATAAGAGTGCATCACCTAATCGTTTTTTAGATTTTTTAGGCGCATCGATTTTGCAATTTTTGACTATGCCAGACAAAGATTCTTTGTTTGAAGCAAATTGTAATAAATCTTCTGCCTCAATATTACAAGAAGCTGAAAATCGCTCGGCAGCAAAGCAGGGTAGAGAGGCTGAATGTATTAAAGGTCCAACCAAGTTTCATCAAAATAAAGCGGGTTCAGCACAACGTATTTCTATTTGGAATCCACTGCGACCTAATTTAGTGGGGATAATAAAAAACCTCGTTTCGCCCGAGGAGAAAATTGATTATCCCTCTCTGACTGTTCCACAACTTATTCAAAACCGAAAAAACATTTTGCATGTTATCAGTGGGTTTGAATTGCCTTTGCAAATTAAAGCGCTCGAATTGATATTGGATTCTACTTCGCAATTGGGGCAGGCATTTGCTTATGTGGAGAAAAAACCTGGTTTATTTGCTAAGCAAATTGAATCATTGGAATTAACTCAAGCAAAAGAAATGTTAGTGACAGCGCGTCGATTGCAGAGTGAGTGTGGGCAGGACATTTTGGAAAGTCAAAAGACATTGTTGCGAGTTCGACGTAGTTTAGGATGAGGTTAATTGACAACCCACGCCTCCCAAAGCGCGACAAATATTTTCCGAACAACGCAACATTGGAAATGTTGAATTCATTTTCTTGAATTTAACTGGGCGCGCACGAACTGCATTGAGATCTTCTGCGTGTAACAAGCCTAAGATTATCAGGAATATAATCATTCAACTTGTTGATATCTTTATTCTTCATGTTACTAATAAAATTTTTAACATCATCTAACGTAACCAATTCAAGCTTGATTCTAGCAAAAAAATGAATACATAAAGTTAATGTGTTTTCATCGACATAATCATCTCCATATTGACCCTCTTGCACATGTTGATATTTTTTTATGTTACTTAAAATATAATCGAGATAATCTTTATGACTAAATAGAAATTTAAAAGCGCAGGTATAGTTATCTTTATGTTCTGTTTCTAATTGAAATAAATTATTAAGTAAATATTGCGTATCAGGATCGATCTTATTCTGTTCTAGAACTTCAAATAAATAGGTATCTTCAAAACTAGCTTGTACGAAATCAGAATCTAAAGAACATACAGATACAGATATTGGAAATAACTTTTTATATAGCGCCTCAAAATAAACTGGAGATTTTTCAGTAAGCTCAGTGAAGTGTGATAATGCATAGTCAACGTTATAATATCCATTTATTACTCTCAGCTGGGCTATAAACCTTTCTGTGATTTCTAATCGTTTTCGTTTCTTCTCAGCGCGACGATTGGCGTTAGATAATACTACCGCAAATTTATAAGGATTTTCTGAAATTTTTTTAATTTCTTCTGGCGGTAGATTGGCATGATATTTCCAAGACTGCTCCACTGCTGCCTTGAAAATAGTGTTTACACAGGCGATTTTTGCAACAAGCAAAGAATCCATAAATTGCAAAATCTTTACAAGAATATCATGTGGTATTTTAATATCATCTTTATTTGCTGTTTGTTCTTTTGCTTTGGTAAACATGATTGATTATTCCTTAAATCGAATGCATGGTTCTTTTTCGGTAAAGCTGCGCAATCTTATCAAAAACACTAGGATCTGTCGTCAATTAACCCCACCCACGTCGTCCCGCGGCTTGTCCGCGGGATCCAGTAAGGCAGTGATATCATCATACAAATCACGCCATGTCGGATTAAATTTTTCAATCAGGTTTAATTTCCATTGTCTACACCAATTTTTTAATCGTTTTTCGCGTTTAGCAGCTTCCATTAACTCTTGGTGTACTTCATAGTAGACTAACTGATGAATATGATATTTAGCTGTAAACCCTAAAATAATATTATTTTTATGTTCCCAAATTCTTTTTACCAAATTTGTGGTTGAACCAACGTATAAAGTTCCGTTGCGTTTGCTTGCCAAAATATAAATATAACTTTCTTCCATAAATATCCTTTAATTTGTGAGTTTTTGAGTAATGCGAGCGATACTATTGATAAATAGAGAATTGATTTTTTACTGACGAGGTTAGAATTAACACATCAAGATAACGGATGAAGCTAATTTTATTGCTTCTAGAAAATATTGTCCACGTTTGCAGTATCGAGTAGCAATACCACGAAATTGTTTTAATCTACAGAAAAATCTTTCAATTAAATTGCGATCTTTATAATAATGTTTGTCATAATCACGTTGTTCTTTTCTATTTGATTTTGGTGGAATAACTGCTATTGCTTTCATTTGCGCAATCGTATCGAGAGTTTTATCACTATCATAAGCTTTATCTACTATGACAAAGTTAGCGATCTTATTATCAAGTAGAGCATCAACACAAACATGATCATGAACTTCACCGCCTGTCAGAATAAAATCGACTGGATTGCCTAATCCATCTGCGACGCAGTGAATTTTACTTGATAGCCCACCTCTGGAGCGTCCCAATCCTTCATTATCAACTTTATTATTTTTTTTTGGCACCAGCAGCATGCTGATGCGCTTTAACAATAGTTCCGTCCATCAACAAAAACTCCATATCGGCATCTTCAGATAAAATTCGAAAAATTCTGTCAAAAACGCCCGCTTTTGCCCAACGAGAAAATCTACGATGGACATTTTTCCAGTGACCGTATCTTTCTGGCAAATCACGCCATGGTGCACCGGTTTTAAATATCCAAAGAACTCCATTAATGAAAATTCTATTATCCTCAGCGGTGACACCCACATGTCCTTTGCGTCCTGGGAGATTATTTTCGATCTTTTGGAATTGTTCATCTGTGAGTTCGTGACGTCGCATCCTTTCTTCCTTGAAAAAATCCAAGGATAACGCAACATATTTACCAAATTCTAGCTGTTACAAGCTCTGGATCCCGCGGACAAGCCGCGGGACGACGTGGGTGGGATTAATTGACGACACGCCCTAGTAAATTTCGAGATTACCTAATGGTATAAATTGCTCGACCTTCATGCGCATTTATTTTTCGCGGTCGTAAGTATGTTGCTGTGCCAGTTTCAATTTTAATTGTTGATACTCATTTGCAATTTCAGGATGCGCAATTAAATAATTTCTAAAATTTAATTTTTCCTCTCCAAGGAATTTTTGATGATTGGAAACTGCTCAAAGATGTGTGTGCAGGGTAGGGTTGGGAGGAGAGGAGTGCTTGTACATCAAATATTAAATATATTTAATTACCAATACCGTTAATGTTAGTATCTGCCAAAATATTTTTTCATAATATTAAGGAGGATATATGTTTTCCGATTGGTTATTCAGGCAAGTTAAAAAATCTACTCAATTAATGAAAAGTGGTTCCAGTTTGTTACCTTGGATTGTCCCTGTCGCCTTATTTCCATTTGTTATGCTCGGCACAATATGTGTTTCGAAAGACTATAGAGGATATGCGATGCTTGGATTACTGCTCAGTCCCATTTTATACCCAATAGCATTGGTGGTAACAATGGGTGGGGGATTAGGTAGTATTGTTGTCGGAGGTTTGGGTACCGTTCTTTTAGGTGGATTAGGACTCGTTTCACGTGGGTTCGAAAATTTATTTGGCTTGCGTCGAATTCGTTTGAACCCACCTGTTATTAGAATGGTTCCACCAGCAAGGCCTGTAAATAGAGTCGTTGTAAGAAATGAAGAAGCAAAATTACTACCTGCACCTCAAGCTGCCAGAAATGCTCCTCAAGTGCGTTCAAGTACCGTTATCATTCGAGCCCTTCCGCGACCTTCGAGCATGGCTCCAGAAGAATTGAAAATAGATCCCTGCCAACAGCTTTATAATATTTATTTTCCAGAAAATAGAAAAGCGCCGCATTTATTACGTGGACCATTAACACCTGAGCAAATTAAGATTATTACTCGGGAATTAACGCCGCAAACGCAACCTTTATTCGATGCAGCGCTTGAAGACGCCAGTATCAGTATGGATACGATGCGGATACCGGTCGTGTTGCGTGCCAATGGCCGTGGCTATGATTTTTATTCCCTATCGCAATTAGCAGAAGATAAAAACAATTATCGCGAAACACCGGAAGAGCGTATTAAATTTAAATTGGAAGATGTGATACCTCATAATACGATTGCCACTGCTTTGAATTTTTTATTGGCTAATTTGGAGCAGGGTGTACCTCCTGATAATAATATGTTGGTCAATATTACATTATTGCGTGCTGTGCAAAATAGTCAGGTATCACCCTCAGGTCCTGTTACTATTACCTCAGAACAACAGACGCAATTAGAATCTTTTGTGACCCATTTAACAGATCGACAACAAAAAATATTTAATATTATGTGTAGGGATCCGCTCACTGCATTGATTATTCAACGCCCAGTGATATTGCCCGATGGTTTTACCTATGATGAAAAAACAATGCAAGCGTATTGCCAAATGGGAGAAAATCGCGGTCAAGCTACTTGGAAATGTCCAATGAATCCAGAAGTGACTTTTACTCAGCAAGATATTTTATATTGTCGTTCGATTGAGAATGTACTTGAGAATGTGAAAAAATGTATGACAGTCATGCAGTCTCAAGTGGCTGATGCGCCGCGTATGCAAATGAATCGTTAATATTAAAGAATCCCGGTGGCATTGAATGTAGCAGTCGTGGCTCCGGGGCCGTTTAGTGTGCATAGCACGGTAGTATCAACTGCTGCAGCTAAACTGGTAATGGTATAGCCTGTCGGTAAACCTCCTTGAAGTGCTGATGCGGCATCCGTGCAATTGCCGATAGCAATGCCTTTAGCAGAGTTGACTTTACGCGCTGTATAATTAAGAGAGTTTGCCGCTGATAAAGAGGCTGCAATGCTATTTGTCGCTGAGGTTTTGGCATTGCCAGAAATATCAATAAATTTTGGCACAACAATTGCAGCTAATAATCCTAAAATAATAATGACGACTACTAATTCAATTAATGTAAAACCAAGCTGAATTTTTTTCATAGCTACATCCCTTATGACGTAAGGGCACGGTGCGTTGTGCCCATTTTGAATCGTGAGATGTTTAGCTAATTCCTGTTGCACTAAAGGTAGCAGTCGTTGAGCTTGGGCCTGTCAATGTGCAAGTGACGGTTGTATCAACAGCAGCTGCGGCAGAAGTAATGGTATAACCGGTGGGTAAGCCGCCCTGTAATGCAGTAGCCACATCGGTACAGTTCGCAATAGCCACGCCTTTAGTGGAATTGACTTTACGTGCTGCATAGTTCACTGAGCTTGCAGCCGATAACGAGGCAGCCACGCTATTGGTAGCAGCTGTTTTGGCATCGCTTGAAAGATCAATGAATTTAGGCACGGCGACTGCCGCTAATAATCCAAGAATGATAATAACAATAACTAATTCTACTAACGTAAAACCTTCTTGCATTTTTCTCATATAAAAAACCTCCGTTGTTTTCTATTGCTGTAAAGACATTAATTATGAACCAATTTCACCATATTCCATATGGGTAAATACACCGCGAAAGCAAGCATCAGTATCACTAATGCTAAAGCAATAATTAAGACAGGTTCGATAACATCATTCAACCTTTTTAGATCAAAATCAACTTCTCGCCTGTAATATATTGCAATTTGTTCAAGCATATTAGCTAATTCGCCCGTTTCTTCACTCACCGCCATTGTTTGAATCTCAAGTGAGGTAAATAATTGAGCGGCAGCGATCGCTTGAGTTAAACTCTTACCATGTTGGATAGAGCCTCGTAGAGACAGTACTTCTTGGCTAGCATAGGTATTTCCCAATGTTTCAGCAACCAACCCAATACCATCCAAAATAGGTATTCCTGACTCAATAATGACAGAAAACGATTGAGCAAAGCGTAATAAAATAATACGTCGTAAGATCATTCCTAAAATTGGAATTCGTAAGATAAATTTATCCCAATTATATTTTCCTTGCGGAGTGTGGAAGTAATGATATGCCCAGCCGATGACGACGACAGTAAAAATCAATAAATAAATCCAATAACTGACCATAAAGCCGGAAATCGCGATTAATAATTTAGTTAATGTAGGCAGTTCAACATTAGATTGTTTAAAAATATTGGCAAAAGTTGGGATGACAAAAACATTTACTAAAATAATAGCTGCCACCACACTGACCATAATAAATAACGGATAACGAAAAGCAGCTTTAGCGCGCTTGATTGCGGTTCCTTCCAGCTCTAGATACTGATTCAAACGCAAAAAAGCTTCATCCAAATGACCGCTATTTTGGCCCACACGAATCATGCTAATCATAATGGGTGTGAAAATAGTGGGAAAATCTTGCATTGCGCTGGCGAGATCTTTACCTGCTTCTAATTTTTCAACAATGCCATTCAGAGCATCCGCCATACGCACACTGCGTGCGTTTTCAGATAATTGTCTTAATGAGGATGTGATCGGTACGCTGGTTTTTGTCAAGGTATGCATTTGTCTTGCAAACATGCCTAATTCTTCTAAGTTAATCTGACGATTTTGATACCATTTTATTATTGTCCCTAAAAACCCCGATTTATCACCGGACAATATAATCTTGATAGGAGAGACACCTTCTTTCATTAATTGTAAACCTAGGCTCTCAGCGGTCTGCGCTAAGCGGCGACCTTTGACGGGTCTTCCTTCTTGATCTCGCCCTTGATATTCAAACGTTGGCATCGGTCTCTACTCGTTAACTAATTGAGTTTCAGAATCAGAGGCGTCTGTTTCATCCAAGCTATCACCGGTAATACGGATGGCTTCTTTGATGGTAGTGGTGCCGTCAAATACTAAAACCAACGTACTTTCAATCAGTGGTTTAAAATTTTTATCTTCACGAATGAGTCGGCCAAATTCACCGGTATTATTGACACGCAAGGCATCAGCGGCTTGTTCATTAATTTCAAGTAACTCAAAAACACCGACCTGGCCTTTGTATCCGGTATTATGACAATATGAACACCCGACACCATGTTTAAAAGTAATATCATTAAACGGCATTTTGCAAACGGCATGCAGCCATACTTTTTCTTGAGCGGTTAGAGTATAGGTTTCCACACAATTTTGGCAGATACGTCGCACTAAACGTTGTGCGATTACCGCACGCAGTACTGAGGCGACAATGAATCCTTCTACACCCATATCCAATAATCGAATGGCGCAACTGATCGCATCATTGGTATGTAAAGTAGATAAAACAAAATGTCCTGTCATTGCAGCACGTAACGCAATTGATGCGGTTTCTTGATCGCGTAATTCACCGACCATAATGACATCAGGATCTTGACGTAAAACAGATCTTAAAACTTTTGCAAAAGACAAATCGATTTTAGCAAGAACTTGAACCTGGTTAATGCGTGAGATGCGGTATTCAACAGGATCTTCTACTGTAATAATTTTCCGCTCGGGATTATTGAGATAACTTAATATGCCATATAAAGTTGTTGTTTTTCCGCTACCAGTAGGACCGGTTACTAACAATAACCCATTGGGTAATGATAAAATTTTGTATAATCGTTGGAGAATCTGAGCTGGAATTCCTACTTTGTTAACGCCCAAAATTTCTGAGGCTTGATTTAATAAACGCATTACCACCGATTCACCATATTGGGTTGGTAAAGTTGATAAACGAATATCATAATTTTTATTCCGAACTTTTATACTGAAACGACCATCTTGCGGTAAACGTTTTTCAGCAATATTTAATCCCGCCATTAATTTAAGACGAAGCGCTAAAGCTTGTGCGACTTGTTTTTCTTTAATAATTTGTTCATGTAAAATGCCATCAATTCGTTGTCGAATTCGCAGAAAATGTTCATCAGGTTCAATATGCACATCGGATGCATTGACTTGTACAGCGTCTTCAAAAATGGACTGCAATAGTTTAACGACTGGCGCATCGGCGACGGATAAACCGACTGCTAATTGTGAAACGTCGTAATCATTGGAGGTGGTGAGTTCTGCTGACAGTTCTTCTGCAAATGAACTGATTTCCATCGTGCGTCGATAGATCATATCAATGACTTTCAGCAAATCATTTTCACGCACGAGCGCAATATTGATCGGACAATTTAAAATTTTTGATATTTCATCGTGTGCGACTACGTCTTGTGGATCGGCCATTCCGAGTAATACACCGTTTTTATCTTTATTTAAGACAATGGCACGAAAACGTCTGGCATAAATTTCTGGTAGAGTGAAAACCGCTTCGGGATCGAGCGCATAGTTTTTGATATCCACTAACGGAATTTTATATTGCTCGGCGATTAACGATAGAATTTTCTCTTCTTCGATTAAGCCCATATTTATTAATACTTGACCTAATCTTTCCCCAGTGGATTTTTGTCGTGCGATAGCTGAATCCAATTGTTCTGCAGATAACAATTGCATGTCGAGTAACAGTTGTCCCAGATGAATTTTTTTTGCTATCGTTGCCATGATTAACTATCCTGTCATTCCCGCGAAGGCGGGAATCTATTGTTCAAGCCTATTCATGTTGCAAAATGGATTCCCGCCTTCGCGGGAATGACAAATTTCAAATTATCATTTATGTTTCATGAAGCTCTGTTTCAACATACGCTCTCAATTCAGGAGTTAGCCCAGGATTGTCAGCAGCTCTAGCAAACGCTTCTTGCGCTTCAGTGTGTTTGCCAGTTGTATTTAATGCAATACCTAATCCAACCCACCAAACACTTTTGTTGGGCTGGATTGCTAATAATTGTTCGTATAATTTCTCCGCCATTTTTGCGCGTCCTTCCCGCTGATAAAGAGCCGCTATCAATGCATAATAATCTGTATGCTCTGCAATAGAGGGTGAAATGTTTTCTAATAATTTTAACGAATCATCTATTTTGTTTTCGTTAACCAAAATACGGGCTTTTAATTCGACAAAGGGCAAATAATCCGGTTGTTGCATCAGCCCCATATCTGCGATTTTTTCCGCATTCGATTGATAACCTTCTTGCATCAATAAAGTAATTAATGTTTGCCGTGCAGGGTTGTACGAGGGATTTTTATTTAAAAGTGTTTTTAATAATTGAACCGCTTTACTCGTTTGCCCGGATGTAGCAATGGCTAGTGCATTTCGATAATCTTCTTCAACAGCCATATCTACCACAAATTTTTTAACCGGTGGAATGGGTGGTGGCGTTTCTTGCGTTAATTTTTTTTGTGGATCAACCCACGCGCTTTGATGGCGGATATCCATTTGAAATTCAGGTAATTTGCCAGTTTGGCTCAAGTTCAGATGTTGTATTAAAGCATTCTCTTCTAATTTAATGACGATACGCAGATCGCCATTTTCTTCATTTTTCATCGTAATCAATTGGATTGAACTGTTGGCATAATTAATCGTTGGCAATGTTGTCAATAATCGAGTGTGCTCAAGAACGACAGTTAATTCATGTTTATTTATATCAAGATTGATGCGATACAATACGTCATTATTTAATAAAAAACGTAAAAAAGTCATATCAGCTTGAGTTTGTAATGTAATGCCGGTCAATATCGCAGGCGTGACATCTAAATTGAGTTCTATGTCTTTCGGGTTAGCCATCTTAATATTATTTGAATTGATTATTTTTGTTGGATTTAAATATGGATTATTATTTATAATTTTTTTATCTTTAAAAAAAGGAATAGTAACTAAAATACAGATGACAAATAAAGAGATGAATGCCAGCACCAGCGTATCTTTTTTGTTACGACGTTGATAACTGTGAGACGCATAAAGTCCAGATAAAGTGGCTTGATGACTAGGTCTTGTCTTAGATCTTTTATCTAAGTCTTTTAACATTTGATTAATAATACTCATCAAATGATCCCCTTATAGAGATACCAAGACAGTACGAGCGAAACCAGTCCGCTTAAAGACAGGAGATACGTCATTACTTTTTTTCTATAAGTTGGAACAACTGCATCGGTATCATCCACGGCAATACGCATTATTCTATGATTGATAGTGAGTTCACCGCGACCATAAGCCACTATGAGAGCTTTATGACATAAAATATTAACCAACCGTGGAATACCGCGACTCGTCGTATATAAAATATTACGCGCTTTTTTTGTAAATAAATTACCATAGGTATTGCCAGCAATGGATAAACGATGAAATAAATAGGTATCTAAATCTTCACGAGACAATTGTGGTAAATAATATGAAAAACTTATACGTTGTTTGAGTTGACGTAGATGCGTTAAATTAATTTTTTCATCTAATTCAGGTTGACCAAATAAAACAACTTGCAAAAGTTTAGTCGTTTTGGTTTCAAGATTGGTGAGTAAACGCAAGGCTTCCAGGCTTTCGTCCGACAAAGCTTGTGCTTCATCTAACAGTAAAACCACATGTTTATTGTCAGCATGCAATTCCAATAAACGATGATTGATTAAAGACAGTAATTCGTGTTGATCATGTAATAGAGCAGGGTTAATACCTAGTTCTCTGGCAAATGCGCGGCGCAATTCAATGGGTGTTAAATCAGGATTTGGAATGTAAGCTGTGACATATTCATTTTCTAAATTGTCTAATAATTTTCGGCATAATAACGTTTTACCTGAACCGACTTCACCGACAATTTTTATAAAACCTTCGCCAGCGCGCAGGCTAAATAAAATGGTATTTAGTGCTTCTTGATGTCCTCCCAAATGACAGAAGAAACCGACATTCGGTGTTAATGCAAAAGGTAATTCATTAAATTTAAAATGGTCTAAGTACATATAACTTTTCCCCATTAATTACTTTCTGTTTCACCCTCATTACCAAATACATCGGATAAACTTCCCGTATGGAAGCTGCGTTTTTCCGACATGAAACGTTGATCCGTATCATCTAAATCATTTAAAAAGTTGCGTTGTGTGGCAATGAGAGGTCTTAATAAAATAACCAGTTCAGTTTTTCCGTTAAATTGAGCTGTTCTTCTGAAAAATGCTCCGACATAGGGCAGACGTGATAATACGGGTGTGCCTGCTACTTCTTCACTCATGGTATTTTCCATTAAGCCACCAATTACAATAATTTGACCATTTTTGGCACGGACAATATTATCGGATTCGCGGATCGTACTTAATGCAAGAGGGAGTGTTAACGTATTTGGGGTATTCACTGCCGTTGATCCCAAGACAATATTTTTGGTTTGTTCTTTTACCAAACTAACGGATGGATGAATATGTAAAATAATCACGTCTTTTTTACTGATTTGTGGCGTGACATCAAAAGTAATGCCAGAAAAAAACGGTGTTAAACTGACGTCTTGAGTCGGAATAGTTGAGTTAGCTGTTACTGTATTTTGTGTAGAAACACCTGTTACAAAAAATTCATCTTGACCGACTTTAATAATGGCTTTTTGATTGTTGACTGTCGATAAACGTGGGCTTGATAAGACTTGTACATTCCCTTGTGTTTGTAGTAATTGAATTAACAAATTAAAACTGCCTTTGCCTGCATTTAACGTGAAAATATTATTAAATTCTTGTAAATCAGTGCTCGTGAAACTGTTAGCCCCATTTTGGGCCATGCCCCCTTTATTGTTGGCGGGATTGCCAATACCAAATGCATTCCAATTGATTCCTGCTTGGTATTGATCATTCAATTGCACTTCCAAAATTTTCGCTTCAAGAATAACCTGACGTCCCATGCTCGATTGAATACGATCTAGATAGCGCGCAACTTGATGCAGTTCTCTTGGCAATGCATGGACCATCACGATACCGGCTTCGCCATTGACGATAACGGAGCGTCCGCCATCGGTACCAATCATGGTTCTTAAGGTAATTCCTAATTCGCGCCAGAAGTTCATTTCTGAGCGAGTATCTACGCTACTGCCAGAGGGTGGATTTTGATTCGCAGTAGGCACTTGTGAAAAAGGTTGTGGTCCCCCGCCGGAACCGGTATTCGAGCCACCGGTATTAAATGAGCCTACTTTTTCACTGATTTGTCCGGAGCTCACTTCCGTAAATGATTTGCCGATACGGCGTACATCTAAATAATTAACATTGAATATGACTGTCTCGAGTTCTTGAGGTAATACTTCATATCCATACGATGTTCTTTTGTATTCATAACCGTAGACATCTCGTACAGCTTGCATTGCTTCTTCGATAGTGACTTTTTTTAAATTCAGCGAGATAGTCCCCGTTACGTTGGGATTGACTACCATGTTAATTGAGGTTCCCTCGACTAATCCGGTAAAAAATGCTTTTGCTGGCATCTTATCTGCCGTGACATCAAAACGTCGTTCTGCAAAAGAAGGTGTACCTGGATATCGTTGCGATACATTAGGAAGTAGAGCATTGCTAACAGATTTAGGTACACCAGATCTGGTGGAACCATTCATTAATGTTTTATTTTGCGCGATTCCATCTTGTAATTCATGATGGATTTGATCATTAGCCACAGGATGCGTTGCATGAATAGTATGACAGCCTACTAACAGAAATAGCAGTAAAAATACGATAGAGGCAGTGACTTGTTTTAAAAATGAAAAATAATTTTCTTGCATAAAATCCCTTTAATTCATTTATTCCTCAAGTCATTCTCAAGAGCCTGAGGCTGGTTTTTTCAATCCCTTATCAACCATGAATAGCATAATCTTACCTGCTGGTGCCTCAAGTTGCACGGTATTTGGTGCAATCGAAATAACTTTGGCATTGCCAATAGTATCACCGACTTTTACGACAATTCCATTGATGATAGCCACTTGTCTATCGGATGAAATAATAATGGCATTTAATTCCAATTGTGTAACAGGTCCTGAGTTGTTGTTAATAATTTCAGGACGAGTGGGATCGCGCAATTCATCTGCATAAATCATGACGTTCCATCCGGTTAATATACTCATGATCCCAATGACTAATAAAAACTTCATATGACATTCGCCTAACGAGTTAATACATAAATTTTTATGACCACATTGGCTTTTGGATATTGGGTGACGGTGTAATCAATACTATCCCAATAAAGATGCCAAGGTAATTTCTCGAGTCGAGCCAAGTAATCCAGTGCACTGAAATAATCGCTACTGAATTGTATTTCCATGTTGTACTTAAAGATATCTTTGGTGTTTGCGACAGAAGAGGGATCGCTCAATCCTTCAGGAATCCAGTTCTCTGATGGAAGTTTTTTTAATCCAATGAATGTAATACCGCCTTCTTTAAGAATAGCTGCTGTTAATGCCGGTAAATCCTTGGACGCGATGACAGTCGGTAGCAAGTTTTGTAGTCGTTGTTTGAAATTTTGTGATTGCGTTGTCAAATTTTTTTGTTGTTGAATAGTTTGTGTATACGAGCTTTTATTAATGACTTCGGCAATATTTTGAATTTCTTGTTGAATACCTTCATTTTCGATTTGCGTGGTATTTATTTTACTTTCGACAGTTTGTTCTTCATGTGTAATGCTGCGCTCGACAAGAAGACTCCACAAAGAATAGGTTAAAGCGGCTGCGGCGAATGCTAAAAAAATGCGTTCGCGTAAGTCGCGTGTTTGGAGCCAACGTTTTATTTTTGCTATAGATAACGTATTCATCACTGCTTTAACGCCTTTGTTGAAATATAAAAACTTAAATAAGAATTATTGCCTGTGTTGGCATTGACTAATTCACGTAATTCAAGCGGTGTATTAACAAACGCGGGTTGTTGTACGAGTTTATTTAAAAATTCGTGTACAGGGGTAGGTTGTAACGCTTGCCCTTTCAATTCTATTTGCATTTCTTTCGTTGAAATAACAATTTGAGTTAACCAAGCCCCAGGCACAGCTGCTATTGCCAAATCTTTTAATGCGAGAGAAAACCCATTTCCTTGCGCTAATAGATTAACCATTTTATATTTAATATCTAATTCTTGTTGTAATTTTTGCATAGACATTTCGAAATCTTTGGAATTGAGCATAGGATATTGTGCGATAAGCGTATTAATTTGTTTTTTTTCTTTTGCCAATTGCGTTTGTAAAATATTTAATTGAACAGATTTTTTATGTTCTGCATGAAAATCAAATAAAGTCATTACAATTAAAAAAAACACAAAAATACAATAACCAACGATTAATTTTTCCAATGAAATTTGAAATTTATTTTGTCCTGGCAATAAAGCATATAAATTAATTTGTTGTCGCATGCTATGGACTCTCGTTTCTTAATAAAGCGCCGATGACAGATAAATAACGTCCCTGATCTTCCATATTTAAAGCCTGTTTGCTTTTTATATTCGCATGAATATCTAACAATTGGATTGGAAATGCTAAACGATTTGATAAGTACGTTGCGATTGCTGTTCCTGTTTTAGTGGCTGTTGCTAATAAAACTCGGGCAGGCGCAGGTTTTCGCCATTGGCTTTGGTAGTAGTCGAAAGAACGTTGTAATTCTAAAGCGGTTCTATCTAATTCTGGGTTCGGGGCATTTTCATCATTGAGATTGGCCGTTTGAGTGGCCGTGGATAAATCCAATTCCAAATGACGATGAAAATAGAGATCTTTTTGGCAGGTAATAATCAGTTCACTGGCTTTGTCTCTGAGATAAATTAAGGCAGTGGTTTTCTCATCGTCTTCAAAAAGAGATGTAATATTTCTTAAAGCGAGTTGCTGAATATCAATAATATTTAATTGCAAGCCACTTTCTCTTATTTTGTCGATATAAGGCTGTAAAAAACTGACTTGTGCGGTGACTGCAATAATCATCTCACGTGGATCATGGGTTTTTTGTAATGGCAGAGGAAAGCTATCAATGACGACATCGTCTTCGGGATATTGCAACAGACTTTTAATTTTCCAGCGAATAGCTGATTGGAATTCGGATTCTTTGACGGGTAATGCATCGATGAGTAAAGCTTGATAGCGCTCCGGTGGCAATACCCATCGACAGGGAACGCCTTCCAACTGATGTCTTTTGATTGCAGCGGAAAGAGTGCGTGAAAATTCATTTATATTTTTATAGAGATATGTTTCTATAAACTGAAGCTCGATTTTTCCTTCACTATATTGAGCGTAGGCTAAACAAACTTCATCTGACAAAATGCCTATGCTACAAATACCAGGAGAGAATATACGACTGCCTTGATCGGGAATGATTGATCGAATGCCAGGTAGTTTTTTAAATTGTCGTAGCATACTCTGCACAACCTGATATCCTTATCAGAGAGTTTGATTTACATTATTCTCTTACAAATCATCTCAAGTTGCCACAATATTAAAATGGATTTAGATAGCATGGTAGCCTTTAGAAAACAATTTGGATTTACTTTACTCGAACTGGTTTTTGTTCTTATTCTGATGAGTATTTTGTCAGTGGGTATTTATCTCAAATGGCCAGGATCCATCATTAATTTAGGAGGACAGGCTTATCAGTTGGCAGATGATCTTCGCTACACACAAACTTTATCGATGACGACAGGACAGCGGTATCGATTAGTTAAAACATCTGCTAATACTTATCAAATTGTTAATTTTGCTGGCACCGCTATCAAGTTAGCGATGGGCAATACCAGCGTCACACTCAATTCGGGCATTACTTTCGGAACGTTAACGAATTTACCCAATAGCTTGGTGGAGTTTGATGGGTTAGGTGGGCCATATACAACTGCCACGGTACCCGGCACGGCGCTTACCTCAATAGCCACTATTCCTCTCACTGCCGGTAGCGATACTGTCACTGTCAATATTACGCCAGAGACTGGGAGAGTGTTTGTTCAATGATAAAATTAATTCAGATAAAGCAGCAGGGTTTTACTTTAATTGAATTGGTATTATTTATTATTGTCAGTAGTTTATTGGCGACAACGATTCTCGTGGCATTGGTGACTGCGACACAAAAAATCCCGACGATTCATCAAGACGTTGTTGCAACGCAAACAGCAAAACGTTGTATGGAGTGGTTTCTCGGTCAGAACACACTTCAGGGTTATAGCAATTTGACTTGTCCAAATACCACTACTCCTAGTTTTTGTACGACTCCGTCTGGCTATTCCATTAGCACAAATATTAGCTGTACTACGATTAATAGCGACACCAATTACAAAACAATTTCGGTGACGGTAAGTGGTTTAGGGGATGCTTCTTTTTCAACTTTAATTGCGGCGTATTAATATGAAGAAGAAAAATCATCTCGGCTTTACTTTACTAGAATTGATTATAGTTATTATATTGACGAGTCTGATTGCAGTGGTTGTCAGTAAAATTATAGCTCAAGGAGTTCAGGCGCATTACACTGCAAAAAATGTTTTAGATGCAGATTGGCAAGGTCGTCTAGGGATGGAGCGCATGGCAAGAGATATTCGTGCTGTAGGTTCCAATAGCACCATTACAACGGCCACTGCGACGCAGCTTGTCTTTACTAATATCGCTGGGACGAGTATTACATATTCATTAAGTGGTACGTATTTGATGCGGAATACTCAGATATTGGCAGATGGGATTAACGCGCTTAGTTTCACTTATTTTGATAATACTGGGACGAGCACAGCAACTCTTTCATTGATTCGTTATGTAGGTATTGCTTTAACGATTACGAAGAATAATACGAATTTTTCGTTGAGTACGGCGGTCTATTTAAGGAATTTATTATGAGGATTGCGCAACAAAAAGGGTATCTCACTGTCGTTGCCGTTTTATTAATTCTTGTGATAGGTTTTTTGGGGACAGCCATTGCTTATATGTTTGTGAGTGGTGGCACTTCAACAACCAATTTTTCTTTAGCTGAAGCGTCGTTATATATATCAGAAAGTGGATTAGTCAAAGCGACGCGATTTTTATTGACGCCTACATTAACGGGTACAAATGCTCGAATTTCCTGCGCGGGACTAAATAGTAATAGCAATTTAACCAATAGTGCGTTTGGTAAAGGTGCTTTTACAGTGACAACAGTCTCTGGATCGCCTTTTGTGTCGATGGATACGTTAGCTAGTGCGATTACAAGTACGGCCACGACTATTCCAGTGACCGATGTCACTGGGTTTGCATCAAGCGGTAGGATTTTGATTGATAGAGAAGCCATAAATTATACTGGGATTTCAGGTAATAGTTTTATTGGGGTAACACGAGCTGTTAATAATACGTTAGCAAGCAGTCATACCAGTGGGACATCTGTCTCACAATTACAATGTTCTCTGAATTCAGTGGGTGGAATTCCCAGTGTGAGTGCTGCTAATTGGCAACGTGTACTCCAGCAAAGTGTTGAATTGCAGGAGGCTTATGCAGTTGGGGTTAATACCGGAGGGGCTTTTGTTGCCTCACATTGGAATCAACCCACAGAACTTGCTTGGACGAATGCTTCTTTGACTAGCGCGTCGAACACAACATTGAATGGTATTGATATGCTATCAAATGCCGAGGGTTGGACGGTAGGAAACACTGCCAGTACTAGTTTTATCTATATCCATATTTTGGCAGGAACAGCAACGGTCTTATCTGTTGCCGGTGGTTGCGCAGGTCAAAATCTTCTTGCTGTAAGCGCTGTTTCTGCCAGTGAAGCATGGGCTGTTGGTGTTGTGAACCGTCTTACCAATTGTAAAAATGGCAATTATCGCTATACGATCACGCGATGGAACGGGAGTGCTTGGAGTAGTCTGTCTTCGGCTACTTCTCCTTCGATACCAGCGGATAGTAGTTCCGCATTAAGTAATTTAAATGCAGTGCAGGTTATCGATACATCCGGAAATGGAATAGGTGATTTTGGGTTTGCTGTAGGCGATAGTGGAACTATTTTAAAATATAACGGCACAACCTGGACAAAATTAACAAGCCCAACAACGCAAAGTTTAAATAGCGTTAATATTGTTTCAACCAATGAGGCTTGGGCTGTGGGCGCGGCGGGTGTGATTTTGAAATGGAATGGAACGAGCTGGAGTACTTTTACTTCGCCAACGACGACGGCGTTAAATCAAATTACTATGCTGGATACTCAAGGAACTGGCACAGCGAGTGCGGGATGGGCGGTGGGTAATAGTGGTGTCGCTATTACGTATAATGGTACCAGTTGGTCATCGCAAAATATCGGCGGTGTGAATCGTTTTGGTGTAAAAATGTTTTCTGCTAATGATGTTTGGGCAGTGGGGGTGGGCGGTGCGATTACGCATTGGGATGGGTCTGCATGGACGGCGTTTTCATCCGGTGTGACAACGCAATTGAATGATATTGCCATTGTTTCATTGAAGACAGAACCTCTTTCGGGATGGCAGGAGATTTATCCGTGAGTGATATCATTCTTAAAATCCACTCTGCTCAATCCAGATTTTTTTAATTTGATAAGTTAATTTTGATATATACGACTGGGAATTGGTTTCAAGCACCACTGTACCACGTAAAATTTCACCGATTTTAACTTTTCTATCAATGGTTAATAAAACCCGATAAACAGAATCAACGGGAACATACTGCCCATCATCACTCATAAAAGTTGCGACTTGTCCGCCAAAATCAGTGGAATTGTAACAAGGAGTTTCAATGACAATACTTTCTTTTTTATTTTGTTTCAGTTCATTGGAATAACTACATATTAATTGACTTGAATTAATCACTTCAATGGATGTTACTTTAACAGGCATTGCACGTTGGCTCAGATCGCGAGGATAAAAATAGCCTGACAACCCTTTTTTAATTCGCGACATATCGGATTGAGAAACATAGGCTTCTACTTGCACGACATCCGGATTAACAACATCACCCAGCCATTCATCTTTTAATATGGCGCTGCCTTTTGTTAATTCATCAGCCGTTTCAATGACTATGCCATTGAAAGGTACTGTCAAAATTAATTTGTTTCTGAGATTTTGTAATTTTTCATATTCAGCTTCATGTGAATTAATATCAGAAAGAAGAATCAAGCGTTGTGGTCCATAATTGGGATCGAGCGAAGCACGGCGGTATTCTGATTTCTTTTTTTGATACTCTAACTCAACACGTTGCAACGCATAATCTAAATAAGGTGATTGAATATCAACAATAGGTTGGTTCGCGATGACTCGAGACCCGATGGGGGGTAAATTCGTGCTTAAAACACCTTCTTCCGGAGCAATTAAAAATTCATGTGCGTAACTTAAAGTTGCCGGAAGTTTAATCGATTCATTCACGGGTAATAAGAAAAATAAAATAATACCAATACCCAGAGCTGTCGTAATTTTTGTTCGAGTATTATAGGAAAAATTTTCTTTCTGTTGCACCCACGATTGCATTTCTCTAACAACAGGACCCAAAATAAAATAATACATTTCAATAATAAAAAGTACGATACCGACTAATTTTATAAAAAAATGATAAACCAGTACCGCGATACCTAAATATAAAGTCAAACGATACAACCAAGTTCCAATTGAATACGCCACTAGAAAATTATGCATACGCTCAGAGAAATTTTCCGGTGGTGGTTCTTCCCATTGGAATAACCAGCGTCGAATTTGCCAGCGCGTTAAAGCAAACGCCCGAGATTGTAAATTCGGCATTTTGAGTAAGTCAGCTAAAATATAATAGCCATCAAAACGCATAAACGGACTGACATTAATAATTAAACTACTTAACCAGTTGACAGTAATGGTGACATAACAAATCGATTGCAAAGTTAAATTGCTGGTATTGCACCAAATGAGAGCGGCAATAATAGTGACATAGGTTTCAACCCAAATCCCGGCTGCTGCAATGCGTAATCGTTGTTTACTTTTTAAAGACCAACTCGATGTGGTATCTGTATAAAGCACAGGCCAAAATACTAAAAAAGCGACGCCTAATGTAGGTACAGGCGAACCGAAACGTTTGGACATGTACGCGTGACCGAGCTCATGACAGAATTTACAAATTAAAAAAGCAATTAAAGAAAAAAATAATCCTTGCCAAGTAAAAACAGTAGGAAATGTATGAATAAATTGTTCCCAATCTAGGCTTATTTGGTAGACAGCGATGATTCCAAGACACAGCATGACATATGCCGTATAACGACTAAAAATAAAGTCGGCAATAAATTTGGTGCGCGAGAGAAATTTATCCGGATGCCATAAAGGAATTCGAAAAAATAAATAATAAGAAATCAGCCAATGAAATATATTTTCGTCTTTAAAGATTTTTTGTGTTTTGGCATCTTGATAAATTTGATGACCGCTTTGTTGAATTAAATAATTATATTTTAAAAATTTTAATAAATTATCGACATCCGCCATATCAACTTCTAATTTTGTTTCATTGTTGACAGTGTCTACGATGACTTGAGGATCGCCTAAATCCCAGCGTTTCAATAATTCATATTCATTCCAGCCAATGACAAAAAATTTATTTCTGCCGCTGTCATAAATTAACCATTGTGGTTTGCCATCGAGATCATAATCGCTAAACGTAATTGTTAAGCCTTTACGTAATTTCGGCAATTTAATCGGTTTTTTTTGGGGAGGAGGTGAGGGCTTATCATCTGTCATCGGGTATTGTTCCTTCCATTATATTCCCAATGTTTGTCGCAAGGCTTGTAAGGGACGGCGTACTAAATAATAAATTAATGGGACTCGACTACCATAGAGTCGAACCGTTCCCTGAGCTCCCAATTGGGGTACATCTTTTGGATTGGTAAAATCGGCGGTCAGCTGATACGCTAAAATTTTGTTAGGTAGTAATTTGGCATTATATCCCAAGGTTCTTACTACCACTGGCATCGTGCCTAACTGACCATAAAGAAAGAAATCGCCTTTTGATCCCACTTCTAATTTAATTAAATCGATAACGGGTAAAAATATTCTTAACTTAACTTGATTGGGATCGGCTACTACTAAAATACGCTCACCGGTTTGTACTGGCTGATTTATCCAATCTTCTTTACTGTCAAACACCACGATTCCTGCGATAGGACTCGTAATATCTGATTTTTCTAATAGAGAGTTTGTATAATCCAAATGGGCTTTATCAATGGCAAGTTGAGCTTGTAATATGGGAATTTCTGCGTTGGTATCATTTTTATTAAAACTGGCATTGATGGTTGCGCGTAATTTCGCTTCTGTTAATAAATAATCTTTTTTATTCACATCCGCAGTTGATAAAAGATCGGATTTATCCAGTGTCACTAATAATTGCCCTGCTTTAACAGCATCGCCGGGATTGACAGCAAATGATTTAATGACACCTTGCATGGGAGCATTAATTAAAACAGGTGTTTTTGGTACAACCGTGCCGGTTCCTAAAACAGAGATATGCACTGGAAATAATAAAATTCCTAAAATAACCAACCCCAGCATAATCATATAAGGTTTTTCATGAAATTTTTTCCAGGCAGGTAATTTGCTGGTTTTAACTAAAATAGACCATGTATATTGATAGCTTGCAATCAGCCATTGCAACATTTTGATTTCGGCTTCAACGAAAGGTGTTTCACGAAACAAGATTAAACCACCATTCAGTTCATTCGCTTTGTTTAATAAGGGGGACCAGAGTAAGTATTGTGGTAATTCTTCTGGTTTATAGGGAACAGCGATAAATTTTTGTGATTCATTTTCAGATGCTGAGCCGGCCAGCAAATCGATGGGATGTATTTTTTTAGCATCTGGCGTTTTTTTTATGAGTTCTATTTGTTGTTTAAGCCATTGTATAGACGGCGCATGAGGATCTATTTCTGCTGTCCCTGATTGAGCTAAAATATGAATGTTATTTAATTCTTTTATCTGCCATAAAAAGGCCGTGTGATATTGAATAAGTCGATGTGTTTCATTTGTTGCAAAAAAGCCAAATTCACGAACATTGGTTAGTTTTCTTATTTCATCATCTAACACAAGTAAGGTTGCGAGTCCTTCAATTTGTGCCTGCGAGTTTTGATTCATAATCGGCATAGTTATACTTTACCCTTTTTGTTTTTATTATTTAGGGGGTTGTCTTTAAAATTTGCTTGCCCACTCATGCCTGGAAGTAAGCTTGTATCCTGTGGGGATATGGTAGCAATGACTTTGACCGTCTGGCTGATTGGTTCAATTAATGGATTGATTCGTGTCACGGTTGCAGTGACCGTTTTATGTGTTTCATTGATATGAACCTCGACAACAGAACCAATATGCACCCAATCAAGCCATTGTGAAGGGACTTCTATATCAAATTCTAAATTTTCTGTGCTGATAATTTTTAATAACGGATCACCTTGTTTTACTGTTTCATATTCATGAACTAACACATCTGATACAGCACCATTGAAGGGTGCCTTAATCACACATTTTTCAACAATCGCTTTTAATTTATCAACTTCAGCATTGGCAATTTTTGCATCGGATTGCGCTTTCACCAGTTCAAATTCACTGATGGAATCATATTTTTTCAGCTTCACTGCACTGTTTTCGGCAAGGCTAGATGCTCTTTGTTGTGCTAAGGCTTTGTTTAAATCAGCTTGTTGAATACGACAATCTAATTCTAATAAAACATCTCCCGTTGAAAAATTCGAACCTTCTTTTACTAAAATTTTTGCAACACTTGCTGCCGTTTCACTGGAAAAAGTGATTTGATTATTTGAGCGAATAATCACGTATTCCGGTGTATTAGTGATTGGTGTTGTATCTAAGGAAGATGTATGCATCGTCGAGCTAGCTGCATTAGTTTGTGCAAAAACAGGATGAAATAAAAAAAACGGGCTCAGCCAGGCAAAATAAAATAATTTCATTTTATTCCCAGTCTTAAACCAATTGGGTATCGCCAAATAATTCTTTATATGTGTTATCAACATAACGTGTAATATCCATTGTATTTTGTAGGGCGAAATTTTGTTTAATTGTTCGTGTCACTGTTGGTATTGAAGCATTGTCCATATCGATCGGAATAATATCGGCACCTATTGATAGATATAATTGACCGAGTGCAGTGGATAAATCAGATAATAATAAATCTTCATCCATTTGTGTGGTGATAGCTTTCAGTTTAGCCAGAATCACCTGTTGCATACTTGCTAAAGAAGCTTGTTCACGATTTTTGGTAAGGGTATACAATTCCACTGCATTTTCAGTTTGTTTATGTGCTACATCATATTCTTTATTCAGTGTTTGATAATGTGTATAGGCATATCGTGTTTCGGTTAAAACGGCTAATGTGAGCGCCATTAATTTTAATTTTTCATATTCCACTTCTGTTCTTGCGGTGGATAAGGAAGTTGGCAATGAAATTAAATTTAATAAATTCCATGAGACATCCATTGAACGATCTAGCCATTTTTCATTCACTAAATATTTATTGCTGTTATAGTTCCAGCCATAATTTAATGGAATCCCAGGTAATGCTTGTAAAATAGTCGTTTTAATTCCCAATTTTGCAATGCGTTCTTGATATTTTTGGCTACGTAATTCGGGTCGGCTAACTAGTGTAATCGCATCTAATTTTGCAAAATCTAATTCGCCTAAGCTGCGTGTGCGCATCGCCATGATCGGCGGTGGAGCTAAAATAATATTTTGATCTAACGGCAGATTCAGTAAATGTTTTAAATCAAACATGGCTTTATCGTATTTATATTCCAGTTGAATTAGTCGTCTATTTCCTTCCAGCAGTGACGCTTCAAAATTCAATAAATTTTCTTTAGGAATAGATTTGTCTTTAATGGCAATATTGAGTTTTCGTTTGGCTCGCTCTAATAATATTTTAAATTCTTCGGTGCTTTTTACTAATTGTTGTGCGCTATAGGCATTCCAATAAGCAATTAGAACGTCTTGTGACAGTTGTTGTAACTGTTTTCGTGATTCTTCTTCTGCGATTAAAAGGCGATTGCCTTGTTGTTTTGCTTTTACATAACTTAAACCAAAATCGAGTATATTCCAGGTCAATCCTGCGCGCGCAGTCAGCAGTGTACGAGGGGTAGAGTTTAAAACATCGGTGAGTTGACCGGTACTCGTTATTCCTGAGCTCGCAAATTCATTGCTTCGGGTGTAAAGCGAACCGCTTAAGTTCAATGAGGGGAACATCATGTACTTGGCTAAAGATAACTGACCTGCTTGTAAAGCAGTATTAACTAATTTAATTCGATAATCGAGGTTATATTTGAGACCTCGCGCTAAAGCGTCTTCGAAGCTTAATTTACCCACTAATTCTTCTTGGCGGCTAAATAGTTGTTTTAAATCATTTTTAGCTTCTTTGTAGTTGTCATTAATTGTGATAGGTTTGGGAGTAACACTGCATGCAGTCAAGAAACACAATAAGCATAGAATGATTCCCTTCTTTTGCATTCTGTGAATTCCCTGTCACAATCTATGAAGATATCTAGCAGTATAGCAACCCTTTCCAAAAATATGAAGAGATACAAATAGTTGCTGCAACTTTGTTTTTTTTATAAACAATACCAAAAAAATAGGAAAATTTTTTCCTATAACTTGCTGATTATTAATTAAATTTTTTTTCCTCCCTTCAGTAACAATTTTAAGAAAATTCGTTTCTAAGAGGCTATACTAAATAGATAGAAAGAAATTCTGTATATCTTTATCCTTTGGTGAGAGGCATATGAGTACGGAAAAGAAATCTAAAAAGAAGAAAATAGGGAAGCACTATTCGTTAAAACAAGCCGTGGAACAACGGTTATTGTTTGATGCGAGTTTAGTGGCACCCACTCATGATGTAGGCGCACCGCCAGCTGAAGGTGCGGCTGCTCATGATGCTACGCAAGCGACTCAGGGGGAGGCGACGGCAGCTGCAAAAGCAACAGGGGAAGGATCTCATGGACATCACCCCATTGATAAAAATCCTACTGATAATCCTAATGTCACTCGCGAAGCGAAATCGTTTGCGGATCAAGTCAATGATAAAGACGCAAGCAACACCTCAAAATTACAAGAGTTCCATCACTTTACTCCTCCTCCAAAAGAAATTGTCTTTATTGACTCGCGAGTCGCAGATGCCCAAACTTTATTGAAAGGATTATCGCCTAGTGTTCAAGTTTATTTTATTGATTCAAAGACTGATGGTGTTGCGCAAATCGATAAAGTATTAAATGCAGAAAAAGGACCTGTTTCTGCTATATATATTTTGTCACATGCATCCAGCGGTTCGTTACAATTGGGTGATTCTGTTTTAAATGATCAAACATTAAATAATCAATATGCCAGTGATATTGCAGGTTGGAGTTCACATCTCACTTCGAACGCCAATATTTTATTGTATGGATGTGGTGTAGCAGAAGGAGTGATTGGTAGACAATTTGTTTCAGATCTCTCTAGTCTCACCGGTGTGAGTGTGGCAGCATCTATTGATGCAACGGGTAGTTCTTATCAAAATGCCAACTGGACGTTGGAATATCAAACAGGCACGATCACTTATAATGCTTCACAAATATTTAGTGCTGCGGCACTTAGTGATTTTTATACGGTATTGGCGACGCCTGTTGTTGATTTAAATGGTTTAACCGATTTGACTGTGAGCGATAATTTTTCTTCAGGAACCTATACGGGTGGCAGCAGTAATTTAAGTACGACCTGGTCAGGTGGCTGGCAGGAGTTTGATACATCGTATACGCGAGCGTTTACACCGAATGGATCGACAAATAATGACAATAGTCCTATCAGTGGAAATATCATTGATCCTGCAGTAGCGTCAGGTGGCTCGGTAGCCGGTTTGGGGACTGCATCAGAGCTTGCATTTGTTGGACACACTGCGCAGTTTGGTGATTACATTCAGCGCGATATTAATTTACAAGCTTATACCTATGCAACGTTATCTTTTTCCTATCGAACAGCTGGGTTAACTTCCTCTGACGCCATTGAAGTCGACGTTTCTAACAATGGGGGTGCAAGCTTTGTGACTCTTGGAACGTTAGCCAATGTCACAGCGAATACGAATATCACGTTTGATATTTCAAATTATGTTTCTGATAACACAGTCATTAAATTTGCTGTAAACAAAGGATTTGATAGTGGTTCTTATCAACAGTTCTTTGTCGATAATGTAACAGTTAACGCATCGGGAAATAATTATGTCACTACTTTTTCCGAACAAGCTGCAACACCTGTAGCGATTGCTGATCCTTCGATGGTGATAACTGATTCGGATACCAGTCAGTTAATCAAATCAGCTGCTGTTACGATGACTAATATGAAAGCTGGCGATCAGTTTGTTGTTGGCAGCCTACCTTCAACGATTACTGCAACGGTGAATAATGTAAATGGTACCGTTGCATTACAAAGTGTGTCGGCATCCGGTGCATCTTTGGCTGATTTTACCGCTGCTCTTAAAGCCATTTCGTTTAATAATACTTCTGCAACAGTTGATACAACCATGCGGGCAATTAATGTCACTGTGACGGATACTGCTAACGAAACCAGTTTTACTTCTACTTCATACGTTGAAATTGCGGCTTATGATAATCCAACAACAACGGTTGCTCATACAATCACTGCATCCACTTTGGGCACAACCTCGGGGGTTTTATTTAACAATAGCAGTCTCACAGCTGAGCAAACGGTGAGTACGACTTATGATTATGATCAGGATACTTCTGGATTAAGCACTGCCATTTTAACGCAAGGAACTCAGGGCACTGCAGTGGTTAATCCAGATGGAACTTTCACCTATACTCCCAATGCCGGAGCGACTGGCACTGATAGTTTTACCTATACACTCACCAGTCAGGCTCAAGTCCCTGGTTTGAATTATCAATATTGGTCAACGAATATCAGTTCATTACTGACAAATTTTCCCACGACTCCTCCCACTGCGACTGGATTTATTTCCGATTACGATGTGAATCAAGTGGCAATCAATTCTGGCAGTACCACGCTCGATAATTTTGTTATCAGTTTTAATAATACGCTTAAAGTCACGACAGGAGGGTCTTATACATTTTACAGTGGATCAGATGATGGATCTGTTGTTTATGTAGACGGTAATTTAGTCGTGAATAATGACGGCGCTCACAGTTTTCAGGAGACCAGTGGTACTGTCACATTAAGCGCAGGCACACATAATATTCAAGTGCTCTACTTTGAAAATGGTGGACAGGAAGATTTAGCAGTATCTTATCTGGGACCTGATACATCAGGACTGAAAACTAATTTGAGTGATGTGGGCACGATTCTTGCTAATACCACTAAGACAGGAACGGTCAATGTCACGATTCAAAATACGGGCCCACGCTTAGCGTTGGGTACGGATTTATATACGTTAGATAATTTTTCATCGAATGTTTATTCCCGAAATGATGGAACACTCAATTGGTCTGGTAATTGGACTGAAACAAATGAAACAACCAGCCCCACATCCGGACAGATTATTGTAACGGGGGGTGCGCTGAGAGTTCAGGATACAACGGGTGCGAGTGTGATATCGGTAGCCAGATCCGTTGATTTGGGCTTATCGGGAACGACGTTGACGCGTGTTGCAACGCAATTAACTTTTGATTACAACGCGAGCGGTGCCAATTCGAATGGAGTGAGTGTACAGATTTCGACTGATGGCGGTGTGAGTTACACAACTTTAACTACTATCAGTAGTGCAACATCTCCCGCGTCTGGTACCAAAACAATTGATCTAACCAGTTATGACAGTTCTGCTGGAAATATAACATTACGTTTCTTGCCGACATCGGGTACCGCAACCAATCCTGTGTTGTTTGATAATGTTCGTATTGATACTTCTACGGTCAATAATACTGCAGCCACTTTTATTGAAAATGGTTCACCTGTTGCTATAGGGTCTGCTAATACAGCGATTTCAGATTCCTCAGCCAATATGAGTGGAGCCATTGTTACAATTACCAATGCACAAGCTGGCGATGTTTTAAGTTACGATAATTCTATTGCTGGGATTACTGCTAGTTTCATAGGTAATACCTTAACGTTGTCTGGCACTGCAACACGTGCGCAATATGCAGCGGCTTTGCAACACGTTTTTTATAGTAGTACCAGTGAGAATCCCTCGACAACGACACGCAGCATTAATGTTTCAGTTAAAGATAGTTCCAATGTATTTAGTAATACAGCGACGACCACTGTTGGAGTCATCGCTGTCAATGATGCGCCTGTTGGTATTGATAGTTCGATGACCACAGCGCTTAATACAACTTATACTTTCAAAACATCCGATTTTTCTTTTACAGATATAGAAGGAAATGCGTTACAGGCCGTGAAAATAAGCTCAATTCCTGTGTCGGGCGGTGTTTTGCAATATGACACAACGGGAAGTGGTAACTGGACGAGTGTGACTGCAAATCAATATGTTAATGCATCAGATATTGCTGCGGGACGTTTACGTTTTGTTCCAACGACAGGTGCATCGGGCTCGGCTGGTTTTACTTTTCAAGTGCAGGATAATGGCGGCACAGCGAATGGGGGTGTTGATACTGATCCAACGCCTCATAATTTTACAGTCAATGTATTATCGGGTCCAAATACGGCGCCTACATTGACAAGCGATCTCACTTTGGTTTCCAGTGCAGAAGATAATTTATCACCGACTCCACGCACTATTACGCAGTTAGTCTCTGACAGTGGTGCGAATGTATTTAGTGATCCTGATACCGGCGCAACATTAAAAGGCTTGGCGATCGTAGGAAATTCTGCAAATGCTTCGACTCAAGGTGCATGGCAATATTCTACGGATGGAACAAATTGGTATAACGTAGGCACGGTAGGAGATAATTCTACGACTCTGGCTTTGGTGTTGTCAGCGTCCACCCAAATTCGATTTGTACCGGTTGCAAATTACAACGGTACACCAACGGGTTTAACCATTCGTGCAATCGATGATACCTATACAGGTACTTTTACCAATGGCTCAACGCTTGCAACTATTAACTCGGGTACCAATGGTGGTAGCAGTGCTATTTCAGCAACGACTCGCAATATTGTAACGACTGTGACACCCGTGAACGATGCACCTAATTTAATTGCAGGCGATCCGACTTTAAATACAATTAGTGCAACTCAAGTAAATAATGCGGGTCAGTTGGTTTCTGATTTTATCCAGTCAACGGCGGGTGCCAATCGAACGGTGGTGACAGATGTAGATGCAGGTGCTTTACAAGGTATCGCTATTATCGGTGCAGCAGGTACGCAAGGAACCTGGCAATATTCAACCGACGGCGGGACAACTTGGGTTTCAGTCGGTAATGTCTCAGTGACTTCGGCATTATTGTTACGCTCCACTGATGAAGTGAGATTTAATCCGGATGGAACTAATGCAGGTTCAGGTGCTATTACTTATCGTGCTTGGGACCAAACATCAGGCACTGCTGGTACAAAGGTGAGTACGTCAAATTATGGTGGGACGACAGCGTTTTCTGTATTAACAGACGTTGCATCTATTACCACCACGGCTGCGTCAGGACCTATGTTAGCCAATACCAGTACGCCTTTAAATTATATAGAAAATGCGGCACCAGGACTGATTGATAGTGCTTTAACTGTGACAGATAGCAGCAGTGGTGTTTTATCTAGTGCTCAAGTGTCTATTACGAATTTTGTTTCAGGCCAAGATGTACTTTCTTTTACGAATACAACAGGGATGGGAAATATTACTGCCAGTTTTAACTCCTCAACGGGAGTATTATCGTTGAGTTCTTCTGGTTCTACAGCAACCCTGGCTCAATGGCAAACGGCGTTACGTGCTGTTAAATATGCCAATTCCAGTGATGCACCTACTGCGACTGCTCGAACGGTTAATTTTCAAGTCAATGATGGGACGGGTCAGATCAGTAACGTGCTTAGCACAACAATTAGTATTACCCCTGTGAATGACGCACCGGTCGGGACTAATAATGCAATTACTCTTCCTAGGAGTGCAGTTTATGTTTTTAGTAGTTCCGATTTTGGTTTTACCGACCCGCTCGATAATTCAGCGAACACTTTGTTAGCGGTGCAATTTGTCTCAACGCCTGCCGGAGGTACGCTTAAATATAATGGCACTACTATTTCGCCAACGACTGGCAGTCCCGTGACAATTCTTGCGAGTGATATTGATGCGGGAAAATTGACTTACACGGCACCTTCTTCAGGTTCAACCACTCCGACTGTTTTATTCAAAGTTCAGGATAATGGTGGCACAGCGAATGGGGGTGTAGATACAGATCAAACGGCTAGAACGATTACATTTACGGTTAACACGGCTAATTCAGCACCTGTATTAACATCGGGTGCGAGGACATTAAATACTATTACAGAGGATCCAACCAGTAATCCAGGCCAAACAGTGTCTTCTTTTATCGGTACTGTGACGGATGCGAATTCAGGCGCATTAACCGGTATTGCAGTTACTGGACTTTCTTCGACAGCGAATGGTACATGGCAATATTCTACAGATGGTGGTACCACTTGGTACTCAATGACAGGTACAGGTAGTGCTGGAACAAATGCAACAGGAATTTCTACTAGCGCTTCGTTGCTTTTACGAAGTACGGATTTAATTCGATTTACCCCAAGCCAAGATCAATCAGGAACAAATTCATTTACATTTTGTGCATGGGATCAGACATCGGGTGCAGCAGGTCTAAAAGTGAGTACAAGTTCGACGGGTGGTACGACTGCATTTTCTACGACATCTGTCGCTGCCAATATTACGATAACGCCGGTGAATGATCCGCCAACAGTGTCTTTCAATTCCAATGTTCCAACGACTTACAGTGCAACAGAACAGGTGAATTTAACGTTGTCTGGTAATGGCACTTTGGGTTCAGCTATTTCGATTGGGGATGTGGATGCTGGATCGGGCACGATGCTTGTTACATTAAATGTTGGAGAGGGTATTTTAACTGTTGCAGCAGGTTCAACTGGCGTAACCGTTTCAAATTCGGCAACCAGTACGGTGACTATAACGGGAACTTTAGCACAGCTGAATAATTTATTTAGCGGATTAAATAGTGGTTCGATTACTTATAACGATAATAAAGATGCACCATCGGCAACCACTAATTTGACTATCACTGTGAATGATCAAGGTAATACGGGTAGCGGGGGTGCGTTAAGTTGTTCGGCTGTTAAAGTGATAAATATCCAAGCGGTGAATGATGCACCGACATTAACTGCGTCAGGAACGATTGGTGGTACGTATGTTGAAAATGCGGTGGGGATACAGATTGTAAATGGAACGATTACATCAGGTGATGTAGATAGTTCTAATTTTAATGGTGGTTCATTGACTGCGTCTTTTTCAAATTATGTCACGGGCGATGTTTTAGCCGTTAATAATCAAGGAACGGGAGCTGGTCAGATTGGTGTGAGTGGAAACAATATCACTTATGGTGGTACGACGATTGGTACATTTACAGGTGGAAGTGGTGCAAGTTTAGTTATCTCTTTAAACAGTAATGCAACATCGACAGTGGTCGATGCGTTGGTTGGACAATTGAGATATAGCAGTACATCTGATGATCCAACGGTGGGTGGTACAGTGTTATCCCGTGCATTAACAGTTAGTTTAAATGACGGTGGCAATTATGGTTCTGGTGGTCCATTAAGTGCGAATTTGACAGGCACAATTAATATAACGGCTTATGATGATGCGCCTACTGTGAGCGCATCACCGACCGGAAATACTTTCATTGAGGGAGCAGGTACTGCAACGGGTACGGCAGTGACATTTTTTAGTGGTGCAGCGGTTTCAGCGATTGAAGCGGGTCAAACAATTAAGTCTCTTACTTTTACGGTAGGTGGTTTGTTAAATGGAGCTTCAGAGCAAATTATTGTGGATGGTACAACGATTTTATTAGGTGCGAATAGCAGTGGTACGACTAGTACGAATGGGATGAGTTATAGTGTTACGATTTCAGGTGGAACAGCGACGATAGCTCTAACTAAAAGCGCGGGGATGAGTTCGTCGAATGTTGCAACGCTTATTAACAACATTGGATATCAAAATTCTAGCCAAGATCCGACAGCTGGGACACGTACTGCGACATTGACGCAAATTGTGGATAGTGGTTCAAATACTGCGCCGAATGCAAATACAACAACATTGGCGATTGCGTCGAATATTACGGTTGTTCCGGTGAATGATGCACCGACTTTATCGGTAACAGCAGTGGGCGGTACATTTACTGAAGGTGCGGGTTTGGCAACGGGTACAGCGGTGTCGCTCTTTAGTGGGGCTGCGGTTTCAACGATTGAAAGTGGGCAAACGATTTCATCTCTGACATTTACAGTCGCCAATGTGCAAGACGGTTCAGCTGAGGCAATTAATGTCGATGGTTCAACTGTTTCTCTTATCGCAGGAACGGGTACGACTACAACCAATGGAATGAGTTATACGGTTAGTGTTTCAGGCGGGACTGCAACGATTGTGTTAACGAAAGCCGCCGGTGTTTCATCGAGCAGTGCAGCAACCCTCATTAATGGCTTGAGCTATCAAAACAGCAGTCAAGATCCAACGAGTGGTGCGCGTACGGTCACCTTAACGCAAATTAAAGATAACGGTGGCACAGCGAATGGTGGTGTTGATACCACAGGTGTTTCCATTGCATCGACTGTTAATGTTGTACCGGTGAATGATGCACCGACTTTATCGGCAACGGCAGTGGGTGGTACGTTTACTGAA
>Ga0206989_1011_pt1 | contig 40017 bp, 32 predicted proteins | sample Alteio_BWMinCont_10_FD_153276 | JGI IMG/M metagenome (GOLD analysis project Ga0206989, IMG submission 153276) | Enriched cells from forest soil in Barre Woods Harvard Forest LTER site, Petersham, Massachusetts, United States -... | ecosystem: Environmental > Terrestrial > Soil > Temperate forest >...
CTTGGCTTGTGCTATGCACAGCTCCCGCAACAGAGGGTGCTGGTGATCGATGCCGACTTGCGCACGTGCGGGCTGACGTCACTACTAGATCATCCGAGCACAGTGGGCCTTGCAGAAGTGCTCGCCGGTAAAGCGACTGCAGAGGAAGCGATCGTGGCAACCAATCAGAAGAATTTTTTCGTGCTTCCTGCGGGCACTATTTCCTCCTCTCCGCCAGAGCTTTTCACTGGGTCGCACTGGCCGGAGCTTCTCGGGCGTTGCAGCGAACTATTCGAGATCGTTCTAGTCGACACCCCGCCGATTATCCCGCTGGCCGATTTTGAGCTGATCAGCGTGGCTTGCCAAGGGGTGGTGATGGTGGTGCGAGCCCATTATGGGCAAAGGGAAACTTTGCAGAAATCGGCAAACTCAGTGGATCGTAAGAAGCTTCTGGGCTTCGTTTTCAATGGCACCGATGCAAGCGAGAAGCAGTACTACGGGTACAAATATGCTGAAGCCAAGCCCTGAAAAACCCATTCGTCCAGAAGTGTTGCTGGCAAGCGGCCAACTCTCAGGAGAGAGAAGAGCAGATTGCACTGACCAAAATGCCACATCGGGAGTTCCGAGGCGAATATGTATCTAAACATTAAGCTGCAAGTTTTTCGATTGGGTTTCCATCAAATCGATATCGCCAAAGCGCTCGGCATTGATGAGAGTGTGCTCAGCAAAATTATTCACGGCTATCGCGAGCCATCGAAAACGCAACGCATGCAACTGGCGCGCTACTTGAATGCCGAAGAGAGCTGGCTCTTTGAAAAATACGATCGTGCCCAGCGATCCACCGCTGCTGTGCCCGGTCTTCCTCCCAGAGAGGAGGAGGGCCTCACATAAAAGGTGCGTTTCGCAATTCTCCCTCTCTCGATATACACCCAGACGCGAGCAGGTCATTCAAGAGACCGCCTTCAAGCACTGCCCAGGCGCTGTGAACTCTTGAGCTTTCTTAAGGAGACCATGAGTAGCGCGGTCTCCAGGTTGCCTAATCCCCCCGTCTCATGTAGCCCAAAAGTATCGAGCCAGAACTCAGGGCTGTGAACGTTCCTGGAGAGAAAGAAGAAACAGTTTTCCCATGGTCCGGCGGGCACTCCGGCAAGGTCTTCTAACCAACTGAAACAAAATGAGATATGTGGTTTGTGTCTGGACTCGGACGTGCATCCACCATCGTGGCTGAGTGTTCAAAGTAGCTTCCAAGGCGAAAACCTCAGTTTTGAGCTCTTATGCCCAAGATTGGTACTCATGAGGTTCCTGCCAGAACGTTACTCCTAGTCGGAGTTGACGGCGTAGCCATCATACTAGCCCTGTTGGCTGCCAGTTCCACGCGCACGTATAGACCTTTCCCCGAAATGATTGGTCAAGTGAGCCTGTGGACAAAAATCACATTGATCACGATCGTATGCGTGTTGTCGCTTTACTTTAACGATCTCTACGATTTTCAAGTTGTGAGTCGCAGAGACAATCTTTTTGTCCACACCATGCAAGCGCTAGGAGCCGCCTGTTTTTTGCTAGCGCTGTTGTTCTATATTTCCCCTACAAGCAGCCTGGGCCGCGGCACAGCCCTCTTCGCGGCGCCATTGATCCTGGCCCTCTTGCTAAGCTGGCGGCTGTCGGCAAACGCGACAAACCTTTTATCACGCGGTGATGAGCGGGTACTCATCATGGGGACGGGAGAATCAGGCATATTGCTGGTGCGACACATCTTGGCCCACCCGGAATATAACCTGAAGGTTGTGGGGTTCCTCGATGAGAATGGCCAGAATATTGGGCGGTCTCTTGTCAATCCTAAGATCATCGGTGACTTCGCGAACGTAGAGCAGATTGTAACCCGGGAAAGAGTCGATCGGATCATACTGTCATTGAAAGAACGAAGGGGCGGCACACCGATCAAACAGCTACTCAATGTGAAATTCGGCGGCGTGCGAATAGAAGATGTTCACAGTTGCTTCGAGCGACTACACGGGCGCATTCTGCTCGAGCGACTTTCTCCCAGTTGGCTAATCCTGTCTGATGGATTCAAGAAATCCCGACTCTTGCTGGCTGCAAAAAGATTCATGGATATTCTCGTTTCGTTGACCATCCTCATTATCGCCTCGCCGCTGATACCGTTGGTTGCATTGGCGATTTATTTAGACAGTGGATACCCCATCTTCTTCCGCCAAACGCGCGCTGGGTACAAAGGCCGCGAATTTGAACTGCTCAAATTCAGGTCCATGGTTCAAGATGCAGAGAAGGATGGGCCGCGCTGGGCGGAACAGAGTGACAGCCGAATCACACGGATCGGTCGGATCCTACGTAAAACTCGCCTGGATGAAATCCCACAGCTTTTCAACGTGCTTCGTGGCGAGATGAGCCTCGTGGGGCCGCGTCCAGAACGGCCTTACTTCTGTGATCAACTGGAGAAGGAAATCCCCTTCTACAACCTTCGGCACTCCATCCGGCCTGGTCTGACAGGATGGGCACAGGTGAGGTTTCGCTATGGAGCCAGCCTCGATGATGCCAAAGGGAAGCTCGAATTTGACTTGTTTTACTTGAAAAACATGTCGCTGTTCGTGGATTGTGCAATTCTGTTTGAGACCGCTAAGGTTGTCATTCTTGGGCGGGGCGCGCAATAACATCTACTTCTGATTGGGTTCCGGAGTCTCCCGTTGCTGCCGATTTGGAGAGGGGAATATCCTAGCCAGCACCGGGAAACAATTTTCTTCTTTAGGGGTGTAGCAAATTTGGGGTCATTCGTCGACTCATTGAAACAAAAGGACTTAATGAACACTCTTATTCATCACATGGTAGGCCACGTGCTCAAATTACACCTGCAGAGCTTCTAAGCAAGCCCGTTGAAGGGACCGTAAAAGTATGATTGAGAGAACCAAAAGCTGCCTGATCGGGACATTGCTGTTGGCCGCCCTTGGGTACACCCAGGTCGGTTTCGGTCGAGTCGCCGGAACGGGAGCCCAAGCGAACCAAAAGGAACAGCCTGTTCCCGGGAAAGCCGATTCGAAGGGGTCGCAAACGGTTTCTGGACCAACCACGCCACCGAGCGACTTCGTCATCGGTGAATCCGACGTCCTTAACATCAATGTTTGGAAAGAGCCCGAAATATCCCAGAGTGTCGTCGTGCGACCGGACGGGAAGATTTCACTTCCACTAGTTGGAGAGGTGTTCGTTAGTGGGCTTACTCCTGTGCAGACCCAGACTTTGCTACGCAACAAATTGCAATCCATTCTAACGAATCCCCAAGTCACGGTAACGGTAACGGAAATCCGGAGCAGGGTGGTGTTCATTACCGGTGAGGTGAGCAGGCCGGGAACGTATCCCCTTCTAGTTCCATCCACTATATTGCAGGTGATCACCAACGCCGGTGGGCTGGGGCAATTCGCGAACAAGAAGGGCATTTTCGTATTGAGAACGGTAGATGGAAAACAACAGAGGATTTCTTTTAACTATTCGCAGGTCATTAAGGGTGAGAAACCGGAGCAGAACATACTTCTGCACCCTGGTGACACGGTGGTGGTGCCATGAGACAAAACCGCGATAGAAACCTTTACAGCTTATGGATGGGGAAGGTACTCTGCCTCTTTGCTCTGAGTGCTTGCAGCACCGTCCTTCTTGCGCAGCAAACCCCCGACCAGCAGCAAGATCCTTCGACGCAGTCCCAGGACGTCAAGCCGGCCATTCTGGCGATGCCCAGCTATTCCCAAAATATCGCACTGCTCGGCACGGATCAACGGTACATGGATCTTGAGACGTTGCAAACGAGGCGTCGCACGTTCTTTATTTATGGCATGGGGGTTTCGGAAACATACGACTATTTTGGGGGGAACTCCGCAGTTCAGAACAGCAATCTACTTGTCTGGAGTCCGCATTTTGCCATCATTAATGCAAGTAATCACTCCTCGTTTAGCGTGCAATATGCACCCTCCGTCTCGCAGAGTACCTCGGGTCCGTCGAGTCACCAGGTGTTTCAATCCGGAGCCATTTCTTTTGGCGAGCCAATAGCGCGGAATTGGGTGCTGCAGCTGAGCAGCTCGAATACCTACGGAACGGATTCATCTCGATTGGTGAGTCCTCTGGCGTTTAATGTCAATCAAGGGGTTCCGGTCGTAGATCCCAACTCGGCCGTTTTCCAGTTCAATCGAGGCGACGTGTTGACAACAGCGAATGATGCTGTCCTCATCTGGCAGAGAAGCCCTTCCCAATCAATGAATTTCACCGCCGGGGAGTCCACTCTTTCATCGCTTGATGGTCGTCTAAGCAACACCTCGACTTTCACCATTGTGTCCTATTCTGCGGCCGTATCGCAGCACACGTCGTTGAATGTCGGAGGCAACTACTACCACCGGTTCTCACTAGGGAGTTGTGACAGCTACGGCTTGACCTTCGGATTTTCGCATCAACTTGGCCGCAATATGAATCTAAGTTTGGCGGGCGGCCCGGAGTTTGAAACTGCTCCATGTAACAAGACACTTGGACCACTCGGTGGAAATTACGCTATTACGATAGCTTATCCCTTGAGCCGAAGGTCTCGAGTGGGACTGACGGCTAGCCGCTCCTACGCGACCAACTATTTGGCTAATACGCAATGGACCGACACTGCTGCGGTTTCGTACAGCAGACAACTTTCGGAGACTTTCGACATTAGCCTGAACTCCGGCTATGCACGGAGCGTTCTCTCGCAAACCAGTCTGGGAACCTATGCAGGCTATTTCGCCGGAACTGATCTTTCTTGGAAGCTGTCGCGTACCGTTGCCCTCCGAGGAGAATACAGGCGCTTTGGGCAAGTTTCCGGGGGCCCGCTGAAAAGTCAGAATGTGGCAATGATCACCTTGGGATGGAGCCCGCTACCCACGCGAATTGTCAAGTGAGCCAACGGGTGAGACTGAGGGTTGCAACAGATTCAGATGTTATTGATTGCCCGAATGGCAGGCAAGGGAAGAAATAAATGAATTCTCCGACCACAGAACTATCTCTGGCCCAAGTACAGGAGTACTTGCAGTTTATCCGACGCGATAAATGGTGGGTTTACTTAATGACTGTTGGGTTGACGCTTAGCGCGTTCGTCGGGATCGCACTTTTGCCCAACAAATATAAGGCTACGACGACCGTCGAGGTGGACCCTCAAAAGGTACCGGAACAATTCGTTTCGGAACTCGTGCGGGTAAGCCCCTTGGATCGACTGCAAACCATCAGCCAAGAGGTGTTGAGTGGGACTCGCTTGCAGAAGGTCATTGATCAGTGGGACCTCTACCCCCAACTGCGCCGAACGTCCACACGTGATGCAGTCATTGAGCAGATGAGAAACGACACAGTGATCGAAGTTAAGCAGTCTGGAGGCGGCTTGGCAGTTTTCTCGATTTCCTATGTGGGGAAGGATCCGACGATCGTTGCAAAGGTGACAAATCAGCTGGCTTCGGACTTTATCGACTGGAATCTCAAGAGCCGGGAGCAACATGCTGCTGGAACAACGGAATTTCTGAATTTGCAATTGCAAGAAGCGAAGAAGGCACTCGAAGCGCAGGAAAATAATCTGCGTCAATACAAGATGGCTCATCTCGGGGAATTGCCGCAGCAACAGGAGGCTCTTCTCCATACTCTATCGAGCTTGCAGGCAGAATTGCAGGCGAATGCGGCTAATTTGACTCGACTCGATGAGGAACGGTTGACTCTCATGCAGCTACCGGGCTCGGTGTCGATTCCAGGGGCCAGTCCTCAACCGGTGTCCGAGAGGGCGCGGTTGGAGATGGAGAAGAACCAACTCGAAACAAGGCTTAGTGAACTTCGCCGACGCTATACCGACGAGTTTCCTGAAGTGCAGGAGTTGGTCGGGCGACTGAATCATGTCAGCGAAAGTTTAGTTGCGCTCCCAGTGGACAAACCTTCTGAGATTTCGAGTTCCACCAAGCCTTCCGCAATGGGGCTTCGGCTCGAAGTCATCGGCAGGGAAATGCAGCGTTTGAGAGAAGAACAAAAACGAATCCAGGAGAAAATCACGAATTATCAGGCTAAAGTCGAGGCAATCCCACGACGCGAGCAGGAGATGGTAGATCTTTCGCGCAACTATGATATTTCGAAGGCTCGCTATGATTCTTTGCTGAGCAAGAGCTATGCTGCGGACATGTCGAATGACCTCGATTCCCAGGAGAAAGGTGAAAGATTCATTGTACTGGATCCAGCTCGCGTTCCCGAGAAGCCCTTCAAGCCGAACCGTAGCAAGTTCATGGCAGTCTCATTCTTTATGTCATTTTTTTGTTCCGTCGCTGTGGTGATTGTAAAAGAATACCTTGATCCTAGAGTTAAAACGGAGCGAGAGATTCGCGTTGCATACCCCGAGCCCATCCCTTTGCTGGCGGCTATTCCACACATTCAATCGCCTATGGAGCGTCGAAAGCATCTGCGGTTCGTTGCTTTCGCTGTGAGCTTTTCGATTCTCGCGATCGCGGCTGTGGCAGGACTCCTATGGAAAATTCACCCAATTCTTTGATAGTCGGAGCAAATTTGGGCCGTCCAAATAGTAGCTCAAGGAGAGTTCGGCATTATTGTTGTGTTGCCGCGGCTCGGAGAATCGGCGCTTGAGCGATTCTGGTTTAACTCCTGGTACTCCCATGAAGATTCTGATGCTGACGGACTCGTTCTTGCCTCATGCCGGGGGCTCTCGCGAGTATTACTACAACCTTTATCGTCACCTCGCGGAATTCGAGGACACGCGAGTGACCATCGCGACGAAAAAGGTTCCCGGCTGGGAAGAGTTCGATCGAAGAGCGTCATCCGATTCCTTCGGAATCGTTCGATGGCTTAAGCCGCTTTCCACTTGGCGACTGCAAGAATTACCCAAGGGACTTGGCCCGTTCCTGCACGCCGCATGGCACGTGTACAAGGAGAACCCGACGATTCTCCACGCAGGCGACTTGTACCCACAGGGAGTGAGCGCCCTGATTTTGAAGAACATAACGGGCCTTCCGTACCTTGCCTATTGTCATGGTGAGGACATCGCTCTCACGGCTCAGTACAAATACCAGCCGCATATGCGCAACAGAATCTACCAGGGGGCGGATGCGGTCGTTGCGAACGCCGAGTTCGCAAGAAAGAGTCTACTCCAAATAGGTATACCAGAGTCTCGTATAGTCAAGATTACTCCGGGAGTGGATCTCGAGCGCTTTTCGCCAAGGCCCGCCCGCGAGGACCTGATCAACAAGTGGAATCTGAAAGGAAAGAAAATCGTGCTTACGGTGGCGCGATTGATTTCCCGAAAAGGACACGATCTCGTTTTGCGTGCAATGGCCCGCCTCACGCGGGAATTACCTGACGCAGTGTATCTCATCGTTGGGCGCGGGCCAGAGGAACAAAGGCTCCAGAAACTCGCCGCGGAATTGGGAATCATGGATTCCGTGCGATTTGCCGGGCACGTTCCGGAAGAATCACTCCCGGACTGCTACAACTTATGCGATGTTTTTGCCATGCTGAATCGCGAGGAAGCAAACGGGGACCTAGAGGGATTCGGTATGGTGTTCTTAGAAGCAAATGCAACGGGGAAACCAGTGATTGGGGGGCGCTCGGGAGGAACGGCAGACGCCATTGCGGAGGGCCAGACCGGATTTCGAGTTGACGCCAGCCAACTCGATGAATTGACTGCCACGCTTCGAATGCTACTCACCGATACCAACTTGCGATGTCAACTTGGAAATGCGGGAAGAAACCGTGTGCAGCGCGAGTTTCAGTGGCGAGACCGGGCCCGGAAGCTTCACGATGTAAGCGCGGAGATTTGCAAAGCACGGAGCAGCGAAAAACGAACCGCAATCTTGGCGAACCCAGAGTAAATCCTATGCGAGCTGAATTGCTAGAGGACGTGGCCCGATACCGCGCAAAAGGCGACTGGGGGATCGGTGTTTGGGGGAATCCGGCGCTCTGGGCCATCGCATGGTACCGATTTGGCAATTTCGTTTATCGGGGAAATTCTCTTCGGATCCTGCGCGCGCCCTTGAAAGTCGTGCACTTTGCGGGAGGCATTTTTTGCGAAGCAGTCCTGCAAATGAGATTGCCGCCCAATGCGAAGATTGGGGGCGGACTCTACATTTCTCACGTTGGAGGAGTTGTTCTACACCATCGCACAGTAATCGGGAAGCACTGCAACCTTTCTCACCAAGTCACGATCGGTACTGCAGGACTAGGGCGAACAGGGGTCCCTCGCATTGGCGACAATGTAAGCATAGGTGCAGGAGCCGTGCTGATTGGAGATATTCAAATCGGCGATGGTGCCCGCATTGCGGCGAACAGCCTAGTAAACCGGGATGTGCCCCCAGGAGCCACAGCGATGGGTGTGCCAGCGAAGATTGTGAAGTACGCGGACGAATGCAGAGAACTGGCGCAAGAGGTTAGCAATCCTCTGAATCGCTGAGGCCAGGGTACAAGACAACCAATTGTGCGCACCTGAGAAAATCCGATTGCGGCTACTCTCCTGGTAAGGGAATTGACTTGTGTCAGTCGTCAGCAAGACACATTAATATGGGATTTCGCAGGCGCCGAATGAGCGGAAGAATCCAGATAGAAGGGCGAATGAAATGCTAGGATTTCACGGCAACGCTCCCTTAATCATGTACATCGGGGCCATTGTCGCTTTCTTACTATCCCTTGTTTGGAAGCCGCAGATCGGTCTCTATTACCTTGTCCCACTGCTTCCGATGCAGACGGCCCGGTATTGGCTTCATGGTCTTCCTCTGGGTGAAAAACTGGTTGACGTGTTACTGCTGGGAGTGATGCTCGGCCTCCTCCTACATCGCCCGGAGCGGCAGATTTTCGTATCTTCCCCGCTCAACAAGGTTCTGGTCGTCGTATTTGTTTTGACCTTTCTGTCCCTCTGGCAGGGTGCTTTCTATCTGGGCGGACCACTGCCTACTACTTACCTCGACCCTAGGTTTTCCACTTGGAAGAACTATGTCGAGATGCTGTTCCTCTTTTTTGTTGCTGCAGCGGCGATCCGTACGAGAAAGCAAATGGTGATTGTCATCGGACTGATGTGCGTCTCTATCCTGGTCGTCAACCGAAATTACATGAGCACGGTTAGCGACCGGGATTTTGACCACTTTTCGTACGCGCTGCGCGACGCTGGCACGCTGGGCTACGCAGGGGAAAATGGCATGGGTGCCTTCCAGGCCGAACTCGCTGTTTTCCTATTAGGGCTCGCGCTATTCGCTAAGAAGCCTGTGCTCAGATTGGGGCTCTTGGCTGTTGCGCTGACGAGCATTTATTGCCTTGAGTTAACTTTGTCTCGTGGCTCGTACGCGGGATTCCTCATAGGGCTCTTTGTTTTGGGGCTGATCAAGGAACGCAAACTTCTCATCGTATTGGCCGTTGTCCTTGTGAGCTGGCAGAGTTTTGTTCCGTATGCGGTCACACAGCGCGTGATGATGACCTACTCGGACAGTGAGGGATTGGATCCCTCTGCCGGAGAGCGCCTTACCCTATGGGAGGACGCTCTGAAGGTGCTGAATGAGGAGCCAATTTTTGGTACGGGATTTAACACGTACGAGTATATGCGCCGCGTCGGTCCGTACACAGATACTCACAACTATTACGTAAAAATTCTGATGGAGACGGGTTTTGTCGGACTCCTGGTCTTTCTTTGGCTACTAAGAGTCGCATGCAAAATGTCGTGGCGCCTCTTTCGTACAGCGCGAGATCCGATCATGAGTTCACTCGGTTGCGCATTTTTTGCGATGTTGATTTGTGCTCTCATCGTGAACTTCTTCGGCGACCGATGGACGTATCTGCAAGTTAACGGGTTCTTTTGGATTCTTCTTGGACTCGTGGCTCGAGGGCTGCGGCTCATGAGCGAGGAAAATGAGGGTCACGAATGGGAGACGACGGCAATGGAGCCCGGAGAATTAGACGTCGATCCCTCCTTGGAGCATGAGGTCTCTCGCGCATGAATGATTCCATGGGAATGTCTTCACGCAATGGACAAGAGCAGGTTCACGTCCTGTTTATGATTGACCAATTGTGCGAGATGGGCGGAGCGGAGCGCGTACTTCTCAACACCATTCACTTGCTGCCAAAAGAGCGTTTTCGATGCTCGTTGATCACATTCAAGATTGACCCGAGCCTGAGCATTTTCGAGAATATGCCTTGCCCTTTCCACGTCTTTCGGTTGCGACGGACTCTGGATTGGAATAGCTTTCAAACAGCCAGGAAATTGCGGAGTTTTCTCAAGTCAGAAGATGTCAAGATCGTGCACACCTTCTTTGAGACGGCTGATCTCTGGGGCGGTTTCATCTCAAAAACAGCGGGTGTGCCTGCACTCGTCTCCAGCCGGCGAGATATGGGAATCTTGCGATCTGCAAAGCATGACCTAGGCTATCGCTTGGTGAATCCTTGCTTCGATCTTGTGCTCACAGTTTCTGAAGAGGTTCGGCGATTTTGCATCAGCAAGGATCATCTGTCTCCCCAAAAGGTTCAGACGCTATATAACGGTTTGGAACTGGATAAAGTTTTGAGCACCAACGGCGCCGGAGATCTTCGCACCTCTCTCCAGTTGGAATCAACTGCGCCAGTCATCACGACCGTTGGGAATATTCGACATGTCAAAGGAATTGACATTCTTGTGGAAACAGCAGCGAAAGTTGTCCGCCACTTTCCAAACGCAGTTTTCTTGGTAGTCGGGAGAAACTCGGATCCCCAGCACTTTCAGGATCTGCAGGAACGGATTGCCGCGCTGGGAATTCAACGGAATGTCCGTTTCGCCGGGGAGGCTGAGAATATTTTTCCATTCCTGAAGATGTCAGACATCTTTTTCTTGCCATCCCGCAGCGAGGGATTCTCGAATGCCCTTATCGAGGCCATGGCTTGTGGCTTACCGTGTGTTGCAACCAGCGTCGGAGGTAACCCCGAAGCTGTCGAAGACGGGCGGACGGGCTATTTGGTGGAGAGCGAGGATGCCGATGCGTCAACGGAGAAAATCTTGATGCTCCTGCGTAATCCGATAGAAGCGGCGCGTATGGGCGCTGTCGGCCGGGAAATTGTTGAGAGGAAGTTCACGGCTGATATCATGATCCGACGGCTGACCGAGTTCTACGATCGCATGCTTGCAGGAGACCGAAACTAATCTAATGCGTGTTGCCGAGATCATATTCTGGTTTTCTTTGGGGGCGCTTATCTACATTTACGCGGGCTATCTGTTGTTCCTGGCTGTTCTTGCAGTGTTTGTTCCTCGCCGACGTCAGGAGGTGAACTACACTCCTCGCCTGTCTATTCTGATCGCAGCATATAACGAGGAAGCGGGCATCAGAAGGAAGATTGAGCACACGCTCGCTCTCGATTACCCTGCTGACCTAATCGAGATTCTTGTTCTGTCGGATGGCTCAACCGATCGAACAGACGCAATCGTCGAATCCTTTCGAGATTCCCGTGTACGCTTACTACGCGTTGCGGGCCGCAAGGGCAAGACGAACGCCCAGAATGAAGGGGTGAAAATAGCCCGTGGCGAAGTGTTGATCTTCTCCGATGCGACGACGATTTATCACTCCCAGGCGCTACGCTATCTTGCTTCAAACTATGCCGACCCCAAAGTGGGAGCGGTGAGCGGACGTTACCAATATTTTGATGGTGGAGGACGGTCGCCTACCGGCTTAGGGACTATAGCCTTCTGGAATTACGAAAACCTCATCAAGAGGATGCAATCTCGCATCTACACGATCACCGGATGCTGTGGATGCATCTATACCGTTCGTCGAGAGGCTTACAGTGCACTGGCCCCCGATGTCATCAGTGACTTGGTGCAGCCCTTGCACGTGATTCGACGGGGGTACAGGGTGGTTTTTGAAGATCGCGCCCTCGCTTACGAAGAAACGACGCAATCAACATCCGAGGAATTTTCCATGCGCGTGCGCGTTATCACACGGGGGATCAACGGACTCCTCAGCATTCCGGATCTGCTTACTCCATGGAAGTTCGCATGGGTATCCTTTCAACTCTGGTCCCATAAAGTCTTACGGTGGCTGGTGGCTCCTTTCCTGGTTGTTCTCCTGGCAAGTAACTTCTTTCTCTGGCAAGGCTCCTACTACGCTTCGTTTCTGATAGGGCAAGTTGGCTTTTACCTAGTCGCTCTTCTTTCGCTCGTTTTGCCCATCCATCGTCGTTGGAAGCCCCTTGGGATCCCGCTATATTTCTGCACTCTTAATGCTGCTGCCTTATGCAGTTTGATCGAAGTGCTGCGTCGAAAGAAATATGTAGTCTGGGAGACTGTGCGGACCTGACCAACCATGCGAATTGAGTTTCTGACACAAGACGATCCCCTTTACGTCCTGCCATTCTTCGACGAATTCATCCGTACTTATATGCGAGAATTCGAAATCGTTCAAATCGCGGCTTCTCCGACGATGGGAAAACGCCCCCGGATACAACTCTTTAAGGAACTGGCAGAACTGTACGGAGGAGCCGGAATGACTCGGCTCGTCGCACGACTCGGAATCTCTCGGTGTTTAGGACTGCTACCAAAGCATTCGGACGCGCGCCGCTTTTATTCGTTGGGACAATTGTGCCGCGCATATGGTATTTCCCACGTGCAAATTAGCAATCCAAACGCCACTGAATTCGTGGAATCAGCAAAGCGCAGAGCTCTGGATGTTCTTGTTTCTGTTGCCTGTCCTTACATTCTGAAAGAATCCCTGCTCCGAACTGCCTCTCGTGGCGCCATAAATATTCACCACGCGCCATTGCCGCGGTATAAAGGCATGATGCCCACATTCTGGCAATTATTTCATGGTGAGAAGTCAGCCGGATTGACCATTCATCAAATGGTGGCGAAGGTGGATGAAGGCGACGCGCTTTACCAGGGAGAGCTGGCGATTGAGTCCGGCGAGTCATTGGATCATTTAATACAGCGGACAAAGCGCCACGGAGCGCATTGCATGGCTCAGGTACTGAGACAAATCCGGGACGACAGAGTGAGCCGGATCCCGATGGACCATACAAAGGGAAGCTATTTCACATTCCCCACTTCAGCGGAGATTCGAGAATTTCGGCGACGCGGGCTTCGCGCCATTTGAGCCATGTTTCGGGCACAATTCGCAAAAGCAGGCCAAACGAGGAGACAGAGAGAACTTGCAGTGGAAATCAAGAAGTAGTCTGCGTCGAACTCTCCGCTGGGTCTGGATTTACTTTCTGTATTGGACCGGGCTTATCCTTTGGGCGAGGCGCCGAATCGAGTCGTCCGCTGGAATCATTGTTCTTACCTTTCATCGGGTGCTGGAGGACGAAGACGTTTCACGATCGGATTCGTCGCCCGGAATGATCGTCCGCCGAAGCACTTTTGAAGACCTGCTTCGGTTTCTGACTACGCAGTGTGAGATGGTCTCACTGGCTGCCGTCCCTTCCTGGGCAAAGCGGAAAAATAGACTTCGAATCGCGGTTACATTTGACGACGGATGGAGGGATACGAGTGAAATCGCCTTTCCATTGACGCAAAAATGGCGAGTGCCAACAACCGTCTTCGTCTGCCCTGGCCTCGTCGGTAAGGCCGTACCCTTTTGGCCTGAACACGTTGGCAGAGCCTGGCGTATCGTTCTTCAGTACCCGCAGCAGAAGATTCGGTTCGAGACCATTTGCCGCGAGGCAGGCTTGCAAAGACAATCACGAAATCCTACGGCGGCCGGCCAATTGGAAGCATTGCTATCACAATTGAAACAGCTTCCCGCAAGCGAACTTGAAAGAACTGTCCAAAAATTTGTTGATTTCGCGAGGGCGACGCCGCTGGCTTTAGAAGTTAGTAGCCCTGATGCAACAATGACTTGGGAGGAAACCGCTCGAATCGCCAGTCAAGGGGCACAGATCGGCTCTCATACACAGAGCCACCAGATACTGACAACAATCTCAGCATCTACCGTACAGTCCGAATTGTCTGAATCCAAACGAATTCTGGAGTCGCGCCTAGCGCTCCCTTGCACTCTCTTTGCTTATCCCAATGGTTACTGGTCTACAGAGGTTCACGACCATGTGGTTAAAGCAGGATATAGTTTAGCTTTCGTGAACAGTCTTGGCATATGGAATTCAGATATTGACCTCTGGCTGATCCCTCGTGTGAATATCTGGGAGGGTTCGCTGATTGGACCTTCAGGACGATTCTCGCCGGCCGTGTTCCTGTACCTGACTCTTTGGCGAACCTACCGCGCAGAAGTTCGCAGGCGAAAGAAGAAATCCAGGAGTCAAAGAGCCGGTAAGGATTTTGAAGCAGCCTGAAGAAACTCCGAGAGGAGAAACTACTCTGCGTTCTCAGTGATTTATACTAATAATATAAATAGTCATAATGTACCTGGTCGGGATGTCAGTGCCGCCTCCTGCAGATAGCGGCGTTGAGCACGCCACTCAGGATAACGCTATCCCAAGGTACAGGTTCTCACCTGTTCTAATTTTGTACCCCGGTTCAGTAGCATGTGCGATTGAGACGTTGCTACGATAGCAAAGACTTGAGGGGGGCTTCTTGTGATTGGGGTGGATTCCCATGGGACTGGCAAGAAACAACCTGCTAGGTCTCCATCATTCTGTCTTAAGACGCGTTCTGTGTTCCTCCGTCGGTGTATCTGACGAGCAGGTGTGGAAGTCATCGTGTCGAAACTTTTATACGTTTTGTAAAATGGCGAATGGGGTGAAGCTATGCTTCGAGTGATTCGTATCCTCCGCAGGAAGCGTTTGTTCGTTTGGAATCTCACCAGCTTTACGCTGCTCTCGATGATGGTTCTTTTGAGTGGCGCAGGGCTAACGTTCGGACAGACAAGTCCAGCGCCCAGGCTGTTCTTTACCGATTTGGACAGCGGGCCGAACAGCGGCGGAGAGAGCGTCTCTGGTTATGCTGGCGCCTACGTTACGTTATACGGAAATAACTTTGGCACCTCACCGACAGTAACTTTGAATGGAGTCAGTTGCCTGCGTGTGGTAGGGGCTCCCGTTTCGTGGTTGTGGTATCAGAAAATCGCGGTCCAGCTCGGAGCGTCCTGCGCGACTGGAACTTTTGTCGTATCCACTGCCAACGGCGCCTCGAATGGAGTGTCATTTACGGTTCGCAGCGGCATGATCTATTGTGTGAACATCTCCACTGGGAACAATTCGAACAACGGTCACTTTCCTTCAAGCTGCTGGAAGGACGCTTACTTCGCCAAAAACACGATGGCCAACGGCGACATTGCCTATTTCCGCGCGGGAACATGGTCTGCTGTTGACCCGACGGGTCCGGATAACGACACCATAGACCTATCAGGACGTAACGGAGCATCGGGGAATCCCAAAGCGCTAATTGGGTATCCTGGCGAAACGGCTACAATTTCCTGCACTGGCAACACAAGTGAGTGCATAGAAATCGGGGCTAGGGGCGGCGCTAGTACGTGGTGGACAATCGCAGAGCTTGACCTTGCGGGCGGCGGCAACTTCGCGCATTACATTATCGACCTGGAGAACAACAACGCCCGCGACGGAATGCGTTGGGTTGGGAACAAAATCCACGGAGCCAAAGCCGTCAACGTTGTCTACCAAGGACTCTTCACCAGCAGCGATTTCCTGGGAAATGATGATTACAATTATTGGTCGGTTGCGAATGGGGCGAACAGCAACGAACGAGGTTACGGTCTTTACTATGGCGGTTACGGCACGCAATCGAACATCAACGTCCAGTACAACCGCTTTTGGAACGACCAAGGTACAGCTGGCATCAGCACTAAAGGAATGCAGATTTACGGCCACTGTCCAGCTGACTGCGCAGGCATCAACGATTACTTCAAGAACGTCACGGTCGCGAACAACCAATTCTTTGACAATTGTATGGAAGGTGCCGCTATAAACGGTACCGACGGGGGCACGCAACCATGGGTGGGTAGCGGCACTACCTACGTCTACAACAATCTGATTGTAGGGAACGGTTCCTGCGACACAATCAAGGGATACACGTATAGCGGCATGCAATTCGGCGATGTTGGCATGACTGCCAAAGTTTGGAACAACACGTTCTATTTGAACGCGGGAGGCAGTATTGGAGGGCAGCCAGCCGGGGACATCGATTTGTATGGCGACAGTACCTCCAGTTATGACATTTCCAATAACATCTTCTACGCCGAACCCACTGGGCAGTTTTACTCGAATTTCATCTATGAAGAATCCAGCCAGCCTGCGAGAGTCGGGAGCGACAATCTCTTCTTCAGCAACGGGAACTCAAACGCCAAAGCGCCTTCATGGGCAACGAATTCAATCCCCCTAGATCCGCTGTTCGTGAATCCAAGCATTACCTATGGAAGCGCCAATTTCCATGTGCAACCGGTTAGCCCTGTGATTGGAGCTGGATCGAAGGCGCTCAACGCTGCAGCGGACATAGCAGGCACGCCGCGTCTCAGCCCGCCATCTCTAGGGGCCTATGAGCTCGCTGGTGCGACCACGGTGGTACGACCAAGTCCTCCCACCAACTTGCAGGTCACGGCCGTCCAATGATTCGGACGAGCTAGAGGGCCCAAAAGTTGACCATGGCTGTGGAATTTGAGCGGGATGCGAGAATTCTCACGCACAAACCAAAGGCGAGAAAAAGATTTAGCGGTAACGTGAGCCAGAGCCTCAATGGGTTTAGTCGTGGCCCTTTCGTGCAGACGTGGGCTAACCCACTGGGCGCAGTGACTGACCCCTCGAGATGCGACTGATGACCATCCGGAATTTTCCATTAGGCTCACGGGGGATCGAATCAACAGTTTGAACTTCAACCTTGAGTTCGGAACCTAGTCGCGTTGCCAAGCGAGTTTTGATCGATTCGGTATCGGTTTCAGAGAATAGAGGAGTTGGGACAACCTTGATCAGAAATCGGTCGTAATCTTCCTGGATGACTTGGCCTTCAAATACACCGGGAAGATCAACGAACAATCCGTGAAAGCGAACAGTTTCTCGGCCGTCGGGTGTTACGACAGTATCTTCGATTCGGCCAACAAGATTCGAGAGTAAGGGCAGAGTATCGCGTCCGCAGGCGCAAGGCACACCAGCCCAAGATGCCAGGTCCCCGATGCGATATCGAATGAAGATTTGATTCACATTTGCAAATCCAGTAACAACCAGCTCTCCCAACTCACCAGGTTTGGCCGGTTTTCCCTCAGGTGTCAGAATTTCAACGAGCCCAAAATCGGGGTGGACATGCATCCCTCCACGTTCGCATTCCGTCGCAAGAGCGCAGTTTTCGACTGAGCCGTATTCCTCGAACACCCGTGTACGGAAAACAGATTCCATGGTCGAGCGCATGTGCGGCTCGAGGCGCTCGCTGCCCGTGATGATTGCTTTTGGACTATGGACTTGTAATCCAGCCTCTTGTATGAAACGAGCCAGGAAGAAATTAGCGGATGCATATCCGGTCATTGTTGTGGGTTTATACTTGTTCAGAGCCCCAACGTAATCCTGCACGGTTCCTGGGCCGATGTGGAAAGCCGAAAGATAAAGCTGACGCTCCCACGGGTTATATCGCCAATAGGGACCCTTGCTGAGGGAGTTGGGAACGACCATTCGGCCGCCTAACATGGAACGGGAGTCTCGGTAACTGACGCCGGCCCATTGCAGCGACCTCGCCTCACGTATCCCGACGACGTGCTGATGCGTGGCCGAGTCAAGGAATACTCTAATTGGTGTTCCTGTCGTCCCGCTGGTTGAAAAAGACTTGGGCGGATGCTTTGCGGACTGTTCCGTTAATAGACCCGCTGGGTTTCGGCGAACCGAAAATTTGTCCAGCAAAGGCAAACTAGAGAGATCTGCGGAGGTAAAACTCTTAATGACTGATTCGGAGACCCCATGCTTGCGAAAGGTTTCCCGGTAATAAGGTACGTCCCGATATGCCCGTTGCACTTGGGCTCGGAGTTGGCTTTCTACATACTCGCGCATTCTTTCCGGCGCCCAGGTCTCCCGCTCGACGTATGCACGCCATGACTGCTCGAAAATGGGACCCAGGCGACGGCGAGCCCAGTAAAACCCGAATGCGCTGATTCCGGCTCTTTGGACCCAGAGCGGGCTTACGCGATAAATGCGGTCAGACCACTTTCCCATCAAGCACCCGTTGAAGTTTTGAAGGACCCACATCCACGCCCGCGGCGGCCAGCGCGTGATGTGAGGCGAAGAATCAGGTCATCGAGGTAACGGATCAACAGCTCGACCTCGTCCAACGCCGCTCGCAGAGGTATAACGCAGTTCTTTTTTTCACAGGCTGCGATGGCCTCGATCCTTACGATGCACTTGCTCATCCATATTGAACTGGCCATCTCCGGCAACATGTTCTTGTATTGCCGGATCGAGCCTAGGGCAACAGGGAACTCCAGTATTCGCCGCCGAGCCTGCCCACAGAAGCACACCTATGAACGAAAGGGAGGGAACGTCGCCCTCTTCGCCAAGAGAATTTGCAACTCCCGGATCCGGTCTGAAAACCGACGCTTACCTCCAGCGAAAACTCGAAGCCTTTCCCACTAAACATCGGGCCCGGGCCAGTCCATAGAGCATGAATAACGCAGTCAAAGGAATGAGCGAGCTCAATCGCCGACGCGACACGGCTGCGTGCAATGCTAGCACGAAGGGGCCCAAGAACGTCGCGAAGAGAGAGGCCGCAAACAGTTCAAGCCTTCCAAAAGCGCCAAAGACCACGCCAAGAACGACTCCTACAAGGCTCAGCAGGACATATAAGGCAAAAAGGATTGGTTTTACATTGTGTAGCGAAGAGATGTCACGCAGAAAGACCTTTACAACGTGTTTTCCGTGCCAACGATTTCTGCGATAAAACTCAGAAACCGTCTGGGGTACTCCAAGGTGTACAACATTGAGTTCAGGAAAGGCCAGGACAGGGAATCCAGCTTTGCTGATGCGCTGACAGAACTCATAATCTTCATTTGTCTCCAATGTCTCGTCGAATCCCCCCACAGAAGAGAATTGAGAGCGGGAAACCAAGAGATCTCCCGATGGGACATATCGAACTACGCCCCGTTTGCTGATCCTTTCTTCCGGATACCAAGTTCGAGCCACCCACGAGGACTTATCTGGTATGCGACAATGCCCCCCGATTACCCCCGCAGGATGAGCTTGGAAGAGCGCAGCGGCAAGAGAAAGCCATTCTCGTGGCACCAGACAGTCTGCGTCCAGAAACGCAAAAATCTGACTCTGCGCGTGTGAAGCTCCAAGGTTTCGCAGAGCCGCAATGCACACTCCTTTTCTTTCGAGCAGCCTTAGGTTGAGTGAAGGTGCGAATTGGTGCACCACCCGAGTGGTGCTGTCTGTAGATCCGTTGTCAACAACAATCACTTCAAACTGGTCTCGAGGGAAATCCACTTGCAGCAGTGACTCCAGGCATCGCCCGATTACCTTCTCCTCATTCAGCACCGGGATGATCACTGATACCACAGATTTTTGCTCGAGGCTCAGTTCGCGCGAGCTCTTGGCCGCTACTTGGCTAGCTGTATTTGTGCTCATCTTGTTGACCATCCAAGGCCGTATCTACGCCGCAGCCTGTCTATCCAGCACCCGCTGGTAAACGTGCAAGTATTTATGAGCCATGACATCTGCCGAATAATGTCGGTTGATCATTGTTTGACCCTCTTCCCCAAGGCGCGTACGGAGCTCCGGGTCCGAAAGAAGCCTCTCCATCGCTGCGCGCAAGCCAACAAGGTCGCCTGGTTCGATGAGCAGTCCAGTTTGGTCAGGGAGAACAACACTGGGAATGGCGCCAACACTGCTCGCTACAATGGGTTTTCCCGCTGCCATTGCTTCAAGAATTGACATGGGCATCCCCTCACTCAGAGAAGGGAGCACCACAATGTCCAGCGAGGCGTAGACCTCTGGCATGTCGTGCCGTTCACCCGCGAAAACGACGCTATCTTCGATCTTCAGTTTACGCACTAATCCCTCGAGTTTGTTTCGTTCTGGACCGTTTCCGATCATGGCAAAGACAGTATTCGGGAATCCCTTCAGGACAGACTGCGCAGCCTGCAAGAACAAGTCCGGGTTCTTTCCCGGGGCAAGGCGCGCTATCATTCCGACAACCGTCCGTTTCCCCTTATTGATCTCCTCGCTGAACGTTGGCGACGCTTTCGCAAACCGCATGATGGGGACCCCATTGTGAATCATCGCAATTCTTTCTTGCTGGATTCCTCGTTTCTGAAGAGAATCTGCCAATTCGCTGGAAACAGCAACCACTCTCTCAAAGCTACGCAGAACCAATCGATCTAAGAATCCGTAAAGGTAATCTAGCCCCGTGCTTTGCGTTTCCCTATTCGGCAAACTATGGCACGTGGCGATCATTGGAATGTGAAGGCCGCGTGCAGCTGCAAACCCGTAGATGTCGGCTTTGTATCCATGGGTGTGAATTAAATTGACCTTTTGGTCTTGCAAGTAATTACAGATCTTCCTTGCTGCGCTCCAATCGAGTCTTCCCGCACAGTCGAAGACCACGACCTCCAATCCAAGGCTTCTTGCGCGCTTGGCCGTTTCCAAATTAGGTCTGAGCGAGTTATGAATCATGCCTACCACCGGACGCCAGGACAAAGGTTTAAGGGCTTCACATAGGGACAGCAACATGCTCTCTGCACCGTAGTGTCCCTTACTGCTAATCAGTTGAAGAACGCGCATATGCATTCTCTTAGGAGCCCTGTTGCGGAGAGGTGTCTTCGTCCCCCGGTACTTCGACAGGTCCCGTCCATCCCGACATCTGACACCAGAGTTTATGGTAAAGAGGATCGCCCAGGGTATTCTTCAGCCCATCTTTCAAATGGCGCCGCAACCCCAGCAGGAACATCGCGCTCCATTCCTGCTCAAGCAAGCGCCGTAATTTATTCGCATCCATCTTGCGATCAACAATCAATCGCCCCGCCAAGCGAATTCCAGCCCGTTCGCATGGCTTCGCCCATGGATCCGAATGAAAGACTTGCTTGTACCCGGCTTTTGCACAAGCCTCTAGAACATGATCATTCCATCGCCCATGGGCGGCTGAGAGCGACTCGACCGAAATCCCAAGCTTGTCTTCCAGGGTTTTCTTGGAGCGCACGAGTTCCTCTTTCAACTGGTTCTCTGAACATTGGTTCAATGGAACATGCGACCATCCGTGTGACTGGACCTCATGCCCTCGAAAGACAAGCTGCCGCAATTCTTCCCAGGTCATGTAATTTGGCTTGTTGCTGATATTGCTGCCGATGACGAAGAAGGTCCCTCGAATCCCGTGCTTTTCAAGCAGCGGAGCAGCGAAGCGATAGTTGGAAAGATGGCCATCGTCAAATGTAACTCGGGAAGCGGGGGCTGGTGTTCGATTCTCAGTTGCAAGTTTTGTTATGAGTGCCAGGTGTTCGTTCAAGACAGAACAGGCCACTGCGTAGCGGTAGGACTCCACTCCCGGCACAATCTCGTGATAAGCAAGAATCATTTGAGATCGCGATCTTCCATCAATTTGCTTGCCAAACGTCGAAGTCATCACGGCGCTAGCCAGCCGATAACTGGATCTCGTGGAAGACATTTTCTCCCTTTTGTTGCATTTGGATTCGAGTTGGCCATAAGTAGGAACTCAGCTTTCATTCCGAATTGCTCGAGTAGAGGGAATGCTTGCTCAAAATTGGACCGATGCCCATCGCCGAAAGTAATGAGCGTCGATTGCTCCCCAGAGCTTGGCCGCGAGACTGACGAAGCCAGCAGAGAGAGATGCTCCTGGAACGGGGCTTGCGAAACCCTATAAAGATATTGCGATCGCGAGGGCAGAATTTCATGGTAAGTCAATACGGATCGTCCCTCAATTTGGTCATCGAATGGATAAGCCGAACCCGCCATCGAATGGTTCGGCAAATCGGGCTGCCCCATACTCTGGGGGCCGTTCGCAAGTATTACGCGGTTATTCACCGGCAATCCGCACAGTCTCCGGCGTGGTTGGCAAAGTAAAGTCGCTTCCGACACCAACGAGTTCCCAGAAGGGTTGAAAAGAGTAAGCCTGCAATAGGTTCTCGAGCCGCCCTGTCATTTCGTCCAAATTAGTATAGTGGCGGAGACGCGACTTCAATTTTTCCTGGATTCGTGGCTGATCTGGATCAAGTTCCCATGGATGGAAGTAGACAACCATACTCTCGCGGTACTCTTCTTGAAATTTGCGGAAAGCCCAGCGAGTGTACGAAAGTGGGAATATCCGCAAATAGCCCCCACCTGCGCAGGGCAGATTCTGTCTCAGCAGTCGTACGGTGGCTGGAGGAAATTCAAGCAAAGAATGGCCGTCCTTCAGCCGATGCGTGTACGGGAAGCGTTGTGCGCCTGGCACCCCATAAAGGTCGTGGTGGATTGGATAGATGCTCGAATCGTAGGTAAACCCTTCTTCAGCGAGGACTTCTAGGGCCCAAAGACAATCCTTGGTGATGGACCAACTCGGCGCGCGATAGCCAAAGACCTTTACACCGGCTGCATCCTCAATGGCTCGAATCGCCGCACGCGTATCCTCGCGGAATTCGTCTGGCGTCTGGGAATAAACAGTCCGATGCCAGTAGCTATGGCAGGCGAGCTCGTGACCGCGCGCGTGTACTTCTCGCACTAAGTCTGGAAATTTATGTGCCACCCATCCGACAAAGAAAAACGTTCCCTTTACGCTGTACTTATCAAACAGATCGAGAACACGCAAAGTGCTCATCACGACCCGTGAAGGCCGACTCTCCCAACTATCCCGCGAGACCGAACCGGCAAATGCCTCCACCATGAAATAGTCCTCGACGTCGACACTTATTATGTGCGTCGGTGGCAAGACAGCCCCGTTGCTATTGCCCTTCTCTCTATCTCTGGTGAACATGAAATTCATGGGGTCCCAGCTGTTCCAGTCATGTGGGAAGCACTTTGACCCTCACCATCGGGCCGTCTGGAGAACCAATCTGGGGCCGAACGGAAGAGAACGTACCTCACTGTTTTATAGGCAAGTGACCTGCCTTTGCCGATTTATTAAGCAACGTGTTTTCAATAAGATACAGGTTCTGGGCGCACGCACGCGGGCGGTTTGGAAAATCTTTTCGCACTACCCGGCATTCTTTTGCCACTACTGCCCGCCCGCATGAATCGGCCTTGCCGCGATAACCTCGCCGTACCCATCGGATGCTGCTTCGAAGAATCTGATGGGCTTGATCATGGGTATTCTCGAATAATTGCAAATGGCATGTAAGTTGCTCTCCAACAACTGGATCTGTGTGATGATTGACGAGATCCGACAGACCTACGCCTTAGTTTTGCCCGGCCTGGTACAGGGGAGTGAGGATGAGTTTGGTGAGTGTGGTTATCCCGGCTTTCAACGCCGAGGCGTCTATTGGCGGTGGAATCGACTCTGTGCTCGCGCAAACTTTTCAGGATTTTGAAATCATCGTCTCTGATGACGGTTCGAAGGATAATACGGCCTTGGTTGTTTCACGCTACCGCAGTGATCCTAGGGTGCGGTATATGTTTCACGAAAACCGGGGCACGTCGCACGCCAAGAATATCGCAGCACGACAAGCCAAAGGTGAGTACCTCCTTTTCCTGGATGCTGACGACACTCTCGATCGAACAGCGCTGGAAAAAATGGTTCACCAACTCAGTGCCACAGACGCCGCTTGGTGTATTGTCGATATAGTTAAAAGAATTGGAGACGAAAGAATCATTAGGTGCTCCCAATTTCCCTCCGGCAACTTGCTATGGGGCATCCTTGAAGAGGACTTTGTCACGCGAAGCCCTTTCTATCTGAGATCCGCATTCCTTGCGAGTGGGATGTACGATGAGGATTTAGCCGTTCGCGAGGATTGGGACATCAACATTCGCATGATTGAGCAGGGAAGGCCCTTTGCCTACATAAATGAGCCTCTTTACATCTATGCTCGGACTGAGAACAGCCTGATGACGGGAAACTTAGGGAGAGTTCTCACTCATACCGAGAAGGTGTTGCGTAAGCATCACAAAAAGTTAGCGGATTCAGGTAGCACTCGGATCGCTCCGATATACGCAAGAAACATGTGGCGTCTTGCTCAACGCTATTTTTACGAAGCGCGCGATTTCCGTGAAACGTTTCGCTGCGTGCGTGAGAGCCTGCGTTATGACCTAAGTTTTTATCGGTTATTCCACCCGATCATTCATCGAATTGAAGCCATCATCGGCAAGACCTAGTCGCAGAGCAGCGGATGTAGATGGGGCCGGCGAATAGTACGAAGCACTTCACCATCATCCACCATTGCGTATGCGGTTCATCAGCAGTCGCGGGTAGCGCTTTAGCTTCATTCCATCCAGCACTTCAAATTCTTCCGTGCGATTGTAGGTGTGCGTGCAAATGCTTCCGGGACACCAATCGGGTTCTATCCGGTTGCAGGGCTTCTCCTTGTAGTCGCTCTCCGAAAGTACCTCAATTTCGTTAAAGGTCAGTGCGTATCCGTATCGGAGGCTGCAGTCCTGGGCAGGACGAATGAGTTTCCCACCTTCGAAGAATAGAGCGCCGGCTGGCCGGGCACGGCGCACATCCGAGACGATTGGGTTTTTCGGGTGAGGTGTCCATTCACCTTCTAGAGAATCCGAATAGAACAAGTGAAGTTCATCGAAGGTGGATCCGCCAGGGACAGCAATGTTTGTGAAAAGCCAAAACTTTCCTGAGTGTTCGAAAACAGTGGAGTCCACAGCAAGGACATCCTTGGCTATGGTTTTTACGAGCTCCCAATTGCATGGGAATTCAGTTGCACGGTAAAGTTCGATTGTCTTTCTGGCTCTGGTCTCCGGGATCATGTATACAGTTTCCTGGCTTTCGAAAAGAAATGGGTAGGACATGTGATACCCATTATCGAGAACTCTCTGTGGCGCGCTCAGCCGCCCTTGGTTATCGATTTCGAAGTACGAGATCGCCGCACGGTTTTTTTGAAACTCGAAATCCTCAAAAAAAAGGTAAGTCTTACCGTTTCGTTTTAACAAAAACGGATCCGCGTAAAATCGACCGCGAAGCGAAGGAATCACGCGGAACCCCGTTCGGTCTGTTAGCGCGCTGCGTGCATCGGTTCTTCTCCGATAAGCGATAAACCACTGCGTGCGTTCGCCGAAAAACAGCGAACGGCATCGGAGATAGGTCTTCCGCAGGGCGAGTCGCGCCAGGAAACGCAACATGACTGGTGTCGGAGGAGTGCGATAGATTCCTTTCTTGTAGCTGTCCGCCTCGCTGAATATTTCAAGCGACTGGATATAGCCCCAGCCATGCCGGTAAAGGTCGCGCAACCGGCGAATTGCGAATTCAGAGGTTTTCCAATACAACGGGTTGAGCGACATATAGAGCGATCCGAAATCCGTCGCTGAAATCGAGCGGTAGATCACCCGCCCACCATCGAGCGATTCAGTGAGTATCTGCAGAATGCTACCTGTGACGGGATTGCTCTCATACATCTCCCAAAAACCTGGAGGCGCCCCACGGTACTCTCTATTGTCCGCATGATGAAAGGACCAAACTCCATGCTTTGCGCAAGACAGGATTTCTCCGCGAATAATTCGGAATCCGAAGCGAAACAGGACGTCGAGGTTTGCCTCCCGAATTCGCGCAATGTCTTCCGGAGCAAAACGATCCGCGAATCCTTTTGGGATTGGCAGGACTGAAAGTATGGGGGCGTTTTTCAGAAGTCCAGTGAGATCAACCTCTTCAAACGCGTCAAGTTCTGCCCGATAGCGCTGCCGATCCCAACGCCGATAGCGTTCAAATAAACTATGTGTCCAGTAGGTTTTCAAACGCTGCCGCCAGGATTTTTTGGCGGCAGCACTGGGCGATGAATTTCGGACAACTAACACGACTTGCGCGAACGAGGATTCCTGTATATCCGCCACAATCTTGGCGACCCAAGCGGTAGCAGTCAGGGAGTTCAGCATGATGCCGATTCGCAACTTAGGAGCCGCAAGATTGTCTCGGTCCTGCATTTTGGCAATTCCGTCCATTCCGTGATGATTTACCCCACCGGACAGCACCTGCAAAGCTGGCGGTCCAGCCTTCGCTATCCGGTGTTATAGCCGCTTCAATCAGCAGACCGACAAAACTTGCAAACGCTCGGTTTTAGCGTGCGGCCCGAACCGGCGAATCTGATTTGGCTTCCAGCTCCGCGCACGGAAATCATACGACACTCGAATCGCCTGACCGCATAGCTTTTGACTCAGCGGTGGGGCGAGATGCTGCTCCCCGATCGGCTAGGGCTCCCCGCGAGCCGCAACTCGGAGAGCGAGTTCTCGCGGCACCAAATATCCCAGACTGCTGTGCGAACGCCCTTAGATGCACTCCTCCTTCCTGGCTCCGAATCCTCGCCTGAACGGAAGTTGATTCGGCCGGGCATCAGCCTTGGCAAGGACGTCGCACCCAACTCCAAGGAGCTGCTCGGGCCCTCTGCAAGAGATTCTATCCAGATCAACAAGTCCGTTGGGCCTAGGCATATAAACTACTGAAAATGAATGTTTTAATTGGACAGCCGTACAATCCGGGTTACGCCAGGCACATCTGTTTCGCGACTGACAGCCAAACGGGAACAATATTTCCCTTCCCGCAGCCACTGAACGTGAAAAACAATGCCCTGGAAAGGAAATCATCGGGATAGTTCGACGGCAATTCCTGGAGGTTCTATAAGTAAGTACTTTATTTTCTGTAGATTAGATTCAACCCCCTCCCCCAGTCCCCCTTTCGAATGGCCCCCTGTTTGCAACTCCTAAGTCAGAAACATGCAGGCAGATTTCGTCATTTTTTACATCGGAGAGGGCAAACCATGCGTGTGTTGCTGACGGGTCACCTCGGATACATCGGAACCGTGATGGCTCCATTCCTGGCCGATGCGGGTCACGAAGTCACCGGCTTGGATAGCGGCCTCTTTGAGCAATGCACCTTTGGAGAGCCTCCTAGGCAATTCCCCTCAATTCGCAAAGACATCCGGGACATTACGCCTGCCGACCTTGAGGGTTTCGATGCAGTACTTCACCTTGCCGGACTCTCGAACGATCCCCTCGGGAATCTCAATGCGCAGCTGACTTACGAGATTAATCACCTAGCTTCGGTTCATCTGGCGCAATGCGCGAAGCAAGTGGGCGTCGAGCGCTTCATATTTTCCTCCTCGTGCAGCACTTATGGCGCTGCCGGCGACAAGATCCTTGACGAGTCGGCCGAATTCAACCCTGTCACTCCCTATGGCACATCAAAAGTTTTGGTCGAACAGGATGTCGCCAAACTTGCGGACTCGCGATTCAGCCCCACCTTTCTTCGCAACGCCACCGCGTACGGAGTATCCCCTCGCCTGCGGTTCGATCTCGTTCTCAATAACCTGGTTGCGTGGGCCTTCACGACCGGGAAGGTTTACATCAAAAGTGATGGTACGCCGTGGCGTCCGATCGTTCACATCGAGGATATTTCTCGAGCCTTCCTGGCGACTCTCGAAGCGCCTCGTGAAATCGTGCATAACCAGGCATTTAACGTCGGCCGGAACGAAGAAAACTATCAAGTTCGCGATCTGGCGGAAATCGTCAAGGAAACCGTACCCGACTGCAAGATTGAGTTCGCCGCAGACGCGGGACCCGACAAGCGATGCTATCGCGCCGACTTCAGCCGGATCTCCCGCGCCCTTCCCGGTTTCCAGCCCCAATGGGATGCCCGCAAAGGCGCCCGAGAACTCTACGAGGCCTACCAGACAGTGGATTTGTGCCTTGAGGATTTTGAGGGCGCACGCTACAAGCGCATTGACCACATCCAGGGTTTGCTGGCCTCCAGGCGACTGGACTCGACTCTGCGCTGGCAACCCGCGGAGGTCGCAAACGCACTCCCGGCGACTGCCAATTGATGCGGGTTCATGGATTTTGGTGCCTCTGTGATTTTTCGAGAGACTACACTGGCCGGTGCTTTCGTGATTGAACCGGAAAAGCATGAAGACCAACGCGGTTTCTTCGCTCGAACGTTTTGTCGCGAGGAATTCTCGGCGCGCGGCCTGAATCCTGACATCGCACAGTGCAATGTCTCGTTCAACAATCGGAAGGGAACGCTGCGAGGAATGCACTACCAAGCACCACCGTTCGCCGAGGCCAAACTCGTCCGCTGCACTGCGGGAGCGGTTTTTGACGTAATCATCGATCTGCGCAAATCTTCCCGAACTTTCCGGCGGCATTTCGCAGTCGAGCTTCGTCCTTCAAGCGGAAAGATGTTGTACATACCGGAAGGATTTGCTCACGGTTTTCAAACGCTGCTCGATAACACTGAGGTTTTCTACCAAATGTCGCAGCCTTACGCTCCGCAGTGCGCGCGCGGAGTGCGCTGGAACGACCCTTCTTTTGGCATCGAGTGGCCGCCGGCGGAGCGGACAATTGTTGAGCGCGACCGCAATTATCCGGACTTCGTGACTGATGAAGGTGGTTTAGGCCAATGAGTTCGTCGGCAACCCAATCCACGGCAGATCGCACCGATATCGGTATTGGATTGCTCCGTTTCATCACGGATCTCTATCCGATCTGCCGCAGCATCACCGGTGAAGGGCTACGAGAGACGCTGCGTGCCGTCGGAAGGCTTATTCCGTTGACGCTTCGCGAGATACCGACAGGCGCGCAAGTGTTTGATTGGACCGTCCCCAAAGAATGGAATATCCGCGATGCCTATGTGAAAAACTCCCGCGGCGAGCGCGTCATCGATTTTCAGAGCTCGAACCTCCACGTCGTGAATTACAGCGTTCCTGTCAGGCAGAAGATGCAGCTTGCGGAACTGAAGACCCATCTCTTCACCCTGCCAGACCACCCTGATTGGATTCCTTACCGCACCTCTTACTACAAGGAAGATTGGGGCTTTTGCTTGAGCCAGCGCCAACTCGAGCTCCTGCCCGAGGACGAATACGAAGTTTTCATCGACTCGACGTTGCAGGCCGGTCATCTAACTTATGGCGAATGCTTCCTTCAAGGCGAACTGCCCGATGAAATCATTGTTTCCACACATTGTTGTCATCCATCCATGTGCAACGACAATCTCTCTGGCATCGCAGTCGCCGCATTCCTGGCGAAGCACTTGTCCTTACTTCCGCGCAGATACTCCTACAGGTTCTTGTTCATTCCCGGAACCATCGGAGCCATCACCTGGTTGGCGTTGAACGAAGAGAAGATCTCTCGCATCCGCCACGGGTTGGTGCTCACCGGTCTCGGTGATAGCGGCAAACTTCACTATAAACGGAGCCGGCGAGGCGATGCCGAAATCGACCGGGCCGCCGCTCACGTGCTGCAGCACGCTCCCTACGATCATCAACTTCTGGATTTCACGCCTTACGGTTACGACGAAAGGCAATTCTGCTCCCCGGGATTCAATCTGCCCGTGGGACGCCTTTCGCGCAGTCCTCATGGTACATTTCCGGAGTATCACACTTCAGCCGACAATCTCGATTTCGTCCACCCGGAGAAACTCAAGGAATCATTCGACGCTGGCCTTCAGATCCTGAGGCTGCTCGAGAGAAATGGAACTTTCCTGAATTTGAACTCTAAGTGTGAGCCGCAGCTCGGAAAACGCGGCCTGTACGGAATGGTTGGCGGTGGTCCTGATGCCGGGGTCAGAGAATTTGCCATCCTTTGGGTTCTGAATCTCTCTGACGGCAATCATTCGCTATTGGATATTGCTGGGCGCTCGAACATATCGTTCGATTCCATCTGCGCGGCAGCTGAAGCCTTGCAACAGAAAGGTCTGTTACGGGAGTGCTTCGAGTTTGCAGCGGCTGAGCCCGCGGAGTCATTGGAAAGGACAAAGTCATGAACGCAATTTACGTTGACACAGCAAATAACGAGGAACAACGCCGGGATTTGTTGTACCGCGGCCAATTGATTGTTCACTCGCCCACTCCCAGTTCCCTCGCCCTCGTCGAATTTGCGCGCCAGATGCTCACCGACGCGTTTGCTGGCGCGGATCCCGAGACGGCACAGTTTCACGTGCCTGTCGAGCGCTATGCAGCAATCCTCGCCGAGCTCAAACCCAAGTTCATCCATCATCCCAAGTCCAAAGAATTTCTTCAGGGCATTCTGCGGGAAACCGGGTGTGATCTCAGCAAAACCTATTTCGATGTGCCGCGCATGCGTACTTCAACTAGCGATCAGTACCTCACCACCGGGATTGCTTACGCTTTCCATCCGCATCGAGACACTTGGTATTCGGCTCCCATGTGCCAAGTCAACTGGTGGATGCCCATCTATCCGGTCGTTTCCGAAAACGCCATGGCTTTTCACCCGCGCTATTGGAGCCAGCCAGTGCGCAATGGGTCCGCCTCTTACAACTATGACGAGTGGAACCGTACCAGCCGCCAGAACGCTGCTCAATTCCTGAAAGAAGACACCCGTAAACAGCCTCGCCCTGAGGAGCCCATGGAGCTCGACCCACAGATTCGGGTAATTGCGCCTCCCGGAGGCCTGCTGCTTTTTTCCGGCGCACAAATGCATTCGAGCGTGCCCAACACTTCCGGCCGTACCCGGCTGAGCATCGATTTTCGCACCGTGAACATTGACGATGTTGTTGCGCGACGCGGCGCCGCCAACGTGGATTCGGAGTGCACCGGCACCTGCATGCACGACTATCTGCGTGGCACAGATCTCACGCATGTGCCCGAAGAGCTTTATTCGTTATACGAGATGCAGCCACCTCTGGTGCGTCCTGGCGAATTGCAGGCAGCCGCTGCCCTTTGAAAGGTTTGGAAAACGTATGTCAACAATAGTCCAAGCTGAGCAGAACTCGGAATCCATAGCCACAGCACAAATCCTATTGAGAGACGCAATGAATCAAGGTTCTAGCTGCAGGTTCTGCAAAACCAAGCTCCAGCACACCTTCGTGGATCTCGGTATGTCACCATTGTGCGAGAGTTATCTGAGTGCGGCCCATCTGAATCAGATGGAGCCTTTTTATCCGCTTCATGTGTACGTCTGCTCGAACTGTTTTCTGGTGCAACTCGAAGCGTACGTGAGCCCGGAGCACATTTTCAGCGACTACGCCTATTTCTCTTCTTACTCCGACTCTTGGCTGGCGCACTCCAAGGCGTACACGGATCGGATGAAGGACCGTTTCTCTCTCGATAGCGCTAGCCTGGTTGTCGAAGTGGCCAGCAACGACGGCTACTTGCTTCAATACTTCGTCCAGAAGGGCATACCCGTTTTAGGCATCGAACCTGCCGCGAATGTCGCCCCTGAGGCTGTCAAGAAGGGTGTTCCGACACTGGTGAAATTCTTTGGGGTCGATACCGCTCGTGAGTTGGTGGCGGCTGGCAAGCAGGCGGACCTGTTGCTCGGCAATAACGTCCTGGCGCAGGTACCCGATTTGAACGATTTTGTTGCGGGAATGAAACTCCTGTTGAAACCCCATGGCGTAATCACCATGGAATTCCCGCATCTTCAGCGGCTAATGGATGAAAATCAGTTCGACACCATTTACCACGAACATTTCTCCTATTTCTCCTTCCTCACCGCCGAAAAGATTTTTGCTGCGCATGGGCTGACGCTCTTTGATGTGGAGGAGTTGACCACCCACGGCGGCTCGCTGCGCATTTTTGCCCGGCACGCCGAGGACACCACGCACGCTGTGACCTCACGCGTCGGAGATCTTCGCGCACGAGAGGTGAACCTGGGGTATGAGCAAATAGAGACCTACTCGCGCTTTGCCGATCAGGTAGAAGAAACCAAGCGCAAACTGCTCGAATTCCTTATCGAGGTCAAGCGCAGTGGAAAGAAAATTGCGGGATACGGTGCGCCTGGCAAGGGCAACACTCTGTTAAATTATTGCTCCATCCGCACTGACTTCATCGACTATACCGTCGACCGCAATCCCCATAAGCACGGCAAATTCCTGCCGGGAACACACATCCCCATTTTTCCGCCGGATCAGATCCAGCGTACACGGCCGGACTATCTGCTGATTCTGCCGTGGAATCTCAAACAAGAAATCATGCAGCAGAATGCATTCATTCGGGATTGGGGAGGCAAGTTCGTTGTGCCTATCCCCGAAGTGAAGGTTTACTCATGAACTTGCAATTCGAGACTGGTTCGTCCTCCGGACGGGCCCCAAGGAGAACGTTGCCATGAAAGTGGTCATTTTCTGTGGCGGGCTCGGGATGCGCTTGCGGGAATATGCAGACAATGTCCCCAAGCCGATGGTCCCGATTGGCTACCGGCCTGTCCTGTGGCACGTCATGAAATACTACGCGCACTACGGCCACAAAGACTTCATCTTGTGTCTCGGACACCGCGCGGACGTCATTAAACAATACTTTTTGCACTACGACGAATGCGTCTCCAACGACTTTTCCCTTTCCAATGGCGGCAAAGACCTCCAGCTGTTTAACAGCGACATCCACGACTGGAACATCACTTTCGCCGAGACGGGAACGCATTCCAATATCGGCCAGCGCCTGAAAGCCGTTGAGCGCTACCTCGCGGGCGAGGAAAAGTTTCTCGCAAATTACGCTGACGGCCTTACGGATCTGCCCCTCCCAAGCCTAATTGAGTTCTCAAAGCATCACGATAGAGTTGCGACCTTCGTTTCGGCCAAGCCGAATCTTACCTATCACGTCGTTTCAGCCGACGCCGATGGGTTCGTGAGTGAGGTCAAGTCCATACGCGATACCGAGCTTCGCATCAACAGCGGTTATTTCGTTTTCAAAAAAGAAATCTTCCAGTACATGCGTAATGGCGAGGAACTTGTCCTTGAGCCATTTGAGCGCCTCATGGCGCAAAAGCAGTTAGTGGCATACCGCCACGATGGCTTTTACGCATCCATGGACACTTTTAAGGACAAGCAGCAACTGGACGACCTATATGCTCGTGGTGACGCGCCGTGGGAAGTCTGGAAAAATGCGCGTTCACGCGAGGAGGCGGCGGCAGAGGTTTCGATCCTTGATGCTGCTGCCGATGCAACTTAGGATCGCTCCTTCGCTATGATGAATCTTCGGCTGACAGATCTCGGCAAGCGGCCACTTCAAATCCTTTGCCTTGGCGCGCACTCCGACGACATCGAAATCGGTTGTGGAGGAACCATTCTGCGCCTCATCGAATCGCAACCCTCGACGCGCATCGACTGGGTCGTGTTTAGTGCAAGCGCGGCACGTCGCCGCGAGGCGCTCCGCAGCGCCGGTTTCTTTTTGAAGGACACGAGGTCAAAAAACATTACAGTGCGTTCTTATCGCGACGGTTTTTTCCCTTATGCTGGCATGAAAATCAAGCAGGATTTCGAACGTCTGAAGAAGCGCATCAATCCTGACTTGGTCTTCACCCACTATCGTCACGATTTGCACCAAGATCATCGCCTGCTCAACGAACTGACCTGGAATACCTTCCGCGATCACCTCATCTTGGAATATGAAATTCCGAAGTATGACGGAGACTTGGGCTCGCCCAACCTGTTCTCCCCCTTAGAGGCATCCACGTGCCGAAAGAAAGCCGCCTTTCTTCAGCAGGCCTTTCGCACGCAGGCCTCGAAGCAATGGTTTTCCAATGATACATTCTTGGCTCTCATGCGGCTGCGCGGAGTAGAGGCGAACTCTCCCACAGGATTCGCTGAGGCTTTTTACGCAAGAAAGGTCAGCCTGCGACTACAATGAAATGGACACTAGGATTACTCGAGGTTGAAGGATGAATTCAGGGTGGTTCAAAGACTTTTGGCGCTATCGCGAGTTGCTTTACTTTCTGGCGTGGCGCGACGTTAAGGTCCGCTACAAACAGGCGGCGCTTGGCGCCTCTTGGGCTGTGATTCAGCCCTTGCTTACGATGGTCATTTTCACGCTCTTTTTTGGCCGGCTGGCTCGTGTTCCCAGCGATGGTATTCCCTATCCTCTTTTTTCATTCTGTTCGTTAGTTCCTTGGACCTACTTCTCCACCACTTTGAGTCAAGCGGGCAACAGCCTCGTTGGCAATTCTTCCCTCATCACCAAGGTTTATTTTCCGCGCGCCTTGTTGCCAGCCGCGACCGTACTCAGCGGCCTCGTGGATTTTGTAATGGGCGCGGTATTTCTCGCCCTTATGATGATTTATTACCATGTGAAGCCTGGGTGGTCGTTCTTCCTGGTGCCATTTTTCCTTGGCGGCATGATTCTGCTGGCCTTTAGCGTCAGCATGATACTGGCCGCCATGAACGTGCGGTATCGCGACGTCAAGTATGCCTTGCCATTTCTAATTCAGATCTGGCTGTTCGTTACACCTATCATTTATCCGATAGCGTTTCTGACCCCCAAAATGAAGCGCTTCCTCGCCTTCAATCCCATGGCCGGGTTTCTCGAGGGATTCCGTTCTTCTCTATTTAATACCGGTCATATGGACTGGCGTTTAGCAGGCACTGCCGTCATCATTACGGCGATACTTCTGGTCATTGGTGCCACGTACTTCCGCAGGACTGAGCGATCTTTTGCGGACATCGTCTAAGTTCAGAAGGGAGCATTGCCGTCTCGTTTCGGTGAGACTATGAGCCAAGCCATCGCTGTTGAAAAAGTCTCCAAGAAGTTTATCCTGGGTACGCTTCAGCGCGACACGATGTTGCGCGAACGGCTGATCAGCATGCTGAGCGCGCCTTTTCGCCGGCGTTCGGTTCCCAATGTTCTTTGGGCTCTGCGCGATGTCTCGTTTGGTGTCGATGCCGGTGAAGTCGTGGGCATCATCGGGCGCAATGGCGCCGGGAAAAGCACGCTCCTGAAAGTGCTCTCCAATATCACCTATCCTACCTCCGGTGAAGTTCACGTTTCGGGCCGCGTCGCCTCTCTTCTCGAAGTGGGCACTGGCTTCCATGAAGAGCTCACCGGCCGTGAGAACATCTATTTGAACGGCTCCATATTGGGCATGAAACACGGCGAGGTTGCCTCCAAGCTGGACTCTATTGTGGAATTTGCCGGCGTAGCGCAGTTCCTGGATACGCCGATCAAGCGCTACTCGACCGGCATGCGCCTTCGCCTGGGCTTTGCCGTGGCCGCGCATCTCGATCCGGATCTCCTCATTGTCGATGAGGTTCTGGCCGTCGGCGATGCGGGTTTCCAGCGCAAATGCCTCAGCGCCATGGATGGGCTCCGTAGTGGAGGACGAACAGTCCTTTTTGTTTCTCACAACATGGCTGCTGTCGAAAATTTGTGCTCGCGCTGCATCTGGATTGACGCCGGACAAGTGGTCAAGGATGGCGCTCCTCGCGAAGTAATCGAAGCCTACATGAATACTTTTGCAAACGCCCGTGACGGAATGGCTGACTTGCGCTCCGCCAAAGACCGCCGCGGTTCGGGCGAGATCCGCTATACCGCTGTCGAGTATCTGAATACTTCGGGTGAGCCGTTGCAGGCTGTCCGCAGCGGAGACAGCCTGGTCATCCGCTTTCACTATCACGCCAATACACCGATCGCCTTTCCCAGCTTCGGCTTTCGTTTGTACACGGAATTCGGCACACTTGTCACCGACACCAGTACCTGGCATCACGCCATTGACATTCCGCTCGTTCCACCAGGTGATGGCTACATCGATCTGCAGATCGATTTTCTCAACCTTCTACCAGCTCATTATTTTTTCTCATTGTGGATCACTGGCGCGGCTTCTCCTGTTCACGACAATATTGAACACTGTGCACAACTCGAAGTGGGGTTGGCCAACGTTTACTCGTCGGGACGAATGCTCGACAGCCGTTCTGGTATCGTCTTCTTCCCGCAGCGCTGGAAGGTGAATGAACCCGTCCTGGCTGGCGTCCACGGCAAGATAGAGGAAACATGAGCGACGCGCCTCTGATCAGCGTGGTCACCCCCGTTTATAACGGCGCGGAGTTCCTGCCGCAGTGCATCGAGAGTGTTCTGGCCCAGACCTATCAAAATTGGGATTTCACGATTGTAAACAACTGCAGCACTGATGACTCGTTGGGGATCTGCCTGAAGTATGCGGCAATCGACAGTCGAATCCGCGTGGTCACCAATCCGAGTTTCTTGAAAATCATAGAAAACCACAACCGCACTTTGAGCTATCTTTCTTCGGAAGCAAAGTACTGCAAAGTTGTATTCGCCGACGATTGGCTCTTCCCGACGTGCCTCGAAGAGCTGGTCGCCAACGCGGAACAACATCCCTCCGTGGGCATCGTGTCTTCGTACGCGCTCGCGGGCGAGCGCGTCTTATGGGTCGGCCTGCCCTTTCCTAGCCATGTTGTGGATGGCCGGGAGATTTGTCGGCGGAAGTTGGCTGGCAGCGTGGACGTGTTTGGAACACCGACAGCGCAACTGCTCCGCGCAGACTTAGTTCGAAGGCGTGGCAAGTTTTTCAACGAGCAGAATCTTCATGCCGACACCGAAGCGTGCCTCGATGTCCTGCAAGACAGTGACTTTGGGTTTGTTCACCAGGTATTGAGTTATTCCAGGCCCCGGCCGCAGTCCAATGATGCATTCGCAAATAGTTTCGAAACGCGCGTATTGGGAGGCCTCATAATCTTCCTGAAATACGGCCCGATTTACTTGAACCGCGATGAGTGCGCGTTCTACCTCAAGAATCGGGTGAAAGAATATTATCGCGTATTGGCCAAGAATGTGCTGCGGTGCCGATCGACGGCATTCTGGCGCTTTCACCAGGAAACGCTGAGCGCTCTGGGCTGGAAGCTGGATCGGTCTCTCTTGGCAGCGTCCGTGGGGCGTGAAATGGTCAGGATGTTGTTACGACCCGCAAGCAGCGCAACAGAAATGAAGGGATGGTGGCGCGAGGCAGCCTCGCGATTCGTCCACCCTCGATCGCCTGAGGTGCGACTTCCTTAAGGTGTCTGCAAGCCTGGAAAATGCGAGTGAGCAGATTCATGCTTACGGTGCCGAAGTATGCAGTTGCTGAAACGAGACGCGCAATAGATGGACAGAGCTAAACCTATACTCGAACGAGCGGCCGCTTCTCGGCATAACTTCGCCACTCCAAGATCGGCAGCTTAGTGAGTACAACACAACAGGTGAAATCAGAAATGGCACATAGGAGTTCCCCAGATTCCCTCGGCCTTCTTGCTGGCGAATTGGTTGAAGTCCGTAGCCGCGAGGAAATTCTTTCCACTCTCGACCAGAATGGCAAGCTTGACTCCATGCCTTTCATGGCAGAAATGCTGCAATATTGTGGCAAGCGCTTTCGCGTCTCCAAGCGAGCCGATAAGACTTGCGACAACATCAAGCAGTGGAGCCTGCGCCGCGTCAAAAATGCAGTCCACCTTACCGGCTTGAGATGTGATGGCGCCTCGCACGGCAATTGCGATGCCGGTTGTCTCCTCTTCTGGAATGAGGCATGGCTTAAAAAGGTGGACCCTGGCTTCGTGAGTGCCTCGCAGGTAACTCTGCCGGCTTCAGAATCTTCTCCGGATCCGCGCTCAGGCTTAGCTTGTACTGAGAAGCACCTCCTGGAATCCGCTCTTCGTCCTGACCCCTCCGCCCCAGGAAACAGTCTTTATATGTGCCAAGCCACGGAGCTCCGCGAATTCACTTCTCATCTCTACTGGTGGGACCTTCGCCAGTATTTCCGGGATATCCGGTCCCGGAATCTGCGACGTGGTATCAGCGATTCAAAATCAGAAGAGGTTCTAGAAGTTGTTCTCAGCTTTCTGGAAGTCGTCCGCTCGCTACTCATTACCGCGTTCAACAAGGTGCAAGAGCTGCGAAGCGGTGTCCGCTATCCCCACATCGAAGGGTTGCTTGATACCACACCGACTCTCGAACTGAATCTGCAGCGCGGAGAATTTGTTCAGGTCCGGACCCGAGACGAAATTCTGGCCACTTTGGATCGCAATAGCAAGAACCGTGGGCTGTTGTTCGACTCAGAGATGGTCCGCTATTGCGGCGGGACTTTTCGCGTTCTTAAACGCGTGAACCAAATAGTAGACGAACGAACTGGGAAGATAATGAAAATGAAATCGTCCTGCATCATTCTCGAGGGCGTCGCCTGTGTTTCCGAATACCACCGCTTGTGCCCTCGCGCCATTTATCACTATTGGCGTGAAGCTTGGCTCCGCCGGGTTGAATAAACTGGTTCCTGGCCATTTGTCTGGAGGATGAGTTGCGGTTATGCACGGCTTAACCTCATTGCCGGGCGAGTTCAGGCCGTTTGAGGGAGTGCCGGGCGTCATGTTCCCTGGCCGTAGTCTGTGCTGGCCCGTGGAACCACATTACCCAAATACGCCATAATAGTGCACATGTCCTCTGGATGCTCTGCGTCGAGGCCGCCTAAGTCTAAAGTACTCAGCGAGTTACCTATAAATCATTCTGGAACCCGCGGTGCTCCCAAATGCCCGTCGAATTCCGCGCGAACCGTAGTCCGTCGCAAGCGACACATTGAAGCTGAAGATAGCAGTTTTCTAACGGAGATTTTATGCCCTCGTGCATGTGCCGCTGCAAGCTCCCGACCTCGCTAGTATTATTTGGACGAGCCCTCGGAGCATGCTTGCTTGTCTTGGTGGGATTCGCGGCGCAGGCTCAGGCCGCCATCTCGTTCGTGCAGCAGAATTCGTCGGATCCCCAAACGGCACAGACTACGGTAACCGTTCCTTTTACGCTCGCCCAGACAGTGGGTAACCTTAACGTCGTTATAGTTGGGTGGAACGATTCCACCCACACCGTCTCGAGCGTGACGGACTCGAAAGGGAACGTTTACGTATTAGCCGTCGGACCTACCGTGCAGAGCGGTACAGCCACTCAATCCATCTATTACGCAAAGAACATTGCCGCCGCGACTGCGGGTTCAAATAGCGTGACTGTCACCTTCAACGCGGCGGCAACCTTTCCGGATGTCCGAATCGCCGAGTATGCCGGAATAGATCCGGTCAATCCGGTCGACAGGTCTATCGGGGCGCTAGGGAGCAGTGCGTCAAGCAGTAGCAGCGCACTCACCACCACGAACGCGAATGATCTGCTCGTCGCTGCAAACACTGTGCAAACTCTTACCACCGGCGCGGGAACCAGCTTCACCCGTCGCGTGATTACCAGTCCCGATGGGGACATTCTTGAAGATCGTATCGTTACTGCCACGGGAAGCTACACGGGAGTGGCGCCGGTCTCTCCCTCCGGTCAATGGATCATGCAGATGGTGGCGTTCCGGGCCGCAGGTAGTGGCGGCACGGCGCCAAGCATCACGAGCCTGAATCCGACCTCGGGACCGGTGAGTACTTCCGTAACGATCACCGGGACGAATTTTGGAGGCTCGCAAGGAACGAGCACGGTGACCTTCAATTCCACGCCAGCAGGAACAGCGACCAACTGGAATGCAACGACCATTGTGATACCGGTGCCGACGGGCGCGACGACGGGCAATGTAATAGTGACGGTAGGCGGGGTCGCCAGCAATGTCGTGAACTTCACGGTCACGGGCCCACCGGCGAGTCTCACGGCTACCGCCGGGACGCCGCAGAGTGCAACGATCAACTCGGCGTTTGCGACGCAACTCCAGGCAACCGTGCGCGATGCCGGGAGCAACCTGTTAAGCGGAGTGGTGGTGACGTTCGCGGCGCCTACGAGTGGGGCAAGCGGAACCTTTGCGGGCGGGGTGAATACGGCGACGACGAATGCCAGTGGCGTAGCAACGGCCCCGGCGTTCACGGCCAACAGTACTGCGGGGGGGCCCTATACCGTGACTGCGTCAGTAGTCGGTGTAGCGACTCCAGCCAGCTTCTCGCTCACGAATAAAGTGGGGCCGGCGGCCAAAGTAGTTGTGACGAGCGGCTCGGGGCAGAGTGCGGCAATTAACACGGCATTCGGCGCGCCATTGGTAGCGACGGTGACGGACGCGGGGAACAACCCGGTGAGTGGCGTGACGGTGACATTCACGGCGCCGACGAGCGGAGCCAGCGGAGCGTTCACAGGGTCGAACACGGCGCTGACAAACGCCAGTGGAGTGGCGACCTCGAACACGTTCACGGCGAACGCGACGGCGGGCGGGCCATACAACGTGGTGGCGAGTGCCACAGGAGCGACCTCGGCGAACTTCTCGTTGACCAACACGGTGGGACCGGCAGCCAAAGTGGCGGTGACGAGCGGCTCGGGGCAGAGTGCGGTGATCAACACGGCGTTCGGAGCACCGTTGGTAGCG
>Ga0206989_1012_pt1 | contig 38457 bp, 45 predicted proteins | sample Alteio_BWMinCont_10_FD_153276 | JGI IMG/M metagenome (GOLD analysis project Ga0206989, IMG submission 153276) | Enriched cells from forest soil in Barre Woods Harvard Forest LTER site, Petersham, Massachusetts, United States -... | ecosystem: Environmental > Terrestrial > Soil > Temperate forest >...
GCCAGATGCTGCTGGCAGCCGCCCTGATTCTGTATCGCGCTTCAATCGCTGTAAGTCGGTGCGAATGTCTGCAGCGCTTTGGTAGCGCAGCTTGCGGTCTTTTTCCAGCGCCTTGCCGATGACTTCTGCTAGCTTCGACGGGAGTTCGGGGTGCAGCCGTGTCACAGGAGCAGGCGCTCGGTTCAGAATCGCCTCGTGTACGATTGCAGCTGTGTTGCCGGGGAATGCCATCCGGCCTGTCGCCATCTCGTAGAGAACCGCACCGAACGAGAACAAGTCCGTGCGTGCGTCTAATTCTTCGCCCCGAGCCTGTTCCGGTGACATGTAGGCGATGGTGCCCATAGCCGTTCCGGGCGTTGTGACAAGTTCTTCTGTGGCGGCTGTAGCCATCGCGGATACGCCTTCGGCCCCGGGGGCGAGCTTGGCCAAACCAAAGTCCAGAATTTTGGCGTGCCCGCGTTTGGTTACAAAGATGTTCGCTGGCTTGATGTCACGGTGGATGATGCGTTCACCATGCGCCGCATCCAGTGCGTCCGCAATCTCAATCCCCAACTCCAGCACTAGCTCAAGCGGCAGCGGCTTGCCGGAAATGCGGTGCTTCAACGTCTGCCCGTCCAGAAATTCCATGGCAATGAAAGGCTGACCGTTGTGTTCGCCGATTTCATAGATGGTGCAAATATTGGGATGGTTCAGGGCGGAAGCAGCCTGTGCCTCACGGTTGAAGCGGCTCAGAGCTTGAGCATCTGGCGAGAACCCGTCAGGAAGGAACTTCAGGGCAACGAAACGATGTAGCTTGGTGTCCTCCGCTTTATAGACAATGCCCATGCCTCCGCCACCGAGCTTTTCGATGATGCGGTAATGGGAGATGGTCTGGCCAATCATGGGCAGAGACTGGCGCAATCTTAGGTTTCACCGACAGCCAAGTCAACGCGTGCAAAGATTTAAGTGCTTTGGACGGCAAGGTGATTCCGACGCACCTGTCCCTCCCGAAAATGCTATCTCTCGCGAATGCCTTTAAATCAGCGACCGAGTAATCATGGGATAGTAATTTCCTGGCCGAGATAATCAGCAGGTTAAGGCGCAAAGCATGGCTTCTGGGGAAGATGAACCTGGTGCGCATGGCGCACGGTTTCAAGAGTGCATGAAGAGATTTGGGAGAGACAAATAGCTGACAGACGCTACCGGAGTGCACAGTCGCTTTGGCAGCTTGGCTGGTCGTCGAAGAGTTCGCAAACGTTCTGTGTGTCCGATAAATTACGCCCTTTTTGGGCAAGTACTATCGTCGGGGGCTTCTCTCCGAGCAATACTTAGAAGGAGTTCTAACTTTGGTCACACCGGCGCGACGCAAGGTGCATTCGTGGTTTGGATATAACAACTATTTGCAGGTAAAGGATATAGAATGGTGAGGTGTTTTGCGAGGAAACTTCTTTCTCTGGCTTTTATCGCTTCCGGTGTCGTTGCCGCGCAGTCGAAATCACCTCGTAAGGACATACCAACGATAGCCAAAGCAGCTAAGGGAGCAATCGTAGCAATCGTCATGGCGAACGACGATGAACCTATCGCGCGGGGCACAGGCTTTCTGGTGAGCCCCGACGGCGTAATCGTGACGAACTATCACGTCATTGAGACCGGCGACGTCGGTATCGTTAAGCTCTCCGACGGCACGGTCTTGCCCGTTGACGGTGTATTGGCAGCCGATAAAGTCCGGGATCTCGCCATCATCAAAATACACGGGAAGAATTTCTCTACACTTACTCTTGGGAACTCGGATCGAATTGAAATCGGTGAAGAGGTTGTTGCAATCGGTAATCCGCTCGGCTTGGAGTTGACGGTCTCAAATGGCATTTTAAGCGGAGTTCGAACGCTCGAGAAGGAAGGTGGGAAGTTCTTGCAGATCACCGCGCCGATCTCTCACGGCAGCAGCGGCGGTCCCCTCTTCAACATGGCCGGAGAGGTGGTCGGAATCACAGCGGGAATTATTGAGGGTGGCGAAAGTCTGAATTTTGCGGTACCAATCAATGAAACAACGCCTTTGCTTCTTACCAATTCATCGAAGCTACAGAAGTTGCCCAACGAACATGGGTCGGCCCCTACGGATGCACCTCCCTCGACTACAGCTGAGGAAGGCACCGCTCGGAAGGAACAGATCGAGGGACCCTACTACGTTCGTGAGCGAAGGAATGAAACCTATGTCATTGTGTTTAGAGGCCATCGACTGACGGCGCAATGTCGTGAAGCTCTGTCCTGGAATGACGGCACGGATAAGTTGGGCAGGCCAATGAGTGAAAACCGATGTGTCTATATGTCGGATACAGTTGGTAAGCACATCACTGAAGATAAGATGCTCTGGTACTGGCATGATAACGAGTTGCGTTACCGTCCGTTGGCTGGTATCGAGACCTCCGCGCAAGGAGCAGATATTTTGGACATCACGGATGATGTATTGCTGGGTGCGCCTAAGCACCCCCACCCCTCACCCAAGACTACCCCCGAAATTCAGAAAACATTGCACTGGATTCAAAACACACTCAATGACCGAGAGGGTAATACACAATATCTGGGCGCGGATGGGGAAATCGTGAACCATCGCAATCTGATGACTGAACTGAACGGCTGTCAGGTGACCTTAGTCTATGAAACGGGGGAAGTCGAGAAGGATAAGCGTGAGCAGGAAACTTTTCATTCCAGAAGTCAGGTCAATCTGGGAGACCTCGACCCAACCTCCATTACATCTGACGATAGTGCTCCTGAAATTGGTGGAGGGCCCGTGAGCACCGTTCGTGTGCACACTACCGACAAAACGGCATCAGTAAGTCTGGCCGCAGGTGACAGGGGTTGGGAAGGACCGCTCGTAATCCCGCCACCGACCTCCTTTGGGAACTTCCGTCACCCTACGCTGAGCGGTTCGTCAAGGCTCTTCGTCATGCCGTTACACTCTGTGGCGGCAAGGCCTCTACCTTTTAGGATGGCGGGAAGTCGAAATGGAAATCCCGGTTCACGAGGTTTTGAAGTCATGCCTGAATTTCGGACTATCTCAGAGTCTAATGGGTCCTTCTGCAAGCGTTGTAGAAATCGACTCAAAGCTTCCTGCGCGTCTTCTTGAAGACTTTGCCAATCTTTGGCAAAGAAGTCCGAGTAGAACCTGATCGGCGGTAGTTCGGCCTTATTCATCTCAGTCACCGTCTTTCCTTCCGCCCTTTCTGACTTTCCTTTTCAGAAGCTCGTCCGCAGAGGACAGCCCTTCAAATCGTCCTGCCTCAATCTCCATTTCCCTTCGACGGACTTCCGCAATTTTTTCGGGAGTAAACAACCGAAGATTCATTTCGTGTTTCTTGAGATCAAAGCCTTCAGACCGCAAAGCACTTGGGGCCTTGACCATAAAATATCAAACGCAACCATCATAAGCACGAAGACGACGGCTACCATCGCCGCGAACTCAACTATCAGCCAACTCGGCGCGCCCGCTAGCAGAAACAGAGCGATCCCCACGATAAGGATTACCAAGGCCCACTGCAGCGGATTTACGATGGAAGACCGCGATTTGCCGATGTCCGCCTGTTTGAGGATGTCTTTTAGCGAAAAAGCCATATCAGCCCCAGATTGCCATCCGATACCTGGAATACAGCCTTAACTATTTCCTATGTCCCTTTTACTCCTGCTCGCCGAGCCGAATCTCGGCCCGTTCACATGGCGAATCATCGCCGAGATTCATAGTCGTTTCTTAAGAATTAGTCAATAACTCCTGCGGAGACTGAGACAGTTCTTCATCTAGTGCTCTAGTCATAACCGGCTGCCCGTAGCCTTATTTCCGCAGCTCGGCATCGCTAGCGCGATGGCGGGAAAGCTCCCGAGCGCAGGGGCTCAGCGTCGAAAGTGTGCCCCAAAGGGTGCGGCACCCCGTCCAAACTAGTCCCCACCCGCCAAGGATTGGCTCAGAAGTGTCTCGTCTGTGCGGGCCGCCCGCTCACACGCCTAAAATACAAGACGACCCTTGTAGTCAGCTCGACGATGAGAAAGATTTCAAGGGCTGCAAGACCCGCGTAGAGAATGCCTGAAAGTTGCCCGATGGTTTGGCGAAAGCCAAGACTGACCGCCAGGCTTAACAAGCCTCCAACCAGGACGCACATAACTACTTCATTGAGGGTTGCATTCACTCTCCTGCGCGCTTCCCGGGCGACGAAGTACGCCATCAGGAGCACGGATGTGACTGCGCGGAAGGTAAATGTCGGCACTCTGACGAGTGCTTTGCCGTGACTTTCCGCGTAAAAGTCCAGGCCCACCGCCATTGCTGCAATACTTACGCCCACCGTCAGGTAGATGAGATTGTCACGCGTTCTTGGTTTCATATCGGTTCAGAAAATGGGCAGCGCCGCGGCGCACCCCCCGTTTCGGGCCTCTTCTGAGACGTCCTGTCTCGCAGTATAAGCAGCTTTCGAGACTTCCAATAGCAAATACGCGTCTGCAGCCTCTCCCAAAAGTTTTGCCTTGCCCATCATTCCTCTATAAGTTGATGAACACCTATTTCAGAGTAGCCCAGTTCCGCCATGAGTGTTCACTCGATTTGCCGCATACTTTAAAGCTCTGCCCGCTTGAATTTGACTGGCGCCCTTTGCGCCCGCTTCGAGCGCAGGATGATTGAATATTGGACCAACTACCTCACCGGCGACCTGCGTCAGAGCCTTCTCAGCACATGTCGGTTTATTCCCTGGGCCGCCCAAAAAGGTGAAGAACGACATGATACCCACCCAGGTTGGAGAGTCGTCGGGGAGTTGAGAATAGGACTTGAGGGTTTGGTCGAAACCTTCCAGGGTTGTGCCAGCGCCGCAGTTTGAGTCTGTGCAGGGAGGACCGTAAATTGTATTGATTTGAGTAACGATTCCATCCTTCTGGTAAATTCCGGTGATCGTGTCGTAGGGATCCCAGTGCCCCCCCTGATCCCCACAATTTCCTTCCGAGGCCCCGCCGTTCCTCATGTCATCATCGTGCGTTCCATCCTCCCAGACACACCATAGCCCGCTCGGATCTGTGGCGTTCACGGGATTATTGAGAACGTAAGAGTAGGCGTTCCAACTCTGTGGATTGTCTGGAGACGCGCCCGCGTTGTCTGGGTCGGGGGACATGAAGCGGCCGAGGTTGGAAGAGTTGTAGCGTGCATCGAAGTTGTCGAGGCCGGATTCGGCGTCGCGTTCTTTGCCGGTGAATTTGTAGGAGTTGCCGGAAGAGGACGTGATGGGGCGTTCGCCGCCAAAAGGATAAAAGTCGGAGTCATCGAGGATGGACCCGGAGGGATTCGTGACTACTCGGGAGCTTCCGAGATGGTCAACGAAGTAGTAGCCCGTGTTCCCAGAGGAGTCGATGCGGGCGATGCGTTTTCCGCCAAAGAACACGTACTCGCCGGTGTACACAAAGCTGTCGGACATCTCATCTAGCGCGTCGCTGCCAACGCCGTACCAATAGAACTTGGCACCCTGGGTTTTCGTGACGCGCTTGCCGTCGCCGTCATACCTGTAAGTATTCGTCGCTCCGCTGAGCCCAATCATTTGGTTCTCTGCGTTGTACACATAAGCGTGTGGGCCGGTTGTAGGACACGACCCCTGATCGAGCAAATTACCGGCGGAGTCGTAGCAATAGCCGACGAGCTGGTTGGAAGTGGTGCTAGAAACATTCAAAGGCATTGGTTCGCCACAACCGGCTGGGCCAGTCGTGAAGCCGGACAGCAAATTGCCCCAAGCATCGTATCCGAAGGTAAGGCCCCAACAATTGGAATTGGGAATGGTCACCCCCGTGGTTTGGGTTTGCGCGGTGGCGAGGCGGTTTAGTGCGTCGTAGGTGAAATTCTGGGAGCGAGTGTTGTCGCGGTTATTCGTTATAGAGGTCACATTTCCGTTGTCCGCCGTCCCCAGGCTGAAATTATAAGTGTAGTCAAGGAGATTGCCTATATGTGCCGTGTCCGCGCACGACGTAGGTCCTGCTCCGCCGCTCCTCACCGAGATACGACAGGGTTGCAACCGACTGTTGTAATAGAACCTCGAGGCCAGCCCAGAAGCATTCGTGAGCGAAGCGAGCGCCCCGCTCGGCGAATACGCCGCACCGCTCGCGTAGCTTACGCCGTTTTGGTCCGACAGCGAGATTGGCCGAGCCGCCGAATTGTATGCATAAGTAAAAGTACGCCCACTGGCGTAGGTCAGCGTCTTGATCGAGCCATCCAAGTTGTATGAGTAGCTCGTTGTGCGGGTAAACGACGGGTGGCCGCGGAAGATTGCGGAAGTAAAGCGCTGGTCGGCGAGCGGGCGGCCTATAGAATCGAAGGACCAGGCTTCAGAACCGGCCTGGTCAGTCATGCCAGTGCGGCGGCCGATTCCGTTGGAGATGGTGAGGCCGTTGTAGCTGGACTGATCGTAGAGGTATGTGGCGACCGGCGAGGACATGGGGCAGGACTGAGCGGTGTAGGCCTTGGCGGTGAGCCGGTTAAGGGTGTCGTAACAGTACGAAAGTGTGACGGTGGCCGAGCCGGTTTGGTTGGGGGCAGGGCTGGTTTTTTGGAGTATGTTGCCGTTGGCATCATAGGAATAGCTGATGGCGCCGGATTCGGGATTCGTCGCGCTCGTGAGGCGTGAGAGGCCGTCGTATGTGAAAGTGCGATTGCGCGAGAAATTTTGAACGACACCGGTCAAATTGTCGAGCGCGTCGTAAGTGTAGTCGGTCTCGTAGCCAAGATTGTCGGGATCTTCCCAGATGACAAACATGCGGCCGAGGCCATCGACACAGAACTCGCGAGAGTTTCCTGCCTCATCGGTGACGATTGTGCAGGGGTCGAGGTAGGTAGTCGTGCTGATTGAACCGTCCGGGTTGGTAACGGATGTGACGCGGTTGAGCGCGTCGTAGGTATATGTCGTGTAGCCCCAGGTTGATTCACCGCAATTTGTCGTGGGTGGGTTGCACCGCGTGAGGTTGTAGACATTGTTGGTTCTGCCGAGAGCATCATAGGTTGTTGCAGTGTACGTGGTGCCGTCCGGGTCTGACGTTAGCAGAGCTTGAGATGGGCGGCCAAAGCTGTCGAAGTCTGTCTGCGTTGTAAGTGAATGCCCGGAGTGATCGATTATTGTAACTGGCTCGTCGTGACGTTGAGGGGAGTGGCGGTGTCATTGTACGTGGTGGTGGTCTGACCGGTGTCTGGGTAGGTTACCTGCGTGAGGCGCCAGAAAGGGTCGGCAACGCCGCTGCTCGGATTGGTATAGCTGTAGGAAGTCGTTTGGCCGTTGGCGTCCTTCGTCGAGGTCTCAACTCCGCCGTTGCAGTCCCAGGTGAGGTAGTGAGATATTCCCGCGGTTGTGATCTGCGTCGGATAAGAATTGTTGCAGTCGCCATAGGTGTAGGTTGTGGGCGTTCCCTTAAAATCATTTTCCGTGTGCACGAGGCCGGTCGAGAAGTAGGTGAGACCGCGGGAAATGTAAGTGGTCCCAGAAACCCATTCTTGAATCGTGCCGACGTTGCCGTGGGAGTCATAGTTCAAAAAGTTGGTCAGCGATTTCGTCGTGCTGGTCACAGTTCCACAGGTTGAAGGAGAAGTTCCGGCAGTGATCTGAACGCAGGATGGGCGATTCAGGATGTTGTTTCCTATGTTTGCGTAGGTCGTCTTTGTTGCCCGGAGAGGAGTTGTCGTAGGGGCGGAGCCCGTATTGACGCCGAAGTCGAACTCGTTGTCCTGCGTTGGCAATTCGTTAGCGTTGTAGAAGATTTCGGAAAGCGATGGCTCCGCGAGACCGGGGAAGTAAGTATATGCGTCTGTCCTGCAGATACCGCCGGGGTTCGTGCAAGTGCCTGTACTTGGCGCTGTTCCGCAATTTGTGAAATCCCCGTTGTAGCAGGTGATGACTGTTTGCAGCAGAGTCTGGGTGCTGGCCGAGCAGGCTGCGGTGCCAGCCGTGCCTTGATAGTTCTGGACCTGCATCTGGTAGCCATTGGCGTCGAACTCGTAGACGGTATCATTGCAGGCTGGGTCGGTGACCACAGTTTGTGACCAAGGCTGGGTGGCGCAATTGGAGGTGCAGACCGTGCGATTGTAAGTCCACACGGAGCCGTCGGAGCCCGTAATGCTTATCGTGGCTGGTGATCCTGGTGTCCCAGTGCAATTGATCCCATTTTGTCCACCCGAATACGTATAAGTCCAGGTTCCACCTGCCGGAACAGTTATGGAATGGATACGGCCGGTTACAGTGGTGGAAGGGTACGAGCCGTTGGCTGATTCGTAGACGAAGCTGTATGACGTGCCGTCGGGCAAGGAAATGCTGGTTGGCAGGCCCCCGCCGCCGGGGTACACGTAAGGTAGGTTGCAACCGAAATTGTTCTGGAATGTAAAGCCAGATGTGACGTTGAGCTGAACGTTGGCCATTCCTCCTGCTTGGATGGGGTAGGAGAATGTGTAGGGCGGAGGAACTGGCTCTTGCGCAGTGAAGACGGTGTTTCCCGTGGGATCGGTCCATGTGTAGGGTCCGTTTCCGGAGCCCGACTTTGCGATTTGGTTTCCGTTTGGATCGGTGACTGTACGGACCCCTGCGTTGCTGAAGCTGTAGACGTTTCCGGATGGATCGGTCTCTGTGATGGATGTTATGCAATTCTGGCCCGAGCAATTCTGATTTGTCCAGCTAACGGTTAGCAGCCACTGGCCATCTTGCGTCGCTGTTGTAAAAGTTCCAGTTACCGGAAGGCAGCCCGCGCCAGTCTCAACATTAGTATTGTACGGCAGCGGATGGACAGCGTTGTTCTGGTCGACAATCGAATCAAAATAGGTGATGACCGCTTGGTATTGGTAGGCTGTATTGCAAGTCTGCCCGCCCGTAACGTGCGAATTGTAGTACACGTCGCTTACAGTGATGAGTCCAGGGCCGGCGCTAACCTGGAAATATGAACCACCCGGCGGGTAGGGAACCTGAACAAACTGAAGGGAATCGCTTTGATCCCAGACGAGTTTCGCGTTGAAGTTGGCGCCGCGTTCCTTTTTTGCGAACAACGGAATTTCGATGTGGTTGTTCAGATTGAACAGGTTCATGGTCTGGATGTGGTTGCGCTGGAAAGTTCCAAACTGACCCAAGCCGGTGTCCGATACTTGCCCAAAGGCAGATTGAGTCACAGCAAGGACCAAGAAAACGAGATATAGCGTCGTAGCTCGAGACATCGGACCACCTCCGTGTGGCTGGTTTCCACGGGACCGTTCGGGAAACGGCGACGTGTTTCTACTGGGCCTCCGAGAATGACCACGAACCGCTTGCTACTTGTCAATAAAAACTATTGGCAATAGCACTGCATGCATATGTCGTTCATCGTAGCGACGTCCAAACGCATCTAACCGCGAGTGGGGCGAGGACCGCAAGGAAAACGACTTGTGGTTACCGAATACTCCGTCCGATCTGAAAACACAGGGGTTCCGATCATTCGTGAGATCATGGTGGCTACCACGATGAGCTCTCTTTTCGTCGCCTTTTTCACTTTGCTAGCCTCCACTTTTCGAACACATGCTGCCCTGCAGGCGGAGATCCTCGCGCTTCGTCACCAACTTGCGGTTTTTCAAAAGAACGCGCCGCGTCGCTTGCGCCTCCACCGTTGCGACCGGCTCTTGTGGGTTGTCTTGTACCGATTCTGGTCCGGTTGGCGGCGATGCCTGCAAATGGTTAAGCCCGACACCGTACTCCGTTGGCACCGCCGAGCTTTCGCCTGGCATTGGACCAGAAAATCGCACCGCCTTCCGGGAAGACCAGAAGTTGCGGCCAACATTCGTGATTTAATTCGGCGCATGAGCCAAGCCAACCCCTTGTGGGGTGCACCCCGCATTCACGGTGAACTGCTCAAGTTGGGTATTGCCGTGGCGCAATCCACCGTGGCCAGGCATTTGTCTCGGTCCCGCAAACCCCCTTCCCAGACCTGGCGAACCTTCCTGACAAATCATCTGGCGCAGACCGCAGCCATCGATTTTTTCACCGTGCCAACGGCGACCTTCCGGGTCCTGTTCGTCTTTGTCGTGCTGTCGCATGAGCGACGCCGGGTAGTGCACTTCGGGGTGACGGAACATCCCACGCAGGAGTGGACCATGCAGCAGATGCGGGAAGCGTTTCCCTGGGACCAGGCACCCCGATATCTGCTGCGGGATCGAGATGCCATCTACGGAACAGACTTCGCGGCCGTGACCCACGATATGGGAATCAAGGAAGTGCTTACTGCGCCGCGATCCCCCTGGCAAAATCCCTTTGCGGAGCGGTTGGTGGGCTCCATCCGACGCGAGTGCCTGGACCACGTGATCGTGTGGAATGAGAGATCGTTGCGGCGAACGCTGCACAATTATTTTGCCTACTATCAGCGGTCCCGTACGCATTTGGCCTTGGGCAAAGACGCCCCGGAGTCCAGGGCAGTGGAACCGCCGGAACAGGGGCGAGTGGTAGCGATTGCGCAGGTCGGCGGATTGCATCACCGATATCAGCGACGCGCCGCTTAGCCGGAGCAAGCCAGTTGCATCGACGTTTGCCTTCCTGGAGCGGAAATGGCGCTTCTCCATGATCTACCCGACCAAACTCTTGTTGATCCAAAACGCATTCTTTCGCGACACGGACTCCCTGCACTTGGATGCACTCGACGACAGTACGAGGCAGAGACTGCCAGTCTTTAGACTCCGATGTGCTTGCTACCAAGGAAAGTGCATCGACGAGATCTGAGATCAGCGTGCCACAAGGATGCTGGTTGATACGGACGGAATTCTCGGTAGGCACAACGGCCAGTTCCAGGAAGGCTGCGCCGGACTTCATTCTTAGCGGCTCGAAGGGTGCCCCTGTCAAACTATCCGCATACCAAGGAAAGGTAGTCTTGTTGGATTTCTGGGCCACATGGTGCGAGGGCTGCAAGGTTGAAATTCCGTGGTACATGGATTTTCAGAAAAAATACAAGAAGATCGGGTTAGCAGTCGTTGGCGTTTCAATGGATGAAGATGGCTGGAAGTCAGTGACGCCCTTCCTTAAAGCGAAAAAAGTCAACTACCCCGTTGTCGTTGGCGATTGGGACTTGGCAGGCAGATTCGGCATCACTGCGCTGCCTGTGACTTTGCTGATCGATCGAGACGGCAAGATCGCTGACTTGCATACCGGGATGGTGGACAAGGATGCCTTTGAGAGCGAAATCCAAATACTCCTCAAGGAGAGCAGCTCAAAGAAATCTGATAAGTGAATGGGCTGTTTTGGGCCAAGTAGGAGCGACAGTATGAAATACCGAATTGGTGCGTGGGCGATTGTGGGTTTTCTCGTAGCGAGCTTCTGGGCAGTTTATGGCTTAGCAAGGACACCTCCAGCGTTTACCACTGACGGCCCGATGATGCTTCTCGTCCGATTAACTTGCCCAATTGCACTTTTTGGTTTTTATCCCATTCGTCTTTATTGGGTTCTCCTTGCAAATGCCAGTACGTATGCGTTGGTCGGTTTGGTCGTGGATACCCTGCGGAAACGACTGAATCAGGTTAAATAGTTCAAGCGCTATATTGCCTCGTAGGAGTGCGCCTGCATGAAGGCGCACTAGAAGACCTTGGTCTCACTGGCCCCTCCCTCCACTCCGGCCACGGCTATGTAAACGAGATTTTTTTCGAGCATGGCATTCAGGTGTACCGGCTTGAGTGCAGGCAGGAGACCCTGGAAGACCTGTTTCTTCGACTGGTATCAACTTCCGAACAGGAAAGCACCCGATGAACGATCTCTATTTCCTGCTGAAGGCCGAAGGCCTAAAACTCGAGCGCACACTTGCTTTACGCTTGGCGATCTGCGGCCCGATGACCATTGTGCTGCTAGTCTTCGGCATGTATGCAGAGCAATGCAGAGCGTGGCGAGAAGATCGGTGGCGCCAATCCGCTCAACTGCATCGGGCATATCAAACAAGATTTCTTGACGCGTCAAGTTTGTGAGCGTTCCGAAAACGCAAACACCGCAATTCATTTCGTTCTCTTGCCGGAGCATTTGCAACTCAAACCACCATTCCAGCTTCGTTTCGTTTTGCTGCATGGCTACTGGAAGCATAGGGCCGGACTGTTGCAGCGAGATCATTTTTCCGCTCGGCGCGGCTCCAACGGCTCCCGTGTACGTCACTCACCCTTAACGATGTACCTCCCGCCGCTGACTTTCTCTTTTTGCCAATGGAGATCAGGCCGTTCACTGTACGCGACCCCTTCAAGGAAATCAGCATCGCCGAATACGAGTTCCGTAGCGATGGCACGGCTTTCCACCAATTCCATTTTACTGCGCAGCACTACAATCCCCCCGCTGTCGAGTGGCGCTTTTATGTACACGGTCATTGGCACTCCTTCTTTGACTGCATGGTAGGATACATCACATTTTCCAACACTCCCGAGAGAGCCGAAATTCACTGCTCCCGACTTGATTCCTGGGCGGCGAGTGGTTACGGAGTACCGCAGCCGCGTAATCTGTCCAATTTTTGACGATTAGGCGTTGAACCAGATTAGTGGCGATCATCGGGTTGGCCATAACAATTCGCCAGCCAGGTAATTTTGCATAGGAATTACAGCCTCTGTCGTGCGGCGAAAATCACGCCGCTGGACAGCGCGAGTTCGGCGCAGAAAAGGCAGGGATTCCCAAGGAGTTGGCCACGCACAGACTGGAGCCGGGCACGTCGCTCAGGATGTTCGTGACTCTGGAGGTCCATGTCATCGAGGAGTAGCATACCTCCAGGCCGCAGGGCGTCGATGGTCGCTTGGAGGTTATAGATCTTCCCGCCGGGGGTGTCTGGGAAGATCAGATCGAAAGAGCCCAGCTTCCCTACGAGCTCGGCGGCGTCACCCACAATGATTGAGACCCAGTCTGGCCATCCCGCAGCCTGCACTTGCGCGGCTTGTTCGCGGTCAAGTTCGACACTTACGACTTCAACGTCATTGCGCTCGCCCAATCCATGCATGATCCATGCCAGTCCAACACCCGCTCCGGTGCCGAGCTCAAGGACCCGCCCGTGCGTGGGCACAGCTGCAGCAAGGACAGACAGTAGCCGACCCACTTCTGGTTCTGATGATTGCTCGAACCGCAACTCTTGTTCGCGAGCGTAGGCTGCTTTGACTACCGGGGGCACGCGTAACGCATCAAGTGCGTCGGTAGTCAGCTTCAGGTGTTCCACCTCGGCATCCGTGAGCGCACGGTTGAAAGTCAGAGTGACGTGTGACCTTCCTCCCAGTCGTGCCTGCGGGGCATCATGTTGGACCATGGCAGTTTCCTCCGCTCTCCCTGGCAAGGTCGACCTTCACCCCGAAGTGCATTGGCTGAGGGGCTGGAACGCAATCGGCTTCGCGAGGAACTTGCGCAAATTGAAACCGAAGAGTAGTTTTAGATTCCGTCCGAACCAGAAGAAGCTCTTGGACTCGGACAGCAACCCCTCATCAAATTACTCGATTCTGGATCGCGGCTTGGCCATCGTCACTGAGCAACACAACCGGGCGGAGCCCAAAGTGGCCGTGTAAGGCTTGAGACAAACACTACTACGGGTGTTCAGCCCTGGGAGCAGCTCCGCTGCGGACGTATCGCGGAAAGCCGATTGCACCCATCGCGGCAAGCTCATGGCTGGAAGTTTCAACCATTTCCCTAACCATCTCGTCCGGACACCTCGTAGTAGTCCCGCAAAATGGTTTGAGGCTGTACCCATCGTATGCCAGCCGCTGGAGGGTCCCAGCGATGAGCCTCCGTACCTGGGGAAATGCGGTGTCCTGTTCTAGATTCGGACAGCTCGCCAGCGCAGCTGAGAAATCACTGTCTTGTGTCTCTACGCCCATGGCGGCAAGTACAACTTGAGTAGATGTTATTTCGGCAGAAATAAGTTCTGCTAACTGTTTGTTTAATTCATAAGAAGGTGTCTTCTGCTGAATCTTGGCAGCCTCCATTAAGTAACGATCCAAGAGCAAGTGGAGATAGGAGCCCGCCGGAGCTGGGGATGGGTCCAGAGCGTCGAGTATCGAACTCAGCCAATCCACGAGACCCCTCCCCGCCAGGCCTAGTTCATACCAACAAGATGAGTGGAGGTTCTCTCCTAGATAGCGCGCTCGTTCAAGCGCCCTACGGCTGTTAGTCATAGCGTGGGGAGCATCCAAGCCACCATAAACGCTCTCGAGTTCGTGTGCGCGTTGCTCGGCGAGTGCGCACAAAAGGGCGAGATGAACGTACACGTGGAAAGCAGCAACGGTCCGGTGTGGGTCCCAGGAGTTCGAAGCATCGAGACCGGGAGTGTTCCACAACGAGACAACTGTCTGTACCTCGCTCGGAAGATTCAACTCATTAGGGTCATCACGGGCTAGTAGCGAATGCGCATGGCGAAAGTCATACAACTTCTGATGCAACGACTCGTGCAACAAATGCTCGGCCAGCCACCACGGGTTCTCGAGTGTCGTTTTGTTTAAAAACATGGCTCCAGTCAACCTAAACTGAGAACTGGATGCTACTTTCTCCCAATTCCCAGTCCCAGGGAAGACTCCGACTAAATGGGCATGACTCAAAGCACTGCGCGACAGAAGCGGCAAAAGCTCATCGAGCAGACGTGTTGCCTTCTGTAGCATCTCGATATCGGCCGCAGAAGGCGTGCACAGCGACTCGCCGTACTCGTCTTCAACAAGTCGCTGGAAGGAGCGTCCGAAAACATCATCACAGTGATCCGAACTCCAGATCCACGCTGTACATGACGCCGGACCGAGTCGATGTACCTCTCCAGCACCCGACTCGAGGGGACCACACACCGCTCCAGTTTCGATATGACGAACCGTCTCACGAAGGACTTCCTCGCATCGATCGAGAGACAGAACCATTTGCCTCCCTGCTACGATCCGCCCTAGCGCTTGCTGGATGACGGCGCGGACGATGGGATCACCAAGCACGCGGTACTCGCACTGGACGTCAGCTTGGTTCAGCGAATCCAGGAGCTGATGGGCGACTGGAAGGGTGGCCCCTATCACCTCGATGCGGCGCCTGTAAGCAATTCGCATCTGCTCGTGTACATAAGAACTATCTCCGAACGGTCGGCCTTGCGTTAGGATTGCATCGAATCTGGATATATCAGCCATCACAGCCCCTTACGCCTGAACCATTAGCTTGTTACTGGTTTTCCAATACGTTCTTGCACCACATTCGGAGAACGAACCGAGTTGGACCCTCGCCTGCCCTATCCAAATAGGAACGGACGACGGATGTCGAACACCTCTGGCCATGATGTTCGAGGCGCGCCTCAGCGGGCATTCTGGCTAAAATACCCCAGGGCCCACTGTGCGCGAGCTCGCCGCTATGTACTCGCAAGGTCCCAGAGCATCCGGAACCGCGAGGGAAGGAAGTTCGGCGCTGAAACCAAACCCGCCCCACCCAGTAGCAAATACTCGAACCGTTAAGGCAACCCATTGGGCGCACTAATCGAACACCGCCGCCCGCTAGGCATTGTCAGAAGAGTTTTGGGTGATCGTGATCGTGGTGCCCTCCACCCCCTGCCGCCGCACTGATCGCGTTATGTTGCAACTGCATCTGCTTCACTTCCTCGTCTGTAACCTTGCGGTCGAATGTAAGAGTTACATGCGTAAGCGGTGACTGGCCAGCCGCCGGGGGCTGTTTAGTTTGCTCGGCCATAACAATCTCTCCTTTGCAGGGTGCTTAGAGTTAGCATGTCAATCGAATTACACAACTGGCGCGAACCGTGGTGCTTGGCACGGGTTTTAACCACAATGGGCCGTGCCTGACTCCGCGGTGAATCAAAACGCTATAGTACAGCGATCGTCACTACAAGGTTTAGTTAGTAGCCGAGTTTGCTGTTCAGTGGCCGGCTTTGCTGGTCTTGTGAAGAAACGTTCTTGCGCTGACCTCGAGCCGCCGACGGAGCCTGTCCGTGAACTCTCTTGAAGTCACGGCTGAAATGACTTCGGTCTCCAAATCCAAGCGAGGCAGCGACTTCTTTGACACTCAAAAAGGATTCGCTAAGCAGTTGTTCCGCCAACCTCAGCTTATAGTCGCGGATGTACTGCTTAGGAGAGAAGGTAGTTTCTGCTTTGAACAAACGCGTGAAATGCCATGGAGAGAGGTTTACTTTACGTGCTAATTCGCGTACGAGCATATTGCGATGCCGCCCAAGGCGGACAATTTCTATCGCTGCTTCGATCCGTCGATCCATCAACTCATATCCCGAACTATTCAATCGCCCCATCCTTGAGAAGGCCGGGCCTAGTTCTTCGGAGGAACCTTTACCTTGTATAGGAAACGGGCCGACGTTATATAGTGAAGCGGGAGGCACCAGCGTTGCAGATGAAACCTTAATTTCTCTTTAAATCCCTTTGCGAACAGGGCGCCGCCGATGCAGTTCTGCTTTGCCGCTAGGGTTTAGGAATGACTTCAAGTGCAAGACACCTGCCGGTCGCTTTATGCATAGCACAGTACTTCATAGATTGGTATGTGTCAACGACCACGTAGAGATAAAATAGGTCCATTCTGCTGGTCCGAACAGCTTGATGATGTCCCAGCTCCAGAGCTGATTGGGAACGGCGGCCATCAGATCGGGCTTCTGGCAGGGCGGATGAAGCAATTGGTCGCGACGTTCGCGGGACTCACCACGCTGTTCGAGTAAGCGACATGAAAAGGATTTCTTTCTACCGTAGGCCGACCTGCTTTAGCGCAAGCTTATTGTTTGCGAACTACCAACCATAGATACATTTTGTGGTGGGAAAAAAACGCCAGGGCCGAAGGGTCCAGAAGCTGACCTTCGTCATTCCGCGGCCAATCTGAGACCTCTGGAAGGCCAAGTGATCTGACAAGGGACACAAGACTGGATTCCATCGTGTCGGGTCGGAGGAGGCGCACAAAGTTGCCCTCATGCTGGCCTCCGTCCGCCGCTCACACTGCACGTGCGGTTTTCCCGCAGATGGGACGGCATTCTTCGTATGGTAGCAATTCCGCCACCGTTGCGAACCCTTCTCATCCCTCTTCCCTTCCTGGCCAAACCCTGCGCCTGACCGTCCACTTCTCCTTATAGTCAAGGCTCTCCCGCTTCGCTCTCGGCCTTGACAGCGCGGACTGCCAAGCGCCTCGCCCTCGCCAGGAAGGGCATTTGGTTTTAATGCACCGCTCTCTGCGGTGCCGCTAAGAAGCAAAAAACCAAGCCAACGAAAGGAGTCTTTCCAATGCAACAACTCAGCAAAACAACCTGCTTTCGAGCTGGCCAGGATCGCTGCGGCCCGGCCGCCGCGCGGGTTTCCGCCCTCTGCGCCGAAAGGACCACGAGGAACGGTTTTCTCACGAGGCGGAAACGTTGCGACTCCGTTGCGACTGTCCCCGGTTTCCCGTAGTAAACTGGCAGCAATCATGTTTTGCCCCCAATGCCAAGCCGAGTACCGTCCCGGTTTTACCCGCTGCTCCGATTGTGGTGTTGATTTAGTGTACGACTTGCCCCCCCAACAGTCGCAGCCGGGAGCGGCGGAACCGGAAGGCCCACAAGATGGAGCATCGCTCCGTAACATATGGGAGGGCGATAGTCAAAGCGAGTGTGTAGGTGAGTGCAAGGAACTCAAGAATGCAGGCATCTGGTACAAGGTTTCACAAATCCCGGGACCTCGCGATCTCAAAATGATTGTCAATTGGAAATATGAAATTGCAGTTTTGTCCCCAGATTACGTGAGGGCTAGAAAGCTTTTGGGAATTGAAGACGAGGCCACAGATGGCGAAGAACAGTCGGATCAAGCCGCCATCGAATTGCCCGCCGTTGAGGACTCAGAAGCCGATGAGGTGCGGAGCGATTCTTATCTTGGAAGATGGTACCCAGAGGACGCCACCGTCGAAGTCTGGTCGCAAAGCGCTGAAGACACCTCGTCGATAGTCGAGCTCTCGCTGACGGAAAACCTCATCCGTTTTGGGTGCCATCGTAGCGAGGGGACTCGCAAGTTCTTCGTCCTCCCGGAAGATGAATCCCGCGCACGCGAAATCGTGCGTGAGATCAAGGAAAGTATGCCTCCGAGTTGAATCGTTACTGACGGCAAGCGTTGGGGCGCCGAGGAGCCAGTAACTCTTTCACGGTTTTAATCGCGAGGTGCCCAAGCCTTCTTCGACGGCTTTCTTTATTGCTGGATCCGTAGTAGAACTTGCCTGCGATTTGTGATTACAATCGCAGCATGGAAACTCTCTTTTATTCCATAAGTCTAGCTTTGTTCGTGCTGGCCATTCTGACTTTTGTCTTAGTCATTCGCGATGCTTTCCCTTCGTTGGATTCGGAGGACCAGACTTTGCTCCGTAATTATTGGGTCGGGACGGTGGGATTCGGTACGTGGCGCAAACGCGACCGCGCCATCAAGCGTGCTTGGAGCGAACATGCCAAAAGATTTCCAACCAGTCGCAAACGCCTCCTATTTGCTGCCTTCCTAATTGCAGCCGCTATCTCTCTGATGGGCTACCCGCTTTGGCTTGCACTGTCGTGAACGCCATGAGCCCCATAGATAATTTCCCTAAGCTAAGAAATCTCTACCACGGTCTCCCTGCAGTGGCCGCCATCATAGTAGTCCCCGCCTTCATAGCTATGTTCTACACGACAGGGAGTTATCTGCTGTCCGTCGCAACCGCCGCAGTGGCAGTGGTATTGATTCTTTGGAAGTGGACAGACATCGGAAAGCAACTGGACCAATTTGCTTGTCCCAAGTGCGGAGCGAAAATCAGCAAACCGGCGAGAGTGCCTTGGGTCTACCCTCCGCGAAGATGCCGGAACTGCGGTCAAGACTTCCTCTCTATTGGAAACACATCGCGTGAGTCTGAAAAATAATCTGTGGCCTTTCCTCTTAGCCTCTTAGCGCCCGGTAAGAAAAGGTACGTTCGAAAAATCTCGCGGGTAATGTAGTTCCTGCGAAGCCTTTGCTAGAAATTATGTGGCGTTAGGGGCCGCTCACGTGCATCCCGAGGCGAAGCCGCGTCCCCAGCGCCACATAACCGGCAGCGCCTGGACATGTTATGTGGCGTACCACATAAGACCGCCCAAATCCACCGATCGCCTTCAGGCAGTCTCGATACTGAAAGACACTCTATCGGCTCGACAAATGCCGCTTGTGTTTTTGGCAACGAGTCCAACCGCGCGCGAATTTCCTTCTGCAGCTTGTTCCTTAGGAAAACAAACACCGGACAAATAAGCAAACGCTCGCGCTCACCTCGCGCTCACCTCGACCCCGGAATAAGATGGTTTGTAAGATGACCCGTCGTAAGATCATTCGTATCGACATGGACGCGTTTTATGCGTCCGTGGAGCGCAGACGTTCGGCCAAACGGCAGGCATGGCGGAACGCACGCCGAACTTTCGCGCTTCATACGAGGCAGCGCACACCCTAACGCAGTCTTCCTGCCCCCGGACTTCACGCGCTATCGGGCGGTCTCCCGCCAGGTGCGCGAAATCTTCAAACGCCACACAGACCTCATCGAACCGTTGTCGTTCGACGAAGCTTATCTCGACGTTTCGGGAAACAAAACTGGTTTGCCCACCGCTACACAAGTCGCGCGCACGATTCGCGGACAGATTCGCACGGAACTGAATTTGACGACATCGGCGGGCGTCGCGCCAAACAAATTCCTCGCGAAGATTGCTTCGGACTGGAAAAAACCGGATGGACTCTTTGTGATACAACCGGAAGAAATAGATTCGTTTCTATTGCCGCTGCCCGTTGACCGCCTACCCGGAGTAGGCAAAGTCACGGAAGAAAAACTGGAGCACCTTGAGGTACAAACGATCGCCGACCTGCGGCGAGTGGATTTGCCGACACTGGACAGCCGCTTCGGCCGCTATGGCGTGCGTCTCTACGAATTGGCTAGGGGAATCGACAAGAGCGAAGTAGTCCCTGACAGGCCAACTCAATCCATATCTGCAGAGGACCTTTGAACAGGATGTCTTGCCTGACCGAGTAGAATTTGCCGTTGTGAGTTTAATAAAGATTTCTCAGCAATTATTTTCTCGAATCCTACAATTGGGCGCGTAAACTTAGCTGCAACGTCGCGGTGAAGGAGGGATATCGTGGTGAAACCACTCAGCCGACTAACTTCCGTCGCTGTATCGCTTCTGGCGCTTACATCAGCGGTATGGGCTGGCCCTCTGTTTCCTGCTGTGGGTGCTGCAACGTCCGCAAATGGAAAATTCCTAGTGGCGATGGAATTTGAATACTTGAATCCAGACCAGCAGGTCACAACCATCACGCGCGTCAGTTATCGCGTCCTCCGACGAGAAGAATTCATCAACGACAAATTCACCACCACAAACCCTTTCTGGTCACATGACTGGGACGTAGGTATGACATTCCCGAAAGGGGGAGGCATACCATTGCCGTTCATCAGCAATGACGGAAAGTATCTGGTGTTGGTCTCGGTTACCGAGCCTTTTTCTGACTTCACAGTCCTGCGAATCTACCGAGAGCACCGCTATGGCGGCGAAGACTTACTCAGAACGTACAAGCTAAAAGACATTTGGACTGCGGACGAACTGAAGGCCCATGCCAATCTGCCCAGCACTGGTCGGCCCCTGTGGTTCGCGGGAAGCACCTTGGGGTTTTCCGCAGGCAGTAGCGCGTTCGTCGTGAGAACGCCGTGGGGTAGAGAAGTCCGGCTCGACCTGGATGGCGGTGCGATTCACGCTCAGTGACGTTCGCATTCTGTGGTTGCCGCGAACAGGCGATTACACTCAACACGGGGACCGGCATCGCGATTGCGGCGAATGACAGGCCGGAAGTTACTCAAGCCTTGCCAGCTTGCTCCTTGACCACGCTTCGAGGGTTCTTGTCCTCGCGCAATCCGACAAACTTCGAATGCCGCAATCTGTTTCCTTCGGTCCATTCCAGGAATTCAATCTGAGCGACGGCCTCTGGCCTCAACCACCGCATTCTTCATTTTCTCAGCGTTGAGTTCTTCGCCAAATCGTGATCGCCGCGTCTCGGGCAGGTTTACGAACGGACAGCCGGGCGTAACGAGATGCTTCAATTTCGAAAACACCTGGCGCCGGGAGGCCGGAACAAATCCGTTACGAGTTCGTGCCACATATTGTATATCAGCTTTCCCACGTCATAGTAGCCGACGATCAGTGAGTCAAACCCGTATGGACCTGGGAAATAGCCGCCGATGTCTTCCCCAACACGAGGATCATTTTAAATTACAGGAAAACCGGGGACGCTGTCCCTGAGTTTTAATCCCCGCGCGAGAGGTCCAATGCACCAGGTAAATTCCGGGGCTCAAAAGGACAGCTCGTTGATTCGGCAAGGGGCTTCGGTGCCGGTCAATTTTTTGCGAATCGAACCGTTTAGTACCAAGTAGCTGCGTCGGTCTGGTTTGGCGATGGCAAGCTCAATGTCAGACACCATTCGATCCAACTCTGAACGAGAGTAAACGCAGGCAAGCCAATTCGGTTTCGGAAGATTGGCTATTCGACGCTTCCATGTCGTGTCGAGGGTTGTGAAGTTCGCGAATGCACAGCCCATCACAGCATGGCAGAAGTCCAACCCATCTCCCTTCGTCAAGGAATTGGCTTCGATGGCCATAATGCGCAAAAGGCTGTAGTACCTAAATCCGGCGTGAGATTCACTGTTTTCTGACGAATTTGCCCAAAAAATGGCATTTGCTCTCGAAATTGATGCAGCAGTCGCTCAAGTTACCCAGAGCTAGCTTCAGCCCCCCAGTGGCTTTAACCTGTGAACTCGATGCAGGATTTTCTCGACCTTCATAGCCAGAAAGGGCGAATTGAGTAACCGCAGAGTAGGTCGGTTCTGCGGGCGTGTAAGTTCACCCGGCAGCCAAAAGAGTCTGTGCCGGAGTTTGCTCAAGGTCAGACCCTGCCATTCTGCGGGAAGGCAAGTCCGCTGAAAAGCTGTCACTAAGTTGTAAGCTAGCCGAATCACTTCGAGATACAAAGCATTGGCTTCAAAAGCGCGAGTGGGAATCTTTCGGAGCGTGTAGTCCTCACGTATTTCCCTGATGCGCCGCTCCATTCCGCCGCGACCAGCGTAGAAGTGCCACACTCCGGCTGGCGTCAGCGGCAGGTTCGTGTGCCAGGCTCTATAGGCGTAATGCTTCATGACGAACAAGGTCGGCTCTGGGTCGCTCTCCTGGTGGATCAACCTACGCGCCACAATACACCGCCGGGCACGTGGCCAATCGCGGGGGCGGTGCTCAAATTCCGCGATCTCCCAATGCGGATTCATCTCTTCATAGCGCAAACCTCCCAGCTCGCGCTTCAGCGAGGGGATCATGCGCGAAACTACAGCGTATTGGGCCGTCGGACGCGCCTCCAGCATGTCCAACACTGGTCCGTAGCCGAAGCCGGCATCGGCCCGCGCCCGGAACTCGCGAATGTCAGAAGGAGTGGAAACAAAACAGCAGGCCAAGAGTTCTTCGCTGCTTGCCCAGGTTCCCGCATCGCCCCGCCGCAGTTCGACATCCCACAAGAACGAGGAGTTGGCTTCCACACAAAGCAGCGGGTCATAGGATCGCTTGCCGCGATAGCGCGGATTGTAACCAACCTCGGCGCCCTCCTGATGGCCGAACGATGTAACTACCGTGCTGTCCAGATCGAGAAGGAGACGTGAGCGATGCTCCGGCAGGTGGATGAACCTTTGTAGCAGACGATCATTGGCACGGTGTAATTGCTCCCGGAGGTTAGCAGGGGCATTCAGTAAGAACCGCCGTAAAGTTTGTGGGTCGGGAAAGCTCGGCAACCCAGTCAGGTATTGAAAGGTTCCGTTTGAACGCAGCAGCGATGCGGTCTCAATGCGATCTAATCCCAACACGATGGGATAGACCAACGCCAAGAGCATTTGCGAGATGCTGTAGCGTCGGTTTGGACGCGGATAACGGATCTGCTGAGTTAGGAAGTCTCGGAAACGCAGCACTCGCAGAAATTCATGGAACAAATGAACTCCACCGAAATGCGTGAGACCCGCATGGTTAAAGGCGATTCTCAGGCTCCTTGGTGATCGGCGCACCGTAAGCCTCACTAAACCAGAAGTGATGTGAGGCTTACAGTACCACAACACTCTTTCCGCCCGCTTCAGAAGGGCCTCTCGGACACTTTTTAAGGATCAGAATGCGCCGGATTTAGGTAGTACACGAAGTAGGCTGGGTGCGCTGGGTCAAACGGGATCTGTGGAAATTTCCTATCCAGCAAACACCGGTCTCGTTTGCACTTCCCGCGAACTACGCTCATTTTGTTCTTCAACATCTTGTCGAAGTCTGCCGAGCCTTCCTGGATCGATTTCCACTGGGGGCCGACCCGGTCGAGTACCGAAGCCAGAGAAAAAAAATCGCCTGCGAGGCTGATTACTTTGCCAGAGCCTGCCGGACAGCTTCTCATTCGATCGGCGATATAGGACTTAAAAAAATGCTCGTCGATGCAAACTGCTCCGCGGTCCTCGCCTTTTATTTCGTGCTTGATAGCCTCTGTAACATCGAGTTTCACAGGAAACCAGCGCGGACCAATCTCGTCGAGGAATGCCTTTATGGCCTCTGCGGACTGGCCTTTCGGTCCTGACAACTCGGCTGCGTTCGTGACTGAGAACAAGACCTCAGCGCCTGACCGAACGACATCAATAAAGCGTCTACGCCGCGATGGGTCCTTCTTCGCAAGTTCGATGAACGCCCAATTGTCGAGGTAGACTGCAGGGCCATTGACACTCGCATTGAGCGTCAGAATTGAACCATCCGACTTGAGGGTGGCGCGAATCATTGACAACGAGAGAATATCATGCTGAGCAGAGTGGGGTGCGGCAGGATCGGGAGTTGCGCCTATGTCAGCAGGCCGACCCTCCGGGAGCAGCAGGCGGAGCTTGCCGGCGGCGAGACCTTTCAAGGCGCGGAGGCGTCCGGCGAGTGCGTCTCTCCGAACGCGCTTCGGCAACCTTGAGAGAACGGACCATGACGTAGGGCTCGTACCCAACATCTCGTGTGGCAAAAAGGCCTTGAAATTATCGCCTTTGGTACCAAGAGTCGGGAATTGACAGTTGTGGGAGTGTGCTGGAATCCGGGGAGTATCTCGGCCATGATGAGTGCTGATTGTGGACCTTAGGGCGCGGGCCTAATGGAACTCTATGTGGTTATCGAATACTCCGTCCGATCCAGGCGCCTTGCCCCGCCAGCAAGGGCATTTGCTTCTTATTTTCAAGCGGAAATCGCGCTTGAAAATACGTTAGCTGTCACCTTAACTCGTCGGATTCCAATCGCCAGTTCCGGGCTGAGCCATCCACTCCCAGTTGATTCATCGGCCAGTCGCCGGATCGCGGAAAGATGAAGGTTGATCGTAGTGCCGGACAGGCAGAGACCTTCCAAGACGAGCGGTACTGCACCACAACGGACCGGTTAAACGCGAGTCGAGGCACGTCGCAATACCAGGTAATGAACCGTTCGATGGCATGCTTGTAGCTCCGCCGCGAATGCGCAGAGGCAAGCGTATTGAGCACGGCTGCCTTGGATTGTTCCAGCTCAGGGATTGTGAGGGTCGCGGGCCGACCGACAGACTTGCGTTACTGTTGTTTGGACATAGGTAGCGGTTCCTTTAAACCGCCACCAGAGTTTCGTCGCCATGGAATCTGAACGCGACTGAGCGGATCGGCTCCGACAGTCAAAACCTGGGTTTCTTGACGCGAATGTATTTTTATCGGGTTAGAAAGTCAACCGGGGAGTGAACACTCACAAACTCGGTTGCGTGCGCGTGTGAACCAGTGTTGATGATTACTCGCTAGCGCGAAACGACCGCTTTACAAGGAAAGCCCCTATGGCAATGCCAAGGACGGCCAAGAAGTGCCACCCACTTGGAGGCGGAAGCACGATGCCGAGAAGGCAGAGCCCCAGGAACCCGATCCATGGAGATCCGATCAGCTCATATCCGGCTCGGCCCTTTTCCAGCATGTCTCCGAGGGTTGCGGACCTTGGCTGACCAGAAGCGCTTAGGATCGGCGTAGAAAGCACATGGATCGCGAAGCATACGCCCGACCATAGCAATCCAAGAAGGATATTTGTAAGAATTCCCTCTCGGCTCGCTTCGAAGTAAGGTCGAGCACCTTTCAAGAAGTCGTAAATATTGTCGAGCGAAGGTGGCTGATTCCTGTATATCAGCCACATATGGACTTTACTGCTTCTCAAGAGCACCAGATAGAATAACCAGCCGGCCACGACTATCTTCACACTCAATAACAACTCCGAAAGGCTCCGCGATGACGCAGTACGAGCCGCAAGTGATTGAGGGACTTTGATTGTACTCACCGCCAACAGCGCGCCAATTACGCATGCGATACAGAGTCCGTACGCGACGAAGTAATGGACATATCCCAGTAGAAGAACCGCCATTCGGTAGTGCGGGGACCACATTAATCCTGATGGGCGCGCCAATAGGTCATTCCACTGGGCCCATTCATCCGGGAAGCCTGTGAACGATCGTACCAAGTCGTGGCCGACGAAGACGCAGGCGAGCCCAAGACCAGCTATGCAGGCGACAACCAGCGTTCCCCTGCGACATTTCGCATTTTCACACAAAGAAGAAATTGTGGATAAGCCTAGAACTGAACACGCCACCATGACCGGAACGCTGGTAACGTAAGGCACCCACCAAAAATACGTGGCGACGTAGCCAAACCATGGAACTTGTAGCTGGTCGATAGGTCTGATCCATGTCGAGTCCCACAAGACGTGCCCGAACCGCGCGAGCAGAAGTTGGGTCAGCCCAGTCGCCAGAGAGACCAGGTAGAAGACAAGGAACACAGGGGTGCGTCGAATCACATCAGGAGTGTAAAGAACGGTATGTTAATTGGCAAAGAGGACCAGGGGACCGTTCAGACTCAATCCCAACGAGGCAAATTCGGCCTCCTCCGCAGCAAACGAGAACATGCCGCATCTTCCTTCCAGTTTAGATTTATGAATGATAACGTCTGCGGGCTCAACTGGTCGGCGAAACACTTGCGCGAAGTTTACTCGCAGGAGTCTGAAAGCCCAAAGTTTTTCGCGGACGTTGGTTTAGACGCAGCGCGATCTTGTCCAGCCGGGATTGTGTGTAGCCGGAAAGGTCGGTTCTCTTCGGCAAGTATTGACGCAGCAAGCGGTTGGTGTTTTCGTTTGTTCCTCGCTGCCAGGGGCTATTGGCGCCCAGGCCCGCGATATCGCGCGACATGTTATCGCGGAATCTCACCTGCAGGCGAGGACATTATTTGGCTAGCGCTCCAGGCCGGTATGACGCGCGCGACGATCATAGTCGCGATGCGGTAGCAAGTCCTCGAACTCTCGCAAGCCTGCGATCAAGTCCTTCACGACTTGCTCCGTGATCCTGGTCCAAACGGGACTGCGGAACGCGTCTCCTTTCATGCCAAGAAAGCGCACTAAGTTGAAAACTTCCTCTGGGCGGTCTTTCGATTCCAGGTGGTGTTCAATCCAGATTAGATCTCCAGGCTTCAAGCCATGCTGCCTACGCACTGCTGTTGCTAGATGCTCCCCATAATCGGTCACCGACGTGCCCGGATTGTTTGGTGGCTCCGTCACGACGAAGACATATTTCCCGTCGTTTCGCCGGTTTACCTCAATGTCGTAGACTGAATCGCACCAGAATCCTTTGTAGTTGTATCGCATCCTATGATAAGCAGCCTCTCCCTTCCGCGCGGTTGGCTTTTCCGAATCCCGCTGAAGTTTGCCGTCAACCAAGGTCACAGGTATTCGCGCCCTTGACGGGGTAACTTCCACAGTTCTTTTGAGCTTGGTGTCGCACTCGCAGTGTGTGCCGTCTGGAAACGCGCCTTTCGGGCCTTCCCGCAATCCGTTGAGATCCTCCAGCGTGCGGAATCGCCCATCGTGCTCTAGTCGTAACCGGCCCCCTATTGGCGGCGGCAGATAGCAGATCCGCATAATTCCAATGCGACGGCCAGAACAGCGGCTCGCATGTGGTTGATTACATTAACTTGACAGCCTAATACCCGGCCAAAGCCATCTCTCCCATGGCCGGGCAAATTCGTCGCTCACAGCCCACGCAAACTCACCGTTCCTCCCCACCTCCTCGCGTCGTCAGGCCGTGGTCAAACTCATCGCTTGCGTGGCTGGCCGAATTCGTCGCGTGCCCCCGCGGCAGCGTGGCCAAATTCGTCGCTTTGGTTCGCTTAGGGTATGTCTCAGACGCAGAACGACAGCAGGAGTCGTCCCTTAATGAAAAGAGCTCGGGAGCCTCGGTCCAACCATCCAGTCCAAACCGGATTTCTGCCCAACTTGCGACGGGCGCCGGATCATCAAGCGGGGCCTCCGCAAGAACTGTTTCCGGCGGTTGCAGATCTATTCGTGCAAAGACTGTGGGGTATATTTCGTTTCTCTTGTAGGACTGAAAGGCGTCAAATATCCTCCGCGAGTAATTGCTCGCACCTTGTGCCTCTACAACCTGGGTCACACTCAAGAGGAGGCCGCACGGCGTATCGCAACGGAGCATCGCATTACCGTTCCGCGGCGAACCATCTCACATTGGATTTCGGGGTACCAACCCATCACCACGTTCCATCGGCTACGCGATGCGGCCATCCTCCAATTCCGCGGCGGCATGCTCGAGGAGCGAACGCTAAATCACCAACAGGTCTACCAGTACAAAGTCCACTTGGCGAAGCTCGCGCTAATGGGAGAGGCGGTGCCTCGCGAGGTGGCGGTGAAGGTGAAGAGTTATCTGCTCAGCGTCTTTGACGATTTCCCGGATGTTCTATTTCAAGAGGACAAGACTGCGCGTCTCGATCGGTAGGCCGACCCTGAGGCTAGTTCGCCTACGCAGTCTGCTGGCATTAGATCATCCCAGTCTCGCTTTGAAATCCTTCCGATCTCCCGGAGTGAGAAGCAGAATCTTGCGAACGATCTTGCCGCCCTGGGTCTGCTGCTCGCCCGCAAGAACAAAGACCGCCATCCTGCGGTGCAGGATTTCATGCTGGCCAATGACTCCTGCACTGTGGCCTGCGAGGTTCCCGTCTACTTGACGGCGCAGGAAATTGCCTACTACAAGTCGAGAGGATTTTTTGTGACTTTGCCTGAGTCATCCAAGCCGATTACTGGACACATCGATATCGTCCAAGCCAGAAATGGTTTCATCCACCTACTGGACTACAAACCAAAAGCGCGCGAGATTGACCCGGTAAACCAATTGGTTGTTTATGCCTTGGCGTTTGCCTCGCGCACCCGGCTTCCCGTAAAAGCCCTGAAGTGCGCTTGGTTTGACGAGAAGGACTATTTCGAGTTCTTCCCACTCCAGGCCGTCAAAGCCAAGAGCGCGCAGGCCTCCGCCTGAAATCGCAAAACGAGTAGCTCAAGCCACGAACTCTATCAGGGGAATGGTTCGAAGGCGTCCGGTTGAGCCACACAAGCCTGTGCGGGCGTTGGGTCTATACCGCCTGCTTGTGCGAGGCGCTAGTCTCGGTTACCGAGAACATAAAGATGAGCAAACCTTCGCATCGCGTGCAGGGCGGAAACAAGCAAGTTCCCCTTGGCACCAACGACCATGACCACTTTCAAATGGGATCCTGCTCGCGCAGGTTAAGAGACACTGTACCCATTATTTTGTCTCAACCAGGGGTTCACCCACCACGGTTTCAGTTCAAGGTACACTTGAGCTGTGCCAAAACTGTGCCAAAACCCTATCCAATTGTGATGTCGGGGTTTACTTCGAGCGAGAAGCAGATTCCCCGAAATTGTTGAAAACATTAGAAAGGCAGAATAAGGGAAGGAATCGTTGGAACGGCTGCTCGTGCTTGCAAAGCAGGTGCTCTCGAGGCGCGCTTGTGCAAATCATCAAGAATTCATAGAACTGGCCTGAACGTCGACCGTAGTAAGAACGTAGTATCAATTGTGGAGAATCACGGCGAAAAGCGAATAAAACGTGAACAAGAATCGAGGAAGTGGCTCTTTGGATTTCACTGTAATTCGTTAGCTTTCCTCGGTTTAGCTTAGCTCCGGCGAATTGTGATTAAAACACTCTGTTGGCTGTTAACCGAAGGGTATCGCGGGCTTCCGTAGTGGGCGCACCTTGCCTCGCACAGGAACGCCGGAATTGTGTGACCGCGCCGTGACATTGTAGGATTCAATCCAATGACGTGGCAGCATTCTAACCAACTGAACTACGTCCCCAACCGTGGAATCAACAACTTACCGTAAGGCCCTATGGAATCAGGCCGTTGCAAGATGTACATATGGTACACGATCTGCACTCCGTGTCAAAGATGCGGCTATTTCCGGCGCAACCGCCCCAAAACCGCCTACAAATATAAGCGCGCTCGTGCGGGATTCATGCGAACACGGACATGTGCGAGACGCGAAGCTGCATTCCGGGCAGAACCCGACGGTCCGGACCAACCGATTCGTGATCGGATCCAGTAGTCTCGATTCGACGGAATGGCTCCGCCTGCCGATCATAAGAGTTGAACCCCAAACCGGGTCCGGTACATCTATCTAATAGGGGTTTCAAAGGATGAAGGTGCAGATGAGGGGCAAGAACATGAAGTTATTCGGACGTGCCGGAGGGTTTTTAAGGCCTCGATTGGGCAGGCAGATTTTGCTTTCCCTATTTCCGCTGACACTCTTGTTCGCGGCTTGGCCTCAGAACCTGTCAGCCCAACAAGACGAGCAAGCCCCGGCGCAGTCCCCGCAGAGGCAACCATACATACAGCAGAGTCCCGAGCAGTTGCAGCAGTTAGTTGCGCCAATTGCTCTGTATCCGGATTCGCTCGTGGCCCAAATCCTGGCGGCGTCCACCTACCCCGAGCAGGTCGTCGAGGCCGACAGATGGATGCAGGCGCATCCGGATTTGAAGGACGAAGCTCTGGGTCAAGCTGCGGACCAGCAACCCTGGGACCCCAGCGTTAAAGCACTTACTGCGTTTCCGTCCGTCCTCGGAAATATGGATAAGAACCTCTCCTGGACGTCGTCTCTTGGCGATGCCTACTACAATCAGCAAGACGATGTAATGGATGCCGTGCAGGTGATGCGTGGGCGCGCGCAGGAAGCTGGCAATCTTAGGACTACGCCCCAGCAAACCGTGACGACGCAAGAGTCGACAATTGTCATTGAGCCTGCAAGTCCCGAGGTGGTTTACGTCCCCGCGTATGACCCGTGGGTGGTTTACGGCGGTCCGATCGTGGCGTGGCCAGGTTGGTACCCGTATCCCGGAATTTGGTATGAGGGTCCGTACCTTTCGTTTGGAGTCGGCTTCGGAATCGGTTTCTACGGCGGCTATGGATGGGGCTGGCACCATTGGGGATCGGACTGGCATCATCATTGGGTTACTCATGACCACGATCGCTACGACTCCCGAAGCCGCACGTTTTACAACCGAAACAATTACTACCGAGGCGGAGACGCGCGCGGCGAAGTTAACCGCGACCGCGGTGGATTTAGCGCCGATCACGGCGGAGATCGTGGCCGGTCCAACGAAGGGAACAGGCCTCCCAATGTGAATTCCGGCGGTCGCGGCGGCGCTGACAATCGTCCCGGCTCAACCACCAGGCCTTTTGAGGGAAACAACCAGGCTGCTCGAGGGTACGCTGAACCACGCGGTCAGAGCGGCACGAGCTCGGGCGCCTTCAGCGGCTACGACCATGGCGGAGAGGCCAGGAGTTATTCCTCTCGTGGGAGTGCCAGCTTCGGTGGCGGAGGAGCACGTGGCGGCGGTGGATCGCGCGGCGGTGGCAGCCATCGGTAATCCAAGTGTGGTTATGTTCCTGGTAGTTTGTAGAAATTTAGAACGGGAGACAAGCGCTATGCGGCGAACGAAGCTGAACTTCGACAAATTCGATTGTGTCCATATTTCCAAGTTAGCCGCAGTCGCCATACTCCTAACGGTATGCTTTCACACCCTCTCCCTGGCCCAGCAACGGGGCCAGAAAACGTTTTCATCTCCGGAGGACGCGAGCAACGCGTTCGTCACGGCAGCGCAGAGTAATGACGAAAAAACGATGCTCGAGATTCTCGGACCCGACGGAAAACAAATCGTCTATTCGGGAGACGAAATCGAGGACGCCAACAGCCGCGCCAATTTCGTTCAGCGATATCAGGAAATGCACCGTCTCGTCAAAGAACCGGATGGCACTGTTATTTTGTATATCGGCGCGAAGAATTGGCCAACGCCCATTCCGCTCGTGAACAAAGGCAATTCGTGGTATTTCGACACCGACGCGGGCGAAAAGGAAATCTTGTTCCGGCGCATTGGGCGCAACGAACTATCGACCATTCGCGTTTGCCAGGAGTTGGTGGCCGCGGAAAAGGAATACTTCTCCACCCAGCACAACGAGTACGCCCAGAAAATCTTCAGTGACGAAACCCAGCACAATGGCCTTTATTGGAAAGCTGCGGATGGCGAGACCCGAAGCCCCATCGGGCCGCTGGTAGCGTCGGCCGTTGCTGAGGGCTATGCGAAGGGCCGGGACGACCCTCCGACCCCTTACCGCGGTTACTATTACCAGATCCTGACGCGTCAGGGTAAAAATGGCCCCGGCGGCGCGAAGAATTACATCGTAAACGGCAAAATGTTGGAGGGATTTGCTTTCGTCGCGTATCCGGCGGAATATCGGTCGTCCGGCGTGATGACTTTCATCGTTGGCCAGGATGGCGTCGTGTATCAGAGGGATCTCGGCAAGAAGACCGAAGTTCTTGCCAAGCGTATGAAGGAATACAACCCCTATTCCAGTTGGCAAAAAGCGGAAGAGCAGCAAGAGGAGACCGCTGCCGAACAGAAAACCAAATAGAGTCCTTTTGTATGCGTTGCGGCGAGGGCAAGCATAATTTGGCAGATGGCCTGAGATAGCGGTCGTTTTCCGTCTTGGGGACTCGCTCGCTGAGCTTTTTGTCGCCGTGAATTCCGCCAAACCAGAGCGCAAAGCGGAGGTTCAGGGTCAACGATCTTTGTGACTGGGCAGACCGGGCAGCGTTTTAACCAACTGAACTACGTCCCCAGCCGTGGAATCAACAAACTTGCCGTAAATCTTAAGGAGAAGGCCGTTGCAAGTTTCGCATATAGCGCACGTATTGCTTGTGGTGCATACGGTGGCAGCTGTCCCGGCGAAAACTGTGAACTCCGGTTCGGGAGTCCTCCAGTCACGGATTTTGTCCAAAAACTTATGAATTGGGCGCGATAGATTCGCTGACCACAATTGCCTCATTCCCGGGCACTTATTTGATCATTGGGTGGCTTATGGGCAGCCACCAGACTCGGGAAGGGAACGCTAGACCTCCTCCATCCTTAATATATGCATGTATACCACTCGGGGTTCCCCTGGGCGAGTCTTGTCACCATTTCGCACAATTAGCATTACGCATTTTATGACGGCAAATCGCCTAGCTCATCTCTTGCTCCCCACCAGCGAATTCCCGGCCCAGCGCGCCTTGCGTGCCGGACTGGATCCAGCCTAATGTCGCCTTTTCGCCTTCCGAAAGCAGCAGTCGACCCTTGAGCTGACCTCTGAGGACTTGGTTTTCTGCCGCGCCTCCTCCGCCGGCCGGGAATTTCCTCGGACAGGTCTCTGGGGGAATCTGATCCGGAATTTCTATTTTGAGCACGCCCGGCGGCGCTCAAGATTGATTGGAAACCCCTGCCCAAGCTGATTGAACAGCACGAAGCCGATGGGCAGCGGATCGCGGAACCCTTGAAGCGTGTCTCTGGCGAATTGCTATTTCAAACGGCCAGCCCACCAGAATGTAATGTTACAAGCATCGAAAACTTGCGTATCAATTCGCCAGAGACAGGTAGGAATCGAGTTGGGAGAGAGATTCGGGCATGTTGCGGCGACCGAAGCCGAAGCGGATATGGTGGGGTTGATCGTAAACGGAGCCGGGTAGCAGCAGAACTCCGGATTGCTGGACGAGGGTTTCGCAGAAAGTTTGGACATCGGTGGGTAGGTTTGATTTTGCCGGCTGGGCGGGCTGGTAGCGCACGAAGCCGATGGGGCCGGCGTTGGGAGGAGTCCAGGAAAAGAGATCGGAACGTCGAGCGAGAAATGTGGAGAGAAGTTTTAAGTTGTGGAGTACGAACTGGAGATTGTGCCCGATAATTTTTTCGCGATGGCGGATGGCGAGATCGGTGAGGTATTCGCTGGGGGCGCTGCTGCAGATGGTGGTGTAGTACTTCAGCTGGGTGCAGAGCTGAAGAATTTTGGGGTCACGCGAGACCAGCCAGCCGAGGCGAAGGCCGGCGAGGCCGTAGGTTTTGCTCATGGAGCCGAGGCTGACGGCGCGCTCGTAGAGTTCGCAACCACCGGGCAAGCGAGTGGCAGAATCGTGTTCCAGCTCGCGGTAGACTTCATCACAAAAAACATAAATGCCATAGCGACCGGCGAGTTGCATGACGCTGCGCAAGACAGGAAGCGGAATGAGCAAGCCGGTGGGATTGTGGGGGGTGTTGATGTAGATCGAGCGGGTGTTGGGCTGGATGAGAGATTCCAGTGCGGCAAGATCGTGAGCCCAGCCGTTTTCGGGTTTGCGGCGCCATTCGCTGAGCGTGGCTCCGGTGCTTTTGACGAGAGTGAGAGCGCTTTCGTAGCAGGGAGATTCGACGATGGCATGATCGCCGGGTTTCAGTAGTGCGTGATAAAAAAGGAAAATGGCTTCTTCGGCGGCGGCTACTACGAAGACATCGGCGGCACGAATTCCTTTATACGTTTGGGCGATGGTTTCACGGAGCCATGGCGCACCGGGAGTTTCGGTGTAACCGCACCAGTGTTTGAGGAAAGCGTCGTGTGCGCCAGGCTCGAAGGCGAGCAGGTCGGCGATGGTTTGCGATTGGCAATCGGAGGAAGAGAGCAGATATTTAGCGGTAAATTCATACTTGCCAAAATATTCTTCGATGCGGAAGGGAGCGATTTGCATCAGGCGAGTGTGGCAAGAGAAGGAGAAGGCGTCCAGGGCCAAATTGACCGGAGGAGATTGGAAGCCAACTGGCAAGAAGATTTTTTGCCAGAAGCAGATGGCCCAGTGCGATCAGCGGCTCGAGCAGTATCTCCAGCAGAGGGAAGACCGAAGCGCCGGGGCCCATCTGCCGGAAGAGAAGCGCAAGGAACGTCTCAGGAAGAGGAAAGGCAACAAGCCGCGGTTCGACTTGCGCACCGGGTTGTTTCGCATGACCGGCACGGACCTGACCCGATCGATGGCATCGATGTCATGACCGCGATGACCATCCTCAGCGAAACGGGATGGGATATGAGCAAATGGGAGACCGAGGACCAGTTTTGTTTCCTGGCTGCGGCTCTGTCCGGACAATCGCATCAGCGGCGACAAGATCATTGGGAAAGGTCGGCTGCAGATGAACAATCGGGTCAGTATCACCTTGAAGTTGGCGGCCACCACCCTACGGCTAAGCAAGACCTATCTGGGAGCACGGTTCCGCCGTCTGAGAAGCAGACGGACACTCCCGTCGCGATCAAAGCCATGGCCGCCAAGCTGGCACGTTTGGTCTACCGTATGCTGCGCCGGAATGAAATACGTGGACCGAGGAGCGGAGTTCTACGAGGCCCAACACCGCCAACTATAGATCAAACATCTGAAGTTTAGGCAGGGCTCAGGTCAGAGACTTAATCGACCCTCTTTTCGAAGCGAAAGTTCCGAATGCGGCCGGCGTTGAGGACCAAACCGGAGATGCGCTGCCTCGAATCACGCGCGAAGCGCAGGGTGCCAATGTCTCCGGTAAAAACGTCGCGCACAGCTGGCCGAAGAGTCTCTGCTTTGTTCTTCAACCTCGTCAGACTTAAATTCCCGTCCTGCAGCACAATGCGGTAAACCGGGTCGATTTCTTCGCTGACGTAAGCGCCAACATACTCACTCAGTTCCCTGCCGCTCGGCGTAAACGCCGTCGCGGCTTCAAATATGTCCGGCTTTTCGCCCCCGAAGCTCTGCTCCAATCGGCGCGGCTTTTCCGAGCTGGCGCGCAGGAATCGTATCTCCACCTGATCGCCCCAGGGAACTTCGGCAACGTGGAAGCCGGTTTCTCCGGCGGGCTTCAGCGTATGAAACTCGTCGCCGCCAACGTTGATCTGCAGCTTGCCATCCTTCACCAGGACTTTATGGAAGTCATCATCTTCCCGGTTCCAGTAGATCCCCGCGAGCGCGGCCATCTGCTCCGCGCTAAGTGGCGCTCCACTGCTCTTTGCAGTCTCTTTCGCAGGGGTTGATTCGGGAGTCTTGAGGTCCTTGGCGAGAAGGATATCTGCGACCTGTCGGACCAACGCTGACGGATTTGTATCCGCCGCGTTGCAGAGCACCGCTGCGGAGAAGTGCTGCTCCGGGAATCGTGTCATGTCCGAGCGATACCCGGCATCGCCGCCGGCGTGGTCTACCGTTGGCAGCCCTTTGTACTTGCCCACCACCAACCCAAAAGCATAGTCGAGCTGCTCGCCGTTATTGAGCTTGCCGCGTTCGAGCATTTGCTGGAGGAACGCCGGCCCGCCAACCCGCGGGTCATAGAAATTCTCATCCCACAGTTGGAGGTCCTCCACCGTGGTATGCAGACTCGTTGCGCCCACGGTGTCGAAGTTCGTGACACTCAGCCGGAAGGGCTTGTTTTTATCTTCTTGTGCGTATCCCAGAGCATTGTGCTTAACGATCTCTGCGTGGTCGTCTCGGAAATGCGTGTGCGTCATGCCCAGCGGCTCGAAAATATTCTTGGCCGCAAACTCGCGCAGCGACATTCCGCTTACTCGTTTCACGATCAGTCCCATCAGCGTGTAACCCGTGTTGCAATAAACGTGCTTCTCGCCCGGTTTGAAGTTCAGATCCTTCTGCCGCGTCATCACGGACATCACGTCGTCATCGGTAATCAAATCCAGGGAATAGCGCCACCCCGCTAGCCCAAGCAGCGACCACTGATCGCGCAGCCCGCTGGTGTGGTGAACCAGATGCCGAATCGTAATCCGCTCCCCGAAGTCAGGCAGTTCGGGAATGTATTTGAGCACATCGTCATCCAGCGAAAGTTTCCCCTGCTGCGCAAGCAACACGATCGAAGCGGCCGTAAACTGTTTCGACATCGACGCCACATGGAACACCGTCGCGGGCGTGATCGCCACGTCGTCATTCAGATTGGCCATGCCGTAGCCGTGCTTGTAGATAATTTGCCCGTCTCTGTAAACCCCCAGCGCGCACCCTGGCGAGTCGCTCTTGTCCCACTTTTCGAAGACCTTGTCCACCTGCGCTTTGACATTTGAAGGCAGCGGTTGTGGTTGTGTCTGTGCGGTCGATCGGCCACAGAGTATGAGCAGAAAAAGTACGGCAAGAGTGAAACGCCTCACGTAGGTCCTCCCATCAAATCGCGGGTCAAATCATCAGCGGCAGCGTACTGCGTGGCTGGTTTGGGGTAAAGGCCCAAACGCGTGGCCGGCCACCCGGGACTGAAATCCTTCATCACTTCGAACTTCTTCAGGATCTCCTTATGGGGGCGGCGGGCGCGGCTTTGATGGTATAGCAGTCGATCACTCACTAATGGTGACTCATGGACGGGGAGGAGCAGGCCAACCAGAATCATTGTCCGACTGCGGATACACAGCACAGCATTCGGCAAATGGGATTATCGGCCATTCGTGCACTCTGTGGGATGTTCAACCGCGCCATTCGACGGCAACTCTGGATGCCGAAGTATATCGGGTCTGACAACGATCCGCTTTATCGGTTCCACCAAGGCAAGCCAAGGTGCGGATACTGGAGGCGACAGAAATCAAGTCCGTCCCCTACTACGCTCCGCTGTCCCACCCGGTCGTGGAAGGCTAATCGGCACCCTTCGGCGCGAGTGCTTGGACCCCGCTTTGTTCTGAAAGACGGCAGACCTCGAAGTGAGCGTTTGACACCGATTCCTTCGCCCGATCTTCAGGTCTCGCGTGAAAGAACATCCGCCGCGTCGATCCCGGTTCAGAACCGAAAGACGATACCGGCGGAGGGCGGAGCGGCGTGCGTTGTCGCACCGGAACGCACTGTGTACAGTCCACAGTCTGGCCGTTGGCACACGAAGCCATGATCTTCGGCATCCTCGTGTCGCAGTTCGATCTAAATCGACTCTGCTAAAAAGCAAACAAGTCCCACATGCTATTTCCCGACAACCTGCTCCGATTCAGTGACGGTGCCGCGGGCCGGTAATACCGTCCGGGCCCGTGAAACACAGAAATCCCAAAATCGCCAATGCAGCTATAAACATAAAGGTCGTCATGAGGGCCTCCTTCTTGCCCTGTCTAACCGCACGCATTGCAAGGGAGCTGATGTCGCGAGAGATCTCTAGTGTTACCTCTCGCCCGTAATGTCTCTCTTCCAGTTACCCAGGCTGATCCGAAATGGTGCAGCAATCTCTCGCGCAGTTTTCTTCGTCCATGAAACATGCGGCCTTTCAACGCGGAAACGGTAATTCCCATGATTCGAGCGGTCTCTTCCGTGGATCGCTCGTCAAGCTCGTGCAGTTGGATCGCCTCCCGTGTTCTCGGTGGCAACTCATTTAAGGCCAAGGACAGCATTCGCAACCGTTCCCGCTGTGAATAGCTGGTTTCGGGATCCGGACTCGAATCAGGGATCTCCAGGGCGCTTGCCGTTTCCTCATTTGTGTTCGAATCGTCGATTGACACTTCGCGAGCGCCGCGGATTCCGCGTTGCAACATTCGAGCTTCGTTGATGGCGATCCGCGTCAACCATGTGGAGAAAGAAGATCTCCCCTCGAATTGGTGCAGGTGGAGGAAGGCTTTTTGAAAGCTTTGCTGCACGACATCCTCAGCGTCCTCTCGCGTGCGGGTCACGCGCCGCGCAACGGCGAGAATCTTTCGCTCGTGGCGTTCGACCAACACTGCAAACGCTGGAGCGTCCCCTCTCTTGGCGACAGCAACTAATATGGTTTCTTCCGTGACGTTAAGATCGCTTGGAACGCCTGCTGGTTCCGCTCCTTCTATCTGGTCTGTGAGTTCAACTGGCACGGTTTTATTCCTTTCTCAATTTCTGGAAAAACGGACTGCTGTGATTCCTTGCCGTTGATTGGCTGAATTGAGTTCGACGGTCAAGCCTTGCGCCGTATTCGTGTTGGGGCGTTCCGGGGTCGCTTGCAGACAGCACGCGGGAACGATGATTCCTCCCAAGAGAGCACCGAACAAGCAGGAGATCACTTTGAGCAGACCGCGGTTTCCGTTGGGCTTCAATTGATCGAGTACGTGCTTGATGTACATACCAGTGGCAACGAATTGCGTGCCCTCCTTGGCCATGGTTCGCAAGAGTCTTTGCCCGCCTTTGTCGATGAACGTGACCCCACTAAGATCGACAGTGCATGTTCGTCCGTTCTGGGATCGGTGCCTCTTTTTCCAGCAGGTCCTCAGCTCGGCAACCCAAGGCCCGACCAAACGGCCCTCGAGCGTCCACCTTTGTTCCGTGGTCATCTCCGCAATCGTGATTCGCAACATTTCGATGGCTCCCGTCCATCACCCGGTGGTTGATTCTTCGAACACCAACCTGGGCCCTGCCTCGATCGCAA
>Ga0206989_1010_pt1 | contig 38286 bp, 28 predicted proteins | sample Alteio_BWMinCont_10_FD_153276 | JGI IMG/M metagenome (GOLD analysis project Ga0206989, IMG submission 153276) | Enriched cells from forest soil in Barre Woods Harvard Forest LTER site, Petersham, Massachusetts, United States -... | ecosystem: Environmental > Terrestrial > Soil > Temperate forest >...
CTTATTTTAGAAAAAGAAGCATTAGATATCTCTGATAAATCGCAAAAAAATATTTTGAAAAAAATACAAGAATCATTTTCAAATTTCAAAAAACAAAATGAAATCAAACCTGCAACATTAGATGATTGGAAAAATTTTGAATCTGATATAAATCAATATATTTCTCGATTCAAAAATCCAAATAACGATTGTGCGCTGCGTTTAGAATTATTGATGCAAACTCCATTACAGCAAATGAAGCATCAAGCCTTATCCAATAATTTTAAACCTTAATGTGCTTCTACCGGTTCCAGTTTTTGATTTCCAGAAAACTTTATAAAGAAAATCATCGCAATTGAAATACACAACAACAATCCCGCAATACGATAAGTATGTAAATAAGCAACAAAATTAGATTCTCTACTTAATTCATTCGCTAAATTAACAATTGCATGCGGATTATTTAACGTAAGATGTTGTGCATCTAACCATCGTTGTAAATTAGTATGAATTTGCTGTATATGACCACCCAATATATTCCAATTTTTTTGAGTATCTCGGCTCAAGTAGGTTGTTAATAAAGAAATACCAATTGCATTACCAATGCTTCGCGAAAAATTAAATAAGCCAGCAGCCTCTGCAGCAGAACTTCTCGGCAAAGTCGAATAAACAAGGGAAGTCAATGGCATGAAAAACCCACCCACAGCAAATCCTTGAATGAAACCAACCCAAGTGATGTATTGAATTCCCATATCTAAAGTCAAATCACTTATCAACCAAAGCGTATAAGCACCCAGACCTAAACTTGAGATAATCAAGATCCTAGGATCCACTTGTTTTGATACCAAACGCGACATAAACGCCATCATTATTCCACTAGCAATACCGCGTGGGGCCATCGATAATCCTGCAATTTCGGATGTATATCCAAATAAAGTTTGTAGCATTTGTGGCAATATCATAATACTGCTTAGAAAAGAAATAGCAAAAAACATCATTGACAATGTACCGAACGCAAAATTTCTATCTTTAAATAATCGAATGTTAATAATACTATTTTCATTTTTAATACAATGATAAATAAATAAAATAAAACTGATAATAAATATGGCGAACAACCAACAAATAAAAGATGAGGAGAACCAATCATCAACCTCGCCTCGATCAAGAAATAATTGTAAAGCTCCCACAAAAAGTAACAACAAACCCATACCTAACCAATCAACCGTTAGCTTTCGTATGGGCGATTCTTTAATAAACGCTAATACTAGAAAAAAATTGATAATGCATATCGGTACGTTAATATAAAATATCCAACGCCAATTTAATGTTTCAGTAATATATCCACCTAATGTTGGCCCTAAAATGGGTGCAGCCATCACGCCAATACCCCAAATAGCCATCACTTGCGGTTGCTCTTCTGCTGGGAAGGTATCACGTAAAATAAATTGAGAAAGAGGAACTAAAGATGCTCCAAAAAATCCTTGGAATAACCGAAATAAAACCATTTGAGTTAAATTGGCGGAAAGCCCACATAAAGCAGAGGCAAATAAAAATCCCACAATATTAATCATCAGCAATCGTTTACTGCCTAAACGATTCACCAAAAAACCAGTGAGTGGCATTAACATCCCAGCTGCTACAATATAAGAAGTTAACACCCAGCTAATTTGATCGCGATCTGCACCCAATGATCCCATCATGTGAGGCAAAGAAACCGTCACAATGGTGGTGTCTAAAATTTCCATGACAGTCGATAACATCACAGCTGCAATGATATACCATCGATAAGGATTTTTTTCAGCTAAAACTGCATTCATACTTTTGTTGTATCAACCGTAACAGTGGCAGTCGAACCTGCTCTTAGAGAAAAAGCAGGATCGCTTTTTTGAAAAATAATTTTTACTGGAAAACGCTGCGTCACTTTAACCCAATTACCACTGGCATTTTCAGGTGGCATGATTGAAAAAAGTGATCCACTGGCAGAACTGACAGCATCAACAACACCTCTAAACGCATGACCGGGAAACATATCTAACTCAATTTTCACAGGTTGACCTGGTTTAATTCGGGAAATTTGCGTTTCTTTGAAATTAGCATCAACCCAAAAATCATTCATAACAATCATAAATAAAGTAGTATCCGCAACAACATTGTTGCCAGGTCGCAAAACAAATTCTGTAACGATACCTGCACTCGGTGCAATAATCTGGGTATGTTCTAAATCTAATTTCGCTTGCGCCAGTTGAGCCTGACTCGCCATTAAATTAGCTTTAGCACTGTCTAGTTGTGATTGAGTCTGATCACCCGCGGATTTTGAAGCTTGTTCAATTTGCACAAGATGTAAAATACGCACAGCATTTTGTTGGGCTAAAATAAGCGCTGATTGTTGAGCGACAACATTCGCTTCAGCTTTATTAACTGCAATTTGAAAAGGTTGTGGATCAATAGTAAAAAGCAACTGACCTTTTTGAATCACTTGATGGTCTTTCACAAAAATGGATTGGACCGGACCGGTAATTTGCGCAGCAATATTAATTGTGCCTGCCTGAACATAGGCATCATCGGTACTAGGATGATTATTGAAATAACGCGTCATGCCATAAATCAACATTAGCACGATAAAACCGACGCCACCCCATAACACCATTTTTTTTTGGGTCATTTCAATTTTCATAAATTTCTTCCCGTTGCATTAGGGCGAGATTATCGCACAAACCAATCTCCCGTCACAATTCATTTCATTGCCCCTCTCATTTAACCATTTGAAAATATGTGAAAAACTAATTAATTCTTGAAACCCGCTAACGCTTTCCACTAGAATCACCCGTCAATTTATTAATAGGATGAAACTCAATATGGTACGTTATGCTAAGAAATTATTTTTATTTTCCATCATTATTGTGAGTCAAATCGCAAATGCAAATCCTTCACGCTTGATTACAAATTATTCCGATTTACTGAGCTCCGTTAGTCAAGGCAAAACAATTAGAGCGATTATGTTCACAAAAAAATGTTCCCCTGCGGCAACAGAAGATGCCATTGCTGGAATAAATTTTACAACTTTTAATAAATATCAAGTGCCAGTAGGATCTGAAAAAAAGGATACTATTGCAACTTCTATTATGATGACCGTTCTGCATGATCAATTGGGACCAGTGAACGATTATGTGCGCTTGCGAGTATTTGCTGATAATTCAGTCGAAATTTTCAATGATTTTCTAGATCCAACCACTTATAAATCTTTAGGATCTAAAACAATGAATTGTGCCATTAGCAATGGCCATGATCAGAATGGCGTTTTGCTTTATGATATTTCTGAATAAATCCTTCTATTTAAAACAGCAAGATCAATGATGATCTTGCTGTTGTGATGCATTTGCATTGACGACAAAGTTAACTTTTACTTCATCTTTAATATTATCTGTTTTTTTCCATTCTCCTTGCCCCACACCAAACGCAAGACGTTTTAATTCGACAGAACCTTCCGCATGCGCTTTATTTTGTGTAAATTCATCCAGCGTAAAAGTCATCATCACAGGAATGGCTTTATCCCGAATCGTTAAGATCCCATTTGCTTGATAAGATTTATCGCCTTTTTTAACAAAATCAGATGTGGTAAAAATAGCTTGAGGATATGTCTTAATATCAAACCAATCCGCTAGTTTTAATGTATCTGCAATATCGGCATAATCTGTAGTAACAGACGCCATATTAACGACAATACGTACATGACTCGTTTTTAATTGCGCTGGATCAAAATGAATATCGCCATTAAAATCCGTAAATTTACCTAGAACAGGTGAATTATTTTGTGTTGCTGTAAAAGTAATTGAACTTTCTTTCGGAATAATTTTCCAATCACCAGCAAAAGTCATCAAAGGAAAAAATAATATTCCTACAGCGATTATTTTTTTAAAAAATATTTTCACGGCAACATCCCTCTCAGTACATTATCTTTGTTAATAAAATGATGCTTAAATGCAGCACCCGTATGCACACAAATAGTTGCAATCAAACCATAAGCCAACCATTTATGAATGAAAATAAATTCCATTCTTAAATCCGCATTGGGAAGCACTAGATCTGGAAAGGTCACTAAACCAAAAAATGAAACGGGCAAACCTGCTGCTGAAGTAATTAACCATCCTGTGATAGGCATGGCAAACATAAAAAAATAAAATGCCCAATGTGCAGTGCGTGCAGCTAATTTTTGCCATGTCGGAATTTCTTTTGGTAACAGCGGAACGGTATTAGTGATTCGCCATCCCAAACGAAAACATGCCAAAATAAGCACTAACATGCCATATTCTTTATGCCAGCCAAATAATTTTAATTTCTGTAAGCTAACAGAAAGACCAACCATGTATAAGCCTTCTGCTAACAACCCAATAATGAGAATGGCAATTCCCCAGTGCAATAGAATCGCCATCATTCCATAACGGTTTTCCGTATTAGTAATTTTCATGAGGATTTATTCGCTTCAGATTCGATAGAAATATCCACATCATCACCTAATCCTGGCAAATAAGCTTTAATATTAAAATCAGAGCGTTTTAATTTTGTCGTCACGCTAAATCCAGCGGTTTCTTTATTCGATATCGGATTCATTCCTAATTTATTTAATTTAACATCAAGCATGATAGGTTTTGAAACACCATGTAATGTTAACGTGCCATACACTTTTGCACTGTCTTTCCCAATCATTTTGACTTTGTTACTGACAAAAGTTGCTGTGGGAAATGTCTTCACATCAAAAAAATCTTGGCTTTTCAAATGTTCATCTAATTTTGCAATACCCGTATCGATTCCCGCCATTTGAATCGTCACGTTCACTTTGCTATTTTCAGGTTTGGTTTTATCTAAAATAACCATACCATTGACGTACCATTTTCCAGTGGGATGAGAAAAGCCAAAATGGCTGATACGCCAAAGAACATAAGAATGTCCAGGGTCGAGGGTGTAGCTTTCGGCTGCTTCAGCTGAACTAACCAAAGGTAATAGAAAAATAAATGCTAACAATAGGCGTAAAATAACTTGTTTCATGAGGCTCCCTCCCAATGAATAACGCTTAAAAAAATTCCCTATAAACTAACCAATACTGTATCATGAATGACCTTTAGAATCGAATGGATCAACACAATGTCTACCCAAGTAACTCACATTATGCCAACGTACTACAATCAATTGCCTGTATCATTTGAATATGGTCGAGGCGCATGGTTATGGGATAATAACGATCAGCCTTATCTAGATAGCCTGGCCGGAATTGCAGTATGCGGCCTTGGGCATACACATCCTGCTATTACTCAAACTATAATCGATCAAGCAGGAAAACTGCTCCATACTTCAAATACTTATACCATCAGCAAACAAATTGAATTGGCTAAAAAATTAACGCGCGTGGCTGGGATGGATCAAGCTTACTTTTGTAACTCAGGTGCTGAAACCAATGAAACCGCTATTAAACTCGCGCGGGTTTATGCAAAAAAGAAAAATATTGATGCCCCTATTATTATTACCATGAAAAATTCATTTCATGGGCGCACTATTGCTACCTTGAGCGCCTCAGGAAATGACCGCCTGCATATCGGTTTTGAACCATTAGTAAGTGATTTTGTTTATGTAACGCTGAATGATATTCAAGAACTGAATAGTGCCGTTCTACAGCATAAAAACCAGATTGTTGCCATTATGCTAGAACCTATTCAAGGCGATGGTGGAATTAAAATCGTTACCAATGAATATCTCGAGCAGGTCAGAGCGCTTTGCGATCAATACGATTGGCTTATGATCATAGACGAAGTGCAAACAGGCATGGGTCGCACCGGAAAATGGTTCGCTTATCAACACTCCTCTATTCAACCCGATGTGATGACTGTCGCAAAAGCATTAGGAAATGGCATTCCTATTGGAGCTTGTCTTGCTCGCGGTAAAGCAAATAATTTATTTGGACCAGGTAAACATGGCTCAACCTTTGGAGGAAATCCCTTCGCCTGTGCAGTCGGTGCCTCGGTGATTGATACAATGGAAAAAGAAAATATCATAAAAAACGCATCAGAAATGGGTAACTATCTGATAAATAAATTAAAAATAACGCTCGAACAACATCCGGGTGTTGTCGCTATTCGAGGCCAAGGACTCATGATTGGCATTGAACTGGATAAGCCTTGCATGGATTTAACCACCATTGGATTACGCAACAAGCTTTTATTCAATATTACAGCCAATAAGGTCGTACGTTTGCTACCACCCCTTATCATTAATCAAAATGAAGCGGATGAAATTGTAAAGCGATTGGAATTATCTATTGCTGAATTTTATTCAACCGCTTCCACATAAATAGTCTTAATTTAGTGAGATGAGTAGAGATAATATGGATTTTAAACGATCTATTGGCCCTATAGGATTATTATTTGCCGGTATCAGCAGTGTCATCGGCTCAGGCTGGTTATTTGGTCCGTTATACGCAGCCCAAATTGCCGGGCCCGCTGCAGTCGTCTCGTGGATCCTTGGCGGACTTTTAATGATAATTATTGCCTTAACATTTGCAGAACTGGGCAGCACATTTCCTGTTGCGGGTGGGATGATTCAATTTGCTCAATTTAGTCATGGCCCATTAGTCAGCTTCATGATTGGTTGGATGGTATGGATATCAAGTGTCGCCGTAGCTCCAGTTGAAACCATCGGACTCATTCAATATGCTGCAAACTATATTCCGGGTTTAGTGAGAAGCGTTCAAGACACACACGTATTAACTCATCTAGGAATACTGGCTGCTGCTGCCATTATGTTTTTAATGTGTATGTTGAATTACTATGGCGCACAATTTTTTAGTCGCTCAAACAGCATCATTACTGCTATCAAATTGATAGTGCCAATTGCTACAATATTTTTACTGCTTTTTTCTGATTTTCATTTATCCAATTTTCATGCTGCAAAAGTCGGCGGATTCTCGCCTTTTGGATGGCATGGTATTCTGGCTGCTCTTCCATTGGGTGGCGTCATTTATTCTTTTATTGGTTCTAACACCGTTTTGCAATTAGCCGGTGAAACAAAAAATCCTCAACGCAGCATTCCCCTCGCATTAATTGGCTCTATGGTTTTTTGTACTATTTTGTATGCGCTGCTGCAGCTTGCTTTTGTTGGCGCTATCACGCCGAACACATTTGCCTCAGGATGGAATACACTTCACTACACAGGTGATAGCGGACCCTTTGTTGGAATTATGACTGTGTTAGGACTGGGTTGGTTTGTCATGATTGTGTATGCCGATGCGATTATTTCACCATTTGGTACTGGTTTTGTTTTTACTGCGTCTACGGCACGTGTCAGTTATGGATTAAGTGAAATTGGTTTCTTTCCAAAAAGTTTAAAAAAATTAACCAAAAAAAGCGTGCCCATGCGCAGCATACTACTTAATTTTTGCGTAGGTCTTTTATTATTTCTACCTTTTCCAGGCTGGCAAAAACTAGTGAGTTTTATTATTTCTTGCTTTATCGTATCTTACATTATTGGTCCCATTTCTTTAATTGCCTTACGTAAAACAAAACCAAATGAACATCGTCCATTTCATTTACCTTTTGCTAATCCACTCGCATTATTAGCATTTTATATTTGTAATTTACTGATTTTTTGGACAGGCTGGCATACTGTTTCACGCATGATGATTGCGCTCAGTATTGGTTTTATATTTTTTGTTATTTATTGTTTTCGCCAAAAAAATATCTGGCATAAACAATGGAATACATCGTGGTGGATTTTCCCTTATTTTACGTGCTTAACCGTTATTTCTTATTTAGGAACATTTGGTGAAGGAAAAAATATTCTGCCATTCGGAATAGATTTTGCTGTCATTGCTATATTAACTATTGCTATTTATTATTTAGCATTATTTTTACGGGACAGACAGAGTTAACCATCTGCCCGTATTTTTTAACCGCGCTCAAACTGAAAATTACAATCCTCAAGCTTCACGACTTTGGTTTGTTTAATCCATTTATAACTGAACCAAAGTCCTATAAAAATAGGAAGCCCGACGTAAGAAACAATAATGCCATACCAATTAATATGATTAGACATGAAAGCCTGATAATTCTGCCCTGCGATAATAATTAAACATAACGCAAATGCGAGCAACGGTGCATAAGGATAACCTTTTGCAATATAAGGTAACTCTTTAAGATCGCGTCCTTGTTTTACATATGCTTTACGAAAACGATAATGACTAATTGAAATTCCTAGCCATGCAATAAATCCACTTAAACTGGATGCATTCAGCAACCAAAAATAAACTGTTCCATTACCAAAAAAAGAAGACAAAAATGCTAACAGAGCAACAAAAGTCGTTGCTAATAAAGCATTCATTGGCACACCTCGTTTATTCACTTTAGCAAAAATTTTTGGAACATGTCCTTGCTTCGCCAAATACCATAACATTCGAGTCGATGCGTACATGCCTGAATTACCTGCCGATAAAATAGCTGTCAGAATCACAGCATTCATTAATGAGGCAGCAAAAGTAATACCTAAATGTTTAAAGACTAACGTGAATGGACTAACTTGCACATCAGAGCTAGCTAATTGTTCGGCTGTATAAGGAATTAATAAACTAATCACTAAAATAGATAAAATAAAAAATAATAAGATACGCCAAAATATTTGTTTAACTGCTTTAGGAATTGTTTTATGTGGCTCATGACTCTCACCAGCAGCGATACCAATTAATTCCGTGCCCTGAAAAGAAAATCCAGCGACTACAAAAGCACCGAATATAGCCAACCAACCACCATGAAAAGGTCCATCTGCAACACTCCAGTTTTTAAAACCTACTGGATCATGGGACATAAATCCCGCGATCATGCCACAACCAGCAAGAATAAAAACTAAAATAGCGACGACTTTAATACACGCAAACCAATATTCTGCTTCACCAAAACCACGTGCCGATAACGCATTAAAACCAAAAAATACACCGAGGAATAAACCACTCCATAAAAAATTTGAACTATGCGGAAACCAAAAATGCATAACCAGCGTTGCTGCAACGACTTCAGCTGCGACTGTAATTGCCCAGTTATACCAATAATTCCACCCTAGAGCATATCCAAAAGCAGGATCAACAAAACGAGAAGCATAGACATAAAACGAGCCCGTACTAGGGAGATAAGCTGCCATCTCACCTAAACTCGTCATTAAAAAATAAACCATGATGCCTGTCAGAAAATAAGCCAACAAGGTCCCAGCTGGGCCAGCCGAATGAACTGCGTTTCCACTAGCTAAAAAAATACCTGTGCCGATCGATCCACCTATAGCGATCATATTCAATATGCGTGCATTTAATTTTCGATGCAGATTAGGTTCTGCCGTTGTTTCATGCGTTGTATTAGAGCTGGTCACGTATTGATCCTTATTGCGTACTTAACAATATGATTAATTTAGAGTAATAAAACCAGAGAGTAAACGATATTATATCTATTCTTTATTAAGAATTTATTAATACAAATATAATCATGAAGTTGTAGGGTTGACTGGCACGTCAGCCCCTACAAAAAGCCGCATTATATTTCAGTAGCTGGGAAAATGAGAGGTCAAACAAGAATTTTATTCGTTTTCTGTAATTGGTTTTTTATCACAGAAACATGATCAACAGGCACTAAGAAAGCATAAGTACCATCTTTCGATTTTGGCACCTTGCCTCGGCTGTAATCTGGATTTAATACCCGCAAAGTATCAATATCAACACCCGATGCACTGGCCAGTTTTGGCAAGTTCACAGGACTAGCCACTTTTATTTGAGTGAAATAAGGTTTATTCGTAATAGGGGGCAATTTCACGCCGTATTTTTCAGGATCTTCAACAATGGCTGCAACCGCAAGCAATTTGGGTACATAACATCTTGTTTCGTGTGGCAAAGGCAAATTCCAAAAATTATGTGAACCTGTCTTTTTCACTGCGGATGCAATTCGCACCTGGCCGCAGTTATATGCTGCAATGGCTAAATACCAATCGCCCTTAAAATCATTGCCTAAATCTTTAAAATAAGCGAGCGCTGCGTTTGTTGAGCTCACTACATTTTTTCGACCATCGTAACCGGATTTAACACTAACACCTAACTCATGCGCAGTGCCTGACATTAATTGCCATAAACCAGCAGCACCTTTAGTTGAATGGTCATTTGGATTAAATTCGCTTTCAATCACCGGGATAAGCGCAAGCTCACCAGGCAACCCTTTTTCTTGGGCTTTCTCATGAATGAAATAAATGTAAGGAGCTGCTGCCTGTAAAATTTGATAGAGCTTTTGCTGATCTGCAAGCAACCCACGAATTTCAGCTTGAACTGGAGCACTCTGCGTTTGATGATCTAGTTGAAATTGATCACTAATGCTGTTCCAGATTGTATCGTCAGGCTGAACCACTTCACTAAAATCATTAGTGAAATTGGAAGCTTTAATATCGAGATTGTTATCATGCAAAACAAATATAAGGCTACAACTCAATACAACGAAAATAAAAAATTTTGAAAACTGATTAATTAATTGCATCCAGGCAGTATACAGAAAATAAATAAATTTTCAATCCATTTCGCCCTGCAATACATAACTACTTGATTTTTTAAAGATTATGAAATTTTTTCTAAACTATAAATTTAAAATTAGTAAAAAATATCAGCAATTTATCTATTTTAAATACTATTTAAAATATTATTTTAAATATTTTTTAAAAAATTTTTTTTTAAATTATTTTTGAAAATAATTTATTAAAAAATTTATTTAACTAACTTAGGATAAATTTTTACTTTCAAAATTTTTGCGCCTTTCATTTTATCTACTAGCGCAATAAAATTTTCAAACTCAATTGCTTCACCTTCTTTCGGTAGTCCGCCTAATTTATTTAAAATTAAACCATACAAAGTTGTTACATCTTCTTCTGTAAAAATATCAATATCAAGCGCACGTTCAACGTTATATAGCGAACTATTTCCACTCATAATAAAACCACCATCTTTCGTGGAAATCCAATCATCTTTCGTTCGATGAAATTCATCTTTGATGCGACCCAGTAAAATATGTAATAAATTATCTAGTGTAACAAAACCAATTGGTTTTTCTGGTCCTCGATAAATAACTGCAAAATGCGGCATACCCTCTTGAAATTTTTTTAATAAATCTATCGCGGCAGAATGATGCGTAATTTTCACTAATGGCCGAATAATATTTTTCAAATCAGCCATATCTTTTTGTTGATACAATGCTTGTAATAAATCTTTCACATGCAAAACACCCAAAATATTTTTTTGACTGTCGTCAATGACGGGATAACGTGTATATCGTGTGTCTAAAACAATTTTAAAAATTTCATCAATAGGCGCACTGATATTAATCGCAATCATATCGTCAATCGGTCGCATCACATCTGTTACTTTGAGATCAGCAAAATCAATCGCATGTTCGATTATTTCAGTTTCTTCTTTAGTTAATTCACCATGCAAATGGCTAGCGCTTAAAATTAATTTTATTTCGTCTGTCGAATAAAAATTTTCGCCTTTATGTATTTTGTCGAGATGAAATATTCTTAATAGAAAATTAGCACAAGTATTTAATATCCAAATCGCAGGATACATTATCCAATAAAAACCATACAAAGGAACCGCTGTCCACAAAGACACTTTTTCAGACTGACGGATAGCGAGTGATTTTGGCATGAGCTCTCCTACGACGATATGCAAAAAAGATAAAATGGAAAAAGCAAAGAAAAATGAAATAAATTTAATAAGATTGGGCTCTGTGATACCTGCATGAAAAAAAAGTGGCAATAATAATTTAGAAAAAGCCGGTTCGCCAACCCAACCTAAACCCAACGAAGCCAATGTGATTCCCAATTGACATGCTGACAGATACCCATCTAAATTTTTGTGGATAAAAAATAAAATTTTTCCACGCAAGCCATACATTTCTGCAATTTCTTCTAATCGCGTATGGCGAAGTTTCACCATACCAAATTCCGCTGCTACAAAAAATGCATTTAACAAAACTAAACTGCAGGCAACAATAACTAACAACAAACTCAACATAGTTTATTCTCAATTAAGGGTAATGAGATCGACTCGACGATACATCAGTTGTTGTTTGCTGAGGAACTTGTCCCGTATAACGCTTAAACATCTGAAAATAGCTCGATGACGCAGCATCTGTTTCCACATCTTCGGGTTGTAATGATTTTAACGATTCTTCAGGCACCAATAACTGATCTGCGGCTTCTAAGGTTTTTAATGATTTATGCAGTTCTTTTTGCTGATTTTCCAGAAAATCCCATCGCGCTACATTTGAATCAAATATTTTTTTTGCAAAATCAAGTGATGGTTGACTCATATCTTGCGAAACGAACGCAGCCACTTTTTCCGTATCAGAGACAAACGTTGCACCAATACTAATTAAGTCATCCACATGCTCCAATTTCATTTGATATAAATCTCTCTCTTGTTCAACCTCTTGTTTCAACGAAACTAATTTTTCAATCATCTGTTCATATTCATTCAGTTTTGTTTGTAATCCTGACGTCATCGCTTGAGCATCATTTTTTGCGTCAACTAATATCTCGGTGTATTTTCGCCATCTTTCTTCATATTGCGATTTTTCTCTTTTTTCTTCTAGCAACCTAGCACATTGACTCGATGACATAAAAACTCCATTGTTTATTCCTATAAAAACATCTTATAACATTCCGAGAGAATTAATAAATTAAAAGGCAAACCACATGTTTGCCTTTTCTCTTTTTTTTTGCTGAATGATTTTTATTGATACGGTAGCACAACCACTCTTGTACCGACTTCTGCAAAGTGATATCGCATCCATTCTGCATCAGGGATTCGCATACGCACACAGCCGTGACTTAAATTATCTTCCATAACAATATTATCGGGTGACCCATGCAATGCTTCGCCATTATTGAAGTACATACAATATGGCATTAAGCCATTTGCATATTTCTTCGAATAACACGTTTCATCGCCCATTCCTGTGATTTTGAATGTGCCTATTCCGGTATAACAACTATTTGTATCCCGTGCATCCGGTGGGCATTGTGAAGCACCCGCTGTTGCAATACCCGCACGAATTAACTGACCATTTTCACTATATGCGCCCCAAGCATGCACATTCGGATCCACTAGAACTGTCTTTTTGCCTGCTGTATTAAGAAATTGTGGTAAACGAGCAGAATAATCCACATCAAATCGATTTCCTGCATAGCGTGTAGGAGTGGATGGATCGGTTGATTGAACCTGAGTAGCGCACGAAGTGAGTAATACAAGCAATGAAGGAAGGATACAATTTAGACCTAGACCGAGAATGTTTTTCATGGTGTTGCTCCTCGAATAGACTCATTAGAATAAGCTCTAAGATCAGTATACGCCCGATCAAATGGAATATTTTTGCTCATTTTCATAGGCTTGTATTGACCATATCCAAAATAACCGACTTAGATTAAATATTAGTTTATAAATCGCCATCAGCATTCAAAAATTAAGAATGATTTTTTCTTTATCGGAAGTAAGGTATGATTAATACTCAACCAGGAAATAGTGAAATCATGCAAACTGCACCATTATTTATTCAACAACATGTCAGTCTCACGGACTTTAATACTTTTGGTATTGGAGCTACAGCTCGCTATTTTGCTCTGATTCAGACATCTCTCGAATTGCAGGCCTTATTGCTTGAGCCTGCATTTCACGAAATCCCAAAGCTCATTTTAGGTGACGGCAGCAATGTCTTATTTACCCAACAATATGATGGGCTTGTTATTAAAAATGCAATCAAAGGGATTCAAATAACAAAAGAAAATGAAGATCATGTTTGGTTGAAAATGGGTGCCGGTGAAAATTGGCATCAATTTGTAATGTATTGCATTCAACAAGGTTATGGTGGCATAGAGAATCTTTCTCTTATTCCGGGAACAATCGGTGCCGCACCTGTACAAAATATCGGAGCGTATGGTGTTGAGTTAGGCGATGTTTTTTCCAAGTTAGAAGCAATGAATCTAAACGATGGAACAATTAAAACTTTTACTCGCGAAGAATGCCAATTTGGCTATCGCGATAGTATTTTCAAAAATGCTTACAAAGATCAATATGCTATTTTATCAGTTGAATTATGTCTCGATAAAAAACCTCAATTTCATGTGGAATACGGCAATATAAAAGACATGCTGCAATCCATGCAAATTCAAGATCTCAGTATTAAAGCAGTAAGCGATGCAGTGATACATATTCGAAAAAGCAAATTACCTGATCCAAAAGAATTAGGTAATGCAGGGAGTTTTTTTAAAAATCCACTGATCTCCCACTCCCACTTTAGTGAGCTCAAAAAAAACTTTCCCCATATACCCTCTTTTCCCAATGAAAATTCAGATTCGATTAAAATTCCTGCCGCCTGGCTTATTGAGCAATGCGGGTGGAAAGGTAAACGGTTAGGTGATGTAGGTGTCTATGAAAAACAAGCGCTTATTTTAGTAAATTATAACGCCAACAACAGCAATGGCGCAGCTCTACTGGCACTGGCACAAAAAATTCAAGAATCCGTCAATGAAAAATTCAGCGTCCAGTTAACGCCCGAAGTGAAGGTTTGTTGACCCAAAAAAACTTCTAGCTCTGCTTAACTCTCTATGATTACTGGGGTTTCATTAAACTATTAACGATATCATCTTTATTAAATTTATATGCATTTTGTAAAATTTCTTGATAGCGCTCTGGTGCATGTGAAGAAATTAATTCATCCATTTTTCGAGCTGAACCTTGCAATAAATTAACAAAATTAGAACTCGGTACATCTCCATTAAACATATGCATCAAGACGATAATAAATACTAAAACAATGACAAATCCGCGAGTTGCACCTAAGCCCGCACCAATTTTTCGATTCAGCAACGCTGTAGGTAAACTAAAGGCTTCGATCATTCCCGAATACGACAGTACTCCTTCACAAACACTGAAAGCACCAACAAAACAAATGAGTAAACTAATGCAATAACCCAATTGAACTAGAATTGCCTCAGTGAGCGGCGGCATATTAATTGATTTCATAAAATTTTGAAAAAAGGATGACGTAATCACATCCGACATTAAGGGCGATTTATTAACAAATTCAGTCAATGGCATTGTAAATTTTAAAGTGAAAACTAAAGCAGCGCATAAAGCAAACATGGAAATTATTTCCTTCATACCACCACGAGACATACCCATGAGCATATTGACTAAAAAAATTAAAAAGATAAAAAAATCTAAACCACTCCAACTACTCATGTAAAACCTCTAATCACTTTAAAAGAAAACAATTTATAAATTATATGGTAAATTTGGGCTTGGTTCAAATATTTTACAAAGCATCTAAAACACGCGCCTGGTTAAAATATCCTATTTTTCAGTTAGTTACAGATAAAATGCTTAGAAAAATACTGTAGGGCGGACCCGTGTGTCCGCCCCTAGTTGGGGTTTTCTATTCATCAATATTTAGAAAGCTTCCGTCAATTCCCAATTTTGAATAGATTCTATTTTCTCACCACGTTGCTGACGTTGTTTAATATATTGCTGAAACAAATCGTTTATTCCTTTTGAACGCGCATAATGAATAGGGCCACCACGGAATGGAGCAAAACCTGTTCCGAAAATCATTCCAGCATCCAGCAAATCACCATCTGCTACAACACCTTCACGCAGGCAGGCAAAAGATTCATCCAACATACGCAACACTAAACGATCTGCAATCTCATCCAGTGATTTTTCAGACGCAGCTTCAGTGGGTTTAATTTGTTTACCTTTTTTATATTGATAAAAACCTTCACCTGTTTTACGACCTAACTTTCCTTTCTCAACCAATTGCGACAATCGAGTTGGAATTTTAGTATTAAAATATTTTCCTAAATATTTAGCAACCGATAAACAAACATCTAACCCAACCGCATCCGCTAAAGCAACAGGACCCATCGGCATACCAAAATCAACCATGGCTTTATCAATTGTTGCTGGAGGAATTCCTTCATCCAACATATTGACTGCTTCCAATAAATAAGGCATCAAAATTCGATTGACTAAAAATCCAGGGCTACTTTTAACTTGCAACGGCAAACGATCAATTTTGCGAACAAAACTGATGGCTTTTTCAACCACTAAAGGATCCGTACGATTGCCTTTCACCACTTCAACCAACTGCATTTTAGCAACTGGATTGAAATAATGAATTCCAACCAAACGTTCCGGTGTTTGTAATACACTATTGATATCATCCAACGGAATACTCGATGTATTCGTCGCCAAAATAGCTTGAGGTTTCGCTTGACCTTCCAACGATTTAAATAGCGCTTGTTTAGCCGCTAAATCTTCATAAATCGCCTCAATAATAATATCCGCTTTCGGTACACCATAACCCATTACATCAGGCGTAAGACGATCCATCGCCCGTTGTACCAAATACGGTTCTTTCAATTTTTCTTTAAATAACTGATAGGCACGTTTAATAGCTGGCGCAATAAATTTTGCTTCACGATCTTGCAAAGTGACATTCAATCCTTGTAACGCACACCACGCCGCAATATCACCACCCATTGTACCCGCACCAATTACATGTACATGTTGCAGATTGAAACGTGTCTCTTTTGCTTGACCTTTCAATCGCTCCTGCAGAAAAAATACGCGCACTAAATTCTGGCAGGTATCACTAAAAAATAGTTTGCCACAACTGCGCGCTTCTTTATCCATCGGCGCTTCACCATGAACACCGACTTGCTCCCAATTATCCAATGCATGAAAAGGCGAAGGATAATGTAGAGGATTAATTTTAGAACGCAATTTTTTACGTAAAAAATGCGCCAAAACCGTTCGCATGGGTTTTGTATTGGTTAAGTTTTGAAACCAAGTTGCTTCGTGAGGTTTTTGTTTTTCTAATACATACGATTTTGCCGCTTTAATTAAATGACGCTTTGGAACAGCTACATCAGCAAGACCTATTTTTGCTGCTGCTTTACCGCTGATCGTATGGCCAGACAATACCATATTCAATCCTTGTAAAGCACCCAACAATCTAGGCATGCGAACACTTCCACCCCAACCAGGATGAATGCCTAATTTAACTTCGGGTAGACCTAAGCGAGTTTTAGCGCCATCTTCTACTACTCTATAACGACAAGCTAAAACTAATTCCATCCCACCACCTAAACAAAATCCATCTATCATGGCAACGGTTGGTATTTTTAAATTTTCAATTTTATCGTAAATGTGTTGACCCGATTTCAATAAATGAACCGCTTCATCAATATCAGTAAACTGAGTAAATTGAGAAATATCAGCACCTGCAATAAACCCATTCTTTTTAGCAGAAGCAATAATAACACCTTTGTATTCTGTGCTATTAATAAGAGTATCCGTAATATCAGACAACTCTTCCATTACTTCACGATCCATCGTGTTGACAGATTCATTTTGTTTATCGAAAAACAACCAGAGTACTTGATCGCTATCTGTTTCTAATCGCCAGTGTTTATAAGTTTGCATCCTGCTCATGTTCACGCCCCTACTTCAGAAACATTTTCAATTAACATCGCACCACCTTGTCCGCCACCAATACAAATAGTTGCAACACCGCGTCGTGCATTATTTCGTTTTAATATATCAACCAAACGTAAAACTATTCTTGCTCCGCTTGCACCCACAGGATGACCCAATGCAATCGCACCACCATCCACATTGAGACGACTCATATCTAACTGACCAAATGCACCATCCAATCCTAAAAATTCGCGACAATATTTTTCGTCTTCCCATGCTGCGATACAACCTAGCACTTGCGCAGCAAAAGCTTCATTCATTTCCCAGTAATCAATATCATTCATTCGTAAATTGTAACGAGCCAATAACTTGGTTGATGCATAAACAGGACCAAGACCCATTTCTGCAGGATCAAGTCCAGCCCATTCGGTATCAACGATACGTGCTAATACAGGTAAGTTATATTTTTTAACCGCTTCCTTGCTGGCTAATAATAACAATGCAGCACCGTCTGTCACCTGAGAACTATTTCCCGCTGTTACGTTTCCGTATTTTTTATCGAAGATAGGTTTTAATGTTTTTAATTTATCCATTGTCGTATCACGACGCACACCATCATCAATGACTGCAAACTCACCTGTGTTAGCAAAAGCAGGTGTCACATCAGAAAAATGATGATTATCTTGTGCTTGCGCTGCACGTTGATGGCTTTCGTAGGCAAAAGCATCCATTTGTTCACGCGTAATATTAAAACGATAAGCGACATTTTCAGCTGTTTGACCCATGGACAAATTAACCATCGGATCTGTCAGACCACGCAACAATGCAATCACCGGTGCTAAGAATCCAGGTCGAAAATGAAACATTTGTTGTAATTTAGCGAGCGGAGTTTTAGCACCCCATAAACCCGACAGCCAATTCACCATTTTATTATTAAACAATAACGGCGCGCGGCTCATTGCTTCTGTTCCACCGGCTAAAACTAAATCATGACGGCCAGTTGCAATATCTTTAATTGCGCTATCAAGGGCCTGCATACCCGACGCACAATTTCTTTGCACCGTCCAGGCAGGCATTGATTTTCCACACCCTAAACGCAAAGCGACCACTCGACCAATATTCGCTTCATCTGGACTAGGCATCATGCAGCCAATAATCACTTCACCCAAATCAGTCGGAGCAAATGGCTGACGTGATAGTAATTCTCTACCCGCATTCACAGCTAAATCAGAAGCCGATAATGCTCCCGGTTTACCACGTGCTTTTAAAAAAGGTGTGCGTAAACCATCCACCACATACACTTCGCGTCTTATGTTATTTTTTGTATCCATGTTCGGTCTTCCCTATCACTAATTCAATACGTTATTGAGATCAAATGAAAACTCATCAACCTTGATGACTTCTTTACTGAGTGCATTAAATTCTTGTAATGCACAAACTTCTTCTTGAGTTAATACACCTGTTTTTAGCGCAGTATGCAGGCGATCATCTAATGTTCCTTCGCGAGACAATGTACCACTTCGTAGCGCATTTTGAAATTTTTTCCAAGTCCCATCCACTTGAAAACTCATTTGTAGCGCGGTTTCCAAACGGTTATTTACATCATCCGCGTTTTTTGAAACATAAAAATATCTCGTTAATCGATCACGAAATTCTGACGGTTCGATCATCGCTGTTACAATTTTATGAGTCAAACTATCTTTCGGTCGTCGATACGCAGTCCCATAAGGAAAAATAAACCAGCGCAAACATTTTCCCAAAATGGTTACTGGGAAATTATTGAGTAACTCATCAATCGCATTTTGAATTTCAAATAAACATTTTTCTATGCACCATTTAACATAATTAACATCGGAGGCAGGTTTTCCATTGTCTTTGAAATATTTCATGACAGCCGATGCCAAATAGAGTTGACTTAATATATCGCCTAATCGAGCAGAAATACGTTCACGTTTTTTTAAATTTCCACCCAACAATAACATCGTCATATCTGCCAATAATGCCAATGCAGCACTCATTCGAGTTAATTGACGATAATAGCGCGCAGTAGGTCCGCGTACTGGGGAAAAAATAAATTTACCCCCGGTTAAACCAAATATAATATTTCGCGCTAAATTACTGACAGCATAACCAATATGAGACAACAATAATTTGTCTAATTGTTCCGTTTTTTGCGGACTGTCTTTGACAGCGAACATTTCAATTTCTTGCAGAATATAAGGATGACAACGTATCGCACCTTGCCCAAAAATAATAAGGTTACGCGTTAAAATATTAGCACCTTCCACCGTGATGCTAATTGGGATCCCAATGTAAGGATGAGCAAGCAAATTACGTGGGCCGACTTGAATCCCATGTCCTGCATGAACATCCATCGCGTGTGAAATGCTATGTCGCGCTAATTCGGTCATATTATATTTAGCAATTGCTGTTGCAATAGCAGGTTTTACTTTAAGATCGACAGCGCCAGCTGTCATGACACGAGTGGCTTCTAAAAAATAAGCATTACCAGCAATATTTCCCAACGCTTCTTCAACGCCTTCGAAATTAGCCAGTGACGTGTTAAATTGTTTGCGGATTCGCGAATAGGCACCCGTGGATCGATAAGTCAATTTTCCACATGCCGTGCTCAGTGCTGGCAAGGAAATACCACGTCCCATCGACAAGCATTCCATTAACATTCTCCAGCCTTGGCCAACCATTGCTGAACCTCCAATAATCCAATCAATCGGCACAAACACATCTTTGCCTCGCGTTGGACCATTCATGAAAGCCATGTGTAACGGCAAATGCCGACGACCAATTTCTACACCAGGATGAGATGTTGGAACCAAACACAATGTAATGCCTAATTCTTTTTCTTTACCGAGAATATGATCCGGATCATATAAACGAACTGCTAATCCTAAAAGAGTGGCAACCGGTGCCAACGTAATATAACGCTTATCCCAGGTTAGACGAATACCTAAGACTTCTTTGCCTTCATAGTCGCCATAACAAACAATACCTGAATCCGTAATCGCCCCAGCATCACTACCCGCTTCCGGTCCAGTTAAAGCAAAACAAGGAATTTCATCGCCTTTGGCAAGACGCGGCAAATAATATTTTTTTTGTTCATCCGTTCCATAATGTAATAATAACTCAGCAGGCCCTAACGAATTTGGCACCATGGTATTAACCGCCACACTTAAACTACGCGTCGCGATTTTCATAATAACAGTTGAATGACCCACTGCTGAAAAAGCAAGACCGCCATATTCTTTTGGAATAATCATGCCGAAAAATTTTTCTTTTTTTAAGTAATCCCAAACTTCAACAGGCATATCACGATCGTTATTCACAATTTGCCAGTCATTTACCATATTACACAACGTTTCTGTTTGATGACTTAAGAAAGAAATTTCATCAGGAGTGAGCGTAGGTTGTGGTAGTGCTAAAAATTTTTTCCATTGAGGACGACCACAAAATAAATCTTTTTCCCACCAAACATCCCCTGCTTCGATCGCCTCACGTTCCGTTTCACTGATAGCAGGCATGCGTTTTTGTAATTTTTGTACGATTGGATATGTAAAATATTTTTGACGAGTGTTTTTGAGTGTCGCAAAAAGGATTGCAAAGATGAGCACCAACCAACAAATACCTAATGCTATTAAACCAAGAGTGCCAAAAATCGTAATGAGAATGAGTACAACACTGAGAACAATGGACCATACGATTATCGGGGCTTGTATACTCGCCAATCCTAATATTGATGCTAATAAGATCACGATATCTAAAAAAGCCATAATAACTCCTTAATCCTTAAGATCCTTGTTACGCCGAAAGCACGACAGCTGAGTATAATCACTTTATTGTATGAAGAATAGATTTTACAAGAATAGATTTAACATAAAAGTTACCCACAGATTCTGTGGATAAGTCTGTTATTAACCTATAGAAAACTACTGTAAACACTCATGGAATAAGCTTCTACTCTCACAGAACACAAATTGGACACAAGTAAATATACTAGTATTATCAATAATTTACTGAAATTTGCACAAAGAACATCAAAAAAAGAGCAGATTTTTTTGATACTTATGCATAAAATTTGAAACTGTGCACAAGTTTTTGATGCAAAGAGACCGCTGACTGGCTATTGTCAATAGCTATTAACGATTTCTCATGTGAAACTATTAAAAAAAATTGAAAGGATATTCATGAACACAAAGCTCAACCCAAGTACAAAACGTTTTTACCCCTTACTCGTTATCAGTCTGTGCGCCCTCTTTCTATTTTATAAATATATCTTACAAATTTATCCGAGCATTATTACTGATCAATTAATGCAGGAATTCCATTTAACTGGAGCGGGTTTAGGGAATTTGGCTGCGACATTTTATTACACATACATGATCGCTCAATTGATAGTAGGCGTATTGCTGGATAAATATAGCACCCGTTGGTTGACTGCTTCAGCCATTTTTAGTTGTGCCATCGGTGTTTTTTTATTTTCGCAAGCTGATAGCGTTCTTGCGGCCTGTTTATCACGAGGCTTGATGGGTGTGGGTGTGGCTTTTGCAACAGTGGCGTATATGAAATTAGCCGCTATGTGGTTTCCACCTCGTCAATACGCTTTAATCGGCGGATTATTGGCGACTGCTGCAATGGCAGGCGCGGTTTTTGGTCAAGCACCCTTATCATGGCTGATTAATCAATCGAGTTGGCGCGCTTGTTTATCGATAGCAGGAATAATTGGTTTTATTTTGGCTTTTTTATTTGCATTGTTAGTGCGAGACAAATCAGAGTCCATTCACCACAAAGTCCCTGTTAACCACCCTATTGCCTTGAGTGAAATTCTTGAAGTATTTAAAAATAAACAAAACTGGCTGCTGACTTTTTATAGTGGTTTAGCTTTTTCACCCATCGTCATTTTTGGTGGCTTATGGGGTAATCCATTCGTTGTTCAAGCTTATCAGGTCAGTAAAACGCAAGCCGCTTCGTTCGTCTCATTAGTCTTTATTGGATTAGGCATTGGCAGTCCGGTAATAGGATTTATTTCGGATCGACTAAATCACCGTCGTTGGATTATGTTGATCAGTACTTTTCTTTCATGCATTGCGATTAGTTTAGTCTTGTATGCACATCCGATGCCGTTATGGATATTAAGTGGCTTATTATTTTCATTTGGATTTTTTCTCGGTGCATTTATGTTAGTTTTTACCATTGGTAAAGAATTAAATAAACTGACATTAACAGCGACAGTCATTGCCATGATCAATATGAGTGATGCATTGTTAGATGCAATCACGGAACCTGGAATTGGAAAATTATTAGATTTAACTTGGGATGGAAAAATGATGGATGGGGTTCGATTTTTTTCCTTAAGCAGTTATCATTTTGGCTTATCTGTTTTACCTATTTATTTATTCGTAGCGACTTTAATTTTATTTTGGGTGAAGGATCGAGCTTAGCTCGATCCCATCGCTCTGCCATCAGAACGTCGATTATCATTCGCTCCATACAGAATTCCAGTTTGCGGATCTAAATAAATGGCTTCCACTGCGCCCCAATTTTTTTGTTGTTTAAAATGATACCCCATTGCTTCTAAATTTTTTACAGTATCGGTTGAAAAAGTATAATCCTCAAAATCAATGGTATCTGGAAGCCATTGATGATGGAAACGCGGTGCATCCACTGCTTCTTGAATATTCATTTTATAATGAATCACGTTCATCAATGTCTCTAACGTTGCAGTAATAATTCGCGGGCCACCCGGACTTCCCAATACCATTAATACTTTTTTGTCTTTTAATACGATCGTTGGTGTCATCGAACTTAATGGTCTTTTTCCAGGCTGAATATTATTCGCTGCACCTTGCACTAATCCAAATTGATTCGGTACGCCAGGTTTAGCAGTGAAATCATCCATCTCGTTATTTAAAAAAAATCCTGTATTCCCTGCCATGACTTTTGCACCAAAATAACTATTTAAAGTATAAGTCACTGCAACCGCATTCCCCTGTTTATCTACTACCGAATAATGTGTGGTATTTAAACTTTGGTAAGGTATTTCAATGTTAGAATTCATATCTGTCGCTGCATGATTATCGCGAATTTTTTGTTGAATTGATCTCGCATATTCTTTCGAGATTAATTTTGCCACTGGATTATTTACAAAATTGGGATCGCCTAATTGATTATTACGATCAGCAAATGCATAACGCATGGCCTCTACAAAATAATGTACATCATTCGCAGAATGATAATTCAATTTTTCAAACGAATATTTTTCTAAAATATTCGTCATTTCACAAAGCGCGACGCCTCCCGAACTGGGAGGTGGCGCGGAAATAATTTGATAGCCATGATAATCACATTGAATTGGCGCTAATTCTTCAACTGTATATTGCGCCAAATCTTGTAAAGTAAGAATCCCATCATTTTCCTCACTGGCTTTGACAATCTGCTTCGCAATATCCCCGTGATAAAAAACAGACGAGCCATTCGATGCGATCTGTTTCAAAGTCTCACTCAAATTTTTCTGTATTAATAAATCACCTGCTTGATAGGGTTTATTATTTTTTAAAAAAATATCAGTAATATTTATTTGTTTTTTAAAATACGGAAGCGATTCATTCAATATCGTTACCGCATAAGGCGTCAGCACATAACCTTTCTCAGCCAATTCAATCGCAGCTTTCATGACTTGTTGGCGTTTCATCGTGCCATATTTTTGTAATGCGGTATCTAAACCTAGAACAGTTCCAGGAACAGCAACGGCGAGATAACCTATGCTAGATTTATTGGTAATAACATTACCATTTGCATCTAAATACATCGTCGCTTTAGCAGCTAGCGGTGCTTTTTCACGGAAATTTAAAAAAATATTACTGCCATTAGCAAGATGGATAGTCATGAAACCACCGCCGCCAATATTCCCACAACAGGGATTAACAACGGCTAATGCGTAACCTACCGCCACTGCTGCATCGATTGCATTACCACCTTGTTTTAATATATCAACACCGGCTTGAGTCGCTAACGCTTGCTCACTGACGACCATGCCACCATGAGATGCTATTGGTTGAGGCGAGATGGCAAATACTCTCAACGGCAATGAAAAAATTAAGAAAAAAATAAACATTCGCACAACACGCTCCTTGTGTGTGTCTGGTTATTCTGTTATAGCTGAAAACGCTGCTCACAGCAAAAGAAAAAATTGTTACAATGAGGTTAGCATGAGACGATATCTAATGAAAAAATCAAAACACGAAAAAAACCAATTCAATATTTCATTTTTATTACAAGCCTATTTCAAAGGCTGGGAAGCTTATCTACTATCCAATACGATAAATCGTGATTTAAGACGATTTAAAAAAGAAAAAAACAATAATCAATCCGCTTTCATTTTATTAAAACTGCATCTCACAACAGCTTATATTTATGAAACAATTCTAAATCAAAAGAAAATAGAAGCGCTTAATAGCATGCGAGAAAATTTAATTAATCTCAATAAAAAATATATGAGCCAGGAAGACGCTATCAAATTAGCTGACGATGGAATTGCAAAAGCAAAAAATAGTGTCAATGAATTCATTCGCACAAAAAATGAAAGCATTATGCAACCATTGTTTGATCGATTAAAGAAAAGTTATAACTACTTAGATGAAAACATTAAAAAATATTTTGATACCCGAATGGACTTGCTAGAAGAAATGATTCAGTTCATTCAAGACAAAGTTATCGATGAAAAAATAGATGCGCTTCAACTTAAAAATAATATAGATAAATATGTCAGCGAATTTTTTAAGCAAGCTGTTATCAAAGTAGAAGGCATTAGCTTAGAAACTCTAGAAGAACAGATAAGATTCTCTATTGATCTTCATAGGTTGACTGCAATATTAATAATGAAACTCGAAATAACGCAAAAAGAATTGGCCGTTGAGAAAAAAGATCCTCCCAAAAAATTAACTCCAGAAGATGATTATAAACTTATGCTACTTGAACATATTCAAGAATCGAATTTTATGGGGTTTTACATTGTATTGCCGCTCAATACGCTGAAAACATTAACTGAAATATCAACAATTGTAAGCCAACCGGATTGTGTCATGAAAAAACCAGATGTTTCAGCCAGTCTCATCAAAAAACTCCATGAGCGCATTGCTAAATTAAAAACATTAACTAATTTGCCCTCTGTTGCACATTCTCCTCATTCAACATTTAGCACTAAAGCACCACAGACTACCGTACTAGAAAGCCAATTTGCCCCTACATTCCTACAGAGGTAATGTCATTGCCAAAAAACATTTTCATCGCTTTTAACATATGACTGGCAGGGGAATTTTTTGCAAATGAATTATTTAAATTATTTGTCCAATATCCCGTATTAAGATTCACTAAAATCGGCATCATCGTTTTATTATTCTGAGGATACAACGCCAATACCCACCCATCATAAAAATCTGCATATTGCTTACTCGACAAAATCATTTTCATCATGCTATCGCGAACAACAATTCGAGTGGTTTTTGCATCAATCCGAAAATAATCAATTCCTTCAAATAATACTTTTCGCTCTTCCGGATGAACACTACGAATCGCCTCAGGGGAAAAATCACTCTCAGTGAAAAAATCTTGCCTATTATCAACTAATTTTTTTTCACCAAAAATATAATCCTGCAATGGATTTCCACTACTACGCCCTATCGGCAAATTTAAAAAATGTAAAATAGTCGGCTTTATATCCATCAATGAAACGATACCTGGCACCACTTCAATCTTATTCGGCTTAATACCAAACGTTCTAAATGCAAGCATTGTATGATACTGAGGCAATCCCAATACATCCGTGCCATGTCCTCCCGACATATTCACCTGCTCATTGGTTGAGCTCGGGGGATAAAAATGCGGTATAACTGATTTTTTAGATTCTTGGTGAGAAATAAATAAGCCTGGGTCCGTAATACGATCACCAGGAATTTCAACTGCTTCACCATGATCTGACAATAAAACAACAATACTGTGCCGAAGAAAATTATTTTGTTTAAGCATTAGCATAAAATCATGAAATTGTTGATCCACTCGTTTGAGCGCCATTTGATAATGATGCAAAGTCACTTTTTTGACTGGCAGCGCTGACCATGCATATGGAAAATGGGGTAGACAGAAATGAACGATGAATAACGTCGGTTTTGTTCGTGATTTAATTAAAGTTGGCTGCATTAAATTTAAAAAACTATTGGGATCATATGTTGCAAAAACAGCGCGATTTCCATAAGCATTTGGAAATATATATTTTCCTAAAGCGGAATTAATGATTAAATTTGAAATGGGAAAGTCATTAATTGTACCTAGCAAAAAATCATTAAACCCAATTGGTGGTGTAATAATTTTATCGAAACCATATCGTTGATCGATATTACTAAAACGCGTTTCATCTGTTGCAAAAATAGTTTGATAACCATCGGCATGCAACAACACCGGGAGTGCCTCACTTAAATCTAATTGACTTTGATCAGCCAAATTGGTGCGTATACCGCTTAATTTAGGATAAATACCTGTTAATATACTCACCCAAGAAGGATAAGTACGCGCAAGCGGCGTCAGCGAATCTGAAAATACCGTTGCATGATTCATAAAACCATCGATATGCGGCGTATTTTGCACATATCCAAAAAAGCCGAGAAAATCCGGCCTCACTGAATCCATACCAATAATAATGATATTAGGCTTCTCAGCCGTTCCTGCATCCAACGGGCCAGAAGACGTAGGAGCAAAGAATGGCAGGCAAATTAATATCAGAAATAAGAAAACGAGAAGACCCACTAAACCAATTAATTTATTTTTAATTTTACGATAAACAAAAAAGACCAAACCAAAAATAGCAAACAAAATAGCTGGCATCAAAATCAATGACAATATAGCCAAAAATATTTTTGCACTGTCTATACTCACAGAATTAAAAAGTATGCTGGAAAATTTTGAATTTGGAAAATAAATACGATTCGCTAATAAAATAGCAATAAGAGACACAAACCATAAACCAATACCGACTCGAAATATTTTTTGTTCTGAAAGATCAAGCGCTACACCGACTAAAACAGCAGCTAGCCATATTAATAAAGCAAAAAATAGATGAATTAACAGTTGCACACTAATAAAAACAAAAACCCCTGGAATAATACCCATGGGAATTGAAAGATGATTGGCGATCATTTTAAAATCGCCAAGGTACATCCCACTACATTGTATTAAAAAACTTATTTCTGCAAAAATTAAAAATGCTGTTAAAACCATTAACGAAAAAAACAAGTTACTCTTTTTGCCACACTTCAGCTGATTCGGTGTTCGCATAATTTTTATTTCTCTTGGGCCCATGCTCTAAATCTTCTGAAGCAAAGTCATCAACTGCTATCACTTTTTGACGCGCCTCATCTGACTGTAAAACAATATCTAGTTGGTCTTGGGTAATAATTTGTTTAGCAAACGCTTGTTTCGCTAAAGAGACTATATTACCACTTTCTAGTAACCCTTCGCTAACTGCAGTTTTTAAACTTTTCTCAATCGGCTCAGATGCAATCGTTTTAAGTAAAGCATCTTCCAATAATGCCGGCATATTTCCTTCTGAATGAGTTACATAGGCACCTTCTGCCAAACGATATCGTGAGGGAGTCTGATCTTGCATCAATTGGGCGATTTTATGACCGAGCTTATCCGATGGCTTGTTAAAACGTTTTCCAAGAGGGAAAATTAAAAATCTTAATAAAACTCTTAGTATCCGACTCGGAAAATTCTTCAATAGCTCATCGAACTTTTGCTGAATATTGTAAAGACATGTCAACCCAGCCCAACGCACAATCGGCAAATCATCACCATTTTTTCCTTGGTCATGATAATGTTTCAACACAGCTGATAATAAATATAACTCACTTAAAACATCACCCAATCGGGCTGAAATAGATTCTTTTCTTTTTAAACTACCACCCAATACCAACATTGAAATATCTGCCATTAAAGCAAAAGCCGCGCTAAATCGTGTTGCTTGTTGAAAATAGCGCTTGGTTTTACCTTCAGGCGCCATCACAATCCGACCATTAGTTAAACCTAATATAAAACTCCGAATTAAATTACTGATTGTAAAACTAATATGCCCAATCAATGCTTTATCGAATGCTATCAATCCTTCAGCTTGATCTTTATTACGTGCTGCTTCAAATTCTGTAAAGACATAAGGATGGCAACGCATCGCACCCTGACCAAATATAATTAAATTACGCGTTAAAATATTTGCCCCCTCAACTGTAATCGCAATTGGAACCGATTCATATAATCGTCCAATATAATTTTTTGGGCCTAAACAAATACCTTTACCACCATGAATATCCATCGCATCATTACAAGCTAAACGACCCAATTCAGTGACGTGATATTTTGTGATAGCGGAAGCAATGGCCGGTTTTTCACCGGTATCAATCATTGCAGCAGTAAAAGATCGAGTTGCATCCATAATATAGGTATAACCCGCCATACGTGCTAACGGTTCTTCTATCCCTTCAAATTTTCCAATCGAGACATTAAATTGACGACGTACCCGAGCATAAGCACCCGTTGCATAAATGGCGATTTTAGCACCACCCAAACTGCTGGCGGGTAATGAAATTGCACGTCCCGCAGCAAGGCATTCCATCAACATGCGCCAACCCTGCCCTGCCATTTTAACGCCACCAATAATCCAATCTAGCGGAATGAAAACATCTTCCCCATGAATCGGCCCATTTTGAAAAACAATATTAACGGGAAAATGCCGACGCCCAATACTCACCCCTTTGGTATCACGCGGAATCAATGCGCAGGTGATACCTAAATCTTTTTTGTTACCCACTAAATGATCTGGATCATACATTTTGAAAGCTAAACCAATGACAGTTGCAACAGGTGCAAGCGTGATATAACGTTTATTAAAGTTAAGACGAAGTCCTAATTTTTTTTCGCCTTCATGCTCACCCCAACAAACAATACCCGTATCTGACATCGCTCCAGCGTCAGAACCCGCCTCTGGACCTGTTAATGCAAAACAGGGAATTTCTAACCCGGAAGCTAATCTCGGCAAATAATATTCTTTTTGCTTTGTTGTTCCGTAATGCATTAACAATTCAGCAGGCCCTAACGAATTGGGCACAGCAATCGTCGTTGCCACAGAAGCACTACGTCCATACACTTTTGTTAAAATTTGTGAATGAGCATAGGCAGAAAATTGTTTTCCGCCATATTCTTTAGTAATGATTAATGAAAAGAAACCTTGTTGTTTGAGAAAATCCCACATTTCCGGCGGTAAATCAGCACGATTATGCGTAATATCCCAGTCATCGATCATGCTACATAACACTTCCACCGGACCGTCTAAAAAAGCTTTTTCTTCTTCAGACAAGGTTGGCTTGGGATAACTTAATAATTTATTCCAATGTGGATTCCCGCAAAATAATTCGCCTTCCCATCCTACTGTACCAGCAGCTAAAGCTTCACGTTCTGTCCGAGACATGGTTGGCATTGATTTTTGATAAAAACGTAAAACCGGTTTACTAATCAATTTAAAACGCCATGAGGAAATATATAACGGCAGAAAAATAACGGCAGCGATCACCCAAGCCGAGATCAAACCGATCCCGGAAAAATGACTCAAGCGAGTCATTAATAATAAAAAAACAACAACAGACAATGCCCAAATATTTAATTTAGCCCTGTTGTAAGCCAACATACTAAATAATAAAAAAAACGCTAACGCCCACATCCATCCCATGATTAATTTCCTTTACTTACCGTTTTAAATAAACCAACCAATTAAATTTTATTATTATTCGCACCAATCGCAAAAATGACATAAGCAATCGATAAAACAAAAAATAAAACAGAATAATGAAACCACATCCCACGCCATGCTAGCACGGTAGAAATAATAATTGTTGGAGTGTTTGCCACCATCGTCAATTTAACGATCTCTACATAACTAACAGAAATATTAGCAATGACAGCATATAACTTGCCAAGTATCGCATACAAAATACTTTGCAAGACGCGATAAAAAAAAGAACCGATCAAACTAATCGGAAAGAGAATAATCCAAAGCCAACCAATCACTTTTAAAATAACATCTTTTACTTGTGTCGGTACAAAATTGGCATTTAAACTACTGTGAATTTTATACGTCTTTACTGCGTCATGATTTTCAGAGTAAATCACTTTATCTTGAGTAATTAACAACGGTGTTTTTAATTTTTCTAAATCAGTATATTGACCGCTGGTATCAATAATACCAATCACTTCTTTCGAATCGTTACTACGAATAATATAAGGCTTATTTTCCGGCGTTGTTACTTTTCCTTCCTTAATAATAATTGTCTCAGGCAATTGCGGCACAATTTCACTGATTGCTTGAGCCGATGCAAGATTAATCACCGGTTGAATCCGAAACATCAAAACGGCCCAACAAATGGCTAACAATAAAAAGAGGTAAAAAAAAGTGCCCAACCCCCAATTTTGCGCGACATCTCGATATAATTGTCGCGAATAAAACGACATGTACATCGCTTTTAACCATCCATATTGCTTCATTTTATTACCTCCTTATTGATGTTCTTTCGCGACCGCGTAAATACCCGGCGCATTACGCAAATATTCTTCATAATCTAATCCAAAGCCAACTAAATATCGATCTTCCGTACTCACTCCAATAAAATCAGGCTCAGAAGTCACTCCTTTTTCACGCTCTCGAATTTTATTCACCATTACCGCACTGTACACTGCTTTTGCGCCGAGCTGTTTACAATAATCAATAATAGCAGCCAGCGTTAAGCCACCATCCATCACATCATCGATAATCAAAACTGTTCGATCCTGCAAAGATTGACGAGGTTCAACCAACCAATGTAAATCACCACCACGAATAGTTCCGCGATATCGTGTCGCGTGAATATAATCGACTTCTAAAGGAAAATGTAATCTCGTCAACAAATGACCTGTCGGAATCAATGCACCAATCATAACGCAAAGTATTAATGGATTTTCATGCTCTAATTTGTCTGTGATATCACTTGCCATTTTATCCAAGGCTTTTTCAAGCGCTGCAAGATCAAAAAGACAATCTGCCTTTTCTAATACTTTTTTTATGTTATGCGTTGTTTTCATAAATTTTCCTAAATAATTTATTTTTGAGTCGATTAAATTTATCTTGCGACAATTGATATTTTTTCGGTAATTGATCAAGTATCTCAATAGCACCCACTCGATTATTACAAATTAAAACGATGTCACAACCTGCCTCCAATGCCATTTCAGCACGCGATGCATAATTCCCAGCAAATTCTGCTCCAGCCATATTAAGATCGTCACTAAAAATAACGCCTGAAAATCCTAATTTTTTGCGTAAAATATCATGCAACCAATGTCGAGAAAAACCGACTGGTTTATCATCCACTTCTGGGAATAAAATATGAGCAGGCATTAACGCATCGATATTGGCTTCAATCATAGCAATAAAAGGCTGCATATCCTCTTCTAAAATTTTTTCATAACCTCGCGAATCAATAGGTAACGCTAGATGAGAATCCACTTCTACTGCACCATGACCTGGAAAATGTTTTCCTGTGGCAGCCATTCCGGCCGAATGCATACCCTGCATCATTGAGAGCGCAAGCTCAGTCACTATCGTAGGATCTCCGTCAAAACTGCGATTACCAATCACCGTATTACATTTTTTATCAAGATCCAAAACTGGCGCAAAACTTAAATCCACACCGCAGGTGACTAACTCAGTCGCCATCATCCAGCCACAAGAATAAGCCCATTTTAACCCTTCTTCTGATGCGCTTTTATAAAGCTCTCCCACTTCACCCATTGCGGGCAACAGCGTAAATCCTGTTTTAAAACGCTGAACACGACCCCCTTCTTGATCGACTGTAATTAACAGAGGAGATTGACGAGATTGACGGATGGAACGGCATAATTCAAATAATTGCTGAGGGGATTCGTAATTTCTAGCAAATAAAATAACGCCGCCCACCTGTGGGTGGCGCAACAATTCTTTTTCCTCGGCATTAACCGAAAGTCCAATTAAATCAATGATGACAGGTCCTGCAGACTGCAACATACGCGATAAATCCTCATAAATTCTTGCCAATGAATTGTAGGTTTATACGGTTTCAATGAGCAAGCAATTTGATGTAAAATTCTGGATAATTTTACTCAGAAGAAAGGTGTTAGACCATGAAAGAAATTGCCGAATTGCACACTATCCGTGACTTTTTACGCTGGACAATCAGCCGTTTTAACGAGGCTGGCTTATTTTATGGACATGGTACGGATAACGCATGGGATGAAGCCATTGCGCTTATTTTACATTCCCTGCATTTGCCCCACGATATTAACCCCTCTCTTTTGAGCGCTCGACTTGTGACGACTGAACGAGAAACATTATATAAAACCATCATGAGACGAATTAATGAAAGAATTCCGCTAGCTTATTTAACACAACAAGCCTGGTTTGCTCATCTTCCTTTTTATGTTGACGAACGAGTATTAATTCCACGCTCACCGATTGCAGAATTAATTGAAAATCAATTTCAACCTTGGATTGATGTCGATTCCGTTCATCGAATTTTAGATTTGTGCACTGGGAGTGGTTGTATTGCCATTGCATGCGCCAAGTATTTTCCATCTGCTGAAGTGGATGCAGCAGATATTTCTCATGATGCGCTCGCTGTCGCTAAAATTAATATTTTAAAAAATGAAGTAGAAGATCAAGTGAAATTATTTGAAGGCGATTTATTTCACGCACTCACTCATAAAAACTCCCATAAAAAATATGACATCATTGTCAGCAATCCGCCTTATGTTGATGCAGCTGACATGGCTGGTTTACCCAATGAATACAAACACGAACCTACTTTAGGTCTTGCAGCAGGCCCTCTCGGCTTAGACATTGTCACTCAAATATTGGATCAAGCAGCAGAATATTTAAATCCGCATGGCATTCTAATCGTAGAAGTTGGCAATAGCGAACATGCATTATCTGATGCGTTTCCGGATATTCCTTTTACTTGGCTTGAATTTCAGCATGGTGATGGTGGTGTGTTCTTACTTACCGCAGAGCAAATACAAGAATATAGCAATTTTTTATTTCAAAAATAATTTTAAATAATCTTTCAAGAGAAACCTATGTCAGGAAATAGTTTTGGAAAAATTTTTACTCTAACTACATTTGGCGAAAGCCATGGTCCTGCGAATGGTTGTATTATCGATGGATGTCCACCCGGGCTTGCCATATCAGCCGAAGAAATACAAAAAGAATTAGATCGACGAAAACCAGGTACTTCACGCTATACTTCTCAACGTCGCGAAGAAGATATCGTCGAAATTCTATCAGGCATTTTTGAAGGAAAAACAACTGGCACATCCATTGGATTATTAATTAAAAATACCCATCAGCGTCAGAGTGATTATGAGTTATTGAAAAATTCATTCAGACCAGGCCATGCTGATTTTACTTATCAAAAAAAATATGGTGTACGAGATCCTTTCGGTGGCGGTCGCGCTTCCGCACGCGAAACGGTCATGCGTGTTGCAGCTGGTGCGATTAGCAAAAAATATTTATTTGAAACACATCAAATTATTATTCAAGGTTATCTCTCTCAAATAGGCTCCATCAAAATAGATACTCTGGATTTAGATGAAGCTGAAAAAAATTCTTTTTTCTGCCCTGATCCTAGTAAAATTAGCGCGATCGAAAATTTAATTACTGAATTACGCAAACAAGGCGATTCCATTGGCGCTAGAATTAATTTAGCAATAAAAAATGTTCCTGTTGGATTAGGCGAACCGGTTTTTGATCGGTTGGATGCTGATTTAGCACATGCGCTCATGAGTATTCCAGCAGTCAAAGGCGTTGAAATTGGCTCAGGATTTTCTTCTGTCACTGAGCGAGGCTCAGAGCATCGTGATGCGATGACACCAACAGGATTTTTGACAAATCATTCGGGTGGAATATTAGGGGGAATTTCTACTGGTCAAACTATTTTAGCCAGTATTGCATTAAAACCCGCTTCTAGCATTACTACTCCCATTCAAAGTATCGATATGAATAATCAGGCAGTCACTCTTTCTGTCACTGGACGTCATGATCCATGCGTGGGAATACGTGCTGTTCCGATTGCAGAGGCTATGGTTGCGTTAGTGCTGATGGATCATTTACTGAGAGACCGTGCACAAAACAGCGTAAGCAAACGCTAATTTTTTTAATCATCAATACCAAAATCTTTGAGTAAATTTTTAATTTTAGCTTGGAAATTAGGTTTCTCTGCTACATTTTGTTTACTCTCCAATACATCTTTGACAATATTGGCTGTTTGATCTGCCGTATTACTACTGGTATTTAACGCATTTATTGCATCCAATTCAGACACTTTTTCTGAATCAATGGGAGCTGACACAGTCGATAGTGGTTGATTCATTTGATAGTCTGCAAAACTAATTGGCTTAGTAGAGAATGTATTTAAAACATTTCTCGTTCCAATTGGATCACCGCCGTTGTCATTTTTAATTAAGTTATTCACTGTTTGTGATAAACCTCTCACAATTGGGTTAAGATCAACAAACTCCGGTAAATTATACCAACCCCAACTAGCTGGAACATTGTATCTAGATGTTCCCAATGTACGTGTGTCAATAATACCTCTGGCAATACTCGCTCCACTCTTAGCACCGGTTTGAGCAGCCACATCGGTTCGATAAGTAATCGGCAAATCAATCGCTGAGTTTGACGCGGTAGAAGTTGTTGAGCTTGCTTCTATAATTAAACTTCCTACTCCGACTGTTTGACTTTGATTTCCAACAAGATCTGTTAAAGTTGTTGTCACTGAATAAACACCAGCAGCCATATTACCGGGAAGCTCGACAGCCCAAGAATTTGCACCGGCTGACATATTAATTGCATAACTTAAACCACCCACTTGCACTGAAAGAACATCTCCTGCATGGACTGAACCTAATAATTTACCTGTGAGTAAAATGGGATTAGCAGAGAATGTTGTTGTTTCAGCGTTTGTATTTGTTTCAGCAACATAAGTATCAACTGTTGCTACCACTGGAGCTGACAAACCGCTGTTTCTGTTAGACTGATTGGTTATTTTAGCGGTTACATTGATATTACCATCCCCTTCAGCCAATATAGTGGCCGTTGGTACGTTGACATTTGCTTGATTCGCTGCAATATCCGCATTATTCAATAAATAGATGACTGTCGAATTACCCCAATTAATGGTTAGCATATCACCCGCATTTGCACCGGTATTATTGAGAGAAATATCCACTACGCTGCCACCGGCACTTTGAACTTCTTCCATGTTAATACCATTTCCTGCATTTTCAGGAATAGCAATAATAGTAGGCGGATTCGGATTTCCCAAAACTGAAACGGTATTAGATTTATATGCAACCAAATCACCACCAATACCAACATTACCGCCATCATGAAATTCATAAACAACAGTACGAGTTGCAGTTGCGGTTATGGCAGCGTTATTCGCAAAAGCAATCGATTGAGACAGCGCTTGAACTGCTTCAGGAGAGGCATTGGTATTAAATGAAATTTTCAATTCATGTCCATTCGTTCCATTCATCACTGAATCAATTGTACCGAATGAAACACCTGCATAGCTTACATTATTGCCGCTTACCGTAATTTGAGCATTCGTGCTAATAGAAAGTTGATCGTTTACTGTGAGACCTGCAGTGATCGATATTTGTAGATATCCACCATTAAAATTAGCAGGATCATCAATATCAGTGACAGTAATGGTTGGATCGATTATTTTTGCTGGATCATTTGCAACATAACTAATGGTTTGTTGAGCCCCGCCTAACACAGGCGCATCATTGACTGCGATAACATTGACGGTACTATGAACGACATCACTTAAATTATTCGCTGAACTACCATCATTAACAACAAATATAATATCACGTGCTGCACTTGCGGGATGATCGCTGGTGTTGCTGTATTTAACAGATCTCAATGCTGCTTCAAATTGAGCGACTGTACCTGAATCATCACTCGATGTTAGCGTCAAGACACCGGTTGTTGAGTTGAAATTGGCAATAATATTTCCGGTAGCAGGCGGATTTGGAGTAAAGGACAAGATATCCTCGCCGGCTTGATAATTCGAAATAGCCACAGTTGCATTGGCTAATATAGGACTATCAACATCTTGTAAGGCAATCGTATTATTAATAACAGTAGCTGCATCATTTTCTGTGTAAGTAATTGTGCTTGGTCCTGTTAACACGGGTGCATCATTAACGGGTATTTGATTAATTGTGCGCGTAATTGTATTGCTGAGCGCACCGCCGGCGCCTGTGTTACCTTGATCATTAACAGTCAGTGTTAAAACAGTTGAAGCAGACGGTGTATCGGATCCATTGTTAAACGTAATTGATCCGCTGTTTAAACCGGCTAATAAATTATTTAATTGTGTAATTGTTCCGCTTAACACCAAACTTCCTGAACCAGAACCACTCACAATAGTTGCACCCGTGCTGCCAATATTTGCTGTCATTGCACCTTCGCCAACAGTGAGTGTTACTTGTAAATTTCCATTTCCTGCATCAACATCCGCAATCGAAATGCCTGTGCCGGATAAGACTAAATTCGTTTGTTCAGTAACACTGTAAGAACCTGAAGTATCTATAATCGTCGGCGCATCGTTTATTGCTGTTATATTAATCGAACGAATAATAGAATTACTGAGCGCACCACCTATACCTGTATTACCGAGATCGTTGATACTCATTGTTAAAGCAGTTGAAGCAGACGGTGTATCGGATCCGTTGTTATAAATAATTGAGCTGCTGTTTAAACCAGCTAACAAATTATTTAATTGTGTAATTGTTCCGCTTAATACCAAACTACCTGTGCCAGAACCACTGACAACAGTTGCACCGGTACTACCCACATTCGCTGATATGACACCTTCACCGACAGCGAGTGTCACTTGTAAATTACCCGTTCCTGCATCTACATCAGCAACTGAGATACCTGTACCGGATAAGGTTAAATTTGTTTGTTCATTGACATTATATGAACCGGAGGTATCTGAAATGATCGGTGCATCGTTTACAGCAGTAACGGTAACAGTCGTTGAAATAACATTACTATCACTTGCACCATCGTTTACTGTAAATTGAATGGTGCGTGTCGCAGTAGATGGGTTATCACTGGAATTACTGTATTGAACAGAGCGCAATGCTGCTTGGAATTGCGCAAGTGTTGCTATACCACCGCTTGAAGTTAAAGTTAACGTATTGCCACTGATAACTCCTACAATATTGCCCATTGTTGCAGGATTGCTCGTGAAGGATAAGACATCTTCGCCTGCTGTATAATTTCCACTAATTACAACTGTCGCTGATAATAATGTCGTATTATCGACATCAGCCACTGTTAATGCATTATTGATAACAGTTGCGGCTGCATTTTCTGTATAAGATATATTACTTATACCGACGCTGAGCGTAGGTGCATCGTTTACTGCAATCACATTAACGCTTGAGGCAATCGATAAGGTACTGGTATCAACACCACCGTTAGCCGTACCGCCGCTGTCTTTAATTTGCGTTAAAGTTACCGTGCGATTACCGGCAGTTGGATCTTCGCTGGTGTTTTGATAAGTTATGTTGTTAATCAAACTCGCGGTTGCACTGGGACTTAATCCGCTAGTCGGTGTGAAGACAACCGT
>Ga0206989_1013_pt1 | contig 38225 bp, 33 predicted proteins | sample Alteio_BWMinCont_10_FD_153276 | JGI IMG/M metagenome (GOLD analysis project Ga0206989, IMG submission 153276) | Enriched cells from forest soil in Barre Woods Harvard Forest LTER site, Petersham, Massachusetts, United States -... | ecosystem: Environmental > Terrestrial > Soil > Temperate forest >...
TCCCGACGGGGTCGGGATCTCCGATCGGGATGAATTCCGGCCGCCGCTACGTTGGGGTGGGAAGCGGTAGATGTGGTTGCCGTGGACGGAGGTGCGGATGGAGTTGCGCCAGGTATCGGGGCCGAAAGCCTCGCAGTATTCGTGCTGGGAGATGTGGATGGACTGCAGGAGAGTTTGCGCCATGTAGGCGACGGTGCGGGCGACCTTGGGCTTTACATCGCCGCGGATGACGGCGGGGATGAGGCAGCCCAGAGCGGTGCTGAGATCACAGGCGGAGAGATATTGGCCGGAGAAGTAGCGGGCGAGGTCTGTGCCAAGGCTTTGTGTGGCGCGGGCGCGAGCTTCTTTTTCGGCGTGGTCGTAGCAGAAATGGGGATGGTTGCGGATGCGCGGAGTGCGGCAACGGCGGCCATCGGCGAAAGAGAACATACACAAGGACACGCGGTCCTTTGGACTGAGAGTGGACATAAAAGTCTCCTTAGATTGAGTTTTGGGATTTGCTGGACAGCAAGGTGACTCGTGACTGGTGACTGGTGAAGAGGTTAACAGTCGACAGCGAGACACTGAGGCCTGCCACCAACAAGAAAGAACGCCGGCAAGATGCCCTTCGGAAGGACTCAGGACAAGCCGGCGCTACAAAACAGAAACGCCCCGGCTGGAGCCGGGGCGCAGTTTCTTACGGGAAGATTGTACCACAACGGTAATGCGGGTCAAGTTAAAAGATTAGGGCAAAAGAGGGTCAAAAGACCCAGGTTCAAACTACGAACATGGGCATCAGGCCGAGCTTTTCGGTGACTCGATAGTGCGAGATGGTTTGGCGGATCATGGCTGAAAAAACGCTAGTGGCGAGGCATGTTAGGCGGTGCCCCGAGGCAAGTCAACGCGGTATAGGGGCACGGCCTGCTCGCTATTTCAGCTTGGCGTATTCGGCTTTGGCGGCGAGCAGAATGGGGATGTCGGGGTCGGCGTCTTTCCAGAGTGTGAGGAAGTCCTGATAGGCTGCTTTCGCCTTGGCAGAATCACCAGAAATCGCGTAGGCACGACCAAGTTGGAGACGCGCGAGCGCTCCGGTCACAAAGTTCAGCACGATACCTCGGTGGTCCAGCAGCTTCTCGAATTCTGCGACTGCGGCACTCCCATTCTTCGCCAGCAGGTATGCTTGGCCCCTTAAGTACGCCGGGTAGAGCGTTCCTGTCTGCATCGGTGGCAAGTGGCCTAATTCGTATGGAGCGGCTGTCTCTAATTCGATCAAAGCTCCGGAGGCATTGTTCGCCTGCAGTTGAATAGCCGCATTGATGGTTGGTAACCAGTAGAGCTTGATGAGGCTATTGTCAGGATGATCCGTCCGAAGCTCGTCTGCTAAGGCTTTGGCTTGCGAGGCATCGCCGATTCGAGCCAGTGTGAGTGCTGCCACGGTCTTCACATCACGTCCTGACGACAAACTCAAAGCTGCCTTGGCTCCCTGCCGGGCAGAGCTTATCTCTCCTAACTCTGCCTCCCGCAATGCAGCATCTGCCTTCCAAAGAGCCGCAATCTCTTTGGAGTCGGAGCGAACAGCCGATTCCACCGCTTGACGAGAGAAGTCCCGCGCCTTGTCCAGACGCCCGTAGTAGGCTTCAGTGCCGGATTGGGTCGACAATAACAGGTCTTCTTCCCCTCGTTTGCCCGCGGCCCATGACACTTGTTGCCGCATCTGTGAATCATCTCCATGCAGGAACGCCAGGAAGTAGATGTTCTGTCGCAGCAGCCCCCCGTCTAAATTGTGCGTTAAAGCCTGATCGAGCGTATCCTTGGCTTCCTCAAGCTGATTAACATGGAGGTAAGCCAATCCAAGATTCGAGTAGTGACCCGTGGAGTTCGGATCAAGCCGGAAAGCCTCCTTAAATTCGGACAACGCGCTTTCATGGCGACCCAATTCCGCTTCACACGCGCCAAGATTGTTGTGCGGGACAGACTCCCGAGGATAATCTGCTTCCCATAGTTGCAAAGTCTGCATTTGTTTGTCGATGTCTCCGATGGCTCGAAAGTACCGCGAAGAGATGATCAACTTTTCCAGCTCAGTAGCGTGGTCGCGCAGCTGATACGCTCGGCTGGCGTATTCCAGCGCGAGGGATGGTTGTTCGGTATTAGCACTAGTAACCGACAGCATGGCGTACGCCATGGGAAAATTGGGGTCGAGTTCAATAGCCCGTTTAAAAAAAGGAGCGCTCGGCACACTTCCCTGTTCCTTCAGCGTCGTCATGCCAAGGCTGAAGCTCTTTAGAGCCTCCAGTGAAGAGGTTGTCACCTCTACGGGTACAGCAAACTTCTGCACAGATGGAAGTGACTCTCCCAGCTTGCGGCGTAAGCTCGCAGAGACCTTACTGAGGGCCTTCAGAACTTCTTCCTTGCTGTCAGCCTCTGCTTGCTCCTTAGCTAAACTATCGCCAGTGCTGCACGCGACGGCGTTTAAGTCGACCAGGTAGCGGTTGCCCAAGCTGGAAATTGTACCGCCTAGCACAGCTTTGCTGCCCGTCCGCAAGCAAAGCTCTCGCCCCACGTCCATTGAGACTCGCTGGTTCCCCGGATGCCCCATCATCTGCAACGTCTCGCTGACCTTATAGTCTGAAAGCACATCAAGAAACGGTGATTGATCAAGTGAAATGATTAAAGCTTGTTTCAGCGCATCATCAAAGACAGGATCGGCAGTCTTGTTATTGAAGTCGGCGAGGACAATCGTGTCTTTATCGGTAAGTTTGGCTACTCGATGGGAATAAAAGTAACCCCCTGAGGCAAGTGCCACGATCCCAAAAGCAACCCCAATCGTCGCCTTCCAATGCCTTCTAACATGAGTGGCGGGGGCAGCACTCTCCATTGAGCCCAGTCCCGATTCCGTGTCCCGCTTCAGCCGTTGCAGGTCAGTGCGAATATCCGAAGCGTGCTGGTAGCGCAGGTCTCGGTCTTTCTCAAGGCACTTGGCGATAGTTTCTTCGAGCTTGGGAGGGACTTCGGGGTAGAGGCGGACGGGAGGGATTGGTGCGAGTTCGAGAATGGCGTGGAAGATCACGCCGGAGGTATCGCCGCGGAACGGGAGCTGACCGGTGGCCATTTGATACAGCACCGCACCGAAGGAAAAGAGATCGGTGCGAGCATCCAATTCTTTGCCTTTGACTTGCTCGGGCGACATGTAGGCGACGGTGCCAATGGCCGTACCGGGGCTGGTGAGATGCTCCTCGGCATCGAGGGTGGCGGCGGTGAGTTCTGTTCCCGTGGCAAGTTTGACAGAGACTTTGGCCAAGCCGAAGTCGAGGATTTTGGCGTGGCCGCGATCGGTGACGAAGATGTTGGCGGGCTTGATGTCGCGGTGAACGATTCCTTTGGCGTGGGCGGCATCGAGGGCGTCGGCCATCTCAATGCCGAGTGAGAGCAGAGAGTCCAGTTCGATGGGATGACCGGAGATGCGCTGCTTCAACGTCGCGCCTTCCAGAAACTCCATGGCGATGAACGCTTTCCCATCCTGCTCGCCAATGTCGTAAATGGTGCAGATGTTGGGGTGATTCAGGGCCGAGGCGGCCTGGGCTTCGCGCTGAAAGCGGGCGAGGGTTTGCGGATCGTGAGCGACATCTTCAGGAAGGAATTTAAGGGCTACGAAACGGTGGAGGCGCGTGTCTTCCGCTTTGTAGACGACGCCCATGCCTCCGCCGCCGAGATTTTCGATGACGCGGTAATGCGAGATGGTCTGGCCAATCATGGCTGAAGAAGCGCCTGTGGCGAGGCATGTTAGGCTGTGCTCCGAGGCAAGTCAACGTGAGGATATCGGCTGAATTCTCGCTTCGTTCCGAATCGAGTGCGCCAGCTATTTGCCGATCTTGAGAAATCGTGGGTCAGAACCAGTCGCTGCGGTAGGCGACCCACCAACTGAACATGCCTATGGGTATGGTGGCCAGAAGCGACCACAGGATGGGCAAAGTGAAATCCGCTATTAAGCCGAGCGCTACGAAAATAGCCCAGAAGACTTTGCGTTGCATTCCTCTATTCTAGCGCGCGCCATCGGCCTTCCCCCGGAAAGAATGCACGGATGGGGTGCTGAATAGGTGCCACGAACGGAGTCAACTCTTGTAGACTGCTTACCGCTGCGGCGGCAGAATGAAGGCCGCTGTGGGCTTCACCAATATGGAAAAGAGCGAAACGATTGGACGAGTATTCGTGGCGATTTCCCTGGTGGTTTTCGGGGTGCAGCACTTTATTTATGGCGGATTCGTTGCGACTCTGGTGCCTGCTTGGATGCCGCGACAGTTATTTTGGGCCTACTTCGTGGGAGTGGCGTTCTTCGCCGCGGCGGCAGGCATTCTGTACAAATTAATGGCACGCGCGGCGGCAACCATGCTGGGAGTGATGTTTTTTCTTTTCGTGGTGCTGCTGCACATTCCGCGCATCGTCGGCAATTCCACGAACGGAGATGAGTGGGTGAGCGGATTTGTGGCGCTGGCGATGTGCGGAGGGGCGTGGATTCTGGCCAGCGCGGCTCCGCTGGACGTGCGCGAAAAAGCGGATCCGTTTCTCAAGCTCGGACGATATTTCTTTGCGGCGGCTTTTGTGGGATTCGGGATTCAACATTTTGTCTACGCCCGTTATGGGACGGGACTCGGGCCGCCATGGTTCCTGGGGCGGCCGGTATGGTCGAGCCTGATGGGGGTTGTTCTGGCTGGAGCAGGCATAGCAATCCTTTTCACGAGTAGGGCTCGATTGGGTGCGCTGCTCCTGGGAACGATACTTTTTCTATTTTTCCTGGTGCTTTACATTCCTCGTATCGCGGAGCACCTGCACGATCCGGGGCCGTGGACCAGCGGGTTCGAGCTGCTGGCCCTCGGTGGGTCCGCGTTGGTGCTGGCCAATACCCCGGCACGCGAAAAAAGAGAATAGCCAGAGAGGGCGCTGTTTGCAGAGGCCCAAAACAGGAGTGCCCGGAGGCGGGCACCAGGCCGCGCCTCCGGGCATTCCTCAGGTCAGTTTCAGTGCATAGGGACGTCAGTCCTTGTGGCCATCGTCTTGATGGTCCTTGTCCTTGTCTTTGTCCTTGTGATGATGGTCTTTGTCCTTGTCACGATCATCGTCGTCATTCTTGCAGCCTGCACCGCCTTGGGCAGCGAGGGCGCAGGTTCCGTGGACGTTGGGACGAGTCATGGTCACAGCACCATTCGCCAAAACCCGCCCGATGAAGGTTCCGTCGGTACTAGTGAAACTCCCGGTCGGCCCACCTGCGAGAAGGTTTCCCTGAAACATCGAAGCGGTAAGTGTGGTATCGGCGCCGACGAGCCAATACACGTTACAGGGTTGGCCGCCGTTGGCCATGACTACATTGAACGCAGTGCCGGTGAGGGCTGCGTCGATTTTGAAAATCCAGACCGCATTGGCATTGCCACCGGCATCGAGTGTCAAGGTGATGGTGGTCAACGTTAGCGCCGGAGCCTCCCCGGTGTTGCAATACACACCCGGAGGGAGCGTGAATGACACGGACGGGGCAGCGGCCAGCAAACTGGTGCAACTGCTGTTCGCGACAAGCGCATTCTGATACGCGGTGTTAAAGGCAGTCAGAGCGTTACTGGCGGCCGAGTCGTCCTGATGAATTGTTCCGACAACGGTGCAGCCGGTAGTATTTGTGAAAACGCCGGGGGAGACGCCTACGTCTCCGCTGATGATCCCGTTGGGGGAAGCGGTACAGGTTACATTCGAGCTACCCAGGACTGCGAAGGTTGCCGCCGTGCCTAGGGAGGGGGCCGTCTGCGCCCAGGCCAGGCTGCCCATACTCAACATGCAAATAACGAACAAAGATTTTCTCATAGCGAAGCTCCTTGGCTGGATTTGTGTTCTTCGTCGCTGACAAAGAAGGGGGAACGGCGTTGTCGAGTCGACTTCGAGGTTCCAAACCGGCGAAAATGCTAACAACCGGCGCAAACCGGAGCTATCCACTTTTGAACACCAGCAAAACAAACGAGGGGACAGTTGAGCTGCCAGTGCTTTCAGTAGGTCAATTGCTTATTATGGTCCCGGAAATTGCGTGTTCTGTGCGGATTTGGTTCATCACGATTTCCTAATGTGTTGGATGGTAGGCTGAAGGTGCAGAGAGAAAGTATGCTCGGGCGGAGGGAGGATTCGCATGGCTATATTTAACAGAGGTGGAGGGCGGGACGACGGGGCCTTCGAAATGAGACGGGACGGGCCGCTCTTGAAGTTCGGGGTCATGGCCATCGGGGTGATTATTCTCCTGGCGGTCTTGAGTGTTTTCCTGCTGCGGGTAACGCGCATCGAGGCGGGACACGTGGGCGTGGAGATTAACCTGGCGGGCAAACAGCGCGGAGCGTCGGAAATACCGATACGGACGGGGTGGGTGGTGTACTCGCCGTTGACGACACAGATCATCGAGTTCCCGACGTTCGTGCAGACGGTGAAATGGACGAAAGATACCAACGAAGGACACCCGATCAACGAGGAGATGGGCTTCAACTCGAAGGAAGGGATGGAAATCTTCGTGGACGTGTCGTTATCGTATGCCATCGAGGCCGTAAAGGCGCCGGACTTCTACGTGAAATACCGCCTTGCGGACATGGACTCGTTCACGCACGGGATTCTGCGCGACGTGGTGCGCAACTCGCTGAACGAAGTGGCTTCGACGTACGTGGTGGAAGATATCTACGGGGAGAAAAAGGCGGAATTCCTGGGCAAGGTGCAGGCGAAGATCGAACAGAAAATGTCGCCGGTGGGCGTGGGCGTGCAACAGTTCGGCTTTATTGGCGCGCCGCGCGTGCCGGCGGTGATTGCGACGGCCATTACCGCGAAGGCGCAGGCCATCCAGCAGGCGGAACGCGCACGAAACGAACTGGCGACGACGCAAGCGGAAGCGGCGAAGAAAATCGCGGAGGCGGAAGGCGACGCCAAGTCACTGGTAACGCGCGCACAGGGCGAAGCCGACGCCAACCGCATCCGGCAGAATTCGCTGACGCCGCAACTGCTGGAGCTGAGGCGAATTGAAAACAACCGCGCGCTGATCGACAAGTGGAACGGGCAGTTGCCGACGGTGCAAACGGGACAAGGCGGCGGGATGATTCTGCAGCTGCCGAAGCCGCAATAGGCGGCAGCGGGTGAAGGCTTGCTGAATTGGGGCTTAGCCCGCTACGCCCCTGCTCGTTCGATCCTTAACGGTTCTCAGTTGTCAGTTTTCAGTAGTCAGTCAGAAAAGAGCAGTACGTTTTTTGTATGCAGTGTTCTCGGAGATGAGCCTGACGAAACCTTGAATTTGGGGTGGCGTGATGTGCGGTGTGTCCCAATGGGGCGCACCTTGCTGCGCGCCCTACAAGGCAAAAAGGGACCTTCGTCAATTGCCGGAGGCTGTAGCCTTTTCGGTGGGAGCGTAGTAGCCGTTGCGGGTACGAGCGAGGAGCTTGCCGCGGCCGCGCGGAGGAATGACTTCAACGGTGACGGCGCGGAATGTTCCGTCTTTCTTAGTATTGGTAGGATAGTAGGCGAGAGTGTACTGGTTGCGGATGTCGTGGGCGACCTGCTCGCAGATGGTGTGGACGTCTTCGACGTTTTCCGGAAAATAGGCCACGCCGCCGGAAGCCTTGGCGATGTCCTCCAAAGCCTTCCTGGCTTTCTTGGCGCTTTTCTTGCTCTCCTGGCTGAGAAGGCCAATCGTATAAATCACGGTGTCGGTCTTCTGGATTTCACGGACGGTTTTTTCGAGAGTGTTGTGGCTGGTGTTGTCCTCGCCGTCGGTGACGATGAGCAAAACGTGCTTGTCCCGGGAAGCTTTTTTCAAATGATCGAGAGAGCCGATGATGGCGTCATACAGGGCGGTGCTGCCGCGAGAATCGATGCGTTCGAGAGCTTCTTTCAGGTCGGGAACGCTGCTGGTGAAATCCTTGTCGAGATCGAGATAGAAGTCGTCGTTGAAATTGACGACAAAGGCTTCGTCGGAGGGATTGCTGGCCTGGACGAGAGTGATGGCGGCTTCATTGACGCGGGAACGCTTGTCGCGCATGCTGCCGCTATTATCAATGACCAGACCCATGCTGACGGGGACGTCTTCGCGTTTGAAAACGGAGAGTTTTTGTTCGACTTTGTCCTCGAAAATCCGGAAGTTTTCGTTTTTCAAGCCGTCGGCGAAGCGCTGGCGGTCGTCGAGAACGGTGGTGTGCAAAACGACGAGGCTGACGTCAACCTTGATGCTCGCGCCTTGCTTGCCGGAGTTGACGCTGGCGCCCGGAGGAGGAGGCGGCGCCTGGGTGGGCACGGGAAGCTGGGCCGAGGCGGCGGAAGCAAAAAACGCGAGGACACAGAAGAATCCAGAGAGCCGGCGCGCGCAAGAGGAAAAAAGCCGCGAGCGATCAGTGGCTGGGAGCGTAGTAGCCCGTCTTGGAATAGACAGTGAGGGGCGGAAGCCCGCGGGGAGCACGCAGCTTGATTTTGACTTTGCGCCAGCGCGCATCGTGAGCCCTGTTGCTTGGTCGATAGCCGAGGACATATTGGTTTCGCAGCTCCATGCCGATTTTCGTGGCAATATCCGGCAGCTCTTCCAACTTTTCAACGTTGAAAACGCGTCCGCCGGTCATTTCCGTTACTTCATTGAGAAGCGTGGGACCGTTGAGTTCTTCCGTGGTCCTGCGGTATCCGGCCTGGTCAAAGATGCCGATGGCATAGAGCTGGGTGTCGGCTTCCTTGACCAAACGCTTGATATCGCTCTCGTTGTACCGACTATGATTATCGCCTCCATCGGATAAGATGAGCAAGGCGCGTTTGGCGTTGTGTGCACCCCTCATCTGGCTGAGACCGAGATAGATGGCGTCGAGCAGGGCGGTGCGGCCCTTGGCGGAGGTGAGCATCATGCGGCTCTGCAGATCTTCGACGCTATTGGTGAAAGCGCTGGTCAATTCGGCGCGCTCATTGAAGCTGACAAGGAAAAATTCGTCCTGAGGATTGGCGGTCTTGAAGAATTGGACGGCGGCCTCCCGGGCCTTTCCGACCTTGTTGGCCATGCTTCCACTGAAATCAAAGATCACGCCGATGGAGATGGGCACGTCTTCGGCGGAGAAGTTGACAACTTCCTGCTCGATGTTGTCTTCAAAGACGCGGAAATTGTCGAGTTCGAGGCCGGTGACCAGGCGATTGAAAGGGTCGGTGACAGTGACATTCACGAGAGCAAGATCGACGTCGATGTGCACGGTACTGCCGGGCTTGATGGGCGTGCCGGGCGTGTCTTTCCGGACGTCATCCTTTTTTGCGTCGTCTTTTTTGGCCTCTTCCTTCTTAGTGTCATCCCCAGGGTTTTTGTCGTCCGAGGGGGATTGAGCGGCAGAGAGAAAAACAGTCGGGGAAACAAAGAGACAAACAACTAGCAGGATACAAATGGAAAGCATCAGAACGCGAATTATTTCAAAACGTGACCGCAAAGCGGCCAGCGTATTATCGCGTTTCACGGCACCCCCAACGTTCCGACCTGATCGGAACGGCCGCGCGGTTCGGACTACAGCGAATTCTACCACTCGGTCGGGCGAAAACAAGGGCAATTGTTGGATGCTTCGAATGAGAAACATGGATGAGCGGCCGGAGCGAGTGGCGTGTGGTAGCATCGCGGAACGGGCGCAGTTCTCCATAGCGGCAGACTGAAAGAGCGGAACGTTTATTCCCGGCAGAGGGAGAAAGTGAAGAGATGAGTTCGGCGAAAGTGGTGGTGGTGATCCCCGCACGTTATGGGTCGACTCGCTTGCCGGGGAAACCGCTGGTATCGCTGGCTGGGAAACCGATGATTCAGCGCGTGTACGAGCGGGCCAAGCTGGCAAAGCGCGTGGACTGGGTGATTGTCGCGACGGACGATGAACGCATTGTTACAGCGGTATCAGGATTTGGCGGCGAAGCGCGGATGACGCGAAGCGATCATCGCACCGGCACGGAACGAGTGGCGGAAGTGGCGGCACATGAGGAAGGCGAGATTTTCGTTAATGTACAAGGAGATGAGCCGCTGCTGGATCCCGCGGCGGTGGATACGGCGGTCGCGGCCCTGCTGGAAGAGCCGATGGCCTCGGTCAGCACGGTGGCTACACCGATCAAGACGCCGGGCGACATCATGGACCCGAACGTGGTGAAGACGGTGCTGGATTTTGATGACAACGCGCTCTATTTTTCGCGGGCGCCGATTCCGTGGGTGCGGGATACGTCAACTAAAATTCAAGTGCGGTTCCTAAAGCATTTGGGGTTGTACGTTTTTCAGCGCGAGGCGTTGTTGGAATACCCGACGCTGCCGCAAGGTGAATTGGAAAGGATTGAACAGCTGGAACAGCTGCGATGGATGGAAAACGGTTGGAAGATTCGAGTGGCGGAAGTGGAGCACGACGCGGTGAGTGTGGACGTGCCAGAGGATGTGGCGCGGGTGGAGAAACTGCTGCAAAAGTGAACGCGCCCGGCGGGGATTCCGCCGGGCGGCTATTTCGCTAAATAGGGGTGGCCAATACGCCGGCTATTGTTGCATTTTCAGGATGCCGGCCAGAATGCGTGTCGGACTCTGACCGCCATGAGCCTGGAAGAAAGCAAGCTGGGGATTGACAAAGTAAACGTCAAAGTTGACGTTCGCAGTGCCGCCATTCTTGGTCAGAATGACGGCCATTGTATTGCGCATCGCGTCATCACCTGTCCCGTGGCCGCCAATGGTGATCGAACCCCCAACGATGTTATCCGGCTGAGGCCCGCCGTTCGTGAATTGAAAAATGTCCGCCGCGCCTTTAAGGCTTAGGGATGAGACAGTGGCCTGGCCAACGAGGTCTTCTTCATCTATGAACTGGCCGCCTTGCTGGAAGCTCAGGCCGCTCCAGTTGAGACCGTAGGTTCCGGTGATGTTGCTGCTGGAGAAGGGGCCACCGGATTGCGCGGCGAGCGCTCCATCGGTAACAGCAGTAATACCTTTGGATGAGCCCGTGGTTTCCTGAATGACGCCCTGCGCCGCGGAATTCAGGTAAAAGACGAAGCTGAATGGAATTGTGAATTGCGGATCCTGAAAGGTGAGAGTGCCGCGGCCGGTGTTTGGATCGTAGGTGAGGCTGGCACTGCTTGTGGTATTCGTTCGGTTTGGCGTCCCAGCATCATTCCAATCCATCAGGACCTGGGTGACAGCAGCGCCATTGGCGGTGAAACGGCCAACGCGCGTCAATCCGCCGTTGGCAGAACTGCCGCCAACCGTAAACACAAAGCCGGAGTTGAGGGCGCTGATGTTCGAAGGAATGTTTTTCTGAATTACAGCATCGCCGGCGAGCATCTCGCCCCCAGCGGCGTTAATAAACCTGATCCTCGTCGAATCAACAACATAATAAGCATAGGTCTGCTGCCCGGTGGCCGCCGTGATTTGGGCGAGGCCGCGCCCGCAAGAAGTTGGGCCAGCAGGCGGCAAGGTAGCGATCCCAAAGGACCCGGTAAAAGTTCCGTTGGCGAGAGCAAAGTTGTCGTTGACATCGCCAAAGTTCGCTGAAGTCGCTCCGCTGTTGTTTGCCGTGAATTCTCCGACGAAAGATTCAGGGGATCCGCTGGAATCCAGCCCCGTAAAATCGAAGATATATGTGCCGGTAACGGATTGAACTGGCGAGGCACACATGGTTGTGTCTTGCTTTATGAAGTTCCCGCTTCCGGTGGAAGCCTGGTTGGTATTCGAAGTCTCATCCATCATCAAGCCGTCGCTCGTGGATGTGAGCACGATGCCGAATTGGAGAGTGTTCGTAGGAAATTGGAGGGTAAGGGTGCCACGGCCATCGGCGTTGACCGTATAGGAGCCGCCAGAAATCGCGGTCGCGCCGCTCGGAGTACCGGCTGAATTAACGTCTTCGACGCCACCTGTGATGCCACCATTCCCGTCGGCAACGAAGCTGCCGGCGCGCGCCATCGGTGTGGCGGCGGTAGCGCTGGTGATGACTTCACCGCTGGTGGCAAAGGCGTACGTTCCGCTAAGGCTGGAGAGGCTGTATTTGCCTTGGGGCGGTGGAAGCACGGTCGTGGTGCCGCTGCTGCAGGCGGCGATCCAGAGTGTGGCCGCTACGGTGAGGCCAAGGAGAAAGCGATTCATCGCACACCTCGCAGAGCTGTCTTTTGCTCGGCAGTCAAGGCGGAAGCTGTTGTGAGGGGGAAGCCCTTGGTATTGCGAACGGCGACGGCTTGCGTGCCCTTTTGCACGATGCGGGCGGCGAAGGTGAAGCCATCGCCGACGGCCAAATTTTCGCCGACGATGCGTATGTTGTCGCCGGGGTTCAGTTCAAAGTGATTAGCCTGAAGAACGCGGGGGTTACCGAGGTGCACATCCACCTGGCCGGAAGCGGTCTGGAGTAGCACGTGCGACCCGAGGGGCGGAACCGTGGAAGCCGAGTCATATTTCACGACGGTTCCCAGGAGCGAGCCTTCGCGACTGAGGTCATAGGACTGAAGCTGCCGCACAGCCGGTTGTTTCGACTGTTGCGCGAGTGCCGAAAAGCAAAACACGAGCGAGAGGCTGAGAACTAGAATTCCTAGCTTACTTCGGTTCGTAAGTATCATTTACCCTTCCCACCTGCAAGAATTCGACCCGGAAACCCATCTGCGTTGCGGGGACCAAACGCCGACCGGGCCGGGAAGAAACTCCCAGACCGTCTTGAGGCGCAAGGCAAAGGTTCAATACACATTAGATGGCGAATCCCCTAATGTTGGTTGCGGATTGCCACGCAAAAGTTCTTGCGCAGCAACACGTGGTCAACCGCCATAGAGTATTCCCCACAGGATTCAAACCCGTTCCCGTGAAAAAAGTTTCTCTGAAAAATTGGGAAGAAGAAAAACCGTTTGTCGGGGTGCGAAGAGTTGGATTTGACAGTTTGGCAAGTTGCGGCCATAATTGTGCGTACGTCACTCCTGTGGAGGGCTGATAAGCCCGGCATAAGAACCCGGGCTACATGGATGGCGCCAAAATATATTTTTGTGACCGGCGGTGTTGTTTCCTCACTGGGAAAAGGCGTAGCGGCCTCCTCAATCGGTTGTCTCCTCGAAAGTCGCGGTTTCAAAGTCACCCTGCAGAAATGCGATCCGTATCTGAACGTGGATCCCGGTACGATGAGCCCCTTTCAGCACGGCGAAGTGTTTGTGACCGAAGACGGCGCGGAGACGGACCTCGATCTGGGGCACTACGAGCGGTTCACGCACGCCAAACTTTCCCGCGACAATAACTGGACGACCGGACGAATTTACGAAACGATCCTGACGAAAGAGCGGCGCGGCGATTACCTAGGGAAAACCGTGCAGGTGATTCCGCACGTCACCGACGAGATCAAAGCGATCATCCGGAAAGTTTCCGAAGGCGTGGACGTGGTGATCGTGGAGATCGGCGGGACGGTCGGGGATATTGAGTCGCTTCCCTTCCTCGAAGCCATCCGGCAGATGCGGCTGGAACTTGGCGCGGAGAACACGCTGTTCGTGCACGTGACACTGGTTCCCTTTATTGCGGCGGCGGGCGAGCTGAAAACCAAGCCGACACAACACAGCGTCAAGGAAATGCTGGGCATCGGGATTCAGCCGGATATTTTGCTTTGCCGCAGCGATCACCATATTCCGGGTGAATTGAAGAAAAAGATTGCGCTGTTCTGCAACGTGGCGGAGTCGTGCGTCATTTCGATGGAGGACGTGGACACGATTTACGCGGTGCCCGCGGAGCTGAGCAAGGAAGGGCTGGACGGACAGATCTTAAGATTGTTGAAGCTGGAATCGCGGCCTTCGAACATGCAGCCGTGGGTCGATCTAGTGCAGCGGATGCATCATCCGCTGGGCGAGGCGCGCATCGCCATCGTCGGCAAGTACGTGCAACTGGAGGATGCTTACAAGAGTTTGCGCGAAGCTTTGCTGCACGGCGGGCTGGCGCACAATCACAAAACGGTGCTGGAGTGGATTGAGGCGGAAGAGATCGATTCGCCGGAAACGGCGGCGGCGCGATTGCATGGCTACGACGGCATCCTGGTTCCGGGCGGTTTTGGGAAGCGCGGGATTCAGGGAATGATTCACACGATTCAGTACGCGCGGGAACACAAAGTGCCATTTTTTGGAATTTGCCTGGGGATGCAGTGCGCAACGATTGAATATGCGCGGGACGTCGCCGGATTGAAGCAGGCGGACAGCACGGAATTTGATCCGCAAACGCCGCACCGGGTGATTTATAAACTGCGGGAATTGCTCGGGGTCGATGAAATGGGCGGCACGATGAGATTGGGCGCCTGGACGTGCAAACTCGATCCGGGTTCATTTGCGCACAAGGCGTACGGCAAGCTGGAAATCAGCGAACGACACCGCCACCGCTACGAATTCAACCGCGATTATGAAAAAACGTTGGTGGGAGCGGGATTGAAGATCACTGGGCGGACGCCGGACGAAAACTACGTGGAAATCGTGGAGGCGCCAGATCATCCGTGGTTCCTCGGCTGCCAGTTCCATCCGGAATTCAAATCCAAGCCACTCGAGCCACATCCATTGTTTGCGGCGTTTATCGGAGCGGCGCTGGAACACAAGAAACAGCGCCTGCGCCCGACATCTAGCAGCGTTTCTGAGCGCCAAGCCGAGCCGGCATTGCGCGCCTCGCCTCGCGCCACCGCCTAAACCGTTGCAATCACAGCGCGGGCTGCGTAGCCTAAGTAGCTTGCGGAAGCTTGCCCATCTCCTATGAGCTCGACTCGCGAAATTGCGCTTGGAACGTTGCGCCTCGGCGCCGGAAACCCGCTGTTTCTGATTGCGGGGCCATGCGTGATCGAGAGCGAAGCGCATGCGTGGATGATGGCGGAGAGAATTGCGAAGATTGCCGCCGATGCGGGCGTGCCGTACATTTTCAAGGCTTCGTATGACAAAGCCAACCGGTCTTCGGTGAAGGCGTTTCGCGGGCCGGGGCCGGCTGAAGGCTTGCGAATTCTAGGAAAAATCAAAGCGGAATTGAAGCTGCCGATTTTGACGGACATTCACGATGCGTCGCAGGCAGTACCGGCGGCAGAGGTTTGCGATGTGCTGCAGATTCCTGCGTTCCTGGCGCGGCAGACGGATTTACTGATTGCCGCGGGCAAGACGGGACGCGTCATTAATGTTAAGAAGGGGCAGTTTCTGTCGCCGTGGGATATGGGGAACGTGGCGGAGAAAGTGGCGAGTACCGGCAACACGAAGATTATTCTGACGGAACGGGGCGCGTCGTTCGGCTACCAGAATCTCGTGGTGGACATGCGCGCTTTCCCGGTGATGCAAAAAATGGGTTATCCCGTGGTTTATGATGTGACGCATTCCGTGCAGCTTCCCGGCGGGCAAGGCCACGCGAGCGCAGGGCAGCCGGAATTCATCGAGCCTTTGGCGCGGGCAGGTGTGGCCGCGGGCGCGGACGGAATTTTTCTGGAGACGCATGACAATCCGGGGGCGGCGCTTTCGGATGGCGCGAATGCGCTGCCGCTGGCGCAACTCCCTGCCCTGCTCGGGAAATTGAAGGAACTTGGTGCGCTGGTCCGCCGATGGGGTACGCAATGAGTCTCGACACGGCGCGGCGCGTGCTGAAGATTGAGGCGCAGGCGATTCAGGACGTGCTGGCGCGGCTGGATGCGAGCTTTGAAAAAGCGGTGGACGTGCTTTTCGCCTGCAAGGGGCGTGTAGTGGTCAGCGGGATGGGCAAGTCCGGGCTGATCGGGCGAAAAATTTCCGCGACGCTCTCGAGCACGGGAACGCCGTCGTTTTTTCTGCATCCTGCCGAAGCCTTGCATGGGGACCTGGGGATGCTGGCGCGCGGCGATGCGATGCTGGCGGTGTCTTACGGCGGGGAGACGGAAGAGATTATCCGGCTGCTGGAAGCGCTCAAGCGATTGGAAATGCCGCTGGTGACGTTGACGGGCAAAACGCAATCGACGCTGGCGGAAGCAAGCGACGTAATACTGGATGTAAGCGTGAAGGAAGAGGCGTGTTCGCTGAACCTGGCGCCGACGGCGAGTACAACCGTGGCGATGGCCGTGGGCGATGCGCTGGCGGTTTCTCTTTTGGAGCGGCGGAATTTCCGGCCCGACGATTTTGCGGCGCTGCATCCGGCGGGACGGCTGGGGAATAAACTGCTTCGCGTCGAGAATTTGATGCATGCGGGTGCGGCCCTGCCGCGCGTATCAAAAGAGACAAAGATGCCAGATGTTTTTCACGAAATGAGCGCGAAGGGCTTGGGCATGACCACGGTGCTGGAGCCGGAGGGGCGGCTGGCGGGAATTTTGACTGATGGGGACTTGCGGCGCTTGATGGAAAAACATCGCGGGGCCGTGCTGGAAATGAGCGCGGCGGATTGCATGACGAGAAATCCGCAGACGATTGGGCCGCACGTGCTGGCGAGCGAAGCCCTGAACGTGATGGAAAAGAAAAAGATCACGTCGATTGTGGTGGTGGACGAGGCGAAAGGCGTGCTCGGTGTGGTGCATCTGCATGATTTGTGGACGCTGGAGCTGATGTAGTGGTTTGAGGCAAAGGATTTCAACACAGAGATCGCGGAGAACACAAAGTTCACAGAGAAGAAACGAGGAGACGGAATTGGCCAAGCGAGGAAAAAAGATTCCAAGGAAACTGGCAAGACGTGCGAAGCAGATTCTGGTGCTTCTGATGGACGTGGATGGCACGCTCACCGACGGGAGCGTCACGTTGGTGTCGCAATCGGACGGCTCCGCGCTCGAAAGCAAGACGTTCGACGCGCACGACGGCCAAGGCCTCACACTAGCCGTTACCGCGGGACTGCGCACCGGCGTCATCACTGGGCGCGGCAGCGCGGCACTGCGGCGCCGGTGCAAAGAGCTGGACGTCGAATTTGTTTACGAAAAGCAGGGGCACAAAGTCGCGGCCTACGAGGACGTTCTGCGGAAGACAGGCGCGCAAGAATCAGAAGTGGCATTTCTTGGGGATGATTTGCCGGACCTTACCATTATGCAGCGCGTGGGACTGGCGGTCGCCGTTCACAATGCCACACCGGAAGTGCGGCGTGCGGCGCACTTCACTACGAAGGCCGATGGCGGGAAAGGCGCGGCGCGCGAAGTGGTTGAGCTGATTCTGAAGTCCAAAGGCATCTGGGAAGAAATGATCGACAAAGCCCGCGCGTGAGCAGTCCGCGTGGCGACTCCCATTGCTCGGAGCTTGCTTGTCCTTGATCCTATCCAGGCACGTTACCGGCGTGCTTGGTGAACACTAAGTGGCTCTCGTTCAGGATTGCGCTGGCTTGGACTTTGGCGCAAAACGCGTGAGGTAGTGATTGGCAATCGCCTGAATCTTCGGATTCGGCGAGTGCACGGCAGCGCGCATGAAGCGCGTCACCCGGGGCCGCTCAGTATCGGACAGCATCATTGCAATCTTCTCCATGGTTTCCGGCGGGGCGTTCGACTGATACTCGGCGATCAGCGCCTCCACGATTCCCGACATTTCGATTTTGTCTTCACGGCCCTTCCACGATCCGAACCACCGTTTCGCCGGCCCACGAATGTGCTCATCAGGATCGGTTGCAGCAGCGGATGCCAACCGGATGTCCTCATTCAGGACACTGTTTGGATCGGCCTCTCCGAACGCCCACTGAAGCCCAGCCTGTCCCATCTGGCGTCTGCAATCATCATCGCTCAGGAGCGCTTCGATGATGAACGGGTAACCAACGTTATCCATGTCCTTCAGTACGCCCGCTGCCCATTCCGGATACCCTTCGCCGGCATCTTCGCACCCCGCCAAAATAGCTTGAGCGGCTGGTGCGCCGAGATGCGCGAGTTGCTGCCCAACTTGGAAGTTGTCGTTGTCCGAATGAAAGGGCTTCAGAAGCGACAGGAAAACAGTGAGCTTGCTCGGGTCGTCATACTTATCAAGAATCTCTAGAAGGTCGGCGCGAATGTTTCCCTGTGATGTGGGCAATGCCTTCAGCAGGGCGGGCAGCAGTGCAGGGTCTGGACGCTGGAGGAGTTCCGATTTCGCTGCACCGCGCACCGCTGGATCAGAACTAAAAAGGCGGTCCAGGCGACTATCGTGCCCCGGCTGCTGCGCTGCGGTAAGCGGCTGAAACATCAGCACCAGGACAGAAATCGTGCATACCGCTTTCCATTTGGCGTTAGGAGTACGCATGGACACAGATTACCCACGCCGTGCACGTAAGCTGCATGAAAGTCTTCGATACGAGCGAATGAGTCAACGCGGCCTTGGCAGGTCTACAGTGCGCGGGGCCCTGCTTCCGCTTTTGCCCCGAACGAGTATGCTCCTACAGGCAGCGAGCAGCCCGTTCGCCTGCTTTTCACCGATTCTGGCGCTCGCGGTCATCTCAGGACATAATGTCATTCGGCGCTGTGACAAAAGGATTGTTGACGATGCTCCATGCTTGGCATGATGTTTCACCGGGGGACCAGCTTCCGCGCGATTTTCAGGCGGTGATCGAGATTCCGCTGGGTTCGAACGTGAAATACGAATTGGACAAGGCCAGCGGGCTTTTGAAAGTGGACCGCATCATTCATTCGGCAGTGTTTTACCCGGCGAACTACGGCTTCATTCCGCAGAGTTACGCGGAGGACAATGATCCGCTTGATGTGCTGGTTTTGTGCCAGGAGCCGGTGCAGCCGCTTTCGCTGATCAAGGCGCGAGCCATTGGATTGATGACCATGATCGATTCCGGAGCGAGCGACGATAAAGTGATTGCGGTGGCGACAAACGATCCAGAGTTCAACAGCTACGTTGAGGCCAACGAACTCCCGCCGCACCGTTTGCTAGTTCTCAAACGCTTTTTTCAGGATTACAAGCAACTGGAGGGCAAACAGGTCCAGGTGGAAGACATCCGGCCGGCGTATGCGGCGGCCGCGGTCATTGAGAAAGCGCTAGCCCGATATAAGGACCAGAGAGAGACACTTCGCGCGAAGGACCACTGCTAGTATAAATGCACTATACTCGCGAGATGGGTGCAGTGCTAAGTTGCACCAACGAAAATTGCCCAAGCTGCGCTTCTGGGGAGTAAAACGGCGTGAAACGATTCTGGAAATGGTTTGGGGGAGTGCTCGGGGTGCTGCTGTTAGCGGCATTCGCCGTGCTCAGCTACATGGCGGGAAGCCCGAAGGACGCTTACGGCATGGTGCGCTATGCCCTGCCGCACATGCACCGCGGCACACTGAAAGTGGGAAGCGACGCGCCGGACGCCCGGCTGGTGGCGCTTGACGGCAGCAGCCGTTTTCATATTCGCGAGCGGACCGGTTCGCGGCCGCTGGTGCTGGTGTTTGGGAGCTTTACTTGACCGCCGTTCCGCCGCCAGGTTGGCGACGTAGTGCAAATTTATAACGATTACAAGGAACATGCTGATTTCCTGACCGTTTATGTGCGCGAGGCGCATCCCACCGACGAATGGCAGATGAAATCGAACGTGAAGGACGATGTTTGTTACGCGCAGCCGAAGACGCTGGAGCAGCGCGTGGTCATTGCGAACGATTTCATCAAGCGCTTCAAGTTTCCCCTGCCCTTCGGCATCGATGACATGAGCAATGGCGCCGACAACGCGTACTCCGCGTGGCCCGAACGGATTTACATCGTTGATGAAAGCGGGCGCATCGCGTACCGCGGCGGGATGGGGCCGTTCAATTACAAGCCTGCCGAAGCACGCACATGGCTGGCGGCGAGGTATGGCGAGGTGAAGCACGAAGCACCGCTGGCAACGTCCTCCGCAGCGCCGGCCAGCGTCGCAGCGCCCGCGTCCACGCCGGCGCCTACGACTGCAACTCCCGCGAAGTAGGGCGTCCTATATCTGCTACAGCGAGGCGCTATAATCCGTCCGTGAAGCGGCGCAGCCACAATCAAAAAAAGAAAAATGACACGCTGAAGAAGGTTGGACTGGCGCGAGCGATTTCGAAGCTCGGGTACTGCTCGCGGTCGCAAGCTGCGGAGTTGATTCGTGCCGGGCGTGTGAGATTGAATGGAGCGCTGCGGCGCGACCCGGAAACTCCAGTTCACATCGGGAAAGACCGGATAGAAGTGGACGGGAAGCCGCTGGCGAACAGCAAAAAGACCTACCTCATTCTCAACAAGCCCCGCGGCGTGGTGACCACCGCATCGGACGAAAAAGGACGCGAGACAGTTTATTCGTATTTGCCTGAAAATTTGTCGTGGCTTGCACCCGTGGGAAGACTCGACAAAGCCAGCGAAGGGTTGCTCTTGCTCACAAACGACAGCGAATGGGCGGCGCGCATCACGGCGCCGGAAACGCATCTCGACAAAACGTATCACGTTCACATCGACGCTATAGCCGACTTGGCGCTGCTTGAAACTTTGCAAAAGGGCTTCACGACATCTGACGGCGATTTTCTTCGCGTGAAGCGCGCCGGCATACTACGGCTGGGCGAGCACAATTCTTGGCTCGAAATTGTGCTGGATGAAGGCAAGAACCGGCACATCCGACGAATGCTTGAGCACGAAAACATCGGAGTGCTCGGGCTCGTACGCGTGGCGATCGGGCCGCTCAGCTTGGGCGATCTGCCGAAAGGCGCCACACGCGCCCTGCAGCAAGAAGAAAAGCAGGCCCTGGATCGCGCGATGTTAATGCGCCACGCAGAGCCTGTCTCTTCCGCTCGATAACCTGCGTCATTTCGTTTTGTAGGAAAAGCTTACCTTTGTTTCCTCGTCGAGGACCAGCGGGCGGACAAAGTGGTGCGAATTGCCGGCTCTGGGCACGTCGACACGCACTGGCAACTACCCCCGGCGATGCGCTGCGGGAGATTCGTCACATTGGAGGAGACCGCGTTCCTTAAGGGCACCCAAGCTTTTGAATTTAAAAGCTTTAGTTTCAGCCCAACGCATGTCGATTACCTGTCAAAAGTGACAGTGGCGATAGCATCAATACTTTCATATTTTCTGTCGCGAGGCTTTGCAAGGTCGGTTGCGGCCCTTCGTTTCTCGTTGACCAGACCTATAGAGAGTCGAGTCGCGCAGACCTTCATTGGGTTGTCCTGGTCCATACAATTTCGGACTCTTAGTCTATTCAGGAGGTAGGTGTATGAAGCCATTTATCAGAATCTTGCTAATCGCGGTAGGAATGCTCGTGTCTGCTGGTGGAGTCTGTGCTCAAAGGGATCTATTGGTACCGGCCGGCACACTTCTGCAATGTACTATGAATGAACCGGATTTCTCCTCGGCCACTGCAAGCGTGGGAGACCCGGTGCTGTGCCACCTGCGCACGCAGCAGGAGTTTGGCAGGGTACTATTTCCCCGAGGCAGCATGTTAGGTGGGCACCTGGAAGCGGAGAAAGAACCAGGGCATTTTATCGGGAAGGGTTATCTGAAGATTACGTTTGACAGGGTGATTCTGCCTTATGGCGATTTGCCTGTACCCGCGAAAGTGATTCAAGCAAAGGGATTTAAGGTGGACAAAAAGGGAGACATTGACGGGAAGGGACATGCGAAGCGCGACGTGGCTGAGTGGATGATCCCGCTCTTATGGCCATGGAAGATCGTTTCGCTACCGATGCGTGGCCCGCGGCCTACATTAAAGGGCGAAGAATCGCTAGAGCTGCGATTAATGGATGACATTTCTCTTCCGGCGACACTGGCCTATGGGTCAATGAAACCGGATCGGCCACCATACGCATCGCAAGCCCGGCCGAGCACTTTTGCCGGGAGGAGTTCGAACATTGCTGAGCTGGCAGTAGACAAAACCATTGCCGGCGGAGAGAGCTTGGCGACCCCTGCCAAATGGCAGCAGCCCATCCGTTGCACGATTCTGGTGCTGAAATCAAACGAGACCTTCACCATGAGCAAATATCGAAGAGATGGAGATTTGTTGGTGTTTGAAGAATTGGATGGAACCAAGGGCGCGGTCGACATGGATTTAGTGGATTGGCGGAAGACTACGGAAAGGAATCGCGTCATTTCGGCCGACTAAAGCCATCCGAAGTCATTTTTGGTGAATACCTGCGAACTAAACACGGCTCGCAACGATTCTTGGCGGGGCCCTCTGTCACTTACCGCAATAGATTGCAGATCGTCCCGCCCATACAAAGACGTAATCTTGACTGTTGACTGTGATGAAGTAGCGGATCGTTCCGATGGGGTGGCAGCCCTCGACTGAACAACGGAGAGAATAATAACGAGGATCCTGGACCACAGATGAAACGGTTAGCGCGGTTTTTGGCGAGACTTTAAGTGTTTGCGAAGCTCCATCAGCGGAAAACAAGTGATCATGCGAAAGAAAACCATTTGTAAAGCATTGCATTTTTTCAGGCTCAACCACATACGTTTTGTTCTTGCTCTCACGCTTCGTGAACTTCTTACCGGGAGGAATAACCCACGGAAGGGAGACGGCGTGCCCATCAATACTGATTCCACCATATTGCACGGACAGTGTTGAGTCTGAGCTGTTGACGATAGTCGTTGTGTAATTGAGGTAAGTCCCCACTTCGTCGGCGCTGACACGCTCGAATCCGATTCGGGAACTCACTTCGATTGGCCCGTACGCCAGTTTGCGGATGGCGTGGCCGGTCAGCGGGTCTTGAATGATCGAGGAAATCGCACCGAAGGGGGAATCCTCTCCCCACACAAACGCGCTTACTGCCTCTGTTTTGATCTCCTGGCCGAACAAATAGCATGCAAAGGCGAAAGCTGTCAGCAGAACCGCGCAGCCGCGTCCCGTCATTGTCCTGAACTCCGAGACGCTTTGCCGACCGCATGTAGTCATTTATGTTCATTTTCTAGCCTTAACATTAAGTCCAGCCAACTGACAAAATGACTAGTACGAGCTGGAGTGAAAGCTGAGCCTTTCTGAATTGGACAGATCTTCTGGTTGGAGCGACACTTAGTCGCTATTGCATCGAATATCGCGCCCGATGCTAATTTCCCGAAGGCTTCTCGACGTGGTCGATGACGAGAAACTCCATGGGAACTTTTTGCGATTCGAGTTTTGGCCCGAGCTGCTCCTCAAGCGTCGTGAAGTTGGCAGCTTGGCTCTCCTGATCGGACCGGCTTTTTGTCCCCTATCATGTGCGGCATCCACGTGACAAACAAATAGCCCTACTCGGATTTGTTTCCTTCGCGGCGTCCCTCTCGGGCTGCTTTTACACTAAGAACGGATGAGCCCGGCGAATTTACGCGGGTTGTTGTCGAAGCCGGGGAAGACGGGCTTAAGGTCGGCGACGCCGATGTGCTTTGAAAGCACTTCGCCGAGCACGGAACGGAAATCGGTGGTGAGCGCGAGGTCGCGGCCTTCGTTGAGCTGATGATCGTTCAAGCCGGGCCATTTGCCGTAGACTTGGCCGCCCTTGACGTCGCCGCCCATCAGGAACATGCAGTTGGCGTGGCCGTGGTCGGTGCCGCGATTGCCGTTTTCCTTCGCGGTGCGGCCGAATTCGCTCATGGTCACAAACACGATGTTCTGCATGCGGTCGCCCATGTCCTGATGAAACGCCGCGAGTCCTTGGCCGAGGTCCTTCAGCAAATTGGAAAGCTGGCCTTGTACGCCGCCTTCGTTCACGTGATTGTCCCAGCCGCCGCAATCGACAAATAAAACTTCCACGCCGATGTCGGCTTTCAGAAGCTGCCCAATTTGCTGCAAGCTCTGCCCGAGTCGGTTCGTTGGATATTGCGCCCCGTTTTCCGGCTGGTATTTGCCGGGATCGGCTTTGCGCAGAAGATCGATAGCTTCAAACGTCTCCGTGCCGGTGCCGTGCAGCGCGTGGTCCACGGTCTGCGAGTACATGGCTTCAAACCCGCCTTCGACCATCTGGCCCGTTCCCGGAGCTTGCGCCATTACTTTGAATTGCTTGAGGTCCGGCAGAGCAATGGCCGGCGCGGCGCCGTGCAGCATGCGCGGAAGATTCGGCCCCATGGCCACAGCGCGGAACGGCGAAGCATTTTCTTCCGGAACGGTCTCGAGGGCGCGATTCAGCCAGCCGTCTTCGGTCGATTTCAAACCGGGAGTTCCGGACTCCATGAAATCCTGCGCATCGAAATGCGAGCGCGTGGGATCAGGAGAGCCTGCCGCGTGCACGATGGCCAGCTGATTTTTGTGGAACAGCGGCTCAAGCGGGGCGAGGCTCGGATGCAAACCGAAAAATCCATCCAGATCGATCGCGGCATCAGCGCCGCCTTTTTTGGGCTGAGGAATCGCGATGGACGGCCGCAGGCGGTAATAATTCGGTTCGCCGAAAGGCACAACGATATTCAATCCGTCGGCCGCGCCGCGCTGAAAGAGCACCACGAGCTGCTTCTTGTTCGGCATCGGCGTGGCGGCCACGGCGCGCTGCAAGAATGCGGGCATTGCGCTCAGTCCGACCATGGCGACGCCGCCCTGCTTCAAGAAATAGCGGCGGGAAAATTTCAGCCCTCGTACGCCTTCGCAGCATTTGTAGCTCATGGTGACCTCACTTATGGGGTGCGGCGGCCCGGCAGCCGCCTTTCTTCCCGCTGCAGCGCGCTGTCGAACGCCAAAAATCTTGTCGTACCCGCTAACGCCTAGGCCGCCCGAAAAGCGGGAGCCCGGCTCCCGCACTCCAAACTACCTGCGCTGAAACTCGGGAGCGCCCAGGACCAACCCGGCGACAACGCCGAGATCCACCTGCTTGCGCGGATCGTCGAGCTTGGCCTGCAAGACCTGTGGATTATCGAGTTGCTTCTCCAAAGTTTCGACAGTGGTCGAGCCTGCTTGGCCACCGAGAAAAACTTGTACGGCGCGGTCCAGCGCCGCCTTTGGATCCGCAGACAGTTCCACGCCCAGCAAAGAAGCAACGTCACTGCGCGCGCCACGCATCTTGTTTCCGGCCAAGGCCAGGGAATAGTTCAAGCGGTTCAGCAACGCGCCGGTGTTTACCCAGGTATCCGCTTTGTCCGAATAACCCGTCGGCGGCTGGCACTGATAAAGCGGTTCGCCGATTCGCCCGATCCACTGCACCAGCGGCATCGGCGTGTTTACATCGCTTCCCAAAGCGCGCACCGCGGAAACCACCAGTTCAAAGGGCGTCTTGATCTTCGCGCGATACGTTTCGCGCGACCAGAATTCCGGCGACCAGATCATGGTGTGCATAACGGCCTTGATGTCTCCGTCGCTCGATTGAAACGTTTCCGCCATGCGATTCACAAGCGCCGGTGGCGGACTGTCCGAAACAAATCGCCGCGCCAATTTCGTCGAAATAAATTTCGCGGTGCTGGGATGATGCACCAGCAGATCGATCACCTGCTCGCCGTCCTTCATCCCGCCGGAGTGAATCTTTTTCCCCAGGACGAGCTTGGGGTCGGGGTCGTGCAACCGCTCGTCGAATTTGAAATCGGCGGACACTCTCGGCTTTTCAATCGTCCAGCCGGTGAAGCAGCGGGCCACTTCCGTGACGTCCTTTTGCGTATAGCCGCCGTCAACTCCCAGCGTGTGCAACTCCATCAGTTCGCGGCCGTAATTTTCGTTCAACCCGCGATCGTTTTTCTTGGCCTGCTGCGGGTTGGCCGGCGGACGCGGCGGCCACGGTCTTCCATACCGCGCCTGGCGCATAGCGCGCTGCATGGCCTGACGCTGCGCGGCGCGCGGATCGGCACTCAAAAAATTATCCAGATAAAACAGCATCGCAGGGCTCTTGGCCGTCGCGTTCACCAAGTCCTTGAATTTCCCCAGCGTGTGCGGCTGGATGACATCCCGCTCGTACGCGGTCAGGTAGTAGCGATCTTCGCCTTTGCCGGCGAACACGTTGAAATGGTTGAACCAGAAATCGTCCAGCACCTGCTGAAGCTGCCGCTCGCTGTAAATCGCGCGGGTGACTTTGGCCATTCCGAGTTCGGCGACGATGCGCTGCGGCCGTTTGCTGTCATCGGCAATCGCGCGCGGCACATTGTTCGGATCGCCTCCGCCCAGCGCATTGCGATTCCCTGCGCCTTTGGTCGCCGGATCGGACTCCTTCATCGGGGCCGGCGCGTTGGGATTGTCGGCGGCAGATTGCGCGGATTCAGACGCGGGAGCGGCGGCATCCGAATTGGCTGCCTGCCCCTGCGAAGCTTGCATGTCTTTTTGGACGACCGAGGCAGCGGCATCGCCGCGGGTCTGCTCCTGCTGCGCCCGTGCCTGAACTTGTTTCTCGGCCTGCTTTTCCGCCTGCTTCGGTTGCGGATATTCATCCATCAATTTCGCGGTCGAGAGCTGGAGCGTCTGGTAATCCTGCAGACGCACTTCCATGGCCTTGTCGTCGATGGAATTGGGATTCAGTTGCTGCTCGATCCACTTAGCCAGGCCCATCTGGCGCACGCGCTCCACATCGCCAGGCCGGGGACCGTACGCCAGGCGATTGAGTGCATGCAAAATGGCTTCGTCCGCCGAGAGTTCGGTGATCGGCAGACCCTTGAGAGCCGGGTCCGCCTTGGACTTCTTGTCCGCGGCAAGATGGGGATCTGCGGCCATGGCTGGCAGATCGACGCCGACGGACAGAACACAAGCAAGCGAAAGCGTCGCCGCTATCAAAGACTTGGGCGTCGTGTAAATCGCTGGAAATCGAGGCAAAGATAAAGAGGCGGGACGATCCTGCAGCCTCATAGCACTCTCCTGCCGGTCAGCATGTGCTCTAGAACAGTCGGCCACCTTTAGATTAACCCCTGGGCGGGAGAGAAGTTGCAGGAATTCAGAAGGCGTGTCGAATCCTTACCACCGCCGAACGTACAGGTAGGTAAGGACTTAGACGTTGTGGGATGCGGGAGCTTGTTTACCCCGAGCGCTGCATACTCGTCTTATTGGCCAGCATGCGCAGTTCGCGCCTTAGGTTCGAGTTCTCGTTCCGCTTGAAGCCAATCATCCAGGTCATGGCCTGTTTGCCCGCCTCGCTCAATGTAGATTTCATATGCTCGAGTTCTGATTTCCTCGAGGCGCGGCGAATCTGGTGCTGGGGTCTCTGCCGATTCTGCCTGTGTGGCGGCGTTTGCTTTGGGTTCTAAGTTTCGGTGCTCCTTGGTTTTCAACGACATGCTCATCTCCTTTTTCTTCTTGTGGCAAAACTGCTTCTAATCGTGGAACCGTGTTCGGGTGTCTGCCGGCCCCGCGAGTCCCGGGCGCAACACATAGCCTGCCGGCAAATCGACGCTGGTCCACCAGCTTCGTGATGACCGACCTGCGGAGGGCCTTCTTGGCGTGGAACAGTCGTCCTTTGGCTGCTGCCAAAGAGATGCCTAATACTTCTGCTGTTTCCTGCAGCGAACGTCCTTGCAGGTAAATCTGAACCACGACTCGGAGGTTTGGTCGCAGCCGCTGGATAGCGGTCCTCAAAATTCTCTGTTCTTCGGTCCGCGCATAGCGGGTCTCGGGACTCGGCGCATGGTCGGTTATTTGGTATCTCAGCCCGTCGCCAAAATCACTGTTATCGCCCATCGCAGTCTCACGCGTAGCCCGTTTCTTTCGGAGGATCATGAGTGCCGAGTTGACGGTGATGCTCGTGAGCCAAGTTCCGAAGGCGGATCTGCCTTCGAAGTCGCCCAGGTGAACAAACGCTCTCAGCAGCGTGTCTTGCACTGCGTCCTCGGCATCCTCACGGGTTCTCGTTAGGCGATGAGCAGCGCGAAAAAGTTTCTCTCTGTATTGGTGGGAAAGAGTGGCGAAGACCGTTGAGTGCTCATTCCTGGCCGCTAGTAGAAGGCTTCCGTCGCACAGTCTGCTAGCACCTGTTGACATGGCATTGCTTTGTGCTGACCGTTCCGCAGCAAACTGCATCACTTATGCGCCTCCGTTTTTTGCCGGCTGAGACCACTGGTCTATTCAGAGTGACAACTTACCCGGCGTTAGACTTCAACCTCTTTTCCCGAGGGATCGCTGTGGAACCGTGTGGCGCCGCCTGTTTTGAACGAGCCCGCAGTGCCATAGCTGTCTTCGAGAAACTGGATGTAAGCGACCTTATCTCCCTCGAAGCGCGCCAACAGGCCAAACGGAGATGTGATTTCCTTCCCGGTCACGTTCGACTTGTAAGTAAAAGAGCCGAAGAGGGCGACGCGGCTACCCTGCTCGATGGTGTCGGTGACCTTGAAATCGAGTGTTTTCCAGAAGCGTTGAATCGCCGCAAAGACATCGTGCAACGCTTCTGGCCCCTTGTGAGTGCCGGTCCAAGGCTCAATTTTCTTCAGCTCAGGGTTGTCGAAGTTTAATGAAACGTAGGTGACGTCCGGTGTCATGAGTTCGCGGAGCACTTTGAGATTCGTTGTGTTCTGCAGAATCTGTTGAAGCACTGCCGTCAGATTGGTGGACATGTGATAGGTCTCCTTTTCTTCTTTTGTTGGTTCGTGGCGAACGATGTTACTTGGCCTTGTCCGCGTTGAGGTCAGAACATGCCGTTGCTATTCGCACGCGGAATGTTCGGCGCGATAATCGGAGCGGAGTTTTGAGGCGTGCCCACGAGTTGCAACGTATCCCAGTGCTCGACGGCTTTCCCCTCAGCGTCCATGCGATAGATATCGACGCCAGCAATGCCGGTGTCGTCGCGATCATCGTTGAACAGGTTGAGGAAGTTCAAATGTGCCCACACGTAGTCGCCGACTGCAATGATCCGATGAACGACAACGCGCGCTCGGGCTCGCTCGCGCGTGACCTTGGCGAAGAACTGCCCGAGCGCGACGGATCCGTCCGGAATCAGCGGGTTGTGTTGGATGTATGACGGACTCACAAATTTGGCTGTCGCCTCCTCGGATCGCTTCTGATTGATCATCAGATCGTACAGCGCGAGGACGTTGTTCTTGTTGCGGACAGCACGGCTGTCGGTGGCCTCAGCGAGTTCAATCATAGGTTTCTCCCTTTCTTGGATTTCTTATCTCAGTCCTACGATTTGGAGACGAAAAGCGTCTTGCTCGTCGCCGGATTTCTCGCGAACAACGCGAAGAATCTCTTCCGCATCCTGGCCGACCGCCGCAAAGCGCGGTGCAGGATTCTGCTCGGCGATCTCGATTACACGCTTGGCGGCATCGACCGAGGCAAGCCCGTTGTCTTGCATGCTGTTGAGTTTGGCTGCAAAGGCACCGAACGCTTTTCCGTAAAGATCGCGCTCTTGCGGTGTCATCCGCTCCGCGGTGCGCGCGAGGGCCGAGGCGGTCTTGGCCGGCCCGCCAGTCCTCATGTTTCCGGCGACCGCGATGGCGACATCGATACCGAAGCGCTTCAGTTCCTCTCGATAGACGGTTGCGAATACTTCCATGGCCGCCTTTGAAGCGCCTGATGGGCCGTTGAACGGAAGTGGCAGGTGTGCCGTCCAGGTGCTGACCTGCACAATACGACCGTGCGCTTTCCTCAAAGCCGGAAGGAATGCGTTCACCACGGACAACGCCCCGAAAAGGTTCACTTCGAATTCGCGTCTGATGGAGTCGAGTGGGAGCGTCTCGATAGGTCCGGGAGTCAAGATTCCGGCGTTACTGATAAGAAGATTGAGGCCGCCATCTGTCTGCGCGCTCACGGCGCGAGCCCAGCGCTTGACAGCTGGCTCGTCCGAAATGTCGCAACTGGTCAGTGTAACTGCGCCGCCAGAGGCTTGTTGGAGATCAGTGATTTCCTCTGGTGTGATAGCTGTTCCAAAGACGCGGTAGCCCTTTACAGCGAGACCAAGCGCAATATCTCGCCCGAGCCCACTACCGGCGCCGGTAATCGCGGCAAAACGACTAGACTGCTGAATGACTCGTGACATGGTGCATCTCTTTCCTATCGGCGATTCGATCCGCTCTGATTGAGCAGTTGCTGTTCCATGTGATCAGTGATCCGTTGTCGGTAGAGCTTTGGAAATACGGAAGGTCACCTTGACTCCACTCGGACGATTGCGGACATCCGTTTCCATGTAGCTGTTCAAGCGAAACCAGATGTCTCGCCCGCTGAACTGAATTCCAGGGCCAAGGCCCACCGTGCGCTCCCGCGAATTCGGCAAGCTGATGCCGTTGATTTGATGATCGGTCAACTGCTGCAGCCAGTACCCGTTAAAGCCAAGCCTCACGTTCTTCCAGAGTTCGTAGGAAGTCGTGTAGTTGGCGTGAAAAGCCTGCCCTGGCTGCATGTTTCTAATTCCGAACCCTACGAATGGGTCGTTGTTGGTGGAATTCCAGAGATAGTGGAGGCGCGCGCTAAACTCTATCTTCTTGCGCTCATAAGTGAGTGCGTAGTAGGGATTGACGACGACGAAATGATTGCCGATGTTTACTGCCCGCCTATCGCTGTAGGTGCCGGTCGGCACGGTAACATCGAAAACGAAACGGTGGACAAACACGCCGTTCCCAATCTTTTTCGGCGCCCACTGCAATCCAGGGCCAAGGGTCAGGCCGCCGAAGCCGCGCACTCTGGAAGAAGTGCCATTCGCGAGCTGTACGTCGACATCGACCAGTGGCTGGAGAACCTCTCCTGCCAGCCATCCCCCGAGAACACGCTTCCTGCCTATATAGGCCACGTGTGTGGTGGTGCTGTAAGTGGTGACACGATTTCTGCCTGGAATCGTGTTCCCATGGTCGTCCCGCAGTTCGCCCGCGACGTAACTTTCCGGGAATTCTTCTATCAACCAGCCCGGAGCGGCGAAACCATCCTCGAAGTTCGTTTCACCCAGATTCACGGCCGGTAGCTGCACCTGCGCAACGGCAGGATTCGCTGCCGCGGCGGCAAAGAACACTATAAGGAGAAGGATGCGCAGCGGTCCGTCTCCTTTACCCTTTGCGGTTCTGTTGCCCTGTGCTGTTTGCACAACATAAGAGCTTGCCCTGAACGCGTGTGGCATTCCCACTAACACTAGAGACCTCTCTCCTTGAAGCTCTAGGCGCCCTTGAATTGTGTGGCACCCAGCAGTTGCATCTCCCACAGGAATGCAGAACCAGAGGCGCCGCCATGGTCGATCAGTACCTGGGCCACTTCTCCGAGGTGCTCTGTGCGCGCCCAATCACGCTGAAGTTCTCCCGTCAAGGCAAGCCAAGTAATTGGTTGGGCTCCCGCGGCCACCAGGCGGCGGATTGCCATGTCGTGTGCTTCCGGGGTTGCGCCGCCCGACGCGTCGGTGACCACGTACACGTCGTAGCCGTCCCCCATTGCATGGATAGCGGGCATTGCAAGACACATCTCCGTCCAGAGTGCGGCGATGACCAGTTTCTTCCGGCCAGTCCGCTTTACCGCCTCGACGACGCGGCGATCCTCCCAGGAGTTGATGAAAGTGCGGTTAATCGGCTTCTGATCCGGAAAGACTGCCTGGACCTGCTTGAAAATTAGGCCCCCGCGTTCCTCATTGACTGTGGTGAGAATCGTCGGAATGCCATATGCCTTCGCGGTTTTGGCTAGACCTGTGACGTTGTTGATCACCATCGTGGGCTCGTGACTGTTTACGTTTGCCAACTGGAAAGGCTGGTGGTCAATGAGGAGTAAGACGCAATTCTCCGGTGTCAGAAGGGCGTCGAGGCCGATTTTTGTAAACGTTTGCATCTGTCTTCCTTTCCATGAATTGGTTTTTATTTGGTGAAAGATCAACCCTTAACTGCGTCCAAGAACGTGTAGAGGGCGGTGATTCGACGATCATCAGAAGCGACCAACACATCGATACCAGTGATCTTCCGAGGCTCGCTGGGTGGACCGAATCCCCACTGGAGGCGTCCGACACCACTGTATGCATCTCCATCCGCCAACTCTGAGAATGCAAAACCGGGAAGCCTACGCTGCAGTTGCTCTGCGGCATCGTTGATCGCTGTATGTCCAACGTAACGGCCGTGTGGGTCGATGAAAATGCCTTTCCTATCCCAAATCTTGGCGATCAGGGAACGGCGCTTCTCGGCGTCGCGTTCACCGAAAACGCCGAGCAGGTTTTGCTTCATCAGGTCTTTAACTATGTTCGCGTCGGCCGGCATCGTGTGGTTCCCCCTGTGAATGATTGTCTGTGATCCAGATACGCCAATTGCTCCGAGAACTGCCACCAGCAACGTCGCGGAACCACTTCTTAGAAAAGCTCGGCGACAGAAGCCTGTTTCCTCGCTACTGTTCATTGCTATGCCCGTTCTCGCCGGCTCAGCGCCATCCTGGTCGTGGTCCGCGCGACACTACTTTGACTCTTTCCCAATTTGGGCGTAAATACACCTAGGCATTATTTCGCGGTTATTTTTGTTATTTATTTGCGGATGAATGACTTAGAAGGCGGTAATGACGTGAACAGGCAAGGGAGTTTAGCCGCGACCCCATGAATAACTCGACCAATCTGGCCGAGCGAGCGCGATTTGGAACATTTGAGCTCAACGTCCGAACCGGTGAACTCGTCTCCATCGGAACGGCGCCTGCGGAAGCTGGGTCCCCAAAGGCCCTGCTCCGCGAGCAGCCCTTCCAGATTCTGCGAATCCTGGTGGAGCGGCAAGGCAAAATTGTTACCCGCCAGGAAATACGGCAGATTCTTTGGCCGGACGATACCGTCGTGGAATTCGATAGAAGCATTAACGTTGCAATGGCGATCCTCCGCAAGGCGCTCGCCGACGATGCCGACCATCCCAAGTATATTGAAACTCTGGCGCGGCGCGGATACCGATTGATCGCACCAGTCGAATGGCAAGAGAGTTCAACAGCCGCTCAAGGCTTACCCGAACCGCAAGCCGATACGTTGCTGAGGATCCACGGCCAAATAGGCAAGGGGGAAGCAAAAGCACCAACACATTGGCGAAAAGCTGCCGTCCTGGGTGCGTCCGCGGTGATTTTGGTCGTCGTCGGTTACCTATCTTGGCGGCACTTTCGTGCTATCACCCCGTCAAAATCAGAAAAGATCATGCTCGCCGTGCTGCCGTTTGAGAATCTCACTGGCGATCCCAATAAGGAATATCTTGCGGACGGTCTGACCGAGGAGACGATTTCAGAGTTAGGCCGGCTTAACCCGAGCCGGTTGGGTGTGATCGCGCGAACGTCCGTCATGGGATACAAGCACAAGGACGAACGCCTGGACCAGATTGGACGCGATCTTTCCGTCCAGTATGTTCTGGAAAACAGTCTGCGGCAGAGCGGCGATCACCTGCGTATTACGTCGCAGCTTATACAGGTGAAGGACCAGAGTCATCTCTGGTCTCACGATTACGATTATCGCGCGCAAGACATTCTTACTGTGCAAGAGAACGTTGCCAGGGCTGTGGCGCGGGAAATCCAACTACGCTTGACCGCGCAACAAGAGGCAGAGTTGGCTGGGTCGCAACCGGTCAATCCGGAAGCCTTCGACGCCTACTTGCAGGGGTACTACTTCTTTCAGCGGAACACCAACAAAGATACGGACATGGCGGCGACGTATTACGAACGGGCTACGCAGCTCGATCCCTCCTATGCGTTGGCCTGGGTCGGGTTGTCTCGGGCACGCAACTGGCAGGCTACCGTGGGTCTTATCCCCTTGGAAGAGGGTCGCCGGCTTTCCCGTGAGGCCATTGAGCGGGCTTTAACACTGAACCCGAACCTCGCAGCGGCACACTCCCAACTGGGACGGATCAAGAAATTCGTCGACTTCGATTGGGCTGGCGCAGATGCTTCCATCCAGCGGGCGATGGCTCTCGAGCCCGGAAATCCCGAGTATCTCGATCAGGCGGCCTACTCCGCAGCCATGTTCGGCCGTTCTGACCAGGCCCTCGCATTAGCTCGCCGCGCCGTCAAGTTAGATCCGCTCAATCCGGGCAGTTGGTCGGGCCTTGGAGAAATCGAGTATTTCGAGGGTCAGCTTGCTGGAGCCGAAGCGGATGTCAAGAAGTCCCTCGAATTGAGCCCTGATGTTTGGCCCGGCCCTCTCCTGTTAGGCCAAATCTATGTAATGCAAGGGCGGCCGCAGGATGCTTTGCCTGAAATCGAGCGCGTGCGAACCGATTCGGCACGTACGTGGTTATCTGCTGTTACGTACGCCTCGCTTGGCCGGCAAAAGCAATCAGACGCCGCTTTGAAAGAGCTGATTGCGAAATACAGTTCACGTGGCGCATCCGACGTCGCCTGGGTTTATGCCTTTCGAAACCAACGAGATGAAGCGTTCGAGTGGCTAGACCGGGCTTATGCTCAACGCGAAGGGAATGTCGCCGCCACGAATTTGGAGCCCTTGCTAAAGAACCTGCGCAGCGACCCGCGCTATCCCGCATTCTTGAAAAAGCTCAACCTGCCGAATTGAAACAGGTTGCCATACTTAAAAGCGGGTACCCCAGCACGTCGGTTTTACGTGTGGGGCCTTTGACTTTTCCCCTGATCCGATCCCGCGTCACTGAGCTACAGGATTACTCCGAAATGTCAAAGTCCACGGTGCGATCCGGGGCGTGGCTTTTCAGGGAGTCCACCGCCTGCATCACCAGGCGGTAAGAGCCCGGTTTCAGCTCGTCCACCTTCACCTTCATTCCAATGGGAACGACCGGGTTCCCCTTCTGAATAAATTCATCGGCGCGCACCGCTCCCGTCGAGAAGACTTTCTTATTGCTGGCGCGTTCGAAGATGGTGTATCCCATGCCCACGATCGGCGGAGTGGCCGACGTGAGCAGCGGCGCGTAAACCTCCGTATAGAGCCCTACGTTGTCGGTATGTTTGAAACTGTTGCTGCCCGAAGGAATGACCTGCATGCCTTTTACGACCAGAGGAGTGCGGTCTTCGAGCAGTGCCTCCCCCTGGCTGGACGTGATGCTGTCGACCTTTTGCATCGAGTTTGACAGAACCACTCCCCCAAGGCTGAACTGCTTCCCGTCATACGCGTCAATCGAGAGGGGCGATTCGAATTTTCCGAAGGAATCGCCGCCGGCACTCAGCACGACGGTCAGCTTATAGCTGCCCGGAGTGGCGTCAAACTGATTTTCGTAGTGATAGGGCAACTTCGTGAATTCTTTCCATTCGTCTTTTTCGAGATCGACGTTAACGGTATCGCTGAATTTCGCGCCGACGCTTCCGTCCTGGCGGTAGGCAATGCCGAGCACATTCAAGCTGGCGTGATACTTCCCTTTTTCCTTATTGAATTGAAAAGCGTCCGAAGGAATTTCCATCGCCAGGTTGACGCGAGCGGTATTCGGCGCGGTGTAGAAAAAGGGAGCCTGCAGCACGCCGTGAATCGAACCGGCTTGCGCGCCGGCGGCGCGAGCTTCGAGCTGTTTCTCGAGCGGCTTGCCCTCCAGCACATTTGTGCTCCGCACGTTGCAGTAGTACGAGCGCGAGCGTACCTCGACCCCGCCCCTGTTCAACTTCACTTTAAGGTTGTGGCAGCTGCCCTCCGCGCTGTCAGGCGGAACGTATCCCAAAATGTAGAATTCATTCTGCTCGCGGCCGATGCGTTCCAAGCCCCCGAGCAAATCGTTGGTATTGAAGATGGTGAAGCCGCCGGTGCCGATAGCCAGGGACGCGAGAACTTGCTGGTTGGTCGAAGCAGAGGGTGGAATCTGCGGGAGCAGCGAGCGCGCTTGATTGTAGTTCGAGTTGTTCAAATTGGAGTTGGGGTTAACTACGCCGCCACCGTTACCGCCCCGCCCACCGCCACCAGTCCCGCCTGTTCCGCCGCTACCACCTTTGCCGCCACTCCCAGTCCCACCTGTTCCGCCGGTTCCGCCCTTGCCACCGCCGCCGGTGCCACCAGTTCCACCCGTGCCGCCGGTTCCACCTCCGCCGCCGGGACGACCACCTCCACCACCGCCTCCGCCACCGGGTTTCTGCGGGTCAGGCATGGCCACAGCCGGAAAAGAAGCAAGCACGAGGTGCGGCCGGTGGGAGGTTTTCTGTGCAGGAGTCCGATTCGAAACGGCATGGAGTTTTCCGGAAGCAACGCGATTCATGGCGCCGGGAACGGTGGCCACCAGACCACGGGCATCCAGCGCGTAGACCGCGACATTCGATTTGTTGCAGGCATCGATGGTGGCGGTCAGTTCCGATTGGTTTTCCGTGGTCAGCGGGAATCCGCCGGAGAATAAAATCAACATTTTGCGCCCGGGGATGCTGCGCAGATTCTTCGCCAGGCTGCGCACTGCCAGGAGCATGCTGCGCGCGCCGAAATCCGCTTCGGCGTTGCCCAGAGAACTGAAACCAGAAGTGGGTGATCCTGCCGATGCCACAGTGAAAGCAGCATCGGGAGCAGGCGCGTTGGGATCGACGGAAGAGTTCTTAACTCCGGAAACGGCGGCGCGCAAGACGTCGGCGTTCGCGGTGAAATTCTGCACGATTCGAAGTGAGCCCCCAAAATCCACAACCGCCATCAGGTGATCGGGCCCTGCGTTGGCCTCGATAAACTTGTTGGCGGCACCGCGAGCCTGGATCTGATCCGGCGCGGCCATGGTTGAATTATCAAAAAAGAGGATCAAATACCGCCGTTGGCCATTGGCCTGTGTGGCCGCATCGGCGCCCGTAGAAAAAGCGGAGACGGCTTGCTCCTTGTTGTCTTCGAAGACTTTGAAATCGCTCTTCGCCAAATCGCGGATGTAATTGCCCTTCTTGTCCGTAACCACGGCGTCGACGAGCACCAACTTTGATTCTTGGCGAATCACCACGCCCGATTGCTGGGGCGCCGCCGAAGCCTCCTGCGGGGGCGGCGGCGCGGGCTGCCCTTGAGCGCGCGAAGGCGCGGGACTCCCGCAAATCACGACAGCGGCCAACCACGCAGCCAATTGAAATCCTGGCCGGAAAATTTGCCTGGTATTCATTGCGTCCCTCCCTTACATCACAGATTCCTAATTCGGTATCACGACGGCCCCGTTTCGCGCCGCCATCTGCGCGCCCTCAGAGTCCCGCACCACGAGGCGCACCAGGTAGGTGCCGGGCTTCACGTCAAAACTGGATTTCACGGTGAACCCCGAGCGGCTGAGGCGCGCGTAAGTGGCATCCAGCAATTTCATCTCGATGACTTTCGATCCACTGGTCACCATGTTTCCATTTTCGTCGAAAATGGCGGTGACGATTGTTAATTCATCGTTATTTCGCCCCAGGGCTTTCCGGAAGCGGATCGCTTTTAGATCCAAGTGCGTCAAGACGGCGAGGCGCGCTTCCGCCTGATCTTTCTTGAAATACTGCGTTTGCATGTCGAGAGGGAGATCACGGATTTCCTCTTGCGAGAATAACGCCTCGCGAATTTCCTCTTTGGCGGCCTCGGCAGGATCGGCGACGGACCGCGGAGCGTAGTAACCATGCCTGGCTTGCAGGCCGAATTTCTGTTTATTGGTAAGCGTGACTTTCAGAGTGTGATAGCTTCCGTCGAGCTTCAAATTCTGGGGAGAAAAACCCAGCAAGTAGGAAAGGGCCGGCGCCGCGCCCGCTTCGCGCATGCCCTCGTCGAGATCGTTGCGGTTATGAAAGAAAGTGCCGCCGGTTCCGTCCGCAAGCTGCGCCAGAACATCTTCTTGCGCGAATTGCGCGGCCACGGCGTAAGAAGATTTGTACCCCGCCGTGCGGCCGTTGATTTGCGTGGGATTGGCAATGTCTCCCAAGTCGGGCGTATAAAGACCGCGTGCGTCGATGGTGTTGATCACCACGTTGGCGCGCGTCGCGCGATCCACCAGGTCGGAAGCCTCTGAATGCAAAGTCGATTGGATGAATCCCGGGGAAACCAGGATGAGGACGCGCTGGCCGGGCATCGCCGTCAAGCGCCGGATATAGTCTTCCAAGTGCCGGTAGGCATACTCCGTATCGGCGTCTCCCCGGGCGAGTTCCGCGTACGCCGTCGACTGGGCCATGGCCTGCGCCGCCGACCTCATCGTCGAATCCCCGCCAAAGGCACACTGCAGGGCATCATCGGTGGCGATTTGAAGCGCCTGGGGATCGTTCTTGGTCGCAATCAGGTCCGCTTCGTAGTAACTGATGTCCGGACATTGTTGCAAATTGCTGCCACCCGAAGACCGCGGCAAGATCCCAAGGAGAGCTTTTTCAAGGAGGCCACGATCATTGGTGAACTCCTGCTTCAACTGTCCGGATGTTGAGTTGATGGCCACGCGATCGCTGGCCGCCAGAGCGCCAAAGAATTTACCCGCCGAATTACGCACGAATAGGGCATCCTGCATCGACATGTGCACGTCGTCGAAGACCATGGAGACAAATCGCTGCGGCAGAGTTGCTGCCTTTTCTGCGGCCGGGTCAACGTTCGATGAGGCCCCCTCTGCGGCAACGGAGGCCCGCAGGGTATCGTTGCGCGCAGCCAGCGTTTCCACACTGAAGGAAGAAATCGTCTGGAGTTTCCGGTTGTCGACCAGCTGGAAATCTTCCTTTTTGAGGTTCGGCACAACCTTGCCATTGGCATCGCGGACCACCACGCGAACCAGCACCAGATTCACTCGCACTTTAAACGTGGTGGGCGTGTCGCGGCTTGCGACCT
>Ga0206989_1008_pt2 | contig 37568 bp, 22 predicted proteins | sample Alteio_BWMinCont_10_FD_153276 | JGI IMG/M metagenome (GOLD analysis project Ga0206989, IMG submission 153276) | Enriched cells from forest soil in Barre Woods Harvard Forest LTER site, Petersham, Massachusetts, United States -... | ecosystem: Environmental > Terrestrial > Soil > Temperate forest >...
TCCCGAGAGTGCGCGCAAACGCATTCGGCGGATCGGTCGGTGATTGATGCCAGGTGAGAAACGTCCGTGTGTCCGGCCCGTTGAAGGAAAGAAACCGTTCGAAGGAAGTCTTATCGCTCCGAAACAGACGTTCGGATCTTAGTGTCGTGAGATTTAGCCGATCCAAGAACGGTCGATCCCCGTCGGGTGAAGAGCCGTAACCAGCCAGGTAGATGGAATCACCTTCCTGGCGAATCACCCAGGAGCCGTTCACGAGCTGGCGTCTCACGGGATCGCCGGGGTCCGCATACCTCTCATCAGTGGAGAGGTCCCACAGCAGGGTAGGCTTTCTTTGTTGATCATCTACGTCGATGATGAAGGTCCGTGTCCAGTGACGGTTGTCATCGTACTCGGTCAAAAGAGCGATGTTTGGCTTTTCGCTCCAGGAGCAGCCGGCATAGCGCTCGACGGTCCGCGTGATTTCGACGACGGGAGAGGTGAACGGCGCTTTCGAAAGTAAGATTTTGTCGCGCGCTGGAACAGTAACATTCCAGTCGCCGCCATCCAGGGCTTCCGCCCAAACGAGCGTTGCCGGCGCAGTGGCACGCCAGGAAAATTCGCGCGGACCTAGCGGAACGCCTCCGATGGGAACGCGATCCGCCAGCGGAAGGGACGCGATGGTATTAACCAGAACGCGTGCGCGATCTGCTGCGTCCCAGACTTGGATCTCTCGTGGAAAGCGATCGTAAGTAGTAATGTACGAGTAAGGCTTGTGGATTGTGGCGACGAGGATGTGCTGCCCATCCGGTGCGGGATCTAGCGATTCGTAATTTCCTGTTTTTCCGACGGGCACAATCGCTCCGGTGGTGGTGTCGACGAAAGCGAGTTGCGACGCCGCGAAGTAGTCGAATAGATCCTCGTCGTGCCTGCTGTTGAGCGTGTCGCGGTTTTCATAGGTGCTGCTCTGTCCTTTTTCGCCTTCCGTCTCCTGGATGCTTGGACCTTCCGGCACCATTGATTCGGCCGGCAGCGCGCCCATTCCCTCGGGCACCAGTTTCACTAAAAGCGTTTTCTGGTCAGGCATCCATTGCATCTCGGCGTCTAACATCGGATTGAGACGCGCTCCGGGTACCTTGTGTACTTTTCCGTTCTTGGCATCGCCGATCCAGAGTTCGACGGAATCGAGAGCGATATTCACGAACGCGAATCGCTTTCCGTCAGCGGCCCAGATTGGCCTGCCCGGGCAGGCGCCCTCGGGAAGCGCGATAGGAATGCCAGCGCTATCGGCGACACGCACCAGGTCGAAGGCCCTTGCGCAGGGGGTGATGCCGTAACCGCCCGGCGTGTCGTGCTTGCTGTGATTCCTCGGCTCAACGCGCACGCCCGCTAGTCGCAAGAAGGGTGTGGCCACGCGAGAAATCGACGGATAGTCTTGCCAAGACACCAGGAGTATGGTGTCCTGCGCGGGACTCACGACAGGCCATGGCGGCGAGGGCGCGCGCATCACATCCAGGATCTCTTTCGGGGGTTGGTTATACCCGGAGGGGCTCTGCGCCGGAACGGCCTGTGTTGAAGCCGCGTTCAGTAAGGATGAGTTTGTCTGCGCTCGAACGAGCGCAGACATTGAGGAGGCGACGAGCGCTCCGACCAAAAGACGGCTCAAGGCTTTCTGGACTCGCATGAGTACCCTCCGCTTAAATTTCCCAGCGAAAACTGATCGACAAGACGTTTTTGGGTGGCTTTAGGTACCCTGGCAAGCGCACTTAGAAGCCTGACAGTCGCGGTCATCTTAGGTTCGGTCTTTGAGATAAGTCAACTAAGGGGACAACTTGAGGGCCAAGTTTTGACAAACGAAGAAAGCTGTACCTATGAAGTACTGAAGCGACTCCGCAATGAGGGCACAGACCCCGCCAGGACCGAGCAAGCGAGCCGGGACGTCGATGAAATAGATTAGGAATAGCGACAATATTACACATCAATAAACCATAGCGAGACGGAGAATCCTGAGGAATCTTGGGAGAAATAACAATCGGCCAGGCACAGGGACAAAGAAGGAGAAATTGATTCGTCGGGCTTCCTCCTAACATCCAGGTTTACTTCGATTACGACTAAGTTCAACCACAACAGTAAAGAACATCCATGCCGTCGTGCGAATACTTGACAGGCAGCTTCCGAATCAGCCAAATGTAAAATCCGCAAATTCAGTGCAAACTCAGGCCATCTCGTTCCGCTAGTTGCTTAGCAACAATAAAGCAGCCCTCCACCGTCCTGTAGTCTCTCGATAGGTCACGCCAGCGATCGCATCGCCGTTGAACGTTTGTGAAGAACTCCGGCGAACAAAAGTTTGTGAGTCACTATGCGGAGATCGAGAAAACGGGAACGCGGCAGTGGTGATCCGTCGCCGCTCAAAGAGGAGAGAAATATGAAGTTCGATCAGGGTCACGAATCACCCAAGACCAGGCTCAATTATTTGTTCCTGGAATCGAGCGAATTATTTGCCGGTATGCCCAGCGCTATTCAAAAGGAGATCATGGACAGCGCTACGACGCGATGCTATGTGCGCGGCGAGACGATGTTTTTCGCGGGCGACCTAGTTAAAAAAGTGCTGCTGCTGGTCGAGGGCTGCGTGAAGCTCACACAGATCACCAAGCGAGGCGATGAAGTCATTCTGCGGTTGCACAGGCCAGGAGAAGTCGTGGGCATGCCAAATTGGGTGCCGGGAGAATCCCACTCTTATACGGCGCAGGCTCTCCAAACATGCCGGGTACTGGCATGGAATGCAAACACGATCCAATCGGCCAAAGAACGCTTCCCGCAACTTTATCGCAATGCCAGCAACATAATTGAACGTGCGTTAACAAATCTGCAGCGTCGATTCTGTGCGACAACCACGGGAGACGTCCGGTCACGACTAGCTCGAGGGGTTGCTCAGTCACTTGAAGAAATCGGTCAGGAAGTAGATAGCCACGTCGAAATCTGCCTCTCGCAAGAAGAATTGGGGCAGATGACGGCGGTATCTACGTGGGAGGTGTGCCGAGAGCTCAAGAAGTGGGAGCGACAGGGGCTAGTGAGACTGCGACGAGAGGTCATTGAGGTGCAAAACGTGCAGGGTCTTCTAGGTCTTTGCGAAGCAAATTGATGCCCACGTTCCTATGTTTTTGGGTTCGGCGCAAGAATTCGGGCTGCATTCTGAAGAACGATGAATGCGGTCTTGGTGACGGCCATGCGCCGGGTCTTGGGAGCAGGTAGCCGAGATGCTTGTAGCCGCGGCCCCTTCCCAGAATAGTCTTGATGTTGCCATTGATGGCTTCCACCACTCCGAAGGGTACTTTGCGGCGGCAGTAGTTCAGGATCCCGTCCAGGTGATCCAGCAACATAAAGGCAAGTTTTTGAAAGTGCGCCAGCCGAGGCCATCGCAGTTGATCGATCCGGCTCTCGAAGTAGCGCAGCAGGGCCCCTTCATAGCGGTAGGTCCACAACCGTTCCAGACCTTCCTTCAGAAGGTAGGCTTTCATTACCCGTCGGTTGAGGGCGAACAGCTGGTTTAACTGCTGGCGCTTTTGGGTGTCCAGATTCATCCGGCACATCAACAGCAGGCAGCGTTCGTCCTTCACTACACCGCGCATGCTCCCACCTTTCTGAAAGAACTCCGCTCGGCGCACTTCGTCGATGGCTTTGTGGGCGTGCTGCAGAACGTGGAATTTTTACACGACGCGGCAGTTCGGAGCCTATGGTTCGATACTGTTGGTGAACGGCCGCCACATATTCACGCAAGCCGCCGCAATGCGCTTCCTCTGGCTCTCCTTCAGCTGGGTTCAAAAAAACGCATCCAGCTTTTCTTGCTGGCGATCCTGTCCGAACCATAATGGCTCGCCGGTCTCCAGCTTGCTGACCACGGTGATGAACTTCATGTGTTTGCCGAAGTAGGTTTCGTCCACCCCCATCTGCTCTAAGCGATCCTTGTGGCGCTTCGCATTCCATCGCTCGAGATAGCGCAGGTCGATCGCTCGCGCCGTGCTGGCAGCCAGTCCGAACTGTCCGGCCACCCGGCTGACGGAGGCGCTTTCGCACGCCAAACGCACCGCATCTTCAACGTCTTTGCTGAAGGGTGCTTTGCTCGGCAGTTGCAGTACCTTCTCGACTCGCGCCCCACACTGCGGACAGGTCACCCGGTACAGCTCGATACGTGGCCCGATACTTTCTCCACGGCAAGTCGCGCACCTCCCGCTGGTAGTAATCATGCGCGTCGGCAAACTTCCTTCCACATCCCGATCAGATCAGTTGGCGTTCCCACGCTTCCGCTGCACTCGTAAACGCAGAGCCTTGGCTGTTTCATCGATTTCGTGTCGAAACACTCGGTAACCCGGGCAATCCAAAACTCTCGTGAACTCGTTGTCTCGCATTCCGCCGAGTCTAACCGCACTGCCCCTCTACGGAAACCCGCCCTGCTATTGGGCGTCTACAAATTCCTGCGCAGAGCCTGTTTTTAGATGAAAACAAAAGTGACTCGCTCGATTTGTAGCAACCCTGGAAGTTGGCAAATGATTGTGCCGGACGAGTTATACCTACGGCGAAGGCCGCAGGCTGACAGCTCCTTGATGGCTCCGGAGGCCGATTCCCTAAAGATCAAGGTTCTCACGGTTCCGCTTTCCGTTAATGCGAATGGGAGGTCCTTACACAAAAAGCAAATCAGAACAAGACATTTTTGAAAATCAGAGAAGGGTAGACTGCAGAACGCCTGCAACAACCGTTACGCCCTGACAGATTTCCCGTGTGGACTACGCGCCTTGGTTTCTGCAGCAGGAGCACGTCAATCGAGCCATCAAGAGGTATGCGCCGCAGCGGTTATGCGAATACTTAACAAACGACTTCTCGATGGGCCAAATGTAAAATCCGCAAATTCGATGCAAACTCACGCCATCTTTCTCCGCTATTTGTTTTTCAACAAGAACGCAGCCCGCCATCGCCCGTAATCTCTCGACACTTCACGCCAGTGACTTTCGGTCGGGAAGCAGACAACGGTTTGAAACGTGGATGAATAGCACCCGCGAGAGGTCTTCGCTCATCGGTTTGCGGAGCTCGGGCGATGGCGACGGAAGTTTGCCGTTGGTCAATAGGTGCCGCAGCAAAAGTAAGTAAACGCCGGTAGGGGAAGCGGTAGAGGAGGACGCATGACGAGTAGAAAGCTGGGCAGCTTCTTGATTCTGGTGGGGGTGATATGTTTGTCGGCACTGCCCGCAAATGCGCAGTCATTCAGGGTGCAGTGTCCAACCAGCACGATCACACACCCGGTGGCAGCCAACAATAATTCGGAACCCGCGTACAAGGGTCCGACGACATTTGCGGCTGGGGGCAATGGATATCTAACGCCGAACGCGAACGTGAACGGGGCCATCAAATGCCAACAGATCTCGGGCGGCGACGGTTACTCGACGATGGGCGACGGCACGCAGACATACATGTTCTCGTTCGGACCGTTGTCGGGGCTCAGCAAGATCGCGAACGGCCAGCCCGGTACCGATTTCCCTTACGAATTCAATGTGCTGTCTCCGAGCACGCTGACACCCGGTGACCCGGCCACGAGCGTTGGGGCGGGCAGCGGCCCAAACCCCGTGCCCATCAGTTTCAACTTTGACGGCGCCGTGGGACTGGTCCCCGACCCGGATAACAACGGCCGCCTCGATGGACACGTGGATCCCCGCCAAATCACAGATGTTGGAGTAATGAACGGCAACATTCCGGCGCCATTGTTTGCGATCGATGAGGATGACGAATTCTTCCTTACCCTCACTAACGTCGGCATGCTCATGCGGCCGGACCTGTTCGAGCAGCACACCGTCCACTTCCATGGTTATCCCAACGCCTCGTCATTCTACGACGGCGTGCCGGACGCCTCGGTGGCCATCAACATCGGCGGCAGCTTCACGTACTACTACTTGGCGCCGGATGCCGGGACCTACTTCTGGCACTGCCATATCACGCCTCCCGAGCACTTGCAGATGGGCATGGTCGGGCAACTCTATGTGCGACCCCGCCAGAATCGCGTGCCGGCCAGCACCACCCTCAATGCCGCGCTCGTGCAGCAGCAGAACGATCTGCGCACGGCGTGCAGGCGACCCGGTGATGGTGGGACTGCGGCTGTCACCACAATCCCCGACATCCTGTGCAGCAATCCCGTGCCGGCAGGGACAGCGGCGACTACCACTGGCGGTGGTAAGTACGCCTATAACGACGGCGACGGGTCGACCGCATACGACGTCGAGTACCCCCTCCAGATCCACGGTTTCGACCCCAACTTCCATTTTGTCGGCATGACTTTTAACCCGGAAGAGTTTGCGGACATGAAGGATAAGTACTTCCTGCTCAACGGACGGAGCTATCCGGATACCGTCACGCCTGGTCCCCTGGCCACGGTGTCGTCGGATGGCAAGATGCATTTCTCGCAGCCGTTGCCTGCGATCATCAACATTCCCGCCGGTAAAAAGGCGCTCCTGCGCATCTCCGACCTGGATGTTTCGGAATATCAGACGTTGGCCTCGCTCGGGATTCCGATGACTGTCGTCGGATACAACGCCAAGCTGCTGCGAGACCAAGCGGGAAACAACCTGTACTACAACACGAACTCGATCACACTGGGCGGTGGTGAGTCGCTCGACGTGATTCTGGACGCCACCAATACAGCGCTGTATCCGTCGGGCAGCGTGTTCTATCTCTACACCCCCAATCTCGACCACCTGTCCAACGATGCTGAAAATTTCGGTGGGCTCATGACTGAGATCCACATCAACTAGGAGAGCGCCAATGAGGGCAATGAAAATGAAAAAACTGATCTCAGTATCCAGACTGCTTTCGGTGGCGATGATGGCTCTAGCCCTGCTGTCGACAGCTACGGCTTACGCCGCGGCTCCTGGCATCACGGGCATGGGCGCAACCGGGACCTTCAACTTGACGGCGCAATCCGCTTTCATCAGCCAGCCAGATGGAGCGGCGATTTATTCCTGGGGGTATGGGTGCACTACTAGCACGGCGACCTTTGCGCCTGCTGCCATCACCACCGGGTTTTGCAACACCATGCAAGTTCCCGGCCCCACGCTGATCGTCACGGAAGGACAAGTCGTCACGATAACGTTGACGAATGGTCTACCCACTGCGGCCGGCAACACGTCGATTCTGTTTCCCGGCTTTACCGTGACTGCGACGGGCGGTGTAGTGGGCCTGCTGACGAATGAGGCGGCGCCTGGCGGTACGGTGACGTACACGTTCACTGCCACGTCGCCGGGGACACGCTCCTATTACAGCGGAACGCAAAGTGATTTGCAGGTTGAGATGGGCCTCTACGGCGCCATCATTGTGCTCCCGAAGACTATCCCCGCCAACTGCACAAGCGGGCTCGCAGCTGCGAATTTGACTGCGGAAGCGGCCAATAGTGAAAGTGATTTCCGCCTGGCGGCGGCGGCCTACGACCACCCCAACACTTGCTACGACCGGGAATACCTGTTCCAGTTTGCCGAGATGGATGCCGACATTCACTCCCAAGCACTGGCGCAGGTTACGGCGCGAGGTTCCTGTGTAGCTGGGGATGTGGGGTGCAGTCTCAATGTTGCGACCGAGCCTTACCATCCAGAGTATTTCCTGATTAACGGACGCTCCATGCCGGATGACATGGACCCCAACTATGCAACGCAGTATCCGCACCAGCCCTACAACGGGAATCCCCATATGCATCCAGGCGAGTTGACGCTGATACGCGTCATCGGCCAGGGCCGGTGGCAGCATCCGTTTCACGAGCACGGGAACCACGTGCGCATCCTTGGGCGCGACGGGAACCTGATTCTCAGTTCTTCCAATACGACTGCCGTTCCAGCCCTCGGGGGACCTCTGCAGTTCACCACCACCACGACTCCGGGGTTGGCCTTCGATGGGATTTTTTACTGGACAGCCAAGGGTCTGAACTGGGATGCGTACGGTCACAACCCCAATTCCAGTGACCCCCTTGCCAAGCTTCCCTGTACTCCAGATGCCAACGGCTACAACACCGGAGCTCCGGCGGCGATCAACTATTACGAGTGGTGTCAGGACCACAACAAGCCGGTACAAGTCGCTCCATTTGGCGATGTTGCAACTGGCGGACCAGTAACTCTACCTGATCCGAACATCTTGACGAACGGTGCCTGGTACGGGGGCAGCCCCTACCTTGGTCCGGATGCGACCGTCCGCGCAACCGGCCCCACTGGTACAACTCCGCCCTCAGGCACGATCGCGAACCCGCCAACGACCGAAGCTGGCTTTGCGTTTATGTGGCACTCGCACAACGAGCGCGAGATCACCACCAACAACATTTTTCCAGGTGGGATGCTGATGATGATGCTGGTTGATTCCCGGGAATTTCAGATTGACGAATCCAACTGACGACGAGGAAGAACATGCGAGCGAATAGACTCAAAACGATCTTGAAGGCCGCGGTAGGAGTACTCTGTATGCTTCCGTTCGCGGCGGTTGCCGCCTTCGGTCAGCAGACCATCAATCTGACTGCGGGGCCGACGACCGTAACCATGGCTGACGGCTCAACAGTTCCGATGTGGGGGTACAGTTGCGGCACGGCTGCGCCTGGAGCCACCGCGACCTGCGTCGCGTTGAATCCGGCGTCGACCACTGCAGCTACGTGGTCTCCGGTCGTGATTACCGTTCCGACGGGCCAGGCCCTCATCATTAACCTCACGAATAATCTGTCTTTCCCGGCCGGAACGGGCACGAATACTGTGCCCACTTCGCTGGTGATCGTGGGCCAGTTGGGCGGCGGTCTCGGCACCACGGCGACCAACGCGGCTAGTCCGGACCACACGAACGCGCAGGGGGCCACCACCTGGCCGATCGCTGGTGGCCCGGGGGGCACAGCGCCGACGCAGGGTACCCGCGTCCAGTCGTTCTCAACCGAAGTGGCGTTCGGAGCGACCACGGCCCTGACCTGGTCAGCTCCTCGACCGGGCACCTACCTGATTGAGTCCGGCACACACCCCTCCATTCAAGGTCCTATGGGCCTGTACGGAATTTTGGTAGTTACGACCGCCCCCGTCGGCAATACGGTGGGCACCGCCTACCCAGCAGTCGGAACGGTTCCAGCTGTCAGTTACAACGCGGAAGTCCCGCTGCTTTTCAGTGAAATCGACCCGTTCCAGAACAGTGCGGTAAGTGCTGCGGTCAGCACTGCCGGTTTCCTCGAGACCAACGTGTGGTCCGGTCAGCCAGGCGGCTGCGGCAATCCCAGCTCACCAGTGGGCGTTTACCAAACCTGTTATCCGCCAGCGGTTAATTATCGACCTTTGTATTATCTTATTAATGGAGTTGCGTTCAATAAGACCAGCGCCGCGGCCTCGCAGTTCCTGACCACACCGGCCACTGGCGTCCCGGCCACCGGCACGGTTTTGGTGCGTATGGTGAACGCCGGCTTGCGCATGCACGTGCCTTCGATCGTTGGATCGCAAACTGGGGCAGTGGTTGCTCCAGCTACCATCGCGCCTGCCGGCTTCACGCTGATTGCTGAAGACGGCAACCCGCTGCCCGGCGTTCCCCGCGTGCAGAGCGAAGTATTTATGGCCGCCGGCAAGACTTACGATGTGATGATCAATGTGCCCGCCGCTACCGCTACTACGGCGCTACCGGTGTTCGACCGCCAGTTGAGCTTGTCGGGCAACGCCATCGCGCGTGATGCCGGCATGCTGGCCTACATTGGTGTCAATGGGGCCAATAGTCTCCCGGCCGCTGCTGCACTCGCGTCCGCGGTAGCCAGGGCGGATACCTACAACGCTCTTCTTGGTACGGGCCAGACGCTCACCGTGGCAGATCCTTCCAAGGGTGTGATTGCCAATGACACGAATGTCTACGGTGTTCAGCTCCTTGCCCCACCGACGAATGGAGTGCTGACTCTTAATGCCAACGGCACCTTCACCTATGTTCCCAATGGGACCGACACATCAGACTCCTTTAGCTACTGCGCGAACGGTGTTGTGACCGGGACGACATGCTCCTCCGGCATAACAGCTTCGGTGACATTGGGCGCGGCAGCTCTCGAGAGTGCCTCCGGCATCCATGTTGGCAATAAAGCTTATACATCGACCCTGGCCGGCACTCTGAGTATCAAGCCCTCGGGCGTCCTGGGAACGCCTTGGACTGCATGCACCCCGTCGGCGACGGTTATCTGCCATGACTACGACGCGGCTGGATATCCTCTTACCGTCAACTTGGCAAGTGTCACGCCGAGCTCAGGCCTGTCGGTCATTATGAATCCGAATGGCGATGGCGGCTTCACCGCTTCTGTCAGCGCGGCAGGCACCTACAGTTTTACCTACAAGGCCCAGAACTCGCAGGGGACTGTCGGTGGGACCGCCGCGACCGTGACGCTAAACTTCCCGGCGCCAGGCGGTCTTGTGGTCACGGTGTTGGACGGCGTGGACAAGACCACCGCCATCACCGACTATCGCTGGATCATTGAGGAAGACCGCACTTTTTACAATGATCCCAACAAGACAACGAATACCGCTGGCACAAGCACTACGTGCGTCGCCGGAGCTGTGGGATGTCCCCTCCTCCCAATCTTTGGGGTCAATTTCCACACCAGTTACATGCCGGTCGTTGCGACCGGCTGTGTGGGGCCGGCGGGCAGCGCTGTATCCTGCGAATCTGGCCAGAGCGTCCTGGGTGTGCAATCCGTGTGCGATATCGGCAATGGCGTTTGCGAGCCCGGCACACAAAAAACGGCCGTCGACCCCAGCCAGGTAGCCCTTGATCCAATGAAGCGGTACTACATTTCGATTCTGCCGGGTGACGCCGCGAACCCGTTCAATACCGGCAATGCTGTCTCCGGGCATTCCATGGGCGGCGCCCCCATCCCGGCCGCCTGTACCCCTCTGCCGCCAGCGACAACGTGCACCGGCACCTTTGCGCCCTTAACCGTGCTGGTGGAGCCCAATCCACTTCAACCGGCCAAACTTTCCGTGTTCGTTTTCGAGGACGACTTCCCGTTGAACGGCGAGCAGGATGCCGGTGGCGGAGTCGACGTGCTTGCGACCAACGAACCTGGTCTGGGTGGCTTCGAAATTACCCTCTTTGACGACGCCGGCGGCTCAGGTGATGCCACCGGACAACTGACTCACGACATGTTCAATCAGCCGTTGTCGAACAGTTTGGCGGGAACCATCGACCCGGCGAACAACAATATCGATGCATGCCCGATTTCGGCCACTGCCCTGGTTGGTATGGATTCGACGAATGGTAACACCCCTGGTGCTACGAGCGCACTCGGCATCACGGGCAGGATCGTAACTTGCCCGAAGTACGAGGCGGACGGCGTAACTCTCTCCCCGCTGGCGGGACAGGCCGTCGTTGCCAACATGATGGCAGGCAGGTACGGCGTGGTGGCCACGCCCGCGGCGGACCGCATTGCCCGAGGCGAAGAATGGCTGCAAACCAACACCCTGGACGGCCAGAAAGCCCACGATTCTTTCCTCAGGGTCGGTGAGCCAAGCTACTTCCAGGAATATGGACCGGCGGGGTACCACGTGTCCATCGGCTTTGCTAACCCGAAAATCATCAATGCCCGTCTGGCGGGCATCTGTGCTGGCAGCGACCCCACTCTTGGTAACGGCACCCCCGTTCCCTGCAACAATTCCGTGACGGGCTCGGTTTCGACCGAGCGCATGAGCCGGACGCCGGATCAGAGACTCTACAGCAGCGGCTCGAACGCTAGCTTTGCCTTCACCCAGTGCTACGTAAGCATCGGAGATCCTGATGGCGAAGACTTCGCGTTTACCAAGTGCGACGGCAGCGGCAGCTTTGCTTTCTCTGGACTGCCCGCTGGAACTTGGAGAATAACGGTATTTGACCAGTGGAACGATATGCTCGTGGACGGCCTTTCGACGCCCGTGGCATTGTCAGGCGGAGCCACGGTCGATATGGGACAGATTGCCATGAACCAGTGGCAGGCCAACATCTACACCTCAACCTACTTTGACCAGAACTTCAACGGCGTCCGGGATAGCAACGAGTCCGGGCTCACGCTGGTGGCGACGAACATTCGGTTCCGCGACGGCAGTTATTCCAACTTCAACAATACCGACCTGAACGGTAACGCCGGGTTCAACGAAATCTTCCCGTTGTTCAGTTGGTATGTTGTTGAAACGGATTCGACCCGTTACAAGAACACCGGCGTCCACGTGGTTTACGACGCGGGCGGGCCCGCCGACGGTACACCGTGCGGGACTTCCGCAACGCCGCCGACAGCGCCGTGCGGAACTTCTGGCATCGCCAGTTTCCTGGCGAATACCGTGGAGCAGGTCCCCGTGCCTCTTGCCCTGCGGGTACCGGGTGCCGTTTATTGCGACAATGCGGACTGCACTGGGTCCAACGTTGCGACTGGCCCGATTGTGGGTGGTTCCAGCGGCCCCGGCGGTTCCACAGGCCGCGTTGATCCTCCTTGGGTTCTGAGCGAAGGTTGGCAGGGCTTTTCGGGACAAAACTCGTTCCTCGAATTCGGCAAGAAGCCCTACACCGTGGGCGAGAACGGCGGCATCCACGGAGAAGTTATCTATGCCTCAACGCGGCCATTTGACGATCCCGCGTTGCTAATCCACACGAGTTGGACGCCGGACGTGCCGGGTGTAACCATTAATCTGTACCAAGAGAAAACAGCGCCGGATGGGGTTACGCAAACCCTCAACTTGGTTGACACCACCAAGACCAGCAGTTGGGACGATTGGGCGCAGGGCTTCCGGTCCGATGGGATTCCCAATATGAACTGCCCAGGGCAGGGAAGGGATACAGGCACATCCGCTGATCTCTTCTTTTTCTCGCTGTATAACCAGCCGAACTATCTCGATTTGTACAACAACGTCCAGCACGGCGCTGCTACCACCCCGACGGGGCTGCCGAACAACTCCCAGTTCAAGTGCTATGACGGCATGCACAACTGGAATCAGCTTCAGCCCGCGCCTTATGACGGAATGTACCAGTTCCCCAGCGTAACCAGCCTGAACCCCACGACTGGAAAACCTACCGGGACAAACTGCACCATCTGCGTGGCGAATCCGAGTTCTACCAATCCGAGTGATCCAAGTTATGATCCCTACCGTGCAGGCACGCCCATGCTGCCGGCTGGCAAGTACGTGGTCGAAGTTGTCGTGCCTCCAGGCTATGAACTGGTGAAGGAAGAAGACAAGAACATCCTCATCGGCGACAACTACATTGCCCCGGTCGCACAGCAGTTCGGCGCGCTCTCCTCCATTTTCATTTTGCCCGATCAGGCTGCCGTCGGTGCCAGCTACAACGCTAACAATCCCAACGATCCGACGCAGGATCTAGGTTCCTTGCATCTGCCGCGCGGCGAAGGCGACACGGGAAGCGTGGAACAATTCTGGCCGTGCGTTGGCGCTTCGCGCATCGTTCCTGATTACATCAGCCTGTTCCCTCAATCCAATGAAGTGTCTCCGTTCGCCGGAGCCACTCGCAATCTGTGCGACCGCAAGGAAGTCGATCTACCGGATCAAGTGTCGTCGCTAGCGAAGTTCTGGCTCTTTACCTCGGCGCACGCCTCCGCCCACTTCACGGGCGTGATCACCGACGACTTCACATCGGAATTCGACCCGTTTTCGCCGCAATTCGGCGAGAAGTTCTCGCCTGCCAACCTGCCGGTAGCTATCAAGGATTTTAACGGCAACGAAATCTCCCGCGTGTATGCCGACCAGTGGGGAACCTACGACGGCTTGAATTACTCCACCTGGGATGTCAACCCACCTAACCCGACCGGCTATGCCCCCACGATGATGGTGACGTGCATGAACGACCCGGGAACCGGTGTCACCCCCGATCCCTTGTTCAACCCGAGCTACAGCCAGTTCTGCTACGAGATCCCGTTCATGCCAGGGCAAACCCAGTACATGGATACCCCGGTCGTTCCCACGTCTGCCTTCGCGGGAGCGGGCTACAACAATCCTGACTGCAACTATCCGGATGCTACTCCGGCGATCAGCGAAGTGGATGGCGATGGAATTGGACCATGGGTAAGCGCGGTTGGTAACACGCTCACCATCAATACGATTAACTTTGCGGGCGGACCGGCTCCGCTGCTACCCGGCGACGTGCAAGTGAATGACTACGGGTATTCCGGGCCTTCAGCTACAGTAGGCCCCTTCAATGCAAGAAAGGTCACCCGCCACTATGGCTTTGGCACTACCCGCGGAGGTGTAAGCATCGGTGGGGTAACTCTAACGCCGGCACAAATCACGGCATGGAGTGACACACAGATCAAGGTCACTGTGCCCACTGGCGTGCCGACATGCCCCGTACAGCAACAACAACAGTACGGAGGCCCTGCCCCGAGTCAACCCGCGCGTTGCGGCGAATTGGTTATTACATCAGCCAACGGGAAACAATCCGTCGATACCGTGACTGTCACCATTGGCGGGAAAGCGCCGACCCTTCTCACCGCCGGACAAACCATTCAGTCAGCTATTGACGCGGCCTCTCCGGGCGACATGATCATCGTTCCTCCCGGTGCTTACAACGAACTGGTGCTGATGTGGAAGCCGATCCGGTTGCAAGGTGTGGGAGCTGCCTCCAGCGTCATCAATGCCAATACCCATCCAGCGGGCAAATTGGACCCCTGGCGCCGTAATGTGAATTGTCTGTTCGGATTGGCCATCAATGGTCAGCCCTACACTGGTAACGGGGCAGCAGGCGGGACCAATCCCTACGATTCAAGCGGAACGTTTAATTGCCCGGGTACGGGATGGAATTTGTTCACCGGCGGTCCCAACAATCCGCAAGTGGATCGAGTACCGCTGGAGGGGATTGTCGGTTGGGACGCCACAATCAACGGCAACCTGGCGGAGCAATTGCAAGAGCCCTCGCTGATGGGAGCATACGAAGGCGCTGCCATTACGATTCTGGCGAAAGGCGTGAAGATCCCGAACGGAGCGACAGATGTCTTCGGTAGCGGGGCGCAAGCCGCCTACCCGGCCGGCAGCACGCTTCTTTCATCCGCCGACTGCGTCACGAGTCGTTCGAATTCGAGCAATCCTTATCCGAGCAACTTCTACTGCAACCCGTCGGCCATCGACGGCATGGGCATCACCAATGCTTCACAGGGCGGTGGCGGCATCTTCGTGCACGGTTGGGGGCAGTACATCCAAATAGCCAACAACCGGGTAAACAACAATGCCGGAACACTGTCGGGTGGCATCAGCCTCGGCCAGGGTGAATTCGCCGAAGCTTACCTGGCGCCAAACTCCGGTAGCGGCGCTCCCGGCTCCTGCCAGGACAGCTCTATAACGAATACCCAATTACCGTACTGCTTAAACACGCACGCCAACGTTCACCACAACTCGATTACCAATAACTCCTCCACGGGTGACGAATTGTTCTCCGGCACACCGGCGGGGGCAGGCGGGGTCAGCATCTGCACGGGCGCCGACTACTATCTGTTCAACTACAACTGGGTCTGCGGGAACCTGAGCACGGGTGACGGCGGCGGCGTCGGTCACTTGGGGTTCAGCTATAACGGTGATATCGAGCACAACACCTTTCTGTTCAATCAGAGTACGAATCCAACTATCCCAACAAACGGCGGCGGGCTCATCGTCATGGGCGCGCCACCGGACGGCAGTACGGCTGGTGGGGTTGAATGCGGCACCGTGACCGACATCGATTGCGTGCCCGGCTTGGGCGACGGCGCAGGACCAGGCTTGGTAATCAATGCCAACCTCTTCATGGGCAACGCTGCGGAAAGCGGCAGCGGCGGCGGTCTACGCTTCCAGGCCGTTAACGGCACGGACGTGTCACGCTTCCCCGAAAATCCGGAGCGTTGGTACTCAGTCCAAGTCACTAACAATATCATCGCCAATAACGTAGCCGGATGGGACGGCGCGGGAGTATCCCTCGAGGACTCACTGGTAGTGAACCTCATTAACAACACTGTCGTTTCCAACGATACCACTGCCTCGTCCGGAGTGCTCTTCAACACTCTCGGGGCTCCACTGGCCAGCTCGCAGTCGCCGCCGAGCAGTACGAATATCGGCACTTCGTCTTTGCCTCAGCCAGCAGGCTTGGTTGCGCAGCTGAATAGCCCGCAACTGACCTCGTCATTCACGACAGGGCCGATCAATTGCCCCACAGGCCATTTGAACTGCACTCGCTTCTCCAACCCAATTTTGTATAACGACATATTCTGGCAGAACCGTTCGTTCTACATCGGTGTTGGAACCCTCGGTCCGGGATCCCTGAACCAGCAGAACGTGGTCTCGCTGTATAACGCCTTTACCAGCGCGCAAGTGACCACCCAGCCGGCAACCGGCGCCAGCACGGCCAACGGTAACGGTGTAATTATCACCGGCGGCACGGGCGCCTGCGTCTCCGGCGTAAACTACTGGGACATCGGCGTGCGCGGCGACACGGGTCCGTCCAACCACCATTTTGCGGGGTTGACGCTCAGCCCGTTCTATTCGGTGATTACGGACGTGGCGGACTATTCCCTCGCCAGCTTGCAGAACACGGGAGCCAACCCCACCGTTGTTAGCCAGTACTGCAATGGTTCGCGGATCCCGCCGGAATGCACTTTGGCGGATGGATGCGTCGGCGCCGGAGGCTACCATGTACCTCCCGGCGTCGCGGATGCGACCGTACCCAACCCTATCTTCAATCTGACGCCAGCTGCAACGGTGGACGAGGGCAACAACTGGATCAACATTAGTTGGGGTCCGCTGACGATGACCAACCCAACGGTCTTGGGGACAGACGGAAATTATGGTGGCGGTTCAGCCCTTGGCAACTACGCGCCAGCGGCTAGTTCACCAGCCATCAATTACATCCCGTCCACTGCTCTGACATACTCGGCGGCCCCGACTACCGACTTCTTCGGCAATCCGCGGAAGGTTTCCAATAGCGCGGTTGACGCCGGAGCCGTCGAGATACAGGCTCCAATAATACCGGTGCCAGTGCTGACGGGCATCTCTTCCCCCGCTTCGGCCACCGGCTCGCGTGGCAGCACGAACCTTGCACTTACTCTTACAGGTTCGAATCTGTCGGGAGCCACGGCGCTGACCGGGCTTGGGGGAGGCGTCAGCTTGGTCGCTGGGAGCCTTACCTCAACTGCCACCAGTGTTTCGGCTCTCCTCAACATCACAAACGGCGCAACACTTGGAGTGATCAACATTGGCGTCACGACGCCGGGCGGAACGAGTAATACCGAGCCGTTCAGGGTCGTAGGGGCAACGGTCGTAACCGCCGGGCCCGCAGCCATGACCACCACTCCAGGCAACACAACCACGAAGACCGGAACCATCACGGTTACCAACACGGCCACCGGGGCAAACGCTGGACCGTTAACAATTACCGCAACGCCGACGATCGCAAAGGTGGGTACCGCGGGAGGAACCTTCTCGATCACCGGTGGTACGTGCGTGTCGGGCTTCGTCGTTACTCCTGGTTCTAATTGCACGGTCAACGTGCAATATGCGCCAGGTACGTCGACAACAACGGTGGCAGCACACGTCACGATTACCGATACCGGCGCCGCGACAGCAACGCAGACCACTCCCAACTTCAACGCGAACTAATTAACAAAACATAGGCCGGACATCCGCAAGGGTGTCCGGCCTGTAACAAGATTGGCAAGCTGGCCTCGATCAACGTACTGTCTGTCCTGGACTACAATCACAGCAAATCAGCATCGAGTTGGATTACCTGCCTTTGCACAAGGCATTCAGGATGCACGCCGGACCAAATGCTACTGGCACAAGAACTGGTCTCCGACATCTCACAAGCCGCAGGCCGAAGTGGTGACCGACGTCGCCGTGCTAGAAATCAGCCGCGAGCGGCTATGCACACTGGGCACTGTTGTTCGAACCTCTACCTCCATCGCTTCCGCCGAACTTCCACAGTTAGTTAGATGTGAAATCGCTTAATTTTGTGAGAAATCTGCACCACAAACTGCCCACCTACCGAATGGTCAGATTGTCCTCTTGCTTGCATTGTGAGGCGCCGTGGAGGCCGGTTCGGCCACTCCAGTCTTACTTTTTTGGTGAGCAGCTTGCTGTCTGGCGAAGGTTGCGTGTAGCGAGGCAGAATCAACTGCCGCTTATCGAGCGTAGGAATTCAGACGTCGATCGTTTTGGTTTTCCAGCACTGCCTCGGGCGTCAATCCTAGGGAGCCTTGTCCTTAATTTTTCCCTTCTGTTCCCAATTTGGGAAAGATATTCCACGCGTGCCAGCCCACTTCTGAGCAACCCGTTTAGAATGAGAGGTTTGATGGCCAGGCCATAGGCATGGAGCTTGCTTGTAATTGTGCAACACCTTTCTCGGAGCTGGGTGCCAATAGGAACCGATTGGTTCGTTTCCTCTCGAGGCCTACAGCATAAGGCTCCGCAATACTTAAAGGATATCCAATGAAAAGAATGCAGCTCTTCGCCAAAGCAATACTGCTCGCGATGGTCATCGCCATCAGTGTCCAACCGGTTGCCGCCCGCGATGACCACCACGAAGACAAAGACAAGAATAAAAAGTCTCAGCCTTCCTTAACCTCTTCGATCACGGTCCCGCGCGGCAGTACTAACTTTCCGCTGACACTTACCGGTACGAACCTGTCGGGAGCCACGCGGCTGAGCGGGCTTACGGGAGGCGTCAGCATGGTCGCTGGGAGCCTTAAATCGGATGCCACCAGTATCACGGTTCTCCTCAACATCGCGAACACCGCGACACTTGGGGTGAGCAACGTTGGCGTCACAACGTCGGGCGGAACGAGTAATACCGAAGCGTTCAGGATCGTAGGGGCAACGGTCGAAGTCGGCTGTCCCTCACCAGAGTTGACCGCCAGTTCAGGCAAGAAAACCCCGAAGAACGGCACCATCACGATCAGCAACACCGCCAAGGGTGAAAACGCTGGACCGCTCACGCTGACCGCAGCGCCGACAATTGTAAAGACGGGCGGTCTGGGTACCTTCTCGATCACCGGCGGTACCTGCGTGTCGGGCATGGTCATCGACGCAGGTTCTAAGTGCACGGTGACAGTGCAATATATGCCAGGTGGGACATCTACGTCCACGGCACACCTCACGATTACAGATACCGGGGCGGCCACCACTTCGCAGAGCAGCACCAACTTCAACGCGAACTAATCAGCCAAAAAAAGGACATGCCATGAACGGAACGAAGATGTTAGCCAAAGTGGTGCTGCTGGCGATGGTCGTAGCCAGCGGCATCGTCGTTTTGCCGGTTGCGGCACAATCTCCGGCGACCAAGCCTTCGGTTGCGACCCAATCGACTGCTGCAGCCGGTCAAGATTCGGCGCCTTCGGCTCCAACGCACTACCAACCAAATCGGTTCGCGGGACGCGCGCGTACGTATTACGAACTCGTCTGGGGAGTTGATTCTCTCAGCGTGAAGTCGACAGAGTCGGGCGAGGTCATTCGATTTAGCTACCGCGTCCTAGACGCAGACAAAGCCAACACACTCAACGATAAGAAGGCAGAGCCTTCCTTGATCGACCCACAGGCCGGAGTCCAGCTGGTGGTACCGTCGCTAGAAAAGGTCGGGAAGTTGCGTCAGAGCAGCGCGCCCCAGGCGGGCAGGTCCTACTGGATGGCATTCTCGAACAAGGGCAGGTTGGTAAAACGCGGAGACCGCGTCAGCGTGGTGATTGGGCAATTTCGAGCAGACGGACTTGTTGTGGATTAGCGTCTCCTGATCGGCGTAGGCTGGCCTGGAGCTTGACGAGGCGCAAGAACGTAATGGTGTTTGACCTTGTCCTTGGTTGAGGTCAAAGTCTAAAATCTTTGAACGAGGTCGCATCAATGTTCCGAGACTCACTGGCCATTTGCATATCCCTGGGATTTGCCGTTTCGCTCGCCGCAGCAGGGGGCGATACTCCTTCGCTAGCCAAGCTCTCCGCTGCTGATATGGTCGAGTGGAATGTGGCGGCCCGCGGTGGTTTCGAGGCGTGGCGTGCGGTCCAAACGATGTCGATGGTGTGGAAACTGGCGCAGGGGCAGTCTTGGGGCTGCTCTTCTGGTTCCGGGTCCAGTCGAGGCCTGCCAAAAGACAGCCTAACTTGGAGTTAGGGGTGAAGAGCCTTCGCCTGATCATGAAAAGTTCGTCCGACTCTACAACTAGCTCCACGCAGCTTCGATTCAAAAAAACATTTCCGTTTTGGCCTGTCCTGGTATTGGGTATGGTGGTTTTGTTGACGATAGTCGCAGTTCTGCAATTCCGCTGGACTTCGCAGATCTCCGAGGCCACTGACGCGCAGATCGGGAGCAGTGTGCAGTCATTGATGATGGACTGGCATCTCGATCTTTATCGGGAGTTTTCCGCTGTCTGCGTGGCCTTACAGGTCGGTCCAGATTCGGGTGCACGCGATGGATGGAAAGACTATCTGCAGCGATATGCGGACTGGACCGGCTCCGCAGCCAATCGAGATATGGTGGAGAATGTCTACATCTGGGAAGTCAGCCAGAGAGGGGAACCCCAGTTGCTACGTCTCGATGTGGATGCCGACCAGATCGAACGTTGGCCAGTACCTGCGAATCTGGAAGGCTTGCTAGCTCGTTTGCGCACGAACTCCTCAAGTCTTGCTGTTGCTCTCAGTGCGTGGGACCTTCATGATTCATCAAACCAGGGGCAATCGGAACCTGACAAGAACCTTTCTCACGGGCACAACATGCCAAGCAATGCGCTCCTCGGATGGCAGTTCGATGCGAACATTCCCGCAATCGTTCATCCCATCGTGCACCACGCACGGCCCGCCGATTCACGTTCCGTGGTTATGCAACGTGCAGTTGACTGGATCGTGGTTGTTCCTAATTTCAGCACGGTTCAGAATCAAATCCTACCTGATCTTGCTCAACGGTACTTCGGTGGCCGAGAAGGACTTGAATACAATCTGGCGGTGGTCGTTCCGGGTAGCGTGCCTCGCTTGATCTACTCTTCGGATGAAAAATTTGGAACGGGGCGCGCGGGCGCTCCCGAAGCTACTATGAATATTTTCGGACCACCTCCTGAGAGCATGGGAGGGCACTTTAGACAGGCCGCTAACGGCGGCAATTCGCTGAAGAGTGCTGAATGGCACAGTTTTTCAGGGCCCGTTTGGTTCCCCACGATTCAGTACTCTGCTCGCCAGGATCCATGGGTTTTGGTACTGCAACACCGCAACGGTCCACTCCAGGCCGTGGTAAATAAAGTGCGGCAAAGAAACCTGACCATCAGTGCTCTTGTACTTCTGTTGCTCGCGGCTACCATGGGTTTTCTCGCGACCGCCAGCCTTCGAGCGCAGAAGTTTGCCAAGCTCCAGATGGAGTTTGTGGCTTCTGTTTCGCATGAATTACGCACCCCGTTGACTGCTATTTTTTCCGCCGGCGAAAATATCAAGGACGGTTTTGTAAATGGACAATCGAACTTGACGCACTATGGTTCGATTGTCACCAGCCAGGCCCGTCAACTGGTGGATCTCGTGGATCGCATTCTGCTCTTTGCGTCGATACGCAACGGCAAGATTCAGTACGAATTGCGCCCGCTACAGGTTTCGGAAATCCTGCAACGCGTTCGCAAGACCGCGGCGGGGCTGATTGAGGAATCTGCATACACTGTCGAAGAACATGTGGAGCCTGGCCTGCCGTTCGTTGTTGGCAATCTGCCCGCAGTCTGTGGGTGCCTGGAGAATCTGATCACAAATGCCCTCAAGTACAGCGGGAGGGATGGCAGGATTCGTATTTCCGCCACCGCTCATGAACTGGAACATAATGGGAAGGAAATCAGGATCAGCGTGCAGGACCACGGAATTGGCATCGGCAGTTCGGAGTTGCCGCATATTTTCGAGGCGTTTTATCGCAGCCCCGAAGTTGCTGCCGCCCAGATACGCGGAACCGGGTTGGGACTGTTTTTGGCAAAGCATCTTGCAGAAGCGATGGGCGGAAGACTCTCCGTCGTCAGTGAAGTTGGAGTTGGAAGCATTTTTACATTGCATCTGTCCGCTGCCGAAGAGCAGGGATACAAATTCTCAGCCGTGGGCCCACGAGGCGAAGTGGTTACGCAAAATGAATGAAAGCATACTGCTGGTCGAAGATGAACAGGTATTAAGGACCACCCTGAGCGACCGCCTGCGCGGCGAGGGCTATGTGGTTGAAACTGCCGTCGACGGACCAGAAGGGTTCGAGAAGGCCGCCAACCTGCCCTTTGATCTGATTATTCTCGACCTCATGTTACCGCGTCGCAGCGGACTTGATGTCTGTCGTGATATTCGACACGCGGGAATGGCAACCCCGATTCTAATCCTCACCGCCCGGAGCGAGACGGTCGATAAAGTGGTGGGACTCAGGATCGGTGCCGACGACTACGTAACTAAACCATTCGAGGCCGCGGAGCTCGTTGCCCGTATCGAAGTTCTCTTGCGACGCGTACCTATTCATGCCGGGCAAGGTGTTCACGAATTCGGCGCGATCCGTGTAGACGTTCGACGAGGGGAAGTTACTCGAGACGGAAAACCTGTTTATCTAACGGCTCGTGAATTCCAGCTTCTTCGTTATTTCATGGAACACTTGGGGAACACCGTCTCACGAAAAGATCTGTTGCGGTCAGTGTGGGGCTATGACGCCGATACGTTCACTCGTACCGTCGATACACACGTGGGCAGCTTGCGTCAAAAATTAGAGGAAAACCCCAAGCGGCCCGAGTATATAATCACCGTCTCTGGAGTTGGCTACAAGTTCTTGGGCCTAAATTCAAAGTAACCTTTCGCCAGAACTGGCATGGCTTCCCCGCCACGCAACTGGTTTCTGATCTGAAACGGGGCTAGCTATGAAAATAATTCTAACGGCAACTTCTCGTTTCCTTGGTGTTCCTCTGATGCGTTTACCGCACCGGTCAGCTGTTCTTCACTCCCGGTCCTCCCGAAGCTTTTGCCGTTGCCATGTTCGATAGTACGACTTCAAGTAACGTGATTGTCATCGATTTGTGGGAGTTCGGCACTGCCAGTGGCCGTCAGTCGGGAGCCAGCACCGGATCGCCCAAGTGTGAAAAACTGATGTCATGCCGCCGGGCATCTCAGCCAGGAAACGTTATGGCCGGCAGGCATCTCGAACATGAGATCATAGCGGCTGAATTGCGAAGGGCTCTCGTTACGCCCCAGGGGCGTAGCCTGCAAAAACCTGGGGATATCCTTCCTGGAGCGGCCCGTTTTCTCTCTTTGGACTCTTCAGCCCAGTCGGGTCAGCATCATTTGCGTTCTGCATACCTCGAGAGTGCTTTTCGTGCGGGCTTCGCGGATCCTCTCAACGGTCCCTCCGTTTTTGCATCCTCACCTTGTATCAACGACTGAAAAACTTCTCCACTTCTGGGCAAGTTGAGGGTCGGCGAGCATCTTCACATAGACTCCGCCAACGACCGATCTCGCCTGAAACGATTGTTGCTTTCCAGTCTTCGTGTCGTACCAGTCCGTGAGCGGAACGCGCGTTGGCCCCTCATTCAACCATTTTGTGATCGGCTCGACAAAACTTTGGAAGCGCGCAACGTCTCCCGAGAGGGTCGCAGTCCAGACTTCCCAATCGAGTTTTGTATAGTCCGCCCGATTGTCCAGCGGAAGCCCAAATGGTTCGAGATTTTTTGTGTAAAAGGAGAGTTCCGTCTCGGAAATCTGCGGTGTGAATAAATGAAGGCCGAGCAACTGGTCCCAAACCAAGTTGTACTTCTGGCTCCAGGTACCAGGTCGGTCAAAGGCCAGCCTATAGTGATCACCATCCTTTGCCGCTTTTTCCCATTTTGCCGCCATCGCCCGCGCCACAGTCATGTACTCTTGGGCGATTTGCAGCTTCCCAATACCGCGAGCCATCAGCGCGTAGGCTCCCAACGCCTCGATCGCCTTAATCGAAAGGTTGGTGTTGTGCGCCAGGTGTCCGGCAAAGTCATCCGTGCAAAGCTGGTTTTCGGGGTCAAAACCCTTCGCACGGACGTATTCTGCCCATTTCGTAAACTCAGGCCAGTATCTCTCGGCCAGATGCCAATTCCCCTGCGCCTGTCCAAGCGCTGCTCCCAAGATCAGAAGATTCCCGCTCTCTTCGACAGGCATCTGGTCTTCTTCTGTGAGTTCGCCGCCGCCGTAGTCCTGACCGTTTGCCAAGGGATACTTTCCTAAGTCGTGAGGCGCAAACGGAAACTTCCAGCGAGGCAAGGAGGCATAGCCCAATACCGGGCGCAACTGTGCCTCCAGCAATGCTGGATTGAAAAGCAAGAAGAAGGGAGAGGAAGGATAAAGCACGTCAACGGTCGCAATGTCGCCGTTTGAGAAGTTCTCTTTGGCAAAGAGCATGGGCGAACCATCGGCGTCGGCTACCAACGCATGTGCACCGAGAGTTTGCCGATACGCTAATACGGCAAGCTGCGCATAGCCTTTCCCGCCAGTTTGTTCCAAGTCTTCTGCCAACTGCTTATCCAGGCGAGTTCCCGCACCCTCAAGCGAAAGATATTCCGCCTCGGCACGGGCAAGCATCCCTTGCACCGTCTCGCGATTCCTCATCCAATACGGATGGAGTTCTCGCTTCAGGTACTCGATGGAATAGTTCTGAGTGTAGCCAATCAGAATGTGCCGCATTGCCGGTTGATCGCTTGAGCATTCGAGCGTAAAGGCGACAGCAAGGTGAGCGGCACTCTCGCGCGGCGCGCGAGGCATATCCATATCGTCCGCACTAGGCAATACTCCAGACTTTACGAAGTCTTGGACCGCCCTCGCCGCCATCGTTAGAGCGAAGTGTTCAGACGCCGGGACTCCGAGATGGAAATAGCCCCAGTCAATTCGCAGATTATCTCCTGCTCGGTTCAAAGGCTGTTGATCACGGGAACCCACGCTTAAAACCGTGAGCCCCACCACCTGCGAGCGGCCCCATGTGACGGGCTGATTGTCTGTGTTGACCGCAATTCGCGGATCTGCGTCGAGCAGCAATGATACCTGGTGCTTCTGCGCATCTGTGCTCCATACGTTCCAAGCAAGATAAGTTACGGGCCGCGACAGCAGGTCGAGATCGGCGGGAAAGGCTGGAGTGAAGAAAGTGAGCTTCAGATGAAGACCAGCAGCTTCAAAATGGTAGACCGTGTGCGTTGCGGTCACTTCAAGGGAGGTTTGCCGCATTGCTGGAATGTCTCTGGGGGAATCGCCCATGTAGCGATAAGCGACTCCGTCAACACGGGCGATGCCCGTCAACCGCTGCTCGTTTCCTGTCCAATGGCGAGTAGGTTGGTCCGTCAGCCTGTCAGACATGGACCACACGCTGAAATATGGGTCGTGAACGATCAGTGGAGTCGCGGGGGGCCGTTGTTGGGCACTTGCGATGTGCCCCGCTGTTAGAGAACAGCACAGCAGCAAGCAGGCGATGGTAATTGTGAGTCGACTACGAGATGCGAAACCGGTGACAGAGAGCGTTTGAGTACTAATTGGCATTGCGTAGCAGAGCCTCCGAATTGCATGGAAAAGAAAAAGCTGTACGCTCCAGTAAGCCATTGATAGGCCGCGCCTTGCATCAACAACTTTTTGACGCATTGAGTTGGCTGCCAAATATGTTTGGTTCTGCGCAAGAATTCGTAGAGACCCGCATTTTAGGCTGCTTTCTGAAGAACGATGAATTCGGTCTTGGTGAATGCCATGCGCTGGGCCTTGAGCAGCAGGTAGCCGAGATTCTTGTAGCCGCGACCCCTTCTAACAATGCTTTTGATGTTGCCGTTGATGGCTTCCACCACTCCGAAGCGTACTTTGGTGCGGCAGTAGTTCAAGATCCCGTCCAGGTGATCTGCCAACATCAAGGCAAGTTTTTGAAAGGGTGCCAACCGTTGCCAGCGCAGTTGATCGATCCAACTGTGCAAATAGCGCACCATGGCCCCTTCATAGCGGTAGGTCCACAACCGTTCCAGACTTTCCTTCAGAAGGTAGGCTTTCATTACCCGCCGGTTGAGGGCGAACAGCTGGTTTAACTGTTGGCGCTTTTGGGTGTCCAGATTCATCCAGCGCGTCAACAGCAGCCAGCGTTTGCCCTTCACTACACCGCGCATGCTCCCACCTTTGCGAAAGAACTCCGCTCGGCGCACTTCGTCGATGGCTTTGTTGGCGTGCTGCAGAATGTGGAATTTGTCGTACACGATGCGGCAGTTCGGAGCCCATTGTTCGATACTGTTGGTGAACGGCCGCCACATATCCACGCAAGCCGCCGCAATGCGCTTCCTCTGGCTTTCCTTCAGTTGCGTTCGAAAAAACTCATCCAGCGTCTCTTGCTTGCGATCCTGTCCGAACCATAAAGGCTCGCCGGTCTCCAAGTTGCTGACCACGGTGATGAACTTCATGTGCTTGCCGAAGTAGATTTCGTCCACACCCATCTGCTCTAAGCGATCCTTGCGGCGCGTCGCATTCCATCGCTGGAGATAGCGCAGGTCGATCGCTCGCACCGTGCTGGCAGCCAGTCCGAACTGTCTGGCCACCTGGCGTACGGAGGCGCTCTCACACGCCAGCCCCACCGCATCCTCAAAGTCTTTACTGAAGGGCGCTTTGCTCGGCAGTTGCAGTACCTTCTCGACCCTTACCCCGCAATCGGGACAGCACACCCGGTACAGTTCGATGATCACCGTGGTCTGATACTTCCTCCACGGCAAGTCGCGCACCTCCCGCTCGTAATAGTCATGCGCTTCGGTAAACTTCTTTCCACATCCCGAACAGATCAGTTTTCGGTTGCCCCGTTTTCGCCGCACCCATAACCGCAGGGTCATAGCGGTTTCATCAATCTCGTATCGAAACACTCGATAGCCTGGCCAATTCAAGATTTTCGTGAACTCGTTGTCTCGCATTCCGCGAGTCTAGCCGAACTGCCCCTCTACGGAAACCCGCTCTCCTATTGGGCCTCTACGAATTCCTGCTCAGAGCCATATGTTTCTGGATTCATCCCGGGATTTCCCGTGAGGCCACCCCTCTGTGGCAGGAGTCTAACTCGCGAAGTTGCTCTGGGACTAGTTCATTTGAACTACATGACCGTGGTTTAACAGGCTCATGTGCCTGGCACTCTCGTCAGATAAAAATGACTCAGGTGGATGTCTCGAAACTCTTGATGCTGATTATCGGGGTCGCGGAGCGTAGGGGCCACGGGGTGATTCTGAGCAAGGTCGAATCTGCCACCGGCCAACCTGTCTGAGACGCGAAGCGCAAGTGGCAGCTGGAATACGGTCTTGTCGGGCCAATTTTCCTGTTGCACTACGTTCCAACGAGAATGCTCGGTTCGGGCTTCGCCGCTCTACCTGCGAGTCTTACAATATGTCCGGCATGGCAGGGAATGTGACCATGTTCAACACGCTGTGCACGCATGCTATTCAGGAACCGTACATCCGGCCGCACCAGACCGACCGGCACTATTTGAAGGTCGGACGCTTCGAAGCGGTTTTTGGAGTTGTATTTTCCATTCTCGGTGGCCATCTAGAATACTCATTTAACAGCATCCGGCCATTTGTGGGAAACGGAGGTTGCGAAAAGAGGGAACGAAGAGCTCGATCACTGGGGCTTCGCAGGCACACTCGATCAAGAGTGGTTAGAGAGAGTTGCGAGATTGAGGTGAAGAATCACAACTGGTTGGTTTCATGCTGACGCCGAGCGTGGTCCTCGGGAGGTTTAGAAAACACTTTGGCACAGGAGCCTCGGTGTACAGAGCTCCTGGACGCGTAAATTTAATCGGCGAGCACACCGATTACAACGAAGGATTCGTGTTACCAGCGGCAATCGATTTCTTCTGCTGGGTGGCCGTGGGTCCCCGAAACGATGACAAGATTGCTTTATACTCTGAAAATGTTCAGGAGGGAGCCGAAGCCGAACTCGACGATTTGTGGTCGCAGCGGGAAGGAACTTGGGCGGATTACCCTCTTGGTGTCGCATGGGCTCTGGAAAAAGCCGGGCACAAGCCCGATGCTGCAAGCGTCTACATATTAGGAGAGGTGCCGTTGGGCAGCGGCTTGAGCTCGTCGGCTGCGCTCGAAGTGGCCGTCGGCTACGCTCTACAACATACGTTACACCGTGACATTGATCGTACTATGCTCGCACTGACCTGCCAGCGCGCGGAGAACGAGTTCGTGGGGGCTAGGTGCGGAATCATGGATCAGTTTGTCTCTTGTCATGGGCGCGCCGGCTGCGCTTTATTGATCGACTGCCGATCGCTGGAATATGAGGCCCTTCGTATTCCTCCTGAAATCCGACTGGTCGTTTGCAATACGATGGTGAAGCACGACCACAGCCTTGGTGAATACAATGTGCGACGGTCTCAGTGCGAAGAGGGCATGCGGCGCTTGGCGGCCGTACTCCCGGGAATTCAAGCACTGCGAGATGTGACTTGCGAACAGCTCGAGGAGAATCGAGCTCGTTTGACAGATGTGGTGTACCGACGGTGTCGCCATATCGTCTCCGAGAACGATCGTGTGCTTCGGATGGCCGAGAGACTAAAAAGTGGGGACCTTCTTGGGATTTCCAGATTGATGAGAGAATCGCACCAGAGTCTACGCGACGATTTTGAGGTGAGTTGCCCCGAACTGGATCTCATGGTCGAGATTGCCTCTGCTAAACCGGGCGTATACGGCGCGAGAATGACCGGAGGAGGTTTTGGCGGTTGCACGATCAATCTCGTAGAAGCGAGCGAGGCCAAGGCTTTTCGGGAGAGCGTTGCAGTCGAATACGACTCGAAGACCGGGCTGCGCCCGGAGATACACATTTGCGAACCCTCGCAGGGCGCGCAAGCCATGGATCCTACGGAACATTCTGTTCGGTCCGGCTCGGCTCGGTAGAGCCATGACGGGGCGCGAACCTCGACCTAGCTCATTCGGAGAGACCGGGGCCATTGGCGAGGCGCCCGAATAGCGGTTTCTCGCTGGATGGACTCAAGGGGTGAATAACGAGGTCTGCTTCGGTAGAGCTTGTTTTTGCGCCCGTCCTCCACTCTTGAAGGTCGCTCGTGCGCACGTGTCCTTCTTTTTGAAGAAGAACAAACCCGGTATGGGCGGAGACGCCCCCGCGCTTGAGAAGGCCACTGCGTGATAATTTCTGGTTGGCGCTAATCTCATGCCGGGATAATGCCTCGGTGCATCGCGGTAGTGGCAGCTTCGGTGCGATCAGAAACTTCGAGCTTATCTATAATGTTGATAACGTGATTGCGCACGGTGTTGTCGCTGATTTCCAGTGCGTTACCAATCTCCTTGTTCGTGCGGCCTTTAGCCAGCATTTCCAAAATCTCCAGTTCGCGGGTAGTCAAATTGGAACGCATCATACGATCAGCGAGGCGGGCAGCAATATGGCGCGGAATATAACGCTTGCCAGCGTGCACCGAGGCAATAGCTTCGATCATTTCATTCTGTGGCGTGTCTTTCAGCAGGTACCCTCGTGCGCCGGCCTGCACTGCGCGGTAGATATCTTCATCCATCTCAAAGCTGGTAAGCACTATGACGCGAGGAGATAAGGGCGCGCGGGCAAGTGCACGCAACGTTTCGATGCCACTGATTCCGGGCATGCGGAGGTCGAGAAGGACCACGTCGACGGCCTCACGCTGCAGCGTTTTAAGAGCCTCGTCGCCACTGCAGGCAGACCCAACTACTTTCAGTCCCGCTTGTGTTCCCAACATGCTCGCGAGTCCCGCGCGGACAACGGGGTGGTCATCCACGATAAGAATACGGATGGGTTCGCTCCCATTTTTGTGCATTGGATCGACGCTCCTTCAGGTATTGCGAGATGTAGCCGGGCCAGCCTTTGAGGGTGAGCTGCGGCGGTAGCGGTGCGGCTACCTCCACGCGAGTTCCATGCGCGGGCGTACTCACGATTTGGAGCACGGCCGAGATACTATCGGCGCGCTTACGCATGCCTTGTAAGCCGAACCCCACTAGATCACCGCCAGCAGTGAAGCCAACCCCGTTGTCCTCTACTACGAGATGTACCTCGCTCTTTTCATATCGGAGAAGGATGTTCAAGGATGTTGGAGACGCGTGGCGCACCACGTTGGCGATAGCCTCTTGGCCAATCTTAAAGAGCGCATCCGTGGTACGAACTGGCATTGGACGCGGGTTGCCACCGCTGGAAATGACGACTTGAACCGATCCCCCATCGACCATTTTTCGTGCGCAGCAATCCAGCGCTGGCAACAAGCCGATCGAATCAAGAGACTCAGGGCGAAGGGTTGCGATACTGCGACGGGCTTCTTCATGGCTGTGCCGCACAAGATCGCATGCCAGGTCTAGTTGGCGATGCGTCGTCACATTCGTATCTTGGAGGTCGTTGCGAATCGCCTGCAACTGAAAGCCGATCCCAGCAAAACTCTGCGCAATCGTGTCATGCATCTCATGGGCCAAGCGCTCTCGCTCTTCGAGCACGGCGCGTAGCCGCCAATGCTCCGCTCGGCTGTAGAGCACTTGGGCTACGAGCGCTAGAATCAGCAGCCCGGCTCCGATCGCCGTGAGATGACCGGCGCTCCACCATGGTGGACCGACCAGCACATCGACATCATCCGCGGAGCGCAAGAGCAGTACAAAGGGTGAAAGATTGTGCGTGTACTCGGAATTGACGACGCAAATTCCACGAAGCCGCAAGAGGCTATTCTGTTTCAGTTTGCGGAATAGAATATCGCCACGCCCGCGGTTCATGACAGCCTGGAACGACTGCTCGCCCTTTTGGAGGTCAAGAACCATCGTGCTACCTGGCCCATCTTTTTTACTTTCTAAGTAACCTTCTAGTTCAACGAATGTGGCGTCGAACGCGCCAGTGGCCGCTTGCGAGGCTGTGACGGACAAAGGCGGAATCGGCGTGCGCGTCCACAGCAGTCGCACTTGGGCGTCGCGAAGAATTGAGCTGAAATCGTGAGGCTCCGGTCGACCCGTGACTTCGATTTCATCCCCCACTTTGAGTGGTGGAGCGTGCGGTTGCAGGATGGCCGCTCCGCCCGTGGAATCTTGGACGTAGAGAATCGGAGATGTGAGCACCACAACGCCTCGGACGGTGACGTTACCCGGCTTCGTGCCGGACACTAATCGTAAGCTGGCGATCGGTTGAGCAATCGACGCGCTCAGGTAGTTCCCGGACGTTTGACTCTCGGTTTCGGTCGGACTGTCATCCGAGTGCAGAAGTGGCGGATTGTTCGGAAAACTCGGTCGGTCCGAAGGGGAAATGCGAGCCTGAGCTTGGAAGGATTGCAGATCGGCGCGCGTGGCCGGCAGGGCCCTCACATTCCGCCAAACACCGCCGGACGAATAAGATCGAAGCCCAATCCGCCCGGTTCGCGCACAGTCTTTCTCGTTCATTGTCACGGAAATGCTGGTGCCGACGGTCGGGTCGACAGCCGACGCTGCTATGTCACAACCGACAACGATCACTTTCAAGTGGTACCAGTGAAAGGGGTGCACGCCACCAGGTAGCGGTTCAGTCCGCGCCTCGATCCAACCATGGTCGGCGCGACCCAGGACGAGGGTGTTATCGTGATTCCTCAAACCGGCATAGTACCCGCTGTAGGAATCGACGCCCTGCTCTTCGTCACTGGAGCGTGCAATAAGGCCAGCGTCACCATCACGCCCAAGCAGCATAATATCCGCTTCCAAGGAGTAGTCCCGCCAGCGATTCGATCCGGTGATGAGTTTCGCTCCTCGTTCGTCGGAGTCATTCCGCATCGCTTCGTCGACCACTTCCCATGTGCCGCCCAGCGCCTTCCACTCGTCGCCCGCGCCGGCAGCAAACGAATCCTTGTAGGGCAGACCGACGAGGTAAGTGCGGACACCCGTAAAGAATACGAGTCCGGCGAGGAGAGAGATGAGGCAGGTAACAATTGCGGGAAGCGGCCAGCGACGCTTGAAAATCCCTACTTTCACGGAATGGGTCTCCATTCCATGGAAATCATCTGCCGTACTGCCGGCGAGTTAAGGTTTTCCCGGGTCACAAGCACGGGGCTCAATTTCACTTCCGCGCCCACGGGTTGGCCATGAAGTTGGGCTGCGATGGTTTTGATCGCTTCGAGTCCCATCTCGCGGCTATTTTGAATAATCACGGAATCAAGAACTGGGTCTGGAAGCAGGGATAACGTGTCAGGGTCGTCGAATCCCACGAGCTTCACCGGGTGATCCAATGGCCTGTGGGCTAGGGCGGAGATCGTTGCGCGCGTGGAAGCCGATGTGCATGCCACGATGCCATTCAGATCAGGATTCACCCGCAGCGTTTCCTCGGCGACCTGCTGGTCCTGTGGAACATTGAAGGAGCCCATATGTTTCTCCACGATTCTGACCTGCGGATAGTCCCGCCCCAACGAAGTTTCTAGGCTGCGCGCCCGCGTCATGATGCCAACAATATCGGGGTTTATGCCAAGCACCGCGATGGAACCCTTTTCGTGAAGCAAATGGGCAATACGGGATGCAGCCAATTGGCCAGCCTCTTCCTCATCGTTGAGGATGTAGCTTAACTTGCCACCCGGGGGAATGGGGAGCGGTGAGCCGATGATCACGGTTGGAATCCCTTTCGAGAGTGCGCGCCGGACCGGCGTCATCAATGCCAGAGCCTGGTCGGGGGCCAGCACAATCCCCTGGTATTTCCGATCAATCACACGCTCGACGAGGGCAATCTGACCTTGGACGTCATCTTCTCTGGTTGGGGCGTTCCAATAGATCTTCATCTGCGTGCTACGAGCGGCGACTTCCGCACCGGCGTGCGCCGGTTCCCAGAGCGTAGTACCGGTGGTGCGCGGAATGAAGGCCACGGTTGGCAGGGATGGATCGCGACAACTGCAACATAGCGAGAAAACAATGCAAAGGCACACGCAGGCCTTCGAATGGGAGGCTTTCAGGCGGCATCCCGTCCCGATATAAGGCATTCCGTCCCCCTGTGGCAGGAGTCTAACTCCTGAAGGTGTTCGGGGACTAGTTCATTTGAACTATATGACTATGGTTTAACAGGCTCTTGTGCCTGCCACGCGCGTGAGAATAAAAGTTGCCTCACATGGACGTATGGAAAATCGTGACGCTGACTATCGGAGTATTTGAAGCCTAGGGTTGTCAGTGAGGGGTGCAAACGATGGGGAACAAGATCTTTCAGATGCTAGTCCTGTTGTGCGCGTTCGCAATGAACACTCGTGTGACATGGGCTCAGTTCAGTGGCAATATCTCCGGCAACGTACAGGATCCCACCGGCGCCAGCGTTCCGGCCGCTACCGTAACGCTTACCAATGATTCCACCGGCGAGGCGCTCACAACTAAATCGGACAGCGGAGGAGCCTTTCTCTTTGTGAGCCTCGCTCCTGGAAATTACAAAATAGCAGTCGTTGCAAGCGGGTTCGCAACTACGAATCTTTCTGTAGCCCTGCTCACGGAACAAACCTTGAACGTGCCTGTGCGGCTTTCCGTGAGCACTATTGCTGAGAAGGTGGAAGTAACTGGCGAGGCTCCAACGATAAACACTGCAGACTCTCGAACGCAGCTGACACTGGAGTCTCAAGCCGTCGCAGAACTCCCCCTCCAGGGACGCAACTTGATTGCTCTCACTACCCTCGCCCCGGGCGTGACCGGGTTGGGTCTTGTCGGAGGGAGTCCTGGTTCCGCCGCTGACAATTTTTCGACGGAGACCCAAGTCGACGCCAGCGCGAACGGAAGGGGTAGCGTCGGAAACATGTACGTAGTTGACGGAATGGATGTCACGAGTGATATTCGTCCGGGCGTTCTCAATTTGACCCCCAACCCCGATTCTATTCAAGAGATGACGGTTCAGCCGAATACGTTCACAGTTGACTACGGGCGCGCCAGTTCCGTGCAGATGGTCATGACCAGCAAGTATGGGACCGACCAATTCCATGGAAACGTCAGCGACTACTACACTTATCAGGGATTTTGGGCTGGCACGGAATTCCTTCACAATTATGCCCCCTTTCATAGCAACAACTTTTCGGGCTCCATCGGCGGACCGGTCATCCCCCACCACCAATTTTTCTTTTTCTTCGCAATCGAGCCACTGCGCTCATCGGCTTCTTCGGGTACTTCTTCTCAGACGTTTGAGGATGCCGCCTTTGCTTCATGGGCTCAGCAGAATTTCCCTAACACCGTAGGAACGACCTTGCTGGTGAAGCATGCGCCTACTGGGGCCACTGTGACGAGTGTGGCGAAGACTGCTGCGGATATCTTCCCAGGCACTTGTGGAACAGCAGCCACAGCGAATCTGCCTTGCAGTACGCCGATGATTGATAACGGAGTTTTCAACGCCTCTAGTTTTCGGAACGGGTTGCAGTGGAATACTCGAATCGACAAGTATTTCGCCAAGGATCGAATCTACGGAAACTTCTATCGCACAACCCTAGACACAGGTGGGCCAAACGTTCGGCCCGCGTTCTCGACCACCAGCACCTTTGTTACCGATTCCCTGCAGGTCAACGAAACGCATACATTATCACCCACTACGCTGAACGAAGCGGTCTTTGGCTACCACAAAGTGCAGGGAATCGCCGACCTGACCGGGGATTTTACCGTACCTAGCGTCGGCGTAAGTGGTCAAGGGGTCGGATTCGGGGTCGGGTTCGCCCAAGGCAACTTCATTCAGCATAACTATCATTGGCGTGATGTACTGACTCACGTTCAGGGCTCGCACACGCTCAAGTTTGGCTACGAAGGCCGTCGCGGGGACGATCTGGCGTTGTTCGCGCCAGTCTACAATCAGCCAAACTTCGGTTTTGACAACCTGCTGGATCTCGTCGAGGACCATCCTCATACGGAGTCCGGGTTGGCATACAACGTTCTCAGCGGGCAGCCGGCCAAGGGACAGTACGAGTACGCCATTATTACTCACGGCCTCTTTGCCGAAGATTCATGGAGAGCAAAAAAAAATCTAACGCTGACCTTGGGACTACGCTGGGATGACTTCGGGAATCCCTATCCACTTTCAGGTACAACGCTCGCCAATTTCCACCTCGGACCAGGAGCAACCCTGAACGACCAAATAGCCAATGGGTTCATGATCCAACAAGGAAACGTATTCAATCACGCGTTATCCGCTTTCAGCCCTCGAGTCGGTTTTTCTTGGGATCCGACTGGAAAAGCAGATTGGGTCATTCGAGGCGGCTTCGGCATGTACCATGACTGGACCACGTTGGGCAACGATGAAAACGGCCTCAAGGGAAATCCTCCTGGTTGGGTAGTCCCGACGTTTTTTCGTGGATCGTCCACTCCTCCACTCTTCGGGCTGGGCACCAGCGCGACCACACCTGCTGGATTTCCACATCCGGCTCTGGTGGGCTCCGTGCTTGACTCACACGGTGGAATTGTCGGTTCTCAGTTTAACGTCGGAGGCTTGGACACTAATTTGGGATCACCGATAACCTACAACTATACGACCACCGTGGAGAAGAGGATTTTCCACGAAATCGTAGCTAGTGTCGGTTATTCGGGATCGCAGTCGAGAAACTTGATTGAGGGAAGCGGGCAACAGACGGCCACTTCTTACGGCACAAACATCAATCGTTTTGCTGGAGACCTGGTTCTAAATTATCCTACTCCAAAACACCTCAATCCCAGCTTCGGTTCAATTACCTTTGCCCAGAATGGCGCCGTGAGCGGCTACGAAGCCCTGATTCTTGCTTTGCGGGGCCGTTTCAGCAAGCGTGGCTTCTTCAATTTTTCCTACACGCGATCCAACTCCAAAGACGATACGCAGCTTTACCCAACCTTTACAAATTTGCATCAATACTACGCTCCATCGGTCTTCGACGCACCCAACCGCGTTTCATTGTCCTTCTCGTATGACCTTCCAGGCATGAATTCTGGAAATGCCGTTGCGCGGGCGGTTACCAACGGGTGGGTGTTCAGCGACATCACGATTTTCCAGTCGGGATATCCGTTCACGGTCTTCACGGATGCTTCTTTCCAGCCAATACTCAACGGCGCAGGACAGGTCACAGGACTGCAACCGGGAAGCGGAGATTACAACGCAGACGGTTACAACTACGACTTTCCTAACGTCGCGAATTATTCGCAAGGAACCAGCCGTAATGCCTTTCTTAACGGGGTTTTTCCAGTCGGCAACTTCACTACTCCCACACTCGGAACCGAAGGAAATGAGCTACCATATCGCTACCGCGGCCCGAACTACTTGAATTTTGATATGAGCTTGGCCAAAAATACGAAGATCTACGAGCGGCTGAATCTGCAGTTCCGATTCGACTACTTTAATGTCCTTAACCGACCAAATCTGACGGGCATGGACGGGGATCTCGCTCACAGTACATTCGGTAAGGCCACCTCACAGTTCAATCCGCGATGGCTCCAGCTCGGAATCACTCTGCGTTTCTGATATCGCACGCCCGACGGGAAGGAATGCTCGCTCACCCCCAGGCATTCCTCCCGTGCCGTAGGGGCGTGAAAACCTGATTTGTGCGAAGCCTAGGATGACCATCTTGCGTCGACTCACGTCTTACAGATCTGTACGGATCCTGCTAGTTCTGGCCACCCTCACAAGTCCACGTCGCGGTCAGACCTTTCAGCTGAAGAGCGAGCGGCTGGCTGCCCAATTTGGTCCGCGAGGGCTGGTCTCAATTACCGACCGAGACTCGGGCTTCACGCTCCATTTTCCGCGCGACGAGTTTTCATTCTTGGTGGATCAAGAGTCATTCGATAGTCCCAGTTTACCAATGCCTAGTGTCAAACAGGAACAGAATGGACTCGCCTACTACTATCAAGAGCGAGGGTACACTCTGCGGGTCTTCTACGAAATTCAAGAAGACTGGAGGTTCATAGCCAAGCGCCTACAGATCATTGACGCGCCAAGTCCGACCTACACGGTGAAGCAGATCGAACCGATTCGAATTGTGGTCAGGGAGAAAATTGAGAGTACATTTACGCCGAAGGCCTACCTTCCTCAGTATGGATCGCCAAGAAACGATTTCCGGAGCCTTTTGTCCGGGCATGACTATGGAACATTCCTTCGCTTGGGAACCGATCAACCTAGCTTAATGCTTCTTATTCAAAACCCTTTTCTTGATGTTATTCAATCCGGCCGGGAAGCGGACGTTTCCTATCGCCCAGAAATACAATGGAAAAAAGAGTGGGGGCCGTTTTCAAGTGATCTAGCCATCATCGGCCCTTATCGACTGAGTGGTCGCCGCATTCCCGCCGAAATGGTCTACGAATGGAAACCGTCAACCGGCGCCAAGGTCGAGGATGGAGCGGATGCCAGCGAGATCCAAGCTTTCTCGGACTGCGTGCGGCGGTTCTTGCTCCATCCATCGCCGGATCCTGTCAGTGTCGAGGTGGGATGGACCGTCAATGACTATCAGATCGACGTCGCAACCCTGGAAGGTCAATCCGAATACAAACGCGTAATGGATGCCACTTCCACGTTAGGTCTGCGAAATCTTCTCTACGCTCCTGCAAACAACGACTTGTCGGAAATTGCCAACGACGCCGACGACTGGAATTGGGAGCATGTTCTTTGGCTCGGTCTGGGGCAGCAGATTAGAACGGGAAAGTGGGACCCCGAACAAAGTGCACTTCCGGAAAGCGTCAGGACCATGCTGGACTACGCCAAGTCCAAACATATTGGGTTACTC
>Ga0206989_1016_pt1 | contig 36295 bp, 32 predicted proteins | sample Alteio_BWMinCont_10_FD_153276 | JGI IMG/M metagenome (GOLD analysis project Ga0206989, IMG submission 153276) | Enriched cells from forest soil in Barre Woods Harvard Forest LTER site, Petersham, Massachusetts, United States -... | ecosystem: Environmental > Terrestrial > Soil > Temperate forest >...
CGATTGGCATTGGTTGCGGTATCCCTTTTTGCATGAGGGGGACACGCTGGAAAAAAGACACGCTGTGCGGAAATATCTAGCCGAGCACGGATACAAGGTTGCGCAAGTCACGCTCGATTTTGGGGACTACGCCTGGAACAATCCGTACGCACGATGCGTTGCGAAGCAGGACACGCAGGCGATCGATTGGCTGAAATCGAGCTACCTCGCGAGGGCGGCCGAAGACATCGCTCTGGACCGAAAATTGTCGGCAATGTTGTTTGGGCGGGATATTAAGTATGTGCTGCTGCTACACATCGGCGCACTGGATAGCGTGATGTTGCCGGATCTGCTGGACTTTCTGAAGAAGCAGGGGTTTGAATTTGTTTCGCTGGAAGAAGCGGAAAAAGATCCGGCGTACCAGAGCGATCCGGACGCTCCACTCAAGTACGGGGGCACGCTGCTCGAACAATTGATTGAAACCAAGCCGCTGCCTTATCCGCCGCACACTGAGCGGCCGATGGAAAAGCTGGACGCGGTCTGCCGTTAGTTGGGGTTTTTCCCGAAAGCTTGAGACCTTACCGGCCGTCGCGTCTTCGGCGGAGTCTTGAGGGCCGTCCGTCTGAACAAATTCTTGTTGCGCGCGGGGAGCGAGGCGCGTACATTCGCACTTGCCGGTGCGCCGAGTTGGCGCGACCGGCAATTTTCGTCGAAGGGCACGGTGAAGCACGAAAAATGAGCACGAACGGACATACGCACGCAGCGCCGCCGATTCTACTGACGATTGCGGGATTTGATCCGTCCTGCGGGGCGGGGACGGCGGCGGATTTGAAGACGTTTGCGGCGCACGGGTGTTATGGCGTTGCGGCGATTACGGCGCTGACAGTGCAGAACACGCAGGGCGTGGAAGACGTGCACAACATTCCGAGCGCGACGCTGAAGGCGCAGCTCGAGGTGCTGGCAAAGGATTGCAATATCGCGGCCGTGAAAATCGGGATGCTGGGGAACCGCGGAAATGCGGCAATCGTGGCGGAATTTCTGGACGCGCACACGTTTGCGCACGTGGTGCACGATCCAGTGATGAAATCGTCGAGCGGGACGGAGTTGCTAGACGCCGCTGGAGTGAAGTATGTGGTGACGGAACTGCTGAAGCGGGCGAGCGTGATTACGCCAAATGTGCCGGAAGCGGAAATCCTGACGGGCATGACCATCAAGGACCTGGCGGACATGGAAGCGGCAGCGCGCAAGATTGTCGAAATGGGCGCGCGAGCGGTGATCGTCAAGGGCGGTCACATGGGGCGGCCAACGGACGTGTTATTTGATGGCACGGAGATGGTGACACTGCCCGGCGAGCGAGTGAACGAGGAACAGTTGCACGGAACGGGCTGCACATTTGCATCGGCGCTTGCGGCGCACCTCGCGGTGGGGCGCGGACTGCTTGAATCGGCGACACTCGCGAAGGCGTATGCGACGAAAGCGATTGAGAAAGCGTATCCGGTCGGCAAAGGCCGGCTGCCGCTGGACCATTTCTACCGGCAGAGAATCGAGCCGCCTGCGCGCGGGATTCACGAAGTGCCGCAGCACGGAATGCATCCAGCGGCGGAGCCTACCGCGCACTAGAGTCCTCCCGAGTGCAGGCGAAGTTGACGAGTGGATTCCGGCGCGAGCCGCCACAAGCGGAGTGGCCACCAGGATGAATCCCAAACGGAAGATCATCGTCTATATTACGACGAGCGTGGACGGCTACATCGCGCGGCCCGACGGCGACGTGGCGTGGCTCAACCGACCGATGCCCAAGGGAAATTACGGGATGGGCAAATTCCTCAAGAGCATCGACACGATCCTGTGGGGACGAAAAACATACAGCAAGGGAATCGAGATGGGGATGGAGAAGAGGATGGCATCGGGATTCAGCCCCGGCATCCAGAACTACGTTTTTTCACGCCAGGCACAGGAATCGATAGTGACAGGATTCAAACTTGTCAACGAGCCGATTAAGCCGTTCGCGGAAAAACTGCGAAAGAAGCGGGGCAAGAATATCTGGATGATGGGAGGCGGCGAAATCATTGCGTCGTTCCTCGACGAAGGGGAAATCGACGAATTTCAAATGAATGTGGTCCCGATTCTGATCGGAGAAGGCATTCCGCTGATGCAGCCGCGACACCGATTCGTACGGCTGAAGCTCCTGTCCTGCAAAGAGTTTTCTGATGGACTGGTAAGCCGTCACTATCAGGTTTTGCAGAAGCAATAACAGGGAATGCGCAACGCTGGCGGCGTTTTTTCTGCTTCGCCTGGATATTGAAGAGGGGATCCTGGTGAAAACCGGCAAGCCGATTCCTGCGGGCCTCGGATTTCGAGTCAAATCCGGTTGGGCGATGACGGTCTTGTTGGCTGGCCCCTCGACCGCGCCAAAACTGATTCAATGCCGAGCTGTACTTCTATCCGATCCGAAAATTCCTCAATCGAAGCAGCCTTATCACGCGGCGCTGGAGCTTCCGGCAAGCGAAGCACAGACCGTCATAAGAAAACTCCGGAAAGTTGTGACGGATGCCGCGAAGAAATCTGTTTTTGAGCTGCTTAACGAGGCTAGTGAGCTGCAATATGAAGTGCGCGGAGCCGGTCTGGTTGTCGGGAGTCTCGTGGATCCCGCGACTCTTCACAACGAGCATATTCGGGCGCATGGATTGGAGGGGCAACTCTTTCGAACCGAGCTGGAACGCGCACTGCGAAAGCACGAAATCTCGTGCAATGTGCTTCTGGAGAAGACGGCATATACAACGGCGTCCGAGGCTCTTCGCAAATCACCAGCGGAGGCAAAGCGAACGATTGCCAGTCTTGGCGAGTCGCGCGAGGGTTCGTGGAGGGCGGAAGAAAAGCTTGCGGCTTTGGCGGCGTGGACGGCGCTTTGCGCGAGAAACAGGAAAACGAGTTGAAGCACGGATGGCAAGAGGCGGAGTCTTGCAGAGGTGAATGCGAGACAGACCCATGCGATGTGCAGGTATCGAAGTGACGGAGGAGAGTGAATGAAGAAAAGGATACTGGTGTCCGCCAGCATTCTGTTCGCGGTTGTAATAACAGGACCTCCAAGAAGTTTTGGGCAGAACCGAGATGAAACGGCGATTCGCGCCGTCGAGATGGGTTTGCAGGAAGCCTGGAATCACCACGACATGAAGGCGTGGGCGAATCTGTTTACGGAAGATGCGGATTTTGTGAATGTGGCGGGCTGGTGGTGGAAAGGCCGCGGGGAGATCGAGAAGAAGCACACCGAAATTCACGCTTACATCTTTCGTGACAGCACACTGACCATCGGTGAAGTACAGACGAAATTTCTGACTCCGGAAATCGCGATTGTGCATGTTTTGTGGTCGTTAGCCGGAAACAGGAACCCGGACGGGAGTGACGGGCAGCCGCGGAAAGGAATTTTCACGCAGGTGCTGCAAAAACAGAATGGAAAATGGCTAATTGCGGCTGCGCAAAATACCGACAGCCGGCCAGAAATGCCGCCGGCGATGGGACCATCCAAGAAATAGCGAGTGCGAAGTGTTTGTTTACCGCTTGACCCGCGCGAAAGACGCAGCGATGCGCCGGTGCGCGCGTATTTCATTGAACGGACCAAAGGCGCCAGTCTCTCTGCCAACAATTTGCCGGCTCCCGCTCTGGACCTGACGCCCGCCTCCACTAGCGCCCTTCCGCGAAGCAATCAAAAAAGGCCGGGCGTCGGGCAGATTCATGGCGCCTTTTGGAGCAGACGATCGCCGGGTAAGGCCTCGCCTCTCTCCGTACGTCCATTTGAACAGGAAATACAAAAGAAAGTCGCATCCGAGAATGCAAAACGCCAGAAACAATGTAGCTGACATAGGTGGCTCGCTTCTTTAACTCACTTCGTACTCGCGGGCGTGAGCTGCCCGTACAAGATGCAGAGTAGGAGCAATAGGGCAAGAAAATCCTGAGGGGTTTGTTAGGAATTTATTAAAGGCAACAGCGGGAAGAGCCGGGCTGAAGCCCGGCGCCTACAATTCGTAACTTACATCTTATAGATGATGCGGCCGGCGACGATGGTGGTCATTGGCGCGCCTTTGAAGGTGCGGGCGTCGAAGGGGGAGTTGCGTGATTTGCTGGGAGATTGTTTCACGTCGTAGGTCCATTCGTGCGTGGTCGAAAAAATCGTGAGGTCGGCGGGTTGGCCGGCAGCGATTTTGCGTTCGATGCCGAGGACGCGCGCGGGGCCGGTGGTGAAGAGTTCGACCATACGCATGAGCGAGAGGAGGCCTGAGTGGACGAGTTGTTCGAGAGAAAGCGCGAGGGCGGTTTCGAAACCGAGAATGCCGAAGGGGGCTTTATCGAACTCGACGTCTTTGAGAGCGGGCTCGTGAGGGGCGTGATCGGTGGCAATGGCGTCGACGGCGCCGTCAGCTAAGCCGGCGATGAGAGCTTCGCGGTCTTCGCGGGCGGCCAGCGGTGGATTCATTTTGTAGCGCGAGTCGTATTGGACGTCTTCATCAATCAGTGTGAAATGATGAGGCGTGACTTCGCACGTGACTTGCAGGCCGCGCTGCTTGGCCCAGCGGACTTGTTCGAGCGAGGCTTTTGCGGAGAGGTGCGCGACGTGAAGCCGCGCGCCGGTGAGCTCGACGAGCTGAACATCGCGGGCGACGCAAACTGATTCGGCGGCGGCGGGCATGCCGCGCAAGCCGAGCCGCGAGGAAGTAACGCCTTCGCGCATAACGGCGCCGGCTGCGAGCGAAACATCTTCGGAGTGCTCGATGACGGGAATGTCGAGTGAGCGGCAATATTCCATGACCTGACGGGTGAGCTTCGCGGTGGCGATGGGTTTGCCATCGTCGGAAACCGCGACGATGCCGGCTTCTTTCATCGCGGCAATCTCGGCGATGGCTTCGCCTTTGCTGCCAACGCTGGCCGCGCCGATGGGCCAGACGCGCACGCCGCAGGCTTTGTTAGCGCGGTCGAGAATGAAACGCGTGACGCTGGCGTTATCGTTGACGGGTTTTGTGTTGGGCATGCAACAGACGGTGGTGAAGCCTCCACGCGCGGCGGAACGCGTGCCTGTTTCGATGGTTTCCGAAGATTCCTGACCGGGCTCGCGGAGATGGACGTGAAGATCGATGAAACCGGGGGCTACGATCAAACCGGCAGCGTCAAATACTTTGGCGTCTTTGTGATCGGCCGTGAGTTTGCCGGGCGTCGCGATTTCAGCGATTTTTTCGCCGTCGAGCAGAACATCCAGCGCGGCGTCCGTTTTCGATGCGGGGTCGAGGACGCGGCCGTTCTTAATCAGAAGCATGCGAGAGGTCCTTTTTGTCGGTGGAGCGGCGGTTTCTCGGCGGCTGCGTTTCTTCGGCGACGGCGCCGGCCGGATGCGCGGTGTCTTCGGTTGCGCCGGAAATCAGCAGGAAGAGAAGAGCCATGCGCACGGCGATGCCGTTCGTGACTTGCTCGAGAACGCAGGATTGTGGACCGTCCGCGACTTCCGGGGTGATTTCGCTGCCGCGATTCATGGGGCCAGGATGTAGGACAAGCGCATTAGGTTTGGCGCGGCGGAGACGCTCGGCGTTGAGTTGGTAGCCATGCACATAATCTTCGTTGGAGATCGAAGGTTCGTGCATGCGTTCGGTTTGCACGCGAAGGACGAGGACGACGTCGGCCTCTTCGAGCGCTTCTTCGAGCTTGAAAACGCGGCGGATGGAAACACCTGGCGCTCCGATTTTTTCGAGTTCGCGCGGAACCCACATCGCGGGTCCGCAGAGCGTGAAGCGGCAGCCAAATTTTCCGAGCAAGTGAATGTTGGAACGGGCGACGCGGCTGTGTTGAAGGTCGCCGAGAATCGTTACGTTCAGGTTGTCGATTTTCCCGAGGCGGTCGCGGATGGTGAGCGCATCCAGCAGGCCTTGCGAGGGATGCTCATGGGTGCCGTCGCCGGCGTTGATCACAGGAATGTCCAGATGGCGTGCGACAAAATCGGCAGCGCCAGACGCGGCATGGCGCATAACCAGGCAATCGGGCTTCATGGCGTCGAGCGTGTGGACGGTATCGAGAAGGGACTCGCCTTTTTTGACGCTGGAAGATTCGGCCTGGAGGTTCATGGTGTCGGCGCCGAGCCGTGAAGCGGCGGTGCCAAAGCTGATGCGTGTGCGAGTGGAGTTCTCAAAGAATGCCAGCGCCACAGTCTTGCCGCGGAGTGTCGCCAGTTTTTTCAGCGGATTGCGCTGGATGACCTGGAAGGGCTTGCTCTGGTCGAGAAGAAAAGTGAGTTCGTCCGCGGTGAGCGGTTCAAGCGCCAGAAGATCGCGAAAGCGAAAGGTCACATTTGCACTCTTTGACTCGGTACCCACAAATCCCTGCCCAACTACTCCTCCTGGCGGTCGACCAGAACGACGCGCTCTTCCGGATCGATCTCGCGGAGACGCACTTCAATGATTTCGGTGTCACTAGTCTGCACGGTGCGACCAACAAACTGGGCTTCGATGGGCATTTCGCGATGGCCGCGGTCGATGAGCACACAGAGAGAAACGCGCTGAGGGCGGCCGAGATCGAAAAGACCGTTCATGGCGGCACGGATGGTGCGGCCAGTGTAGAGGACGTCGTCAACTAGGACGAGGTCCATCTGGTCTACGCCGAAGGGAATGTCAGAGGACTGCAAAACGGCGTGGGTCGCGACTTTGGAGAGATCGTCGCGATAGAGAGTAATGTCGAGCGTGCCGACGGGGACGTCGACGCCGTCGATGCCGCGCATGGCTTGCGCGATGCGCTGGGCGAGAGGCACGCCGCGGCGCCGAATGCCGATGAGCGCGAGATGCTTGGTGCCGCCGCTTTTCTCGACGATTTGATGGGCGAGCCGCCGCAAAGTACGGTCAATCTCGGAAGCGGACATCAATTGTGCTTTTTCGACGATGCGCATGGTCGGGTAATCCTAGCATAGTGACTGGGAACTCGTGACCAGGGACTGGTAAGGAGAGTCTGGGGTGCCTGCGAAGCGATTGGAGATGCGGGCAGCGTGATAAACTGCGACGGCTAATTTCGAGGAGAGGTGCATATGCTGCGCGCCAACTGCGTGGGCAGAGGTTTGAGAAATGCATCGGCGGCAGTGGTTCTGTTCGCCGCGATCGGTGCGCCTGCCTTGCGGGGTCAGGCCGTCATACCTCTTAACAAGCCGAAACCGCGCCCTGGGGTGAACCGGCCCGCGGCGCAACCGGCTGCAACAACAGTTGCGCCTGCGCGGCCGAAGCTGGTCGTCATGATTGTCGTGGACCAGATGCGCGGCGATTACGTGGACAAGTTTCGAGGGCAATGGACGGGCGGCTTGAAGCGGTTGGTGGAGGAAGGAGCATGGTTCCGCGATGCGGCGTACCCGTATGCCGCCACAGAAACGTGTGTAGGACACGCAACAATTTCCACCGGCGCGCTTCCGGCAACGCACGGAATGGTAGCGAATGCGTGGTGGGACCGCGAAACGCAAAAGATGACGACGTGCACGGCAGATCCCAAGGCCACGAATTTGGGCTACGCAGGGGCCAGTGCAAAAGGTGGAGACTCAGCTTGGCAAATGCTGGTGCCTTCGTTTGCGGAAGAGCTGAAATTCCAGACCGGCAATGCAACGCGCGTGGTCACGTTTTCACTGAAAGCGCGCGCGGCCATCACCATGGCGGGACACAAAGCGGACACGGCGACGTGGTTTGAAGGCGGGGGATGGGCGACCTCGACCGCGTACGGCACGATGCCGTTCATAGAGACCTATGCGAGCGCGCATCCAGTGAAGGCGGATTATGGAAAGACATGGACGCTGACGCTGCCCGAGAATGCCTATTGGTACGACGAAAAGGCCACGGGTGCCGTGCCACCGCAGGGATGGGACCTGACATTTCCGCACGCGCTTCGGGGAAAAGCCGATAGCACCGCGGCCGACGAAGCCTTCTATGAGCAATGGTCGGCGAGCCCGTTTGCGGATACGTACTTGACGCTGCTTGCGGAAAACGCAGTGGACTCTCTCGGGCTAGGCAAAGGCGGCGGCGTGGACTTTTTGGGTGTGAGCTACTCGAGCGTGGACTATGTGGGGCATGAGTTCGGGCCGCGGAGCAGGGAGATTCAGGACGTTTTGGTGCGGTTGGACCAGGATCTAGGCGATTTGTTCGCGAACCTCGACAAGAAAGTTGGGCGTGGGAATTACGTCGTGGCGTTCAGCGCGGACCATGGCGTTGTGCCCGTGCCAGAAGACATGCAGAGGACCGGGGCTGACGCGGGTGTTCTGCATTTGCCCGAAGTGCAAGAGCGTATCGAAAAAGCGCTGGAGACCTTGAATTATCCGAAGCCTGCCGTTGCGCGCATTACAGGGAGCGATGTCTATTTTGTGCCGGGTGTCTACGACAAATTGAAGTGCGACGCCCCAGCCATGAGCGCCGTGATGGATGCCATCAAGAAAGTGCCCGGCGTTGCGGAAGTTTATCGCGCCGAACAATTGGCCGACCGCCCGGCAACACAGAGCCCGATTCGCCAGGCGATGGCTGATAGCTACCTGTCTGGGCGAAGCGGAGATCTGTTCATCGTGCCGAAGCCCTATTGGTTGATGGATGGAACCGCGACGGGAAAGACGCGGTCGTATGCCACAGGGCACGGAACTCCCTATAACTACGACCAGCATGTACCGATTCTGCTGATGGGCTACGGCATTCAGCCCGGGGAATATCATGGCTACGCGACTCCCGCGGACATCGCCCCGACACTTGCGTCGCTCTGCGGGATTACGTTGGCGCCTCGTGACGGGCACGTGCTCGGTGAAGCTCTGGCTAAGCAGGGGGCGAAGCAAGGCAAGTCAAAGCAAGAATAGGATCGCGCTAAGGGTCTGCTCTGAATCCGGTTTGGAAATCATGGTCTGTAACGCAGCGTTCATGCTATTCTTTCCCGCGAAGTGACCTCCGCAGTCGCCGTTGACCTGACCGTGCAAGTTGGCGCGGTGCGCCTTCGGAATCCCATTCTCGTAGCCAGCGGAACCTTCGGCTACGGCGTCGAATTCGCACACCTGGTAGACCTCAATCGTCTTGGCGGGATAGTCGTCAAAGGACTCTCCCGCGAACCCATGGAAGGCGCCCCCGCCCCTCGCCTTTGCGAGACTCCTGCCGGAATGTTGAACGCCGTAGGGCTCCAAAATATAGGTGTCCGGGCATTCGTGGCAGAAAAACTCCCAGTACTGAGAAAATACGATACGGCCATCATCGCCAACGTCTTCGGCTACTGTGTCGAGGACTATCTTGAGGTGATCCGGGTCCTTGAGGATGCCGACGGGCTGGCGGCTTATGAGCTCAACATCTCCTGCCCTAACGTTAAGAAGGGGGGTATGCAGTTTGGGGGAGACCCCTCCATGGTCGCCGAGGTGGTTGGAGCGGCGCGGAAGGCGGCGGTCGAGCGGCCCCTATGGGTGAAGCTCTCGCCGATGGTTGCAGACATTGGACTTATTGCCAAGGCGGCCGAAGGAGCTGGAGCCGACGCCCTAACCGTAGCCAACACGTATCCTTCTATGGCGATAGACCCCTGGAGCGGGAAATCCCGCCTGGGGAACCAAACCGGAGGGCTTTCCGGACCGTCCATAAAACCAATCACCCTTCGCTTGGTTTGGGAAACGGCCAAGGCCGTCAAGTCACCAATTATAGGGGTGGGAGGCATCGAGACGGTGGAAGACGTGCTTGAATATGTGGCCGTTGGTGCGACAGCCGTACAGGTAGGGACGGCCAGTTTTACTGACCCTACGGTCAGTCAGCGACTTGTTGAGGGCTTGGAAAGGGCACTTTTCAGAGCTAAAACGTTTACTATCAATGAGATAAAGGGTAGAGTTTTCGCCGATTTTGGTTGACATAACGACTATTTCTTGCTACACTTTTTTGGATATGAGTAGCACAAAGAACACACTATGAGACGACCACTCTTTGTTTTCTGGGCCGCTTTCCGATGGGTGCTCCTTATGTTCCTCATCGTTCCTGTTATGGACGCTCCCCTCGTTGCGCACTTGAGCGCGCCAGTTAAACCAATCAAGACTTGGGTCGGCAATTCCAGCTGGTATGGCCCCGGTTTCAACGGCAAGAAGACCGCCAACGGGGAGCGCTTCGACTGTGAAGCTTTGACCGCCGCTCACCCCAATCTGCCTTTCGGGTCCATCGTCCGGGTGGTGAATCCCCGGAACGGGAAGTTTGAACTAGTACGCATCAATGACCGAGGTCCCTATCAAGAAGGACGCGAAATTGATGTATCCTATCGCGTAGCCCGAAAGATCGGGCTGATCCATTCGGGCGTGAACCAGGTACGGCTCGAATTGATGGAATTGCCACACAAACCCTGACCCCGCCGAAACTGGGGTCTACTATGACCTTGAGCTTCGACGCCCATCCTCGCAGCAGTCTAATTGTGGCACTGGATTTTGATTCGCTATCCACTGCCGCGAAATTCGCCAAGCAGGTTTCTGATCTTGTCGGGATGTTTAAGATCGGGAACCAATTGTTTACGGCGGCAGGACCGGCCGCGGTGAAAGAGATTGCCGCGCTGGGGCCTGGTATCTTTCTCGACCTAAAATTCCACGACATACCGAACACGGTTGCCGGTGCGGTACTGTCCGCGGCGGCCATGACCGGCGTGCAACTCGTCAATGTGCACGCGCTGGGCGGCCACGCCATGCTAGAGGCCGCGGTGCAGGCTATCAGCGCCGGAGTGCCCATGGGAGCGGACCGGCCGCGATTGCTTGCAGTAACCCTGCTAACGAGCATGGATCACAAGGTCATGAAAGAAGTTGGGATTGGCGGCGCGCCGAAAGCGCGCGTCGTAAAGCTGGCACAACTTGCCAAGAAATCCGGTGTGGACGGCGTTGTGGCCTCGGTGCAGGAAGCGCGCGCGATCCGTAAAGCCTGTGGTCGAGAATTTCTAATCGTCACGCCAGGCGTGCGGCCTGCGGATAAGAATGGCGCGGCAACAAAGCAAGATGATCAAGCGCGCACCGCGACTCCGACGGAAGCCATCAAGGCTGGCGCGGACTTCATAGTGGTTGGCAGGCCTATACTGACAGCACAAGATCCTCGAGCGGCTGCACAAGCCATCGTCGACGAAATCTCTGCCGCAAAGTAAATGAAAAAGAAGAAACAAATCAGAGTTCCCCGAAAATCCAAGTCAATCGCATCTTTGCAGGCCACCCCTCAAGACGCCCCTTACCCTAATTTTGCCGCAATTAGGCGTAGGATCTTCCGTGGAAAGAAAGCCCGCATTACTGGGACCGAATTAGTTTCGGACCAACGAGAACCGTGGTAACGAACCCTTCCGTTCCTCACCGAGAAAATATCTGAACTGCAATCTTGAGGAAGCAAGTGGGTCAGGAGAATAGCCACACTGAAAAGCGTAATTGTTGGGACAGCGGGTCATATTGACCACGGCAAGTCCGCGCTCGTCGAGGCGTTGACGGGGACGCATCCGGACAGGCTGGCGGAGGAGAAGCGGCGCGGAATTACGATCGATCTGGGCTTTGCTTTTCTGGAAGAAAATGGAGTGCGCTTCGGTCTAGTAGACGTACCGGGGCACGAGAGATTTGTCAGCAACATGCTGGCGGGAGCCGCGGGGATCGACCTGGTGCTTCTGGTGATTGCGGCGGATGAATCGATCAAGCCGCAAACGCGGGAACATTTCGATATTTGCCGGTTGCTGGGCGTGACGCGCGGTGTTGTGGCGCTGACGAAGAGCGATTTGGTGGATGCGGACATGCTTGGACTGGTGCGACTGGAAGTGGAGGAATATTTGCGGGGGTCGTTTCTGGAGCGGGCGCCGATTGTTCCAGTGAGTGCGAAAACGGGAGCGGGCCTTGCGGAGTTGAAGAAGGCGCTGCATGACGTCGCCATGGAGATTCCTGGAAAAGATACGGCTCGATACTTCCGGCTTCCCATCGACCGGGCGTTTGCGATGAAAGGGTTCGGAACGGTGGTGACCGGAACTCTGATTTCGGGCAGCATCGGCGCGGAAGATGAAGTAGAACTGTTCCCGAGCGGAATGCGGCTGCGTGTGCGCGGCGTGCAATCCGGTGGAAAGTCGATTGAGCGCGCTTTCGCCGGACAGAGGACAGCCGTAAATCTTTCAGGCATTGACTACGCCGACGTAAAGCGCGGCATGTCGCTGGCGACGCCGGGGCGATTTCGTGCGACGCGCAGAGTGGATGTGCGGCTTACGCTGCTTCCTTCCGCGCGGAAGCTCAAGCATCGCGCGCGTGTGCATTTTCACGCAGGAACCGCGGAGACGATAGCAGAGATTCTTTTTTACGGTGAAAGCTCGCTCGCGCCGGGGCAGAGCGCGCTGGCACACTTGCGCTTGCAGGATACCGTGTTACTTCAATCGGGCGATCGATTCATCGTGCGCCAGTTTTCACCGGTGATTACGATTGGCGGTGGCGTAGTGCTCGATCCGCTGGCAAGACGGCCGATTTTGCGAGACACGGGACGCCCCGCGTTTCTTGAAACGCTGGAGGGCGGAAAACGCGAAGAGGTCCTCGCCGCCATGACGGAACGAGCGTTGCTCGGGTTGGCGCTTGAAGAGATCGTCGCGCGAACGGGCTGGTTCCCGCAAGAGATTCGCGAGACAGCTCTAAAACTTGCGGCGTCCGGCAGAATCAAGATTGTCTCAGGAGAGCCATTGGTTCTCTTGGGCCGTAAAGCATTCGACGAGGTGCGAAGAAAGATTTCCGAAAGGGTCGAGAGATTTCACAAGGAAAATCCGCTGTCGCCGGGAATCGCGCGGGAAGATTTGCGCGCGAATTTGGGGAGACGTGTCAAGGCAGAGACGTTTCGCGCGGCGCTGGAAGAGTTGGCGGGCGAAAAGAAACTGGACGTGCAAGGTGAACTCGTGAAGCGGGCGGGGTCGCAGATCGAACTGCAGCCGGAGGAAGCGCGGGCTAAAGGGGAAATGGAGAAGGCGTTCTCGGACGCGGGGCTGACAGTGCCCTCGTTTAAAGAGGTGCTAGCGAAACTTTCCGTGGAGGCAAAGCGGGCGGAGAAACTGCTGCAGATTTTGTTGCGCGAGAAAAGCCTGGTTCGGGTTAGCCCGGAACTTATTTTTCACGCGAAAGCTCTGGCTCAATTGAAGCAGCAGCTTCTGACATATAAGAAGGCGAAGGGCGAGCGAATCTCCGTGCCGGTTTTTAAAGATTTCACGGGGATTACGCGCAAGTATGCGATCCCTCTGCTCGAATACCTGGACCGGGAGCGTGTGACGCGCCGGGCCGGGGATGAGCGTGTTATACTTTAGGCCTCTGTAGTGCGTAGCCCCAGCGCGCGGGTTTGTTGAATCCTGCGTGAAAGGTAGGTGCCCGATGTGGGACAGCCCAATGCATCTGTTGATCGTTGCGATCGTAATTCTCGTGCTCTTCGGGGGGCGCAAGATTCCCGAGTTGATGCGCGGACTGGGCGAAGGTGTGCGCGGATTCAAAGAAGGTATGTCTGGGGCGCAATCCTCGACTACGGCGCCGCCACCACCTCCTGCGGCGGCCCCTGTTGATAAGCCTTCGGAGGAGAAGAAGGCCTAAGAAAGGCTGCAGCTTGCGGTTTATGAATTTTGGTTTTCCAGGCGCTCTCGGTGAGGGCGCCTTTTTTGTTTTTGTGCTGCATTTTTTTCGGCGTGAGAACTACAAACAGCGCACAGGCAGGAGTGCCTGTGCTACTCCGCGGCGATTGACGGTTGCCGGCGTACGGCGCTAGATTATGGACAGCGCGAAGGGCGCATCCAGTCCGCGGAAAGGGCCGTGCCCACCTTCAGTTTTCGAGTAAGGTTACGAACCTTCTTTCAGCCTGATTCGGGCGGACTCCAGGCGCAGTTACGAAAGGAAGGTCGTAATGGAAGCCAAGCCGCTGCCGGTTCGCCCGAGCCTCGAGCAATACAAGAAACAAGCAAAGGAACTCGTCAAAGCATTTCGAGTTGAGCAATCCCGCAAGCCCGGCGGTTCCGAAGTAGTTCCGTCCGAAACAATTCAGCGCGTCAGAAAGCATCATCCGCGTTTTGCGAATCTGCCGGAAGAGCAAATCGTCAGTACCCGATTTGCGCTGGCCGATGCGCAATTCGTGATTGCGCTCGAACATGGATCTGAGAGCTGGCCGAAATTTGCCAAGCATGTCGAAGCACTGGCGCAGGCAAGCTTTGCTGTTTCGGTGAGCGATCCGGTGGCGGCGTTTATCGAGGCCGCATGCGTGCCGCGCGATGCGCTGCACTCTTCGGGAACACTGGAGCGCGCGGAGGCGATTCTCGCGGCGCACCCTGGTGTCGCGTATCACGATATTTATACTGCGGCCGTCCTCGGCGATGTGGTGGGTGTGAGGCGGTTCCTCGCGCTTGATGCACGGAATGCCACAGCGAAGGGCGGACCGTATGGTTGGGATGCGCTTACGCATTTGTGTTTCTCAAGATATTTGCGACTGGATCGCGCACGGTCCGGCGGATTCGTGGCAGCCGCAAAGGCTTTGCTCGATGCGGGCGCAAGTGCAAACACCGGGTGGATGGAATTGGAGCACGAACCTCGCCCGACGTGGGAGAGCGTGATCTACGGTGCGGCGGGACTTGCGCAGCATCCGGAAATGACTCGATTGCTGCTCGATCGCGGCGCTGATCCAAACGACGACGAAACTCCTTACCATGTGCCTGAAACATACGACAACACGTTGATGAAGATTCTGGTGCAGAGCGGAAAGTTAAACGACGACGGCATGACCACTCTGCTGCTGCGCAAGACGGACTGGCACGACTTCGAGGGAATCCAATGGCTGCTCGAGCACGGAGCCGATCCAAATCGAGCCACTCAATGGGGAAGAACAGCGTTTCACCACGCGGTACTGCGGGACAATAGCATTGAGATTTTCAAAGTGCTAGTCGAGCATGGCGCGGATCCGACGCTGGTGGCCGAGAGGCCGGATTTGCGGCTCCGAGATAATCCCGGGATGTCCGCGGTGGCGATGGCGGCGCGAAGAGGGCGCGGCGACGTGCTGGAATTGATCGAGCGCCGAAGAATTCCCATCGAGCTGCATGGAGTAGAACGATTGATCGCCGCATGCGCGCGGAATGACGCGGAGAGTGTGCGAGCCATCGCAAAGAAAGAACCCGAGACTCTACGTGAACTTGTGGCGCAAGGAGGCAAGCTGCTGGCGGAGTTTGCGGGAGTCGGGAATACGGACGGCGTTCGGCAATTGATTGAACTCGGTGTGGACGTGAACGCGTTGACCGAAGATGGCGATCCTTATTTTGATATCGCGAAGAACAGCACGGCGTTGCACTCGGCAGCGTGGCGCGCGAGACCTGCGACTGTGAAGTTCCTGATCGAGCGTGGGGCCGCGGTGAACGCGCTCGACGCAAGAGGACGCTCCGCGTTGGCGCTGGCGGTGCGGGCATGCGTGGATTCGTACTGGAAAGAGCGTCGCACGCCGGAGTCGGTGCAGGTTCTTCTCGATGCAGGAGCTACGGTCGAAGGTGTGGAATTTCCCTGCGGCTACGCGGCGGTCGACGAACTTTTGAAGGCGCACGGAGCAGGCTCGCCGCCGGCTGGATAAGGTTAACCGAACTTGGTTAACGATAAGGGGTCCCCCCCCCCGCCAGATTTGCATAAGTGTTCATTCTAAAGGGAGTTTAAGTGCCGCAGAATGAACAGCTACATAAGTGTTCATTCTAAAGGAAGTTGTGGGAGATTTTATCGGACGCGACTTTGAGCGCCTCTTTGCCTCAGTCCGGATCCGGTTCGGCGAGGAGATGGCCGAGGCGGTCCAGACGTTTTGCCCAGAGGGCTTTTTCGCGAATCCTTGAGTCTCGCTATATGGAGTTGTGCGAGCCACAAAGGAAGCGGTCCAACCTGAAGGGCAGGTTGGTTGTGGATTAGTCCTCTGACCAGCCGAGCTCGGCTAGGGCTTGGGTGACGCGGGCGAGGGGGAGGCCGACGACGTTGAAGTAGTCGCCTTCGATGCGGGGGATGTAGCGGCCAGCGCGACCCTGGATGGCGTAGGCGCCGGCTTTGTCGTGAGGCTCGCCGGTGGCGAGGTAGCGCGTGATTTCTTCGGCGGAGAGTTGGGAGAAGTGGACCAGAGTGGACTCGACGAAGGTGCGGCGGTCTGCGTCGGGGAGGCGGACGAGAGCGACGCCCGTTAAGACGGCGTGGGTGCGGCCGGAGAGTTTTTCGAGCATGTGGCGGGCGTCGTCGGTGGAGCGGGGCTTGCCGAAGATGTGGCCCTCGAGAGTGACCTCGGTATCGGCACCGATGACGATGGCAGGGCCCGTGGTGCGAGCGGCTACGAGTTCGGCTTTGGCGACGGCCAAGCGCTGGACCAGGTCGTGGGCGGATTCGCCGGGGTAGGGGGTTTCGTCGATGGCGGAAGAGAGGATGGAGAACGAAAATCCGGCGGCGTGGAGGATTTCTGCGCGGCGGGTGGAGGCGGAGGCGAGGATGAGCTTCATGAGGAGAGTGAGTAGTGAGCAGTGAATAGTGAATAGCGAAAACGAAAACGCGCAGAAGAGATCATTTGCGGAAGGATACTACAGTACGATGGGGGAAAAGCCTGAGTTGGTTGTCAACGAGTTGGACGAAACTATTTGTTCAGATGGCGGTCAGACACTACCTGGAGCGAGGCACATTCGCCGGGGTGTAACACGAAGCCTCCTGGCTTATACCAGGAGAGATCGTCAGCGTTCAGGTAGTATTCCTTGGAAGAGAGATCCAGTCTGTATCTACCCGGAGGTGCTGGGAAATGGAACCAGCCATCTTTGTCGGTGACGGCGGTGTACGATTTCGATTGGTTTTTGACGGTGACTATAACGCCCGACAAGTCGATTCCGGCGGTCTCCGCCACAACCCAGCCTTCGATCTCGCTCGGTTGCTTTCCCGCGCGTAAATTCCTGAGCCTGTTGAGCGCATCAGAGGCTTCCGACGACAGGGCTGAATTTCCACAGCCAAAGATTTCCAGGCGGCCGTTTTGCTTGAAAGCAAAAAGGAGATATTTGCGGCCTTTCTCGAGGGGGAAACGGGCACTACTGTTCTCCGTGTACACTGTGATTACTTTGAGGTTTGGCCCACGAAACAGTTCTTCGATATTCAATCGATAAAACCAACCGCCAACATCTTTATCGGTATCCGGCGTCTCTCGAATGGAGAGGACGGTGCCGATGAACACGGCATCGCTTTTGAAAAATTCGCCGTTCGCCCTAATCTCGGGCACGGGACAGTAGGCGCTTGTAACGAGTGGAAGCGAAAGTGTCGCTGAGAGAATCAGAAAAACTGGAAGGAAGGAAATTCTGAAAGTAAGTGACGGAAGACGTAGAAACACGTGGACTCCTTCCGCCGCGCGATTAAATGATAACAGATTCCTGGTATTCGCCGAAGACGCGGCGGAGGGCGTCGGAGATTTCGCCGACGGTGGCGAGGGACTCGACGGCGGCGAGGATGGCGGGGAGAAGATTTTCGGTGGTGGCGGCGCGGCGCTGGAGTTCGGCTAGGGCGGATTGGGTTTTGGCGGAGTCGCGTTTGGCGCGGAGGGCGTTTAGGCGGGCGATTTGGGAGCGCTCGATTTCGGGTTCGATGCGGAGAGTGGGGATGGTGCGGGGTTCTTCGGCGATGAAATCGTTCACGCCGACGATGATTTGGTCTTTGGATTCGATGGCGCGCTGAAAATCGTAGGCGGCTTTTTGAATTTCGCCCTGGACGAAACCGGATTCGATGGCGCGCAGCATTCCCCCCATGGAATCAATCTTCGCGATGTAGTCGGTTGCTCCCTTTTCAATGGCGTCGGTGAGATGTTCGATCGCGTAGGAACCGGCGACGGGATCGGTTGTGTTGGTGACGCCGGTTTCGTGGGCGAGGATTTGCTGAGTGCGCAGGGCGATGAGCGCGGCGTCTTCGGTTGGGAGGGCGAGGGCTTCGTCCATCGAATTGGTGTGGAGAGATTGGCAGCCGCCGAGGGCGGCGGCGAGTGCCTGGATGGCGACGCGGACGATATTGTTTTCGGGTTGCTGTGCGGTGAGAGAAGAGCCCGCGGTTTGTGCATGGAAACGTAGGAGAAGCGAGCGCGGGTCCTTTGCAACGAAGCGATCGCGCATGATTTTGGCCCAGAGGCGGCGGGCGGCGCGGTACTTGGCGATTTCTTCGAGGAGGTCGCTATGGGCGTTGAAAAAGAAAGAGAGTTGGGGGGCGAATTCATCCACGGCGAGGTCGGCATCGAGCGCGGCTTGGACGTAGGCGATACCATCGGCAAGAGTGAAAGCGACTTCCTGGATGGCGGTCGAGCCGGCTTCGCGAATGTGATAGCCGGAGATGGAGATGGTGTTCCACTTGGGAAGATGGTCGCGGCACCAGGCGAAGATGTCGGTGACGATGCGCATGGCGGGGCGGACGGGATAGATGTAGGTGCCGCGAGCGATGTATTCCTTGAGGACGTCGTTCTGCACTGTGCCCGAGAGTTTGGCGAGATTGGCGCCTTGTTTTTTGGCGACGGCAACGTAGAGGCAGAGGAGAATGGCGGCGGTGGCGTTGATGGTCATCGAGGTGGAGACTTTTTCGAGCGGGATGTTGTCGAAAAGCGTTTCCATGTCTTCGAGAGAATCGATGGCGACGCCGACTTTGCCGACTTCGCCGAGAGCCAACGGATGGTCGGAGTCCATGCCGATTTGCGTTGGCAGGTCGAACGCTACGGAGAGGCCGGCCTGGCCTTTGCTTAGGAGATAGCGATAGCGCTGGTTGGATTCGACGGCGGTGCCGAAGCCGGCGTATTGACGCATGGTCCAGAGGCGGCCGCGGTACATGGTGGGGTAGATGCCGCGGGTGTAGGGGAATTCGCCGGGGTAGCCGATGCTCGATTCTTGATCCGAGGCGGGGAGATCGTCTTGTGTGTAGAGGCGATCGATGGGAAGGCCGGAGAGTGTGGTGAAATGATCTTTGCGTTCGGCGGGGGTGGTGGTTTTGGTGTCGGACATTTTCGCCAATAATTTTAGGGCAATCAGAGCCGGGCAACAAACAAGACGGGCACGGCGTGCCGTGCCCCTACAACTTGCGAGCGCGGCGGAAGGAGCTTACCGCGAAGAAAAAGAATAACAGAGCGAACCCGACGGCGCCTGCGAACGGCCAGCGGGAAACGTCGCGGGTCCAGGAGCGTACGGCAAGATTCAGCAAGAGGAGCCCGAGAACGGCAAAGCACGCGCCAGCTACCTCCAGAAAGAGCTGCTTGAGGGCCCGCCAAAAGCGTTGAAAACCCTTGCGCGGAGGAGCTGCTGCCGTGGAACTGACTGCCGAAGACATGAGTGCATCTTAACGCAAAAAGCGGAGTAAAATCCGGCGCAGGAGGGAACAGAGCGGCATCCGGAGGGCCATGGAGCGGGATATGACCTGCACTAAAGGACTGTGAACCTATTGGAGACAAACCAAAACAAGGCGACTTGTATCCTAAGAATGGCAAGCCTAGAATGACGAATGTAGTGAAGGGGAGCCACCCTTGCAACTAGACGATCATCTGAAAAACCTGCTTCGAGAATTGGGACACGCGATCAACGATACCGTGTCTGATTCCGACCGAATCACAGGAGCGATTGCCGGAGTGCGCGCACACGGTTACGATATCGTGCTGAAGCTGGATGCGACGATTGGGCTGGCAAAACGCGATGCGGCAGCAGCAGAAGCAGCGAAGCTCACGACGCAAGACCGGAGATTTTTGGAGTCGCTACGGATTCAGGTAGATCAGGAATCTTTTGATCAGATGCCGGACAAGAAGCCGGCAGCGCGGCTGACGATGACGCCGCAAGACGTGCGGTTTTTGAAGTCGCTACGCATTGCAACGGATGATATCGAATGAAGGCTTTGGCAAAAATCGCGGTGTTGGGTCTTCCTGCGCTAGTGATGGGAGCGTTTTTCAGCACGCCTGCGCGGGCGCAGACTCCGGCCACCGTCGTGCCCGTGGTGGTCGATACGGCAGTGCCCATCATCGTGAACACGGTGAATGCCGTCAAGGCAAAGTCGAATCCGCCTGGGCTAGGCAAGTTTGAAGGATACGTGATGCAAGCGAACATCGCGCAGATCACGGTACGGGCCAAGGGAAATGATATGTCGCTGGAGACGTTTACGCTGTCCCAAGCTGTGGCCACGCAGATGCAGGCGATCGTGGACAAAGGCGGCTACCAGTACGGCGACAAAGTGACGGTTTTCTACGATCCGACCTCGAAGCAAGCCCTGAAAATAAAGGGAAAACCCTCAAAAGCAATTTGATTCGCGGAGCGGCGTGATGCTTCGCATGCCTGCGGTCTCCGGCCGATTTTATCCTTCCGATCCCACTGAACTGACTGCGCTCATCCGGCAGTACACCAAAGTTGAAAAAAAACAAGAAGCGTTTCTGAAGGCGAAGGCTTGCCTTGTGCCGCATGCGGGGTATGTCTATTCGGGACATGTGGCGGGAGCGGTCTACGGACGAATTTCTATTCCAAAGAAAATCATAGTTTTAGGTGTGCGGCATTACCCCCACGGAGAGAAGGCTGCGATTCTATCGAGCGGGGCGTGGCGGACTCCGCTGGGCGATGCGCTGATTGATGAGCCACTGGCGGAGGCGTTGCGGGAGGCATGTCCATTGCTAAGGGAAGACAGCGTGGCACACAGTTCCGAGCATTCGCTGGAGGTGCAGATTCCATTTTTGCAAGTGTTGCAGTCTGGATTTACGTTTGTGCCGATTGCGCTGGGGACGGTGCGCTTCGAGGATCTAATTACGGTGGGTGAAGCCATTGGACGTGTGATGGCAGCCGCCGGCGAAGAGATCCTTTTGTTGACGACTTCCGATTTGAATCACTACGAAAATGATGAAACGACGCGGGTGAAAGACGGCAAAGCGATCGACCGTATTTTGGCGATGGACGCGCGCGGACTGTACGACACCTGCAGGAATGAGTCGATCTCCATGTGCGGGCTGGGTCCAACGGTGGCCATGCTAACGGCGCTCCAGAAATTGGGGAACGCGCAGCCAGAATTGGTGCGTTATTCAACATCAGGAGACATTTCGGGGGATTACAACGCGGTGGTGGGATATGCCGGAATGATCTTTCTTTAGCGGCTTCGATGATCCGGTCGTTATCGGGATTTCCTGAAAGAACAAGCGAAACAGTTAAAAGAAAAACGGCTCCAAGTCGCGGAGCCGTTTTCTTTTCAGAAAGTTCTGAAATTGCGGATAACGTTAGTGCGGACGCCCGCCTCCGCCACTAGACGCAGGAGCCGAAGCGTGCGACGCGGATGCAGAAGACGCCGACGAACCGCGCGAGGAGCCGCCTCCGGCGGTTTCGGTGCCACCGCGATAACCGCCACCACCGCCGGACGAAGAACGCGGAGCAGGAGGAGGAGGCAAACTGCGCGAGGGCGGAGCGGTCGAGCGTGCAGACGTTGGGTTTACTGGAACGCGCGCAAGAGTTCCCTGCGGATTATTCTTTGTTCCAGCCTGGATGTGATCGTTTCCAAGCTCGCCTCGCCCATTCTTTTCGGCGATAGCTCCGCCTTCACGTGAGGCTGACGGCGTGGCATTCGAGTTGACGAAACGGTGCTCGCGCGGATCGTACACAATAGAAGAATCGTGAGACAAAGAAACGACGCGCGTCCCGCCGCTACCTTCTGCCACCGTGCGGAAGGTCCGCGTGGGAGCACTAGTTGCGACGAGACTGCTGTTTAGCGCTTCTCGTGGCGGTGATTTCAGAGTCTCCCATTTTTGCCCGCTTGCTGCGGACAAGGCCGGCTCCTTCGCGTTTCTGGCAGGCTCGGTGGAAAAGACGCCATGCTCCAGATTCAGAGGAGTCTTGCCTTCTTTGTCGAGAGGGTGCATGGGAACGACGCCGAGTTTGCCATTTTGGCGAACGAACATCGCTGTCGTAGCCCGATAGACCGGATGGGGCGGGTGGACAATCGGAGGCCTGCGCTTTCCCGGGTAGCCTCCATAACCTCCGTAGCCATTTCCATAGTAGATGGGAGGAGAATAGAACCAGCCGCCGCAAGAGGCGTCAAAGAGCCAGCCTCCGTAGTGATAAGGAGCCCAGCCCCACGGTTGGTAGCTGGCAAAAGTCCAACCAAAGCCGGGATCCCACATCCACTGGCCCATGGTGAACGGCGACCAGCCCAAGCCCGCGCCGAAAGGCCGCCATCCGTATCCAAATCCACCGCAGGAAGACCAGGAGCCATAGGTATAAAGATCAGCGTAGCCAGGGGAATAGTAGGGCGAGTTCGTGTACTGGAGAGAGGCGTTCGTGGCGCTGGAAACGGTGTCAATGCGGCTGGAGACCCAGTGATCGAATTCGTCGCCGGAAGGAAGACGGCCAAGATTTACGGTATCGTCCCCAGCCTTCATGGAGAGCGACTGGCCCTTGCTGAGCTGGGTAGTCTCTTTCTTGTGCAGGACAGAAGCGTGGCCGGTTAACACGTCCACGTTGCTGCCGTCATCAAAATTATTGACGCGGAAGGAACCTTTTCCGCTGGACTCGACGGTGAAATCGCCGCCGGTTACGCTGAAATAATCCCCGTTCGCGGGATTCACATAAAAAGAAGCGGAACCCTGGCGGAGGACCAAGCGGGTGGTACGGGCGCCATCCTCGAGCGAAAGATCGAAAAACTCAAGAACCGTGTTTGCGTTCAGAAAAGCCATGGCTCCATTTTCAAATTCCACTTCTGCGCGGCCGTTGTCTGTGGCAACCACATAGCCCTGGCGAATCGGCAGGTTGGCCTGCGCGGCTTCCCATTGCGTCTTTTGGTCGGCGAGCGGATCGCCGTGGGATTCGCGAGCAAATCGCACGTCGCCCTGCACGAGGCTCAGGCGAATGACGCGGGCGTGACTGGAATCGGCGGCTGCCGGATGCGTTCCGGTAAAGAGAACGAACAAAACAGAGGCGGAAAGGATAGAACGAAACAAGGTGCGGGAAGTCATGTGTCACCCCCATCGGCGACGCTGGCGGAACTGCCACTTAGTTGGACGTGAAAGAGGCCAGACAGGTTGCGCCAAAGTGCCCCTCAGGTAATGGTCTCGCCCGGCATGGTTCGCGTCAAGTGCGGATTGGCCAAGGTGAGAGACAGAGAACAGCCTGGAAGATGAACGACTTGCGCCGAGATTTGACACATCAAAAAACATTTATACACTGGCAGGTTGACACACTGAAGCTGAATCGTTAGTTTCAAAATGGGAGCATTCACTGGCTCGCGCCTTACCGTGGGGGGGTACTGGTGCGATTTAGAGAACTGTTGGTTCGGGGACTTAAATTCCCCAGCAGGGCGGTCCCGAAGTTTAATCACCTGGGGGGTGAATGATGTGGGGTAGCTACAGACTGTTCGCAGGGGTGTTGTTACTGACAGGGATATTGACCGCTGGCAGCGCGCACGGGCAGGGCGGTGCGACTGGCGCGATTAGCGGCGTGGTGGTGGATTCCAGCGGCGGGTCGATTGGTTCGGCCGATGTGCAGGTCATCGATGCGCGCACTGAGTCGATCGTGCGCAAGCTGCTTACTGGTACCGAAGGGATTTTCGTCGCCACTCTCTTGCCGCCTGGGAATTACGTCGTCGTCGTGAACAAATCCGGATTTGGAGAAGCAAAGGCCACGGACATCGAAGTCCGCGTGACGGAAACGACACGCGTGACGATCACGTTGAAACCCGGGGCGGTGACGGAAAAAGTGGAAATCACGGCGCAAGTGACGACCGTTGAGACCAGCAACGCCACCACTGGCCAGTCTTTGGGCACGGCCACTATTCGAGAGCTCCCTCTTGCGACACAGAATTACCAGCAACTCCTGACGCTATCCAGCGGCGCGCAAAGCGATTTGAATGCGGCGGCGCAGCTTGGACGCGGCAGCGTGAAGCTCTTTGTGAACGGCCAGCGCGAGGACAACAACAACTTTTTGATCGAAGGAATCAGCGCGACGGACTACAACGTCGCGCAGGCGACCTACGTCCCGCTGCCGAACCCCGATGTCATTCAGGAGTTCAAGGTTCAGACGTCGCTTTATGACGCGAGCCAGGGGCGCGACGGCGGCGGGAACGTCAACGCTATTTTGAAGTCCGGCACGAGGGAGTATCACGGCGATGCTTATGAATTTTTCCGGAACACCGATTTGAACGCCAACGATTTTTTCCTGAATCGAGAAGGCCAAGCCCGACCCCAGATCAATCAGAACATCTTTGGCGGGAGCCTTGGCGGACCGGTGGTAAAGGAGAAATTTGGCTACTTTTTCGTGAACTACCAAGGCACGAGGCAAAAGAGCGGTGATTCGCCGGGAACCATCATCAGCACAAACATTCCGTTGTTGCCGGCGGTTCGCTCAGTGGCCAACCTGGAAAGTGCGTTTAACCTGCCGAGCATTGACCCCGTTCTGGCGAACGCAAACAATACGGGGCTCCTGCAACTGCCTGACACCAGCGGACAATTCGGCCCGAAAACTGGATTCCTGATTCCTTCCGGGCAGGTGGCTGCGAATTGCACTTCAGGATGTACGCCGGGCCTCACGGGCGGAAATGTCAACACGGGGAGCTTCACGCTCAGCAAGCCTGGCACGTACAACGACGATCAATTCACCTCCAACTGGGACCGCGAATTTCGCAACGGGCAGGATAAGATCTCCGCGCGCTTCTTTTTCTCGGATTCAGAGAGCGTTCTTCCCTTCGGCGGAGGAGACCTGCAGGAATCGCTGGGTAGCACGCTCTCCAGCAGCATCAGCTCCTCGTCGTTGAACTTCCCCTTCGACACGCCCGTGGGAGCGCGGTTTCTAAACGTGACGGAAACTCATTTGTTTTCACCGACGCTGGTTAACGAGTTTCGCTTTGGCTTCGTGCACATCAACGACCAGCTGAATAACGTGGACCCAGTGACGGCGACCGACGTGGGCATCGACAGACCGACGAACAACGTCACAAGCTCGATCTACAAGTTCGTTCTCGCAACTTCTGGTTTCGAGATCGGGCCAGCCCCGTTCGCGAACCAGCACCAGGATCAAAACAACTACGATCTGACGGACACGGTCAGCTGGGTAAAAGGGCGGCACGTCTTCCGCTTTGGCGGCGAATTTACGCGCGTGAATCTCAACAAGCTATTTCCGCAAGTATTCAACGGCGAGCTCTTCTTCACGAACACGCCGTCGAACGGACCGATCGGCACTCCGACGACCGACTTTCAGAATTTTTTGCTTGGCGCACCGCAGTTCAGCTTCGGAGGCGGCGGAGTTTACAATCACGAATACCGCAGCAACAATTATGCCGTGTTCGCGCAGGATGACTGGAAGATACGAAACGACCTGACGCTGAATCTTGGCCTGCGCACCGAGATATTCGGCGCGTTCCATGACAATCTCTGTCACATCGGAAACCTTGATCCGAGCCTTGCGAATCAAGGCGAATACCCGTTCATCTACCCTTCGTGCGTGATGGGGTTGAACCTGGCGGGGCTGTCAGGGAGTGCGAATGACACCACCTTGAATAACAACTATTCCACGGGAATCGGGCCGCGCATCGGTTTGGCGTATGACTTCCTCGGACATCACAACACCACCATCCGCGCAGGCTTCGGCATTTATTACGTGCGGGAGGACGTTGGCAACGTGGACCAGCTTTCGTTCCAGGCGCCGTTTCTCCCCGTCGCGTTCGGTGGCGGCAACCCGGGTAGTCTCGGAAATTTCTTTCTAACCGGCGCGAACGCGCTGCCCACGGCCGGTACGCTCGATGCGGCATTCGTCCCGTGCCTTTCCGTGTTCCAGGGTTTCCCGGGAAACGATACGACGCAAGCGGCGAATTACGGAAATGCCACCGGAACCGCGTGCCCTGGTCCGCTCGCTTCAGAGAATATCTTCGGCTTGCAGGTACCGCGTCACTTTGTGGTTCCCAATACGCAGCAGTGGAACCTGACCATTCAACGCTCGTTAGGGAGGCAATGGGTGCTCGAAGTCGGCTATGTCGGGACGCATTCCATTCACTTGCGCGAAACGCGGGATAGCATCGAGGCGCAGGACGCATCTCCGGCACATCCTGTAAATATCAGCAGCTCGTTCTGCCCAGGCGGCACATGCGTTATCACGACGAACACGTTCGCCAACGCTATCGCCCGCTCGCTGTATCAGGGCATCAATGGCTACTCGGGGTTCCAATTGTTCGCCGATGACGCCTATTCGCACTACAATTCGTTGCAGGCCACGGTTTCGCGTCGCTGGGCAGCCGGATATTTCCAGGCGGCTTACACCTTTTCGCGTTCCATCGACGCAACCTCGACGGGCAACACGGCGTTCAATACGGCCTTCAACAATGAGACCACGCTCCGTGACTCTTACGGCCTTTCGGACTTCGACCGCACCCATAGGCTGGTCGTTAGTTACCGCTACGACTTGCCGTTTTTTAAGGGCGAGACCAGGGCGAAGAAGCTGCTGCTTGGCGACTGGGCGGTAAGCGGCATCACCATCGCTCAATCGGGCGCTCCCTTCTCCGTTCTCGACTCAGGGGCTGGAACGGGCTTTTTGGGTGCGGGAGTTACACCCTCAACTCTGACGGGCAGCCTGGCGGCCGGCAGCACTATTTCGAGTGGTCTTTCTACCGGTAGCGTCGGGAGCCGGGTCACCAACGGCTATTTGAATCCCGCAGCATTTACGCCGGCGCCCTTGCTTTACCCCGCCCAATGCAATCCGCCGGTAAGTAACCCGAACTTCTGCACCACTGACTTCGGAAACCTCGGGCGCAATACCTTCCGAGGACCGGGCCAGCAGAACTGGGACTTCTCGCTGATCAAGAATTTCAAGATCACCGAGCGCCAGAGTCTGCGTTTTACAACCGACTTCTTCAACATGTGGAACCACGCCAACTTCGGGAATCCCGCAGTAACTGACGTGGAGACTATCAACCTGCAGAACCCGCAGAACAGTCCGTTCGGCAAAATCACCGGCGTGGTAGGGGCGCCGAGGTTGATCCAGTTCTCGCTGCGGTACGCTTTCTAAGCCGCGCCGCACGGACGAATCAATGCAGGGGCACGGAGTTTCGTGCCCCAGATTTTTGCCCGGACGGGAATATTGGTGAGAACCAGTAGCCCTGCCGGGCACTTCTCCCTTCAAAATGGTAGGATTCTGCTGACCACTATGCGACGAATTGCTTCACGTGTTTCTCAATTGAACGGAGAAGGTGCGTTGGCCGTCTACTCTCGCGCGAAGGAACTCGAGCGCGAGGGGCGGTCGATCATTCACCTGGAACTGGGCGAGCCGGATTTTCATCCGGCGGCGCCGGTTGTGGATGCGGTGCGCGATGCCGTTGCAGCGGGGCGCGATCGTTACGTCTCCACGCGAGGCATTCCTGCGCTGCGAGAAGCGCTCTCGGAATATTTGAAGCGGACGCGGCGGCTGCAAGTAGCGCCAGAGCAAGTGCTGGTGGCGCCGGGCTGCAAGATGGCGCTCTCGTTGGCGATGATGGCGCTGATCGAGCCGGGTGACGAAGTGCTTTACCCCGATCCCGGCTTTCCGATTTATCCCTCTTTCACTCGCGGGCTCGGCGCGAAGGCGGTGGCGTTCGCGTTGGAGGGGAGGAACAACTTTCAACCTGATCTTGACGAGATTGCGAGGAAGATCACATCGCGGACAACCGCGCTGATATTTAATTCCCCAAATAATCCGACCGGGACCGTTTTCAGCGCGGAGGCACTTCGCAAGATCGCGCAACTGGCCGAACAGCATGACCTGTGGATTCTTTCCGATGAAATTTACGCGAGGATTCTATTCAGCGGAGAGTACGAATCGATCTGGACGTTGCGCGGCATGGCGGAACGAACCGTCATCATCGACGGCTTTTCCAAAAGTTTTGCCATGACGGGTTGGCGGCTGGGCTATGCCGTGGCGCCAAAGCACGTGGTGGACGCGATGGATCTGCTGGTGCTGAATACGTTTACCTGTGTTGCCGAGTTCACCCAGGTGGCCGCTATCGAAGCGCTCCGCGACTCTACTCATGCCGTTGATGCGATGGTCGCGGAGTATCGCAAGCGCCGCGACCTGTTCGTGACCGGCTTAAATAAAATTCCCGGCTTTCGATGCCAGCCGCCGGGCGGAGCCTTCTATGCCTGGGTGAATATCGAAGAAACCGGTCTGGCCGCCGAGGAAGTAGCGAAGCTACTGCTGGAGGAGGCAGGCGTGGCTGGAATTGCCGGAGCTGCGTTCGGCACGAGTGGGAAGAATTATTTGCGGTTTTCGCTGGTCAGCGCGAAGCATCTGCTGGAGGAAGCCCTGGAGCGAATGCAGCGAGTATCGTCTCGCTGGCGCGCTGCGGTCGCGCAGTAGTGCAGGCAAATCCTGCCTGTAGATTTTTTGGGAGAGTTAGGACAATGACGGGTTTTCTTCGTGCGGGAAGAGTATTGGTGCTTGGCACGCTGGCCGGCACCTTGTTTGCCGCCAATGCATCTGCGCAGGCGAAGCCGCTAGCTGGCGCAGACGTTCCCAAAATCTACGAACGACTTCTGAAGCAGATCGACCGAATCCCCATCTACGACAACCACTCGCACGCGACTTTCCCTGACGATTCCGACATGGACGCCATGGCAGCACCGCCGGACGAGAGCAGCGTTCTTCGTTTAAGCGAAACCAATCCCGAATTTGTCGCCGCCGCGAAATCGCTCTTCGCCTATCCCTACGATGATTTCAAGCCTGAACATGCCAAGTGGCTGATCGACAAGAAGAAGGCTGCGGAAGCGGCGGGCGGCACGGCGTACTGGGACAGCATTCTCGACAAACTGAACATCGAGACTTGCCTGGCGAACCGCGTGGCACTGGCGCCGTATCTCGATCCGAAGCGCTTTCACTGGGTTTTCTTTGTGGATTCCTTCCTGTTCCCCTTCGACAATCACGAGCAGGTCGCGAAGAACGGCGACATGGGGGTATATGTCCCCTTGCAGGAGAAAGTCTTGCAGCGCTATATGAAACAAGAAAGTGTGAACGCGTTACCCGCTGATCTCGCGGGTTACGAATCCTTTGTCCGGCAGACGCTGGCAGATAATCAGAAGAAGGGCGGCGTTGCGATCAAGTTTGAAGCCGCCTATTTTCGCTCGCTCTTTTTCAGAGATCCTCCGCGGGATAAAGCAGAAGCAATCTATACGAAATACCATGCGGGGGGCGTTCCCACCGAGGAAGACTACCGCACCTTTCAGGATTACGTTTTTCGAGTGCTGATCGATCAGGCGGGAAAGCTAAATCTTCCCGTTCATTTTCACAGCGCCGTCGGCATCGGCGATTATTTCAGTTTGCGCAACGGCAACCCGCTGAATCTGGAGAATGTGGTCCGCGACCCGCGCTACAGCAAAGTGAAATTCGTGCTGATCCACGGTGGCTATCCTTACACGCTCGACATGATCTGGATGACGGCGGCGAAGAACGTCTATACAGATTCCTCGCTGATGGGTTATTACGTCTATCCCTCGGAGCTGAAGAACATTTTGAAACAATGGATTTCGCTGTTTCCGGAGAAGATCATGTTCGGCTCCGATGCGTTTCCGTTCAACGACGCGGTAGGAGCCGAGGAAACTTTCTGGTTGGCCTCTCGCTCGGCGAGGACAGCTGTCGCTGCGGCGCTGGCCGAATTGGTCTCGGAAGGCGCGTTCAACGAAGAAAAGGCGCTTGAACTGGCGCGCATGTACCTGCACGATAACGCCGCAAAGTTGTACGGAGCCAAACCATGAGCACCGCCTCGGAAATGAAATACATCGCTTGGAAAAACGTCGAGCGCGAACATCTGAATCCCCAAATCGATCGGGAAATGGTCGTCGGCGACAAGGTCATGCTGGCGCGCGTGATCATGAAGAAGGGCGCTCACGTACCCTTGCATCACCATCACAACGAGCAAGTGACCTATATTCTGGAAGGCGCTCTGAAGTTCGCCATCGATGGCAAAGAAATCGTGGTGCGCGCGGGGGAAGTGCTCTGCATACCTCCGCACATGCCTCACGAGGCCTGGGCGGTGGAAGACACCATCGACCTGGACGTCTTCAATCCGCCGCGAGAAGACTGGCTAAACAAGACCGACGATTATCTGAGGCACGGACGCTAAAGGCCGTTGTTTCCACAGACCAGTCGTATGGGGCAACCCTCTCTGCCCCAGCATTATTCATATTTTCTTTGTAACCCACTTGCGAAAGAACGTAGACAAAGGCCCTTGCTCTTGTTTACCGTAGCAGAGTGGCTGATTCCAGGCGTGGGGTCATACCTCTGAGGGGAGAATCATGAAGAGGCAACTCGTTGTATTGTCACTGATGCTTGGGGCGACATGCGCGGCTGGCGCACAGGATGCAGTCCCGGAGAACCAGCCGGTTACTCGAAACGTAGCCGCCATTTTTTCCGCCGCGCCGCTTCCGGCCGCGTCCCTCTCTCAGCCCTCTGCCTTCTCTTCCGCTCCAAACTTCGCGCCGCCAGCGGCTCCCGCGTCCGCATTGGGTAGTCCCGCGCCCGATGCCGCTCCATCCCCTTCCCCCGACCCGAAGTTTGTATACGGCGGCCGGGACGATTTCCGGTGGCAGTTGGCGATTGGCGCGGATTGGATAAGGTTCAGATCCTCTATATTCAATGCGAGCGCTGTCGGCATCAATACTTCGGTGACTTATTTCACCAATGAGTGGTTCGGAATCGAAGGGAGCGTGTCCACCGGCTTCGCTCCGGAAATCTTCGACAGGGAGCACGTGAAACTCTTGGTTTACGGCGCCGGGCCTAAAATCGCCTGGCGAGAAAAGAAATGGGAACCATGGGCCCATGCCATCTTTGGCGGAAGCCACGAACAGCCGCAGACCGCTGGCAACAGTAAGAACTCTTACGCGATTGAAGCAGGGGGCGGAGCGGATTATCGTTTCAATCCACGCCTTTCCGGGCGTTTGGAAGGAGATTGGGTGCGCACAGGCTTTTTCAGTCAGTCCCAGAACAATTTTCAGCTCATGGGCGGAGTCGTATTCCACTTCTAACGCCTCACGGACTCCACAACTAATAGATTCCGTGATTTGAATCGAGTGCCTTGAGCTCTCCCTTTATCACAGAAAGCTTGTAGCCATCGCCTCCGGTTCCCTTCCAATCCTTTAGGTTGAAGGACGTGCCGGGTGGTGCGCGGTGTACTGTGATTCCACCAATAGTGAGCGGAGTTTTTCTTCGGCAAATATCAGGCGGATCTTTCGCTTCTAGAAAATATGCCGGTCCGGCGCCGATGACCTTCGCTTGACCGTCCGCTTCCAGCAGAACCGCGGCCCCTTCTTCAACCGCAATGGCCCGCACCTGCTTCGACCATCCATCCTGCAAAATTCGGGACAGAAACACGACGAGGCGGCCCATACGGTCCCGCTTGGCAAAGTGGGTGTCGGTGATAATCCCGGCGAGCAGCGGAATACGCAGGAAGTCCCTCGAAATTGTCACCTTGCTCCCGTAGGGGTCGGCAAGCGCGTCCGGGGAATGGATCGTGTCGATCATCGAAGAAAAGGAAAATTCCCCGAGCATGACAAGCCCTGCGCTGGAGCCTCCGATGGGTTTCCCGGACGCAATGTGGCGGTTTATCGCATCCTCGACAGGTGTATCCTGCCAGAATCGGACATAATTCGATTGGTCGCCGCCCGCGATGAAAATGGCTTCCGCCTGCGCAATGTGTTCCACCAGTTTTGGATCGTCGGAATCCTCTCGCTCGGAAAAGACAATGGTGGCTGCGGAGTTAAGCGGGCAGAGCGCGCGTATCTCCTCATTCACCTTTTGAGCGTACTCGTTTTCGGTGTTGGCCCGAAGAATCAGGAAGTCGCCGCCATTTGCGTGTTCGCACAAATACTTCAACGCAAGGTCTTGTTCGCCGCCACCCATCAACGCAAAGCCCGGACGAGGCGTGACTACAGTGTCAGCCGCATTTCCTGCGCGGAAATACTTCCACTTCGCGGAAGCTCCCTGTGCCAGCAGAGACAGCACGAACAAAAGAAGCAGGCACTCGAACACTATGATGGCTATTTTATGTTTTGATAGCACTTTGGCTGGATGAGATTACCAGATTCCGCGAGCTTGAAGTCGATTCAGTGAGATTACTTCGCGGGTTCAGGCATCGCGGACTGGTATTTCGTCATATCGACGCCTTGCCAGTCGCCGCGTTCGATGCCGTCGCGAATCTGTGCGCCGGTTTTGCCTTTGCGCGATTGCTCATAGGCGTAGAAGTCTTCGCGCTCGCAGATCCCGCAAGCCGCCGCATGTTTGCTTACAAAACAATCCAGCAGACTGCCATGACCCTGGCTGCGGTCGCAATGGCAATAGCACGGCTCCTGATAAAGAATTTTCTTGATGCGCGCTGCGACGCTGTACGCGTTCTGAGCAACTGGGTCGGTGAAAAGAGTTGCGCTCATGGTGGCCGGCAATGGTCCAGGCGGAACTGTGTTGTGAAACGCGGGAACGGGCTCTGCGTTCACATCTTGTGTCACACTTTCCGTGGATCGCGATGATGCGTTGCGCGGCGCCAGCGCAACTCCAATCGCCGCAACCACGAGAATCATGCCGAATATGACTTTTGGTGTTCCCCGCATGTCCTACCCCCTGACTAAGCAGCCGAGCATCCCGCGCCACATCACCCTTGGCGTATGCACGCTATTACTCTACGGCGCTCGCTCGCTAAATTCCACTCGGTCTTCTGGCGCGTCGCCGGCACCAGCATCTCAAGGCAGCCGCAAGACTCCAATGCGAATCACTTCCAGTCGCGTCACGTCCATCACCTTGTCGTTGTTCATGTTATCGATCTGGCTGTTCGCAATAAAGAAAAAGTCGGAGCCGCGAATGGCGCCCGTGGTCGGCAAAACGCACAAATTGCTTCGATTTTCAAGCACGTTGGTGCGCGTCACGCGAAGGCCATCGCTAGAAAGGCGAAACAACGCAACGCGAGGCGACCCAATACCGTTTTGAATGCCGATCAGGCTGCCGTTGTGCCAGTAGAGGCCATCGATTCCCGCAAGCGTGCTGCGTGGCCCTGGATCGACGTCCCGACTAGTCCCGCTGGCCAGGTCCACGATCACAACGCCCAGGCTATCCGCCACGTAAAGCTTCTGGTCATCCGAACTCAGTGCAATGCCGTTGGGATAGAACAATCGACGATGTACCGCCAAAATCTTGAACGTCCGCGCGGCAGGATCGAAACGGTAGACGTTGTTCTCCAGACTGTCTGTCGTGATGACCTCGCCGTTTTTGCGGATCACCAGATCGTTAAAGCCGTGTTTTGACGATCCTTCCGGGTTGTACCGTCCCAACAATTTTCCGTTGGCGTCAAAATGCAGAAGCTCAGTGCGGCCGCCGTCCGAAAAAGAGTCCGCCCACACCGTGCCATCGGTTGGATCAAGCCTGATACCCAGGACCGGCAAGAGTCCAAACCGGTCAGAAGGCACAAAATCGGAAACTTTCCCGTCGCGGCCAAATTCCACAATCTTCCGGCGGTTTAGGCTGCTCAGGTAAAAAACATTTCGCGGCTCATCGTACGCCAGGCCCTCCGGAATCAGATCTTTCTCCGTGGTGCGCAACGCTTCGCGTGCCTGCGCTACCACCGGAAAGTCGCGATGCACATTGTCGGCGAGCGTGGTGAATTCCTTCGATCCCTTCAACCCCAAAAACGCCGGCTCGCCTGAAGGATCGAAACCTTCCTGCAACGCGATGCACTCTTTCAACAGCGCCAGCGCCTCCCGCGTTTCTCCCAAGTGTTGTTTAGCTGCAGCCAGAAAATAAAGCGCCGCCCCGCGGTCCGGCAACGTGGGCAGAATCTTTGTCACGGCAGCGATTTGTTCTCGGATTTCCTGGGCGTCGGTGGGCTCGGCAGCCGCGCCTTTAATTTCTTCTTGATCTTGGGAATATGCTAACGGCGGAACAAGCAGTACGCCGGCAAGGCTTAGAATCATCAAAATCCAACGAAACAAAGGAACTAGTGACTTTCCGGAGGCTGAATTGGCATGTGCGTCGTCTGCGAGTCTGAGGACCGAAGCGTTGGAAAGGTCCAGCATGGGGGAGGGGTTGCAGAGAAACCAAAAAAACTTCGAAACCTACACGAGCAACGCGCGCGGTCTCGTGTAGGCTGATGCCGACGTCGATGGAGCGCTAGCGACCGGCCGGGCGATAACATGCCGCTGACGAAGGTTGCGCTGCACCCTCCCGCCCCAGGCGCGCACGAACGCATAGTTCAGCGCACCGCCAATCACCGAACTGGCCAGAGGAATCAACCGCCCGACCCATTTTTCCGCCGTTTCCTGTCCCAATTTGAGCGCTAGTCGTTCAGCGATACGCGGGGCGAGCCTCTCGAAAATCTGTTTTTCGGCAAGGTCCTTCCCGTAATCCACTCCCGTAGCCGCGGCAGCCGCCATCCACAATTCGAGCCGTTCGCTCTGGCCATTCTGCTCGAACCCGTAAAGGAGGCAAAGCCTCTGAATCAGCCGCAGCGTCAAAATGGTCAGCAGTCCCGCATCCGGAATAATCGTGATCATTCCACCCAGACCAAACCCAGCGCCTTCAAGAACCGCAAGCTTCTCCGTGTCTTTGATGAGCCTCTTGGCGATCGCATCCAGTCGCGCAACGGGTACAAGATGCATGTGCCGGAAGTCAGCGACCTCAAGTCCATGCTTCTTCTTGAGTTGCCTCCGGAACTCTTCCCTATCGATTTCGAGCGAGTTCAGCCCCTTTAGCAGGCCAAATCGAGCAAGCCGCCCAAAAGCCCCACCCGGAATCGTATTGTGTAACCCCGCCATGTCTGTAAGCATCCTACGGCGGTTAGATGCGCCTGGCAACCCCCGTGTACCGCCAGTTTCTCGAACGGGGTACTTTGTCCCCTTGGACAGGGAGTTGCATAAGTGGCGGCAGGAAACCCCGCATACTACTTGACGGGGGAATTCTTTTGGGTAAACTGCATTTTCTCTATGGCGACCTTGCCACAAATCGTTCCCTCGGAAGTCGTTCACGACTTCGACTTCCCGCAGCGCGAAGCGGCGTTCTTTTACGGCCTCTTCCTGCGCGGCCATTCCGCGGAAAAACTTCGCAGAGACATCGAAGTACCCGCTCTTGTGCTTGCAAAATGGCACAAAGAAGCGGAACGCGAGCCGGAGCTTCGCGACATCTTCACCCGCATGGTGGAATATCGCAGGCACGTACTAGCAATCTTCGATACCCTGGTTGGTTCGGACGTCCACAACCATCGCGTGCAGTGAGCACCGCTCAAAATCAGCTCTAGCCCTTGCCTTATTTGATTTTTCGCGACCGTCCCTTCCGCACAAGGCTCTTCCCGAAAAAAACCTGTCCGAATGTTCAGGTCAAAAATTGTCAGGCAACCCTTCGATTCTTTGGCGAGTCTAACGCCAAACAGGGGACAAGTCCCACAAAATGCAGGACATTCATCGATTGACGGGCATCTTGTCCGGGGGTAGAATTCAAACGTCCTAGAAGTTGAGGTGTGCTAATGCCACGGGTTATTCGTGCCCTGATTGCTACTGCATTCTCGTTTGCCATCCTAATTCCTCCCGTTTCCGGCCAGCAGGGTCAACAGGCTCAGGATCCTTCTAATCCTCCGCCTCCCCAGACCCTCACCAAAGAGCAACGCAAGGAACAGAAACAGAAAGCCCGCAAGACCCTCAAGGAACTCGACAGCCAATACAGGCAATGGCTGAACGAAGATGTCATCTATATCATTTCGCCCGAAGAGCGGAATGCCTTCCTCCAACTAGACACGAACGAGGAACGCGAACAATTTATCGAGCAGTTCTGGCTTCGCCGCAGCAGCAATCCCGACCTTCCAGATAACGATTTTAAGGAAGAACACTATCGTCGGATCGCCTACGCCAACGAGCATTATGCCTCTGGTATTCCTGGCTGGAAGACGGATCGAGGCCGCATGTACATCATGTGGGGTCCCGCGGACGAGGTTGATTCACACCCCACCGGCGGCACTTATGACCGGCCTATGGAAGAAGGCGGCGGTTCGACCACCACCTACCCTTGGGAAACGTGGCGCTGGCGTTATCTGGAAGGTATCGGAGAGAACATTATCCTGGAATTCGTAGATCCCAGCGGTTCGGGTGAGTATCACTTGACGATGGATCCTTCCGAAAAGGACGCTTTGTTGCACGTGCCCGGCGCTGGCTTGAGCTTGCTCGAATCCATGGGCATGGCCTCCAAAACGGATCGCTTCACGCGTTCCGACGGGACTAACCTTCCCACCGCCATGGGAGGAACCCCAGCAAGCATGGATGAATTCAATCGCCTCGAACTCTACGCCAAGGTGCAGAAGGCGCCTCCAGTAAAGTTCAAAGACCTCGAAGCGATTGTGACGGCGCGCATCGTACGCGATCAGCTGAAA